>OFTX01000162.1_pt1 | contig 42796 bp, 43 predicted proteins | sample 1775051 | NCBI WGS metagenome assembly OFTX01 (sample SAMN08195772, study PRJEB24354) | sludge metagenome | isolation source: sludge from phenol fed wastewater aerobic bioreactor A | place: India: Nagpur | collected 2016-09-15 | reverse complement strand
GAAACGATAACCGCCGCCGCGTTGAGCCGCAGTGCTTCCTTGACCAATTCACGCGGATACATCGCACCGCGTCGGCGGCCGAGCGCACCAGCGCCAGCACGCGCACGCGCGGCAGCAGCCGGCGGGCCGCGCGCGTGCCCACGTCGCCGCAGCCGACCACCAGCACGCGTGGGCGTCGAAAGCGCGCCGGCAGCGCGCCGAGAGGGCTTTGGTTTGAGGGCAAAATCGATTGGTTCAGCGCATCCCGATGCGCGCAAGGATACCCAAGCCCATGCCCTACACCATCACCGTGCAGCCCAGCGGCCGCAGCTTCGAGGCCGACGCCGGCGAGCCGATGCTGACGGCCGGCATCCGCCAGGGCATCGGCCTGCCCTACGGCTGCAAGGACGGCGCCTGCGGCTCGTGCAAGTGCAAGAAGATTTCGGGCCACGTCAGGCACGGCACGCATCAGAGCAAGGCCCTGAGCGCCGAGGAAGAAGCCGCCGGCTACGTGCTGACCTGCTGCGGCGTGGCGCAAAGCGACGTGGTGCTGGAGTCGCGCCAGGTCACGCACGCGGGGGCCTTCCCGATCAAGAAGATGCCCGCGCGCGTGGCCGAGCTGGAGCGCCTGGCGCACGACGTGATGCGCGTGCGCCTGCAGTTGCCGGCCAACGATGTCATCCAGTACCACGCGGGCCAGTACATCGAGATCATCCTGCGCGACGGCAGCCGCCGCAGCTACAGCATGGCCGGCGCGCCGCACACGCTCACGGCCAGCGGCGTGCCCATGGTCGACCTGCACCTGCGCCACATGCCCGGCGGCAAGTTCACCGACCACGTGTTCGGCGCCATGAAGGCAAAAGAAATTTTGCGCATCGAAGGCCCCTACGGCAGCTTTCGCCTGCAGGACGACAGCCCCCTGCTGATCGTCTTCCTGGCCTCGGGCACCGGCTTTGCGCCCATCAAGGCCATCATCGAGCACATGCAGTTCATGGGCATCACGCGCCCGGCCGTGCTGTACTGGGGCGGGCGCCGCCCGCGCGACCTGTACATGGACGCCTGGGTGCGCGGCAAGCTGCTGGAGCTGCCGCACCTCCAGTACGTGCCCGTGGTGTCCGACGCGCTGCCCGAGGACGAATGGCAAGGCCGCAGCGGCTTCGTGCACCGCGCCGTGCTGCAGGATTTTCCCGACCTGTCGGGCCATCAGGTCTACGCCTGTGGCGCCCCCATCGTGGTCGACTCGGCCCGGCGCGACTTCGTGCAGCAGGCCGGCCTGCCCGAATACGAGTTCTATGCCGATGCCTTCACCAGCGAGGCGGACAAGGTGCATCAGCCCTGATGCCGCACACAGACCCCAACAGCCGAACGCAGAGGGCGCAGAGAATTCGCAGAGGACGCAAAAGAGAAATTCAAAATGGTTTTTTCTGCGTCCTCTGCGAAACCTTTGCGCCCTCTGCGTTCAAAAATCCCAGTGACCCATCACACCCAAAGCTTCCACAACACCCAGACGCCATGAAACGACGCACCCTGCTCTCCTCCACCCTCGCGCTGACCGCCGCGCCGGCCTTCGCCCAAGCCCCTCAAGGCGGCAAGCCCATTCGCCTGATCGTGCCCTACGCGCCCGGCGGGCCGCTGGACATCACCTCGCGCGTGCTGGCCGAGCAGGTGCAGGCCAGGCTGGGCACGGTCATCGTCGACAACAAACCGGGTGCGGGCGGCAACATCGGCTCGGACCTGGTGGCCAAGGCGGCGCCCGACGGCCTGACGATCGGCATCGCCGCCGTGGCCACGCACGCCATCAACCCCTGGCTGTTTTCCAAGATGCCGTTCGACGCGGCCAAGGATTTCGCGCCCATCACGCAGATGGTGCGCGTACCCAACGTGCTGGTGATGAACGCCGACACCGCCAAGCGCCTGCGCATCCGCACGCTGGGCGATCTGATCGCCTACGCCAAGAAGAACCCCGGCAAGCTCAACTACGGCTCGGGCGGCAACGGCTCGGCCGGGCACCTGGCGGGCGAGATGTTCAAGCAGGGCGCGGGCATCTTCGCCGTGCACATTCCCTACAACGGCGGCAACCCGGCGCAGCTGGCGCTGCTGGCCGGCCAGGTCGACTTCAACATCGACAACCTGGCCACGGCCGCGCCCAACATCAAGGCCGGCAAGATCGTGCCGCTGGCGGTGACCACTGCCCAGCCCTCGCCCCTGCTGCCCGGCGTGCCCACCATCGCGCAGACGATTCCGGGCTTTGCCATCGACACCTGGTGGGGCCTGGTCGCCCCGGCCGGCACGCCGCCCGAGGTCATCGCCCGCTTGAACGCCGCCTTCACCGAGGCGCTGCGCACCCCCGCCACGCGCGAGCGCTACGCCCTGCTGATGGCCGAGCCCGTGCCCACCACGCCCGAAGCCTTCGGCCAGCTGATGGCGCGCGAGCGGGCGCGCTACGAATCCGTCGTCAAGGCCTCGGGCGCGCACGTCGACTGACGCGGCGCCGAGGCGGGCGCCGGTCGCGGCGGCAGCAGCCCGTCGCAGCCACCGGCCCCGTCGGCGCGCGGGCGCCAGAACACCGGCAGCATGCGCGCGCTTTGCAGCGCGAAGGCGGCGCACCACAGCGCCGCCGCCACGCCCATCAACGCGGCCGGCGCCACCGCATAGGCGCTGGCGCGGGCCAGCGCGGCGGCCACCAGCAACGCGGCGCCCCATGGCACCCAGGGGCGGCCGCTCTTTTCCAGCCCGCTGTGCGTATAGCCCGCGATGCAAATCACCAGGTAGATGTTCAGCCCGATCGCGCCGGTGGTGAGCACATGCAGCCCGGCGTTGGGGCTGAAGCCACCGCCCAGCAAGGCCAGGCCGGTCAGCGCGTAGCCCAGGGCCATCAGCACATACACCACATACAGCAGCAGCGGCCAGCGGCGCAGCAACGGCCGGCCCACGTGCCAGTCGTTCAGCAGGTTCAGCGCCGCCGCCGCCGCGGCCAGCGCCAGCCAGGCGCTGACGGGGCCGCCGGGCCGCAGAAACTCGGCCAGCGTGTACCCGCCGATGGCCAGCAGCGCCAGGTTGCGCCGCGGCGGGCGCGCCAGGTAAGGCTCGCGCGCGCGGCCGTCGGCCGCCACCTGCGCATCGATGCTGGCGTTGACGATGCTCATCGAGATGCGGCTCATGGCGATCACGATCAGCCCCATCCAAACGCCCACCAGTGCGTGCAGCCAGCGCGTGGGCGCCACGCCGCGCAACGCATCGACGTAGAAGCCCGCTGCCACGAAGGCCAGCAGCGCCAGCGCCCACAAAAAGGCCACGTGGCGCCGCCCGGGGTCGCGCAGCAGGCGCGGGGCCAGCAGCCCCATCAAGCCGCCGATCAGGCCGAGCTGCGCCAGCGCGGCCACGGCCAGCCCGGCCAGCGGCCACCAGCCGCTGCACCAAAAGCCCAGGCGCCCCGCCAGCCACAGGCCCACCAGCACACGCACCGGGCGCGCGCCAAAGGCCGGCGTGCGGGTGAACTCGGGCACCGAGGTCAGCACGAAGCCCGCCGCGCCCGCCAGCGCAAAGCCCAGCAGCAGCTCGTGCGCGTGCCACACGAAGGGGCCACCCGGCACCGCCGGCAGCGGCCAACCCAGCAGCAAGAAGCCGCCCCACAGGCCCATCAGCGCCCAGCCGGCCACCAGCGCGAGCATGAAGAAGGGCCGAAACGGGCACAACCACAGCGGGTGCGCCGGCGACCAAGGCACCGCTCGCGCTGCGCTCACAGCAGCACCTCGCAGCCGTCGCGCGGCGCGCGCTGGAGCGGCGCCACGGCCTGACCCGCGGCCAGATCCTGATCGAAGGCGGGCTCGGTCGGCGACGGCACCGGCGCCAGCAGCGGCGGCAGATCGAAGGCCCGGCGCACCGCGCCCTGCGCCAGCAGCCGAGCGGTCTGCCGGTGCACCCAGGCGTCGTCGCGGTGGCCGGCTGGCACGGGCAGATCGAGCCGCCAGCGCAGGCGGGCCGGTGCGCCGGCCAGCACCAGCACGGTGTCGGCCAGGGCCACGGCCTCCATCACGTCGTGCGTGATCATCAGCACGGCCAGCGGGTGGCGCGCCTGCTCGGCCAGCAGCAGGCGATGCATCTGCTGTCGCATGCCGATGTCCAGCGCCGAAAAGGGCTCGTCCAGCAGCAGCAGGTCGGGCTGCAGCACCAACGCGCGCGCCAACGCGGCGCGGCTTTGCATGCCGCCCGACAGCTGGGGCGGAAACTGCGCCAGCGCCAGCTCGTCCAGGCCCATGGCCCGGCCCATGGCGCGCGCGGCGGCCTGGCGCGCGGCCCGCGCCACGCCGCGCGCCTTCAGGCCCAGGGCGATGTTGTCCAGCACGCTCTTCCAGGGCAACAGCTGGGGCTGCTGAAACAGCATGGCCGTGCGCGCAAAGCCGTTGGCAATGCGGCCCTCGCGCACCGTCAGCAGCCCGGCGCACAGGTGCAGCAGCGTGCTCTTGCCGCTGCCCGAGGGCCCCACCAGCGCCAGCGTGCGGCCGGCGGGCAGCGTCAGGTCGATGTGCTCCAGCACCGCGCGCGGGCCGAAGGCGTGGGACAGGCCCTGAACCTGCAAACCGGCGGTCATGCCGGCCCCGCGCTCACGCCGCCGGGCTCGCGCCAGCGCTCGATCTCGCGCTGGATGGGCTCCAGCAGCAAATATTCAAGTGCCAGCAGGATCAGCACCACCGCGCCGATCCAGGCCAGCGTGGCCGGCATGTCGAGCTGCGCGCGGCTGGTGGCCAGCATGGCGCCGACGCCGCTGTCCGACGACAGCAGCTCGGCCATCACCACCACCTTCCAGCTGATGCCCAGTGCCACGATCCAGGCCGGAAACAGGTAGGAGACGACGTGCGGCACATAGACGTCGAGCACGCGCATGCGCCAGGGCAGCCGGTAGGCGCGCGCCAGGTCGCGCCAGTGGCGCTCCAGCGTGCGCGCGCCCTGCATGCCGCCGACGAAGACGATGGGAAAGCAGGCGACGAAGACGGTGAACACCGGCGTGCCGTCGCCGGTGCCGAACCACAGCATGGCCAGCACCAGCCAGGCGATGGGCGGCGTGCCCAGCAGCACGGTGACCCAGGGGCGCGCCAGCATCGAGGCCGTCATCGACACGCCGGCGGCCAGGCCCAGCGCGCTGCCGGCCGCCACCGCCAGCGCCAGGCCAACGAAGGCGCGCCGCGCGGTGATGGCCAACGTGGGTCACAAGGCGCCGCCGTGCGCCATCCAGCCGCCGAGTGTGCGCGCCGTCTGCAGCGGCGTGGGCAGCACCAGCGGCCCGTAGACGGCGGCCAGCGCCTCCCACAATGCCACCCCCATCAACAGGCTGGCGATGGCGCCCCAACCGCCCCACAGGTAGCGCGCCAGGCCGGTCAGCCCGCGTTGCGGCCAGGCCATCGGCTAGCCGTAGAACGCGCTGGCCGGCAGCTTGCCGCCCACCAGGCCGGGTTGCCGATCGAGCAGCTGCTGGTAGAAGAACTCCAGCTCGGGGCGAGCGGCGGCGGCGTCCACCCACTGCATGGTCGAGCGCGTGGCGCGGATGGCGTCGGCCACGCCGTCGGGCGTCAGCATGTCGACGTGGCGCGCCGCCATCTCGCCGCAGGCCTCGGGGTTGGCCTGGCACCAGGCCAGCGCCTTGGCGTGCTCCTGTTCGAAGCGCGCCAGCAGCGCGCCGTCGCCCTGCACGTGCTGCAGCGCAACGATGCCGGCCTGCGGAATGCGCGGCGGCCGCTTCAGCAGGCGGCCCCATTCCTGCTGCAGATCGACGCTGCGGTAGAGCGCGGGCGCGATCACCTCGATCGGAAACGAGTGCGTCTTGCGCAGCCCCATCGACACCGCCGGCTCGGCCAGCAGCGCGTGGTCGGCGCGGCGCGTGATGAGCAGCTGCATGGCGTCGATGGGCGAGGCGACATAGCGCAGCGTGATGTCCTTGCCGATGACCAGGCCCTCGTGCTCGGCCAGCAGGCGAAACAGGATGTCGGGCATGTCGCCGCGAAACGGCATCACCACCTCCTTGCCGCGATAGTCCGCCAGCGTGCGCAAACCCTGGTCGCGCGACACCATCCACAGCAGGCCCCAGGTCGTGATGTCCAGCAGCTTGAGCGGCACGCCGCGGTTGTACAGGTTGGCCGCGACGTTGCTGGGCATGGCCATCAGGTCGGCCGAAGGCTGGATCGCCAGCGCGCGCAGCTGGTCGGGACTCTTCCAGGTGCTGAACTCGACTTGCTCGGCCACGTCCTTCAGCGCGCCGCTGTCTGCGATGCGCATGAGCGGGTAGGACACCAGGGCAAACGGGCCGGACAGCACCAGCCTGGCGCGGCGGGTGGCGGACGGCTGTGCCTGCCCGCGCGGCAAGGCGCCCAGCGCGGCGGCCGCGGCACCGGCCTGCAGCCAGCGCCGGCGCGTGAAATCAGGGGAATGGGGAGCTTGCATCATCGACATCGCCGGGGTCCGACGCGGCGCGTGGCGAGATGCCGCGCAGCGCATCGTCACAGGCGACATTAATGATATTTATTCGCAATGACCTTGATCTGGTTCATCGAATTCTTGATGCAAGGCAAGCGCTCACAAGCCAGCACCGCTCACACGCCGAGATAGCGCTCCACCTCGCTGCGCTGGGCACGCAGGGCTTCGGTGTCGCCCTGCCACGGCACGCGCCCCTTCTCGATCACCACGTGCCGGTCGGCCAGCGCCATCAGCGCTTCGAGATCCTTGTCGACCACGATCATCGCCATACCCGCGTTGCGCAGTTCGCCCAGCACGCGCCAGATCTCCTGTCGAATCAAGGGCGCCAGGCCCTCGGTGGCCTCGTCCAGGATCAACAGGCGCGGATTGGTCATCAAGGCCCGGCCGATCGCCAGCATCTGCTGCTCGCCACCCGACAGCTGGTTGCCCATGTTCTGGCGACGCTCTTGCAGGCGCGGGAAGAACGCGTACACGCGTTGCAGCGTGTAGGGCTGGGCCGCCCGGTGACGGTCGGCCGCCGTCGCCAGCAGGTTCTCCTCGACCGTCAGCGTCGGAAAGATCTGGCGCCCCTCGGGCACCCAGCCCACGCCCAGGCGTGCGACCTCGTGCGCGGCCAGCCCGTTGATCGTCCGCTGGCCCAGCCGGAGCGTTCCGGCCTTGGGAACGATCAGGCCCATCAGGCACTTGAGCGTGGTCGTCTTGCCCATGCCGTTGCGCCCCAGCAGGGACACGATCCGCCCCTCCTCCAACTCGAACTGGATGCCGTGCAGCACCTGGTTGCCGCCGTAGCCGGCCTGCAGCCCCGCCACTTCGAGCCAGGCCATCAGTGGCCCCCCAGATAGGCCTGGCGCACGCCCTCATCGGCCTGGATTTCGGCCGGCGTGCCGCAGGCGATGGCGTGGCCGTACACCAGCACGCTCACGCGGTCGGCCAGACTGAAGACAGCCTGCATGTCGTGCTCCACCAGCAGCATCGTGTAGCGGCCCTTGAGTCCTTGCAGCAGGGCGATCATCTGCTGCGATTCGGCCTGGCTCATGCCCGCCAGCGGTTCGTCCAGCAGCAGCAGTTGCGGCTTCATCGCCAGCGCCATGGCCAGCTCCAGCTGCCGATGTTCGCCATGGCCCAGCGCCATCACGTCCTCGTCGGCGCGCGGCAGCAGCCCCACCTGGTCGAGCGCTTCGCGCGCGGGCTCGACCAGCACGGCCTGGCGCCGCACCGGCGCCCAGGCGTTGAACGAATGGCCTTGCCGCGCCTGCACCATCAGCATCGCGTTTTCGAGCACGGTAAAGCCTTCCAGCAGCTGCGTGATCTGGTAGGAGCGCGCGATGCCGGCCAGGGCGCGTCGGGGCGTGCTCCAGGTCGTGATGTCTTGGCCGTCCAGGAGAATCCGGCCGCTGTTGGGCATCAGCTCGCCCGTCAGCTGGCCCATCACCGTGGTCTTGCCGGCGCCATTGGGGCCGATCAGGGCGTGCGTCTCGCCTTCGTCCAGCGCCAGATCGAGACGGTCGGTGGCCAGCAGGCCGCCGAAACGCTTGACCAGTTGCCGCACCTGAAGCTTCTTGCCCATCACCGCGCGCCCCATCGACGGATCGCGCCCCAGAGGCCGCGTTGCGACACCAGCGCCACCAGCAGGATCAGCGGCCCCAGGATGGCCATCCAGTGCTGCGTCATGCCCGACAGCAGCTCTTCCAGCACCAGCAGCACCGCCGCACCCACCAGCGGACCAAAGACCGAGCCGATGCCGCCCAGCACGGCCATCAAGATCAGTTCGCCCGAAGCCCGCCAGGACAGATAGGACGGGGCGACGAACGCGGTGAGGTTGGCCTGCAGCACGCCGGCCACGGTACAGATCAGCGCCGACAGCACGAAGGCGCTGAGCTGATAGCGCACGCGCGGATAGCCGGCGGCCAGCATGCGTCGCTCATTGGCCTGAAAGCCCCGCAGCACATAGCCAAAACGGCTGTGCACCAGACGCCAGACCAGCAGCATGACGATGAGCAGCGTGGCCAGGCACAGGTAGTACAGCGCCAGCTTGCCATCCAGCGCGGGCAGCGGCGCGAGCGCACTGCGCTCATTCAGCGGCAGGCCGTCGTCGCCGCCGTACTGCTTGAGGCTCACGGCCAGGAAATAGAACATCTGGTTGAACGCCAGCGTAATCATGATGAAACCGATGCCGCGCGTGCGCAGCGACACCAGCCCCGTCACCAGCGCCACCGCAGCGGCGAATGCCAGCGCAATGGCCAGTTGGGCCCAGCCGTTGGTCAACCCATTGGCGGCGCTGATGCCGACGACGTAGGCCCCAAGGCCGACGTACAGCGCGTGGCCCATGCTGATCAGCCCGCCGTAGCCAAGCACCAGGTTGAGCCCGCTCACGGCAATGGCGAACACCACGATGCGCGTGGCGAAGCTCAGGTAGAAGCTGGAGCCGGCCCACTGCGACAGCAGCGGCACCAGCAGCAGCAGCAGCACCAAGGTGCTGGCCAGCCAGAGCCGGGGCGAGCGCCAGGAAAGGGATTCGGGAAACAGCATCGGCGCTCAGCGGTGGACGGGAAACAAGCCGCCGGGACGCACCGCCAGGATGGCCGCCATGAACAGGTAGATCAGCATCGAGGCCAGCGCCGGCCCGGCCGCGTCGGCCACGCTGCGCTCCAAGAACTGGCGCATGATCTGCGGCATGTAAGCGCGGCCCATGGTGTCCACCAGGCCCACCAGCAGGGCGGCATAGAAGGCGCCGCGGATCGAGCCGATGCCGCCGATCACGATCACCACCAGCGCCAGGATCAGCACGTCGTCGCCCATGCCCGATTGCACCGAGACGATGGGGCCGACCAGCCAGCCCGCCAGTGCCGCCAGCCCGGCCCCCACGGCAAACAGCAGCGTGTTGAGCAGGCGCGCGTTGATGCCCAGCGCCGCCACCGTGTCCGGGTGGGTGGAGCTGGCGCGCACCAGCATGCCGACGCGGGTCTTGTGGATCAGCAGGTAGATGCCCAGCGCCAGCAGCACCCCGGCGACGATGATCATCAGCCGGTACGACGGGTAGGACATGCCCAGCAGCGGCACCGAGCCGCTAAGCCACGCGGGCTGCGAGGTGAACACGGGCTGCGAGCCCCAGACCATGCGCACCGCTTCGTTGAAGAACATCAGCAGGCCCAGCGTGGCGAGCACCTGGTTGAGGTGCCCCTTGGCGTACAGGCGGCGCAGCGCCAGGCGTTCGAGCACGAAGGCCACCCCCATCACGCCGCCGACGCCCACCAGCCCGGCCAGCAGGAAGGAGCCCGAGCGCGCCAGCGTCGCCGCAGCGAAGTAGGCACCCAGCATGTAGAACGAGCCGTGGCTCAGGTTGATGAAGTTCATGATGCCGAACACCAGCGTCAGGCCGGCCGACAGCAAAAACAGCAGCATCCCGAGCTGCACCCCGTTGAGCACCTGGGAGAAAAACAGGCTCCAGACCACGCGACAGGCTCTTCGGATAGTTACTTCAGCGGACAGTCCTTGGCGTAGGCATCCTGGTAGTTGCTGAGTTCCTTGGACACCGTCTTGATGTTGGCGTTGCCCTTGGCGTCCTTCGCGACTTCGTAGACGTAGAAGTCCTGGATCGGGTAGTTGTTGTTGCCGAACTTGAAGTTGCCGCGCACCGACTTGAAGTCGGCCGCCTTGAGCGCCGCCGTGAGCGCCGCGCGGTCGGTGCTGCCCGCAGTCTTGCGCAGCGCCGAGTCGATCAGCAGCGCGGCGTCATACGAGTAGGCGGCGTACTCCGATGGCGTGCGCTTGTACTTGCCCTCGAAATCGCTCACGAACTTCTGGTTGGCCGCGCCCGGCATGTCCGGGCCCCAGGAGGAACTCAGCAGCACGCCCAGGGCCGTGTCCTTGAGCGCGGGCAGCGTGGTGCCGTCCGTCGTCGAGGTGGTGAGCAGCGGAATCTTGCCCAGCAGCCCCGCCTGCTGATAGGCGCGCACGAAGCTCACGCCCAGGCCACCGGGGTAGAACGCGTACACCGCGTCGGGCTTTTCCGACACGATGCGTGCCAGCTCGGCCGAAAAATCGAGCTGGTTGAGCGGGGTGTACATCTCGTCGAGCAGCGGCGTCTTGTACTGGCGCTTGAAGCCGACGATGTAGTCCTTGCCGGCCTGGTAGTTGGGCGTCATCGAGATGATGCGCTTGTAGCCCTTGGTGGTGGCGTACTTGCCCATGGCCTCGGCGAACTGGTCGTTCTGCTTGGACACCACGAACAGGTTGGGCGAGCACTGCGCACCCGCCAGTGGCGCCGGGCCGGCGTTGGAGCCCACCACCACGACCCCGGCGTTGGTGAACTTCTTGCCGACGGCCATCAGGATGTTGGAGAAGGTCATGCCGGTGACGAGCGGCACCTTTTCCTTCTCGATCAACTCGTCGGCGATCTGGTTGGCCACCTCGGGCTTGAGCTGGCTGTCGCGGCGAATGACCTCGACCGGCACGCCACCCAGCTTGCCGCCGTTCTGCTCCACCACCAGCATGAAGGCGTCCAGCATGTCCTGGCCCAGCGCGGCCTGCGGCCCGGACAGCACGCCCATGAAGCCGATCTTCACGGGCGTCTGCGCATGGGCGGACAACGCGAAGGTGAATGCCGCTGCGGCGGTCAGCACGGTGTGTTTCATGGGTGTCTCCTGGTTGTCAAATTGGGTTGGATGCAATGCTTGGGATGAATTGTGGTCAGTCGGGTCGTCGCATCACGCGTGCACGTCCTCTGGGTCGCCCGCCGTCAAATGTTCCCACATGCGCTCGAAGATCAGGCCGGCGGTGGTGGCACGCTGGGCGCATTCGGCCGCCGAAAGGATGACGGACGCATCCTGCAGCCCCGCGGCCAGCACCTCGAGTTCGACGCGGGCGGCATCCTCCAGATACCAGGTCAGCACGACGGCGTGCTGGATCGAGCCGGCCGCCACCACCGCGCCGTTGCCGCGCATCACCAGGGCCTTGCCGGCGCCCAGTTGCTCGGCCAGCCGCGCGGCAGCGGCATCGCTGCGCACCAGCTGCGGGTCGTCCCACAGCGCGATGCCATCGCCGAAGTAGGCGCCGAAGCCATGACGGGGGCTGGGCACGCGGCGTGCCGTGCCCAAGGCCATGAGCCTGGGCGGCATGCTGCGCACGACGGCGCCCACGTCGGGCCGTCGCCGATACACCTGCTGGTGAACGCGTACTTCGCCCAGCACGCCGTCGGGCAAGGGTCCATGGACGTGCACCACCGTTCCCGCCTCGCCCGGCGCGATCAGGCCCATGGGACGTGCGGCGCAGACCAGGAAGCGCTCGGCATCGAGCCGCAGGCTGCAGTGACCGTAGGCGTGCACCAGGCCGTGGCGACCCAAGGCGCGCGCCGCTCGGCGCAACTCGATCTGACGGGCCGACATGCCTTCCGTCGAAGCATCGGCATTCAAGTCTTGAACTCCGGGATGTCCGGACGCGAGCCCCACATGCAAAACGAGCTGTCGGCCATCGGGAACTGCCGCGGTCGATACCCCGCCTCCTGCTCGGGCGCGATGGTGCGCACGCCGCTGGAGTATTCGTACACCATGCCGTCCGGGCCCTCGAAATACAGGAACATCGCGCCCGACGTTGGGTGGCGCCCCGGGCCGAACACGATGCGCACGCCGGCCTTCTGCAGGCGATACCAGGCACGCATGATGTCGTCGATCGACTTGACCTGGTGGTTGATGTGCTGCACGCCCGCCCGCTGCGCCGGAAACAGCGCGATCTTGTGATGGACCTCGTCGATGCGCAACAGCGGCGCCGCGCCGATGCGGTCGCTCACGCGGGCGCCCAGCACCTGCGTCCAGAAGTCCTCGTCGCGCCCCGGGTCAGCGCTGCACAGCCCGATGTGGCTGAACCCGGTGATGCCGTGATCGTGCGGCGGCCAATAGGCCGTGCCACTGTGGTGGGGTTGCACCACGAGGTCGATCGAACTGCCGTTCAGGTCGCGGAAATTGATGTAGGCCTTGACCGCGCGGGCGTCGCACTCCGCGTTGGTGCCGGCGTGAACGGCGATATGGGCCGCGTCGAGCACGCTGGCCGCGTGCTGCAGCTCGGCCATGTTGCGCAGCTCGAAACCGACGATGTGGTCCTTCGGATCGCCCTCGAAATAAACCAGCGTGTGGTCGCGATCGTCCGAGCGGAAATACGCCGCTTTGCCTTCGCGCCGTCCCAGGGTCAGTCCGACGACGTCATTGGCATAACGGGTGGCCGCGTCGACGTCGCGCGTGCCGAGACGGACGTAACGGATGTCCAAGAGCTTGATCAAATGCAGTCTCCTGCCCCAAACGGGGCGCGGGTCGATGAACCCGTCAGCACACGAATGTAGGGCAAGGGCAGGAATCCAACCAATGAAGATTTATCCTGTTCGTCATTCACCAACCGAATGACGAGCGATGACCCATCGAACCCGACCGCTGACGCGCCAGCTCGACTTGAACCTGCTGGAATTGTTCGACGTGGTTTGGCGAACGCGCAACCTGACCGTCGCCGGCGAACAGCTCGGGCTGTCGCAACCGGCGGTCAGCCATGCGCTCGCACGCTTGCGGCGCACCTATGGCGACGCCCTGTTCGTGCGGCTGCCGCGCGGCGTCGAGCCGACGCCTCTGGCCGTCCGAATCGCGCCGGTGGTGAGCGACGCGCTGCGCGCGATCCGCGACACCCTGGCCAAGCCCACGTTCGAGCCGCAGGCCGCGCGGCGCCACTTCCGCATGGCGATGTCCGACATTGGCGAGCGCTTTTTCATGCCCCGACTGTGGATGCATCTGGCGCGCGAAGCACCCGGGGTGAGCTGCGAGTGCCTGTCCCCTGGCCTGGATGAGCTGCAGCAGGGGCTTGCCAGCGGCGAAATCGACCTGGCGGTCGGCTTCTTTCCCGGCCTGGGCGCCCAGATCCGCCGCCAGGCCTTGTTCAGCGAGCGCTTCGTGTACCTGGCGCAAAAGAAACACCCTCTGCTTCGGGGCGACGGCGGTGCCGCGGCGCTGCGGCACACGCCCCACGTGCTGGCCAGCCCGCCGGGCTCGCATCACCTGGCCGCGGTCGAGCGGGTGCTGATGCGCCGCGACGTGCGGGTACCCATCGTGCTGCGCGTGCGCAGCTTCCTGAGCATCGGCCCGATCGTCGCCGAGACCGATCTGGTGTCACCCATACCCAGCAACCTGGCCCAAATCATCGCCGGCCACCTGCCCTTGCGCCTGATCGAGCCGCCGATCGAGTTGCCGTCCTTCGACGTATGCATGTACTGGCATCGACGCTTCGACGACGACCCGGCGCTCGGCTGGCTGCGTCGGTTGATGGCCGAGACCTTTGGCACGCAGGCCCCGGCCAGCAGCAGGCGTGCGACCCGACAGGCGATGTCGCACGCGCACTGAATCTCCGGGCCTCAGTCCGTCGCGCCCCAGCCGTGCTCGCCGGCATACGCGATCAGGAAATCGGCAAAGCGCTGCGCGGCCGGCCCCGGCTGCCGGTCCGAGCGCGTGAAGACGTGAAAGCGGCGCGTGATCACCGGCTCGGTCAGCTGTCGCGTCTGCAGTCCATGCAGGTCGAGCAGCGATGCCGCGTAGGGCAGGCAGGTGGTGACACCCAGGCCGGCGCTCACCAGGCTCAAGGCCGTGGTCATGAAGGCCACCTCGAACGCCGGCGCGAGCTCGATGCGGCCCGGCGACGACAGCAGCTCGCTGTTCAGCATCGGGGTGTAGTCGCCCTGCAGGGAAATGAGCGGATAGTGCGCCAGGTCGGTCCACGAAACCCGGGCTTGGTGGCCAAGCGCATGCCCCGGCGGAAACACCGCCAGAAAGGGCACGTCGAGCAAGAGCCGTGCATCGAGCTCGTCGCTCGGCATGCGTTCGGGGCCGATGCCCAGGTCGACCTGACCGCTCAGCACGCGCAGCGCGACCTCGTCGACCTCGCAATCGACGATCAGCACCCGGACCTTGGGGTGCTGCCGGACAAATGCGGCCACGGCGCGTGGCAACAGCGTGCACGCCATGAGTTGCGGTGCCGCGATCCGCACCTGGCCGGCATTCAATGACTTCAGCTCGGCGATCGAGTGCAGCGCACGTTCCAGATCGTCCTGAATGCGCTGGGCCAAGGGCAGGAACTCGGTGCCGATCTGCGAGAGCTGGACACTGCGGGTCGTGCGATGCACCAGTTGCACGCCCAGGGCGCCCTCGAGATCCTTGATCAGGCCACTGAGCGCGCTTTGCGTGACGTGCAGGTGAGCCGCGGCCTCGGTAAAACTGCCGGTCCTGGCTACGGCGACAAAGGCGCTGAGCTGCCGGAGCGTCACATTCATCGGGTCACCTCATGAATCCAAAAGAAAAAGCGGGTTGTCAACCAGACCATCCCGTGCTCGAATGACAGTCGAGACCACCCCTTTCCCGCAGCAGGAATGCGACTCAAATCATAGACTCGACATTCACATCGACTCCTGGAGACACGAGATATGGCCGACTTGAAGTTTCAATACATGTCCGGCTTCGGCAACGAATTCGCGACCGAGGCGCTGCCTGGCGCACTGCCGGACCGGGGCAACTCGCCCCAGCGGGCGCCCTATGGGCTGTACGCCGAACAGATCAATGGGACCGCGTTCACCGTCGCGCGTGCGGCCAACCGCCGCTCCTGGCTTTACCGCATCCGTCCGGGTGCGGCCCACGATGCCTTTGCGCCCAGCAACGCCGGGGCGCACTGGCTCTCGAGCTTCAACCAGGTGCCGACGCCACCCAATCGGATGCGCTGGGATCCCATTGCGATGCCGGCTGCCGGTACCCAGGTCGATTTCGTCGACAGCATGATGACCATTGGCGGCAATGCCGGCTGCGGCATCAACGTGTACACCGCCACCGCGTCGATGCAAAAGCGCTACTTTTACGACTCCGACGGTGAGCTTTTGATCGTACCGCAGCAAGGCCGCCTGACCTTGGCCACCGAACTGGGGAACCTCGAAATCGAACCGCAGGAGATCGCCGTCATCCCGTGCGGAATCCGCTTTCAGGTGCGCTTGCCCGATGGGGCGGCACGTGGCTTTGTCTGCGAAAACTACGGCGCGCCGCTGCAGCTCCCGACGCTGGGCGTGATCGGCTCCAACGGCCTGGCGCACCCCAGGGACTTTCTCACGCCCCTGGCGGCTTGGGAAGATGTCGATGGTGATTTTGAAATCCTCACCAAGTTCGATGGGCAGTTCTGGACGGCCAAAATCGATCACTCTCCATTGGACGTGGTTGCGTGGCACGGCACGCACGCGCCCTACAAGTACGACTTGCGCAAGTTCAACGTCGCCGGCTTCATCAGCTACGACCACCCCGACCCATGCATGAACCTGGTGCTGCATGCGCCCAGTGCGACACCCGGCGTCGACACGCTCGATTTCATCGCATTTGCGCCGCGCGTGCTGGCCATGCTCGACACGTTCCGCCCACCCTGGTTCCATCGCAACATCGCCGGCGAGTTCATGGGCAACGTCCATGGCCATTACGACGCCAAGGCCGGTGGCTTCGAGCCGGGCAGCATGTCGATCCACAACACCATGACCGCTCATGGCCCGGATACCGAAACCTTCGAAAAGGCCAGTGCCGCCGACACCAGCAAACCCGACCACATCAAGGACACGATGGCCATCATGTTCGAGACTCCAGTCATCATTCACGCGACCCAGCAGGCACTGGAGTCTCCCCATCGGCAACGCGAATACGTCCGCGTCTGGGAGGGGCTGAAGAAGCACTTCAACCCGAAGCAGCGCTGAATAGCGGTCATGACGGAACTCAACGAAACCCACGACCCGGCACTGCGCAGTTGGGTGCCGAGCGCGAATGACGACGGCGCCGACTTCACGATCCAGAACCTGCCGTTCTCGGTGTTTCGCCGCCAAGGCAGCGCCGAGGCCTGGCGCGGCGGCGTGGCAATCGGTGACCAGATCCTCGATCTTGCCGCGGTCGCCGCAACGGGCATCATGGAAGGCGCGGCCGCGCAGGCGCTGCAAGCGGCCACCGGTGCGGCCCTCAATCCGCTGATGGCGCTGGGTCCCGGGGCGTGGTCGGCATTGCGGCAGGCGCTGTCGCGCGCGCTGCGCAAGGGCTCGGCCGCCCAGGCCCGACTCGGGACCTGTCTCGTGCCGCAGTCGGCGGCCGAATATCGGGTACCGGCCCGCATCGGCGACTACACCGACTTCTACACCTCGGTCTACCACGCGACCAACATCGGCCGCCAGTTCCGTCCCGACAACCCGCTGCCGGCGAACTACAAGTGGATCCCGATCGGCTATCACGGGCGCGCGTCCAGCGTCGTGGTGTCGGGGTACGACTTCCGCCGCCCGGTCGGGCAGGCGATGCCGCCGGGGGCCCAGGCACCGGTCGTGCGAGCAAGCCAGCGCATGGACATCGAGCTGGAGCTGGGGGTTTTCATCGGCACCGGCAACGCGCTCGGAGAGCCGATTGCGATCGCCGACGCCCCGGCCCATGTGTTCGGCTTCACGCTGCTCAACGACTGGTCGGCGCGCGACATCCAGCCCTGGGAGTACCAGCCGCTCGGACCCTTCCTGTCCAAAAACTTCGCGACCACGATCTCGCCGTGGATCGTGACGACCGAGGCGCTCGCGCCCTACCGTGTGGCGGCGCCGGCGCGGCCGGCGGGCGATCCGCAGCCACTGCCGTATCTCGATGCACCGGGCAACCGCGAGCAGGGCGCGCTCGACGTGCAACTCGAGGTGCTGCTGCAGACCCCGCGCATGCGCGAAGCCGGCATGCCCGCGACGCGCATCAGCGCGACGAACTATCGCCACGCGTACTGGACCTTCGCGCAAATGGTTGCGCACCATACGGTGAACGGCTGCAACCTGCAGAGTGGCGACCTGCTGGGCACCGGCACGCTATCCGGGCCGACACTCGACCAGGCCTGCGCGCTCATCGAGCTGACCGTCGGCGGCAAGCAGCCGGTCACGCTGCCGGGCGGCGAGCAACGCGCCTTCCTGGAGGATGGCGATGCCGTGATCCTCAGGGGTTGGTGCGCAAAACCCGGCGCGGCCCGCATCGGCTTCGGTGAGTGTCGCGGGACCGTATTGCCGGCACGCGACGTCGCATACTGAACAGCCCAGACCAACACCATGAGCACCCAAGCCCCCATCGACATCGCGGCAGTCATCGACTCCAACAAGGTGAGTCCATTGCAGGTGCGGCTCCTCATCCTGGTCGGCCTGACCGTCGTGATCGACGGTTTCGACGTCCAGGCGATGGGCTATGTCGCTCCCGCGATCATCCAGGCGTGGGGCATCGACAAGGCCAGTTTGGGCCCCGTCTTCGGCGCCGGCCTGTTCGGCATGCTGATCGGCTCGCTGACCCTGAGCGTGTTGGCCGACAAGATCGGCCGCCGACCGGTGCTGATCGGCGCCAGCCTGTTCTTCGCCGTCATGATGTTTGCCACCGCGCATGTCACGACCCTCGATCAGCTGCTGGTGCTGCGCTTCATCGCCGGCCTGGGCTTGGGAGCGATCATGCCCAACGCGATGGCGCTGGCCGGCGAGTTCAGCCCCAAGCGCAAGCGCGTGACCCTGATGATGTGGGTGTCCTGCGGCTTCACCATCGGCGCCGTGCTGGGCGGGCTGCTGTCGTCGGTGATGATTCCTGCCTGGGGCTGGCAGTCGGTGTTCTACCTCGGCGGGGCCATTCCCCTGGTGCTGTCGGTGCTGATGTACTTCGCGACGCCCGAATCGATGCAGTTCGAGGTCTTGCGCGGCAAGAACACCGAACACGTCGGGGCCCTGCTGCGCCAGATCGACCCCACGCTGCACATCGACGCCGACACCCGCTACCTCGTGCACGAGAGCAAAGGTGGCGCGCCGGTGGCGGAACTGTTTCGCCACGGTCGTGCCTGGGGCACCGTGCTGCTGTGGGGCATCAACTTCATGAACCTGGTGAACCTCTACTTCCTGTCGAATTGGTTGCCGACCATCACCAAGTCGGCCGGGCTGTCGCTCACCACCGCCGTGATGGTCGGCACGATGCTGCAGCTCGGTGGCGTGATCGGCACGTTGGCCATGGGCCCCATCATCGACCGCATCGGCTTCTTCAAGGTGCTGGTGCCCGCCTTTCTGATCGCCGCGGTCACGATTGCGATGATCGGCCAGCCCGGAATCTCGCTGGGGCTGCTGTTCGCGGTCGTGACCATCACCGGCCTGTGCATCATCGGCGGACAGCCGGCCGTCAATGCACTCGCCGCCGTCTACTATCCCACCACCGAACGCTCGACCGGCATCGGCTGGAGCCTGGGTATCGGCCGTATCGGCTCGATCGTGGGGCCGGTGCTGGGCGGTCAGCTGATCCGCTGGCAGTGGTCCGACAGCGCCATCTTCCTGGCGATGGCCATTCCGGCAGCGATCTCGGCGCTGATGCTGATCCTGATGGCGGTCCATTCGCGCGACAGGGCACTGACCCCGTCGCAGGCGTCGGCGTCGCTGTCGCATTGAATCCATGCGCAGCAACTCGTGCGCGCAGCCTTTGCGGATCGCTCGCTCGGCGTGGCACCGCCTCAGGACTTGCTCTTGAGCGGACAGGTGTTCATGCCCAGCAGCTTGTACGCCGGGCAGGTGCCCGCCAGGCCGGTGAGCAACGGCACCACGCCGATCCAGCCCCACCAGCCGACGCTGCCGGTGGCGGCCAGTGCGATCAGCACCAGGCCGACGACGATGCGAAGAATGCGGTCGATGCCGCCGACATTGCGATTCATGAAAGGCTCCTTGTTGACGTAAAAAAAGCAGAAAAGCGAATCAGGCCTGCCGGCGACGGCGCATGCCCGTGAGCAGAGGCCAGGCCAAGGCCGCACCCGCCACGCCGCAGGCGGCGGCGATGCCCAGCAGGTTGGCCCAGTCCACCCAGTACTTCATTTCGGCCAGGCTGGATTTGTTCCAGACCGGCGTGACAAAGAAGGCGAACACGGCCATCGCCAGCCCCAGCGCAATGGCGCCGGGCAGGCTGGCGCGCCAGCGCCCGCCCCGCGCGCGCGCCATGAGCAGCAGCCACAGCACGGCCAGCGCCAGCAGCCAGGGCCAGACGGCCAGGGCCAGTTCATAGACGATGTTCAGCATCAACCAGACTTCATACATGGTGGGTCTCCTTCGGCATCACACACGGCCCTTGAGGACGGCCAAGTAGGCCGGCTTGAGCAGGCGCACCTTCATGAACCAGGCCATGAAGCTTTCCTGCAGCGGCTCGATCATCGGCAGCGAGGGCGTGAGCTTGCCGTCGTAGTCGAACTCGATCAGCATGGCCGAGCCCTCGCGCACGATCATCGGGCACGAGGTGTAGCCGTCGAACATCTCGTCGGGCGCCTGCCCCGCCACCACCCGTGCCAGGTTGTGCGCCACGATGGGCGCGCTTTTCTTGACCGTGGCCGCCGTCTTGCCGCGCGGCGTGCCGTTGATGTCGCCGACGCCGAACACGTTGGCAAAGCGCTTGTGCTGCAGCGTGTCCTTGTTCACCTCCATCCAACCCAGCATGGGGCCGTCGCGCGCGGCCAGCTCGCTTTGGCGCACCGCGTCGACGGCCCGCATGGGCGGCACCACGTGCAGGAAGTCGTAGGCCACTTCGCTGCGCTCGCCCTCCGGGGTGGCAAACACGGCCTTGCGCGCGCCCAGGTCGACCGCCGCCAGCTTGTTCAGGTAATGCGTGCGGATGCCCTGCGCCTTCCAGCGCGCCAGCACGTTGTCGTTGACCGACTTGACACCGAACACCGTGTCGTCGGGCAGGCCGGTGTAGAAGTCGACCGTGGACTGGTCGAGCGTGCCGGCCTGGCGCAGCCGGTCGGCCACCATGAAGGTCATCTTCAGGGGCGCGCCCGCGCACTTGAGCGGACCGGCCGGCAAGGTCATCACCGCCTGGCCGCCCCGGGCGCGAAACGCATCCATGGCCCGCCAGGTCGCCAGCGCCGCGTCGGGGCCCAGGTACACGCTGCCCAGGCCGTTGCTCCCGATGGCCTTCACGTCCATGCCCTCGATCTGGTCGTAGCCCAGTTGCAGGCCGGTGGCCACCACCAGGTAGTCGTAGGCGATCTTCTGGCCGCCCACGGTGCTCAGGCTGTTGCCGACCGGATCGAACCCGGCCACCATTTCCGGCACCCACTCCACGCCCTGCGGCTGAAAGTCGGCATTGCGGTCGCGCACCTTCTCGATCGGCCACACGCCGGTGGCCACCAGGGTGTAGCCGGGCTGGTAGTTGTGCTCTTGCTTCGCATCGACGATGGTGATGCGGGCCTTGGGCAGCAGCTGGCGCAGGCGGGCCGCCACGGCAATGCCGCCCAGGCCGCTGCCGGCGATCACGATGCGGGGCGCAGCCGAGGACGTCTGCGCCTGCACGGTGGGCGCCGCCTGCAGCGCGCCCAAGGCCAGTGGTGTGGCGCCCAGGGCTCGCAGCAGCTCGCGCCGCGAAGCGGCTTGCGCGAGGGTTGAAGGGGCTCGATCGGTCATGCTCGCTCTCCTGGGTCGGGGGTGCGCCGGCGGCTTCGGCCGGCGGGCTGGCGCAGCAGGCGCACCTGCAGGGGGCGTTGGAAGTGGGCGCCCCCGGTCCCACATTCGCTCGAAAGCGCACGCGTGCGCTCGCGCAGGCCGCGCGCCAGGCGGGCCGCGCCGCAGGCCCGAGCGACGACCCGCTGCTCTTGCAAGGGCAGCCACTCGTTCAGGATCGCCCCGTCGCCGTTTTCGATGCGTGACCGGGCCGTCATGGCAAGGACTCCTGGGACGCCGGCGCTGCCAGCGTGGCGTTGACCTGGGCCAGCACCTCCTCGTCCAGACGGTCGGCCAGCGCCGCCAGCTTCAGGCGCGTCAACACCTGGTCGCTGCGTGCCTGGGCCAGGGCCAGCACGGTTTGCGCATGGTCGTTCTCGGCGTTCAGCACGTCGAGCAGGGTGCGGTCACCCACCTCGTGGCCCAGGCGCGTGGCGTCCAGCCGCGCGCGGCTCGCGGTCTGCGCCTGCTGCAGCGCGGCGATGCGCGCCGCGCCGGTCTGCAGGCCCTGCCAGGCGCTGCGCGTCTGCTGGCCGACCTCCTCGCGCGCCAGGTCGAGCTCGGCGCGCGCCTTGCCCAGTCGCTCGACCGCCTCGCGCTCCTGCGCACCGATCAGGCCGCTGGCGTCGATTGGGATGTTGAGCTGCACGCCCACCATGGCGTTCAGGTTGCGATTGCGCGCGCTGCCGAAGTCGCCATGGCCGGCAATGCGGTCCAGACTGGCCTGCGCCACCAGGTCCACGGTGGCACGGCCCGCCGCGCCCTGCTGGCGCAGCTTCTGCTCGGCCACGGCGACGGCCTCGGTCAACAGGCGCAGGCGCGGGTTGTCGGCCTGAGCAGCCTGATCCCAACCGGGCGCGTCGGGCACCGGCGCCAGGGGCTGCGCCGGCAAGCGCGCCGTGAGCCCGGCCAATCCGGTGCTGTCGACCAGGACCCGGCGGCGGGTGTCGGCCTCCAGCAGGGCGGCCGCCTGCTGCGCACGTGCACCGGCCAGCGCGGCATCGGCCTCATGCGTGTCGGTGATGGGCGAGGAACCGAGGCGGTAGCGCTCGTGCGCCTCGTCGCGCGCCTGCTCCAGTGCCCGCAGCTGCCGGCCGAGCACGCGCACGCGCTCCTCGGCCAGGGCCAGGGCCAGGTAACGCTCGGCGGTGCGCAGCATCAGTTCGCTCTGGGCGCCGCGCCACGCGGTGTCGCCCATGTCGGCGCCCAGGCGCAGCTGGGCGCGCTGGGCGTCCCGCGCGGCATTGACCAGCGGCTGCTGCGCGACAACGGCCACGCGCGTGGCGAGGCCCGCGTCGACCGAGGTGGCAAAGCGCGCCTCGTCGACCGGGCCCATGCCCGGCGCCGAAAAGCGCGCGCCGCGCATGGCAGTGTCCTGCGCACCCAGGCCCGCACCCACCGCCAGCGACAGGCTGGGGCGCCCCAGCGCGTCGGCCTGCTCGCGCAGCGTCTGCGTGGCGCCGTGCTCGGCGCGCGCCACGGCGAGCTGGCGGTCATGCCCGGCCGCGGCGCGCCACACCGTCAGCAGGTCCTGCGCCCACGCCGCGGCCGGCAGCGCCGTTGCCGCCGCGCAAGCCAGGGCGAGCAGCCGACGTGTCATGGCACCGCCTTTTCTCCGCCGAATTCCTCGTAGGCCGCCAGCGCGGCGGCGGCATACATCAGCGAGGGGCCGCCGCCCATGTACACGCACATGCCCAGCATCTCCTGCACCTCGGCGCGGCTGGCACCCAGCTTGGCCAGTGCCTTGCCGTGGTAGCCCAGGCAGGGGTCGCAGCGCGCACCGACCGACAGCGCCATGGCGATCAGCTCCTTGGTCTTGGCGTCCAGCGCGCCGCCCTTGCAGGCGGACTTCGCCAGGGTGTCGAAGCCCTGCATCACGTCCGGGATGTCGTGGCGCATCTGCGCGGTCTTGGCCGAGACGGCGGCGATCAGGCCCTTGTAGTCGTCGTGCATGGCGCGCTCCTTCAGGCTTGCGTCTGGCACTCGCCCGGGCGCGCGCCCAGCTTGCGCATGATGACTTCCATCAGGCACCACTTGCTGAAGCCGCTTTGCAAGAAATTGGCGCCGACGAAGGCGGTGAACCACAGCCAGTTGGCACTGTGGAAGATCGGGCTGCCGGGCGCGCCCAGGGCCAGCGACAGCAGGATGAAGGTGCCCCCGACGATGCGGGTGATTTGCCAGGATGTCATGTCGTTTCTCCTTGAAAATTGATGATGACGGTTGAACCGATTGCGCAAGTTGCTATTGGTCAAGGTCAAGGAGCGTCGTGGCGCTCCAGACGCACGATGCCCAGTGCCTTGAGGACGTACTTCTCGTACACCGGCTCGCTGTTGCCGGTCTTCATCTTGCGAATGAAGTACTTCTCGAAGGCCACCTTGGCCAGGTGCACCCACTTGCCCTTCTTGAACCAGTTGACGTTGCGCGGCGGAATCTGCGGCAGCGCGACGAAGGCGGCGCCTGTGTCGCCCATGTCGGCCAGGCAGATGGCGTTCCAGGTGCCCTTGGCGGTCGCCGGCTGGCCGGCCAGCTCGGCCGCGATGTTGTGAGCGATGGCACTCACCATGCTCTCGATCATGTAGCCGGTCTTGGGCGCGCCGGTGGGCACTGGCGTCGCCTCCACCGGCGGAATGGCCACGCACACGCCGGCGGCGAAGATGTTGGCGTACTTCTTGCTGCGCTGGTGCTCGTCGATCAGCACGAAGCCACGCGGGTTGCACAACTCGGGCGTGGCAGCCACGGCATCAACACCCTTGAAGGCCGGCAGCATCATGGCCAGCTTGAACGGCACCTCGTGCTCCCGGTACGACTCGCCCTTGTCGTTGAGCTCGGTGGCATGCAGCTTTCCAGCCTCGACACGCGTGGTCTTGGCGTTGGTGATCCACTTGATGTCGCGGTCGCGCAGCTCGCTCTCCAGAACGCTCTTGCTGTCGCCCACGCCGGCCAGGCCCAAGTGACCGATGTAGGGCTCGCTGGTGACGAAGGTCATCGGCACCTTGTGACGGATCTTGCGTCGGCGCAGATCGGACGAGACGATGAAGGCGAACTCGTAAGCCGGGCCGAAGCAGCTGGCACCCGGCATGGCGCCAATCACGATCGGGCCGGGGTTCTTCAGAAATTGCTCGTACTCGGCGCGCCACTTCTCGGCGTGGTCGACCGTGCACACCGAGTGCGTGTGACCGGTGATCGGCCCCGAGCCGGCCACGTCGTCAAAGGCCAGCTTGGCGCCGGTGGTGATGACCAGGTAGTCGTAGGCCAGCTCATCGCCGCCGTCCAGCATCAGCTTGTTGCCGGGTGCATCGATGGCCGTCACCGGTCGACCGACAAAGTTGATCCCCTTCTTGCGCAAGGGCTCGGCGATCGGCACCACGATCTCCTCGCGCTCGCGCCAACCGACCGCGAGCCATGGGTTCGACGGCACGAACTGAAAGTAATCAACCGCGTTGACCACAGTGACGCGGTGCTCGCGGCCCAGGATGGCGTGGATCTCGTAGGCCGCGGGCATGCCGCCGAGTCCCGCACCCATGATGACGATGTGTGCCATGGTGATGCCTCCTTCAAGAGTGGTTTGCGTGAACGGGAATCGATGCGTCGTCCGCGGCCGGCGCGTCATGGCGGCCGCGGTAGGCGACGTAATAGAGCAGCGGAATCACGACCAGCGTCAGCACCGTCGACACCAGGATGCCGAAGATGAGCGAGATCGCCAGGCCGTTGAAGATCGGGTCGTCCAGGATGAACAGCGCGCCGATCATGGCCGCCAGGCCCGTGAGCAGAATCGGCTGCGCGCGCGTGATGGCGCTGGCGACGATGGCGCGGCGAAACGGCGTTCCCTGCGCGAGCTGCAGCTTGATGAAGTCCACCAGCAGGATCGAGTTGCGCACGATGATGCCGGCCAGCGCGATCATGCCGATCATGCTGGTGGCGGTGAACTGCGCATGCAGCAGCGCGTGGCCCGGCATCACGCCGATGATGGTGAGCGGGATGGGCGCCATGATGATCAGCGGCGTCAGGTACGAGCCGAAGTGCGCCACCACCAGCAGGTAGATCAGGATCAGGCCCACGGCGTAGGCGGCGCCCATGTCGCGGAAGGTCTCGTAGGTGATCTGCCACTCGCCGTCCCACTTGAGGGCGTAGCCGGCGTAGGGGCTGGAAGGCTGGCGGATGAAGGTTTCGGCCAGCGGGCCGCCGTCGGGGCCTTTGATTTCCGACAGCGGGCCGCGCATCTGGAACATGCCGTAGAGCGGGCTGTCCGTAGGGGGGGCGGCCATGTCCCCCGTCACGTAAACGACGGGCAGCAGGTCCTTGTGATGGGCCGGCTGCTCGCGCTCGGTGTCGCTCACCTGCACCAGCTCGCGGATCGGCACCAGGGCGCCCGATTGCGCGCGCACCGTGAGCTGCAGCAGCGCGTCCAGCCCGCCCTGCATTTCGGGCGGCAGCTGGATGCTCACCGGCACCGCCGTGCGGCTGGCGTCGTGCAGATAGGTGGCCGCGTCGCCCGCCAGGCCCATGCGCAGCGTGCTGGCAATGGCCTGCTGCGTCACGCCCAGCTGCGCGGCCTTGCTGCGGTCGACCAGCAGCACGGTCTCGGGCGCCCGGGCGATGCTGCTGTCGTCCACGTCCACCACGCCAGGCGTGGCTTCGAACACGCCGCGCACGGCCTTGGCCACGGCGCGACGGCCGGCGGCGTCGGGGCCGTAGATTTCGGCCACGATGGGCGCCAGCACGGGCGGGCCGGGCGGCACCTCGACCACCTTCACGTTGGCGCCGAAGCGCGCGCCGATGGCGGCCAGCTCGGGACGCACGCGCATGGCGATGGCATGGCTCTGCTCGTGCCGCTGGGACTTGTCCACCAGGTTGACCTGGAGGTCGCCCACCTCACCGCCCGCGCGCAGCTCGTACTGGCGCACCAGGCCGTTGAAGTTGATCGGCGCGGCGGTGCCGGCGTAGGCCTGGTAGTTGGTCACCTCGGGCACGGTCGCCAGGTGCGCGCCCAGCGCGCGCAGGGTGGCGGCGGTCTTCTCCAGCGGCGTGCCCGCCGGCATGTCCACCACCACCTGAAACTCGCTCTTGTTGTCGAAGGGCAGCATCTTCAGCACCACCAGCCCGAGCACCGGCAGCAGCAGCGACAGCGCGATCAGGCCGGCCACCGCGGCGGCCAGCAGGCGGCGGTTGCGCCGGCCGCTGCGCGTGGCCAGCAGCGGGGCGAACACGCGCCGAAACAGCGGCGCCAGCCGGCCCGCCAGACCATGGCCTGCATCGGCCGCTTTTGTGTCGCCGGCACCGCCCTTCATCCAGATGCGCGAGAGCCAGGGCGTGACCGTGAAGGCAATCGCCAGCGACAGCAGCATGCCCATGCTGGCGTTGATGGGGATGGGGCTCATGTACGGCCCCATCAGGCCGCTGACGAAGGCCATCGGCAGCAGGGCCGCGATCACCGTCAGCGTGGCCAGGATGGTGGGGCCACCCACTTCATCGACCGCGCCGGGGATGATCTCGCGCAGCGACCGCTCGGGATGATGGGCGCGGTGACGGTGAATGTTCTCCACCACCACGATGGCGTCGTCCACCAGGATGCCGATCGAGAAGATCAGCGCGAACAGCGACACCCGGTTGAGCGTGAAGCCCCAGGCCCAGGAGGCAAACAGCGTCACCGTGAGCGTCAGGATCACCGCCGTGCCGACGATGGCGGCCTCGCGCCGGCCGAGCGCGAAAAACACCAGCGCCACCACCGACAAGGTGGCGAACAGCAGCTTCTTGATCAGCGTCATCGCCTTGTCGTTGGCGGTGGCGCCGTAGTTGCGCGTCTCGCTCACCTGCACGTCGGATGGGATCACCGTGCCCTGCAGTTCGCCCACGCGCCGCATCACGGCGTCGGCCACGTCGATCGCGTTCTCGCCCGGCTTCTTGGTCACGGCGAGGGTCACCGCCGGCTGCTCGGTCAGCCGGCTCTGGCCGTCGGCGTGCTCGACCGCGCCGTACCAGACGTAGCGCGCGGGCGGCGGCGGGCCGTCGCGCACCGTGGCCACCTCGCGCAAATACACCGGCTTGCCGGCGCGGCTGGCCAGCACCAGTTCGGCCACGTCCTGGCGGCTTTGCAGGAATGGCCCGGTCTGCACGGCGATGGCCTGGTTGCCCGCCAGCACCTCGCCCAGCGGCAGTCCCAGGTTGGCCGACTGCAGCGCGCCGCGCAGCTCGTGCAGCGTCAGGCCCGAGGCGGCCAGGCGCGCCGGATCGACCTCGACCCGCACCGCGCGGCCGGGTCCGCCCAGGGTCTTGACCTCCCGCGCGCCGGGCACGCGCTTGAGCTCGGCCTCGATGCTGTGCGCCACGCGCTCGAGGTCGAAAGCGCCGGTCTCCGGCCGCGCCGAATGCAGGGTCAGCGCCACCACCGGCACGTCGTCCACGCCCTTGGGCTTGATGATGGGCTGCCCCACGCCCAGCCCCGGCGGCAGCCAGTCGGCGTTGGCGCCCACGGCGTCGTACAGGCGCACCAGCGCGGTCTGGCGCGGCACGCCGACCTTGAACTGCACCGTGATCACCGCCACGCCGGTGCGCGAGACGCTCATCACGTGCTCCACACCTGCCATCTGCGACAGCACCTGCTCGCCCGGCGAGGCCACCATGGCCTCCACGTCGCGCGCGCTGGCACCCGGCCAGGGCACGATCACGTTGGCCATGGTCACGTCGATCTGCGGCTCTTCCTCGCGCGGCGTCACCAGCACGGCAAAAAAGCCGAGCAGGAAAGCCACCAGGGCGAGCAGCGGCGTGATCTGCGCGCCCTGGAAATACGCCGCGATGCGCCCGGAAATGCCCAGGTGCGGCGGCGAATGCATGTCCTGGCCGCGCATCAACGGCTTCCGTTGGCCACGGCGCGCGTGGCGGCCTGCGGGTCGGTGATCAGGGATTCGCCGGCGTCCAGGCCGGTCAGCACTTCGATCTGGGCGCCCTGCACCGGGCCCAGGCGCACCTGGCGCAGCTGCGGACGCTGGCCCTCGCCCATCACGTAGACCGCGGTGAGCTCGGCGCGGTGCACCACCGCCGAAGCGGGGATGAACACACGCGGGCGGGCCGACTGTTCGGCGCCGCCGGGCAGCTGCAGGCGCGCGAACTGGCCGGGCACGGCCCGTGTGCCGGCCGGCAGATCGGCGCGCACGGGCTGCGTCAGCGACTGCGGATCGACGGTGGGCAGCACCTGCACACGCAGTGGCGTCAGCGCCTGGTCGGCACCGGCCAGCAGCACCTGGGCGCCGGCCGCGCCGCCCTCGAGGGCGCTGGCCGGCACGTTGGCCGTCACGCGCAGGGCGGCAGGGTCGTACACCGTCAGCAGGGGCCGGCCCGGCATGGCCATGTCGCCGCGCTCGACCACCAGCTGCGCCACCACGCCGTCGAACGGCGCGCGCAGCACGTGCAGGCCGGTCTGCGTGCGCGCCGCGCCGGCCTGCGCCGACAGGGCATGAACCTGCGCCTGGGCCGCGCGCCACTGGCTCTCGGCCTGCTCCAGCGCGGCCTGGCTGATGTAGCTCTTTTGCGCCAGTTGGCGCTTGCGCGCCAGTTCGGTGCTGGCCACGTCGAGCTGCGCACGCGCCGCCGCCACCTGCGCGCCGCTGGCGGCCGCGTTTTGCTCGGCGGCCTGGGCGTCGATGCGCAGCAGCACCTGGCCGGCGCGCACCGCATCGCCGGCATGCACGTTGAGCTCCAGCACGCGGCCCGGCACCTGCGCCGCAACCACCGCCTGGCGCAGCGCCTCGACCTGGCCGTCGTAGCGGCTGGCCTGGGTCGCGGCGGTGGCTTGCACGGCCAGCACTGGCAGCTCGGTCGCCGGCGCCGCCCGCCCCGGCGCGCTGGCGCCCAACACCAGGGCGGCCACCAGCGCACAGCGTGCGGCCAGGACGGCGTGGCGCGCACGGATGGACAAATGGGACTTGCGTTGGCGGATCATTGCGTTATTATTTGCGCAATCATGCAAATGCGCAATAGTGTAATCGCAAGAATTCCACCGTCAAGCGTTAGACTGCCCGACGATCCGACCCGTCCCGACTGCCCGCCGATGTCTCCGCTGACCGACCTGCCGCCCGCCGCGCTCGAGCACGTGGCGCATTACTTTCGCACCCTGTCCGAGCCCACCCGCCTGCGCATCCTCAACGCGCTGGGCACGGGCCAGCTGAGCGTGGGCGAGATCGCCGAGCAGGTCGATTCGAGCGTGGCCAACGTGTCGCGCCACCTGGCGCAGATGGCGCAGCAGGGCCTGGTGGCGCGTGAGCACCAGGGCAGCAGCGTGCTCTACCGCATCGCCGATCCGTCGGTGTACGAGCTGTGCGACCTGGTGTGCGGCAGCATCGCGCGGCGGCTGGACGCGGCCGCGCTGGCGCGCGAGGCCTTCGCCGTGCCCGTGCGCCGGGCGTCGGCGGGCCGCAAGAAATAGCGCGTCAGGCCGTTGCCGCAGCGGGCGCCGCGGGTGCCCGCACCACCAGCGTGCTGATCTTGCTGTGCGAGAGCACGCTTTGCGTCACGCTGCCCAGCACCAGGCGCTCCAGGCCACGGCGGCCATGCGAGCCCATCACGATCAGGTCAGCGCCGCACGAATCGGTGGCCTCGACGATGCCGCGCCAGACGGCGTGCGACTCGATGACGCGCGTTTCGGCCTGCACGCCCGCCGCCTGCAGGCGCTGGGCGGCGCCTTCGATGGCGGCGGCGGCCTCGGCGCGGGCGGCGTTGAGGTACTGATCCTGCCCATAGGCGAATTCGCTGCCCACGCCGGTGAAGGGATAGGGGTCGATCACGTACACCGCCGTGACCACGGCGCCAAAGGCCTTGGCCAGCTCGGCCGCCTTGTCCACCGCCGCCATCGAGGTGGCGGAACCGTCGACGGGAGCCAGGATGTGCTTGAACATGGAAAACTCCTTTTGGGCTGAATCAGCATCGATTGTCGGCTTGAACCACGCCCGCCGTCATGACGCAGGTCAAGCCGCGGGCTCCAGAAAGCCCTGCGCGCGCAGCGTGACGACCAGGGTGTCGCGGTGGCCGGGCGCGCCCTCGGCCAGCGGCTGGATGGGTGTGGTCTCGTGGATCACGCCGTGGTCGTCCAGCAGCAGCACCGACCAGGGTTCGTCCAGCGTGAAGCGCTCGCCGCGCGGGCCGTCCTGCTCGAACACGCGCGTCTCGCCGCCCTTGACGCCTTCACGCGCCACCATGAACACGGCCACCAGGTCCACGCCGTCGCGGTGCGCGCCCTCGGGCGTGGGGCGGCCGATGCCGCCCGTGGTGTCGATGCGAAACGGGTGGGCCTCGCCGTACCAGGGCTGCGCGCCCCACAGCGCGTCGGCCACGCGCGCCAGCCAGGCCAGCAGCGCGCGCCAGTCGGGCCGCGCCAGCGTGGCCGCATCGACCGGCGCAAACCAGCGCTGCATGCCACCGTGCAGCGCGTTGTAGGCCAGCGGCTGCCAGTGCGGGCGGTAGGGTACGTCCTGCACGGCGCCGCCCCGTGCCTTGAAGGAGGTGTGGCGGCGCCGGCGATAGCGCCCACCGTCCTTCAGGTATTCGTCCGGCGCCAGGTCGTCCCAGGCGCGCGCCAGCTCCTGCAGGTCGGCCGCGGACGCGCCCGTGAGCGCACGCACAGCGGCGGCATCCAGCACCGCGTAGCCGCGCTCGCGCAGCGCGGCCAGGTAGTGATCGGCGGTGGTGAACGGGGGCAAAAACATGATGCAAAGAAGGCGGGCGATGCGCCAAGGATAATCGCCGGCGCGCCCCTGTTGGCGCCCGCCCCGCCATGACCCTGCTGAACCTGTCGCTCGTCGCGGCCGCCCTGCTGGTGGCCCTGGCCTTTCGGCCCTGGCGGCAGCTGGCGGGCGGCGCCCTGCTCTCGCCGCTGCTGGCCGCCTTGGTCATCACGCCCTGGCTGTGGGCCCTGCCCTGGCTGCAGCACCTGCCGCTGCGCCTGCAGTTGTCGGGCGCCTGCCTGATCCTGCTGATGCTGGGCTGGCCGCTGGCCATGCTGGTGTTCGGCGCGGTGGCGCTGGCCACCGGCTGGATCGCGCCCGTCACGCCGGCCGAGCAGCTGGACATGGCGCTGTGGCTGGGCATGGTGCCGGCCACGCTGGCGCTGGGCCTGGGCTGGGTGCTGCGGCGCTGGGTGGCGCACAACCCCTTCGTCTACATCCTGGGGCGCGCCTTTCTGGGCACCGCGCTGTGCCTGTTTGCCGCCGGCACGCTGGCGCACTGGAGCGGCCAGGTGCTGGGCGCCAGCGTGGAGCCCGGCCTGGCCCTGGTGGCACGCTGGCTGATGGCCTGGGGCGACGCCATCATGACCGGCATGATCGTCGCCATCTGCGTGGCCTTTCGCCCGCGGTGGCTGGCGACCTGGTCCGACCGGCTGTATCTCAAGGCGCCATAGCTGCGCTCAGCCGGTTTCCTTTTCCTGCAGCAGGCGCCACATGACCTTGCCGCTGCCGCTCTTGGGCAGGGCGTCGGCGAACTGCACCGCGCGCGGCACCTTGTAGGCCGCCATGTGCTCGCGGCACCAGTCGATGATGTCCTGCTCGCTCACCTGGCCCTGGTGCGTGGCGCGCAGCACCACCACGGCCTTGACCGATTCGCCGCGGTAGGCGTCCCGGGTGCCGATCACGCAGGCCTCCTGGATGGCGGGATGCTTGAACATCAGCGCCTCGACCTCGGCCGGCCAGACCTTGAAGCCGCTGGCGTTGATCATGCGCTTGAGCCGGTCGGTGATGAAGAAGTAGCCGTCCTCGTCCACCCGGCCCAGGTCGCCCGAGCGGAAAAAGCGCTTGCCCTCCAGTTCGAAGAAGGCGGCCTCGGTGGCATCAGGGCGCTTCCAGTAGCCCTGGAACACCTCGGGGCCGTGGATCACGATCTCGCCCGTCTCGCCCTGCGGCACCTCCTGGAGCGTGTCGGGGTCGACCACGCGCGCGTCGGTGCTCATGAAGGGGATGCCCAGGCACTGCTGCTTGGGGTGCTCCAGCGGGTTCTGGTGCGAGGGCGCGGCGGTTTCGGTCAGGCCGTAGCCCTCGGCGTAGCGCAGGCCGTAGACATCGAACAGGCGCTGCGCCACCGCCTGCGGCATGGCCGCGCCGCCGCCGCTGATGGCCTTGAGGCTGGACAAATCGAAACTGGCGAAGTTGGGGCTGGCCAGCAGGTCGATCACCATGGTGGGGATGTTGGCCCAGGCCGTGACCTTCCAGCGCGAGATCAGGCGCCCGGCCAGCTCGCGGTCCCAGCGCGGCATCAGCACCATGGTGGCGCCGGCGTACACCGCCGCGTGCATCACCGCCACCATGCCGGTGATGTGGAACATGGGCACCACCACCAGGCCCACCGTCTCGCTGCTGCCGTTGCCCCACAGCGTGCAGGCCACGGCGTTGTGCATGATCGACGCGTGGGTGTGCATGCAGCCCTTGGGCAGGCCGGTGGTGCCGCTGGTATAGGGCAGCACGCTCAAATCCTGCGGGCCGGCGGTGGACGGCGCCAGCGGGCCGTCAAAGGCCAGCGCATCCGCCCAGGCCTGCACCTGGCCGCCGTCGAGCACGGGCAGCGGACGGCGCGGCAGCAGCCAGTCGCGCCAGGCCTCGGGCGGGGCGTCCTCGCCCTGCACGGCGGCGTCGAAGGCGTCGGTGTACTGGGTGACGATCAGGTGCGCCAGGCGCTGGCCCACGGGCAGCGCGTTGGAGGCCGCCGCCAGCTCGCCGGCCAGCTCGGCGCTGGTGATGGCCACCCTGGCGTCGGGGTCGGTGATGTAGTGCTTGAGCTCTTCGGCCCGGTTCATCGGGTTGATGGGCACCACCACCGCGTCGGCGCGCAGGATGGCGAAGTGCGCCACGATCAGCTGCGGCGTGTTCTGCAGGTTCAGCAGCACGCGGTCGCCCTTGGCCACGCCCAGCGCCTGCAGCCGCGCGGCCAGGCGCTCGGCCGCGGCCTTCAGTTGCGCCCAGGTCAGTACCGCGCCGAAGAACACCGTGGCCGGCTTGTCCGGGTAGCGCAGCGCGCTGATGGCCAGGTTGTGCCACAGCGAGGTGGCGGGCACGGTGATGGCGTGCGGCAGGCGCGACGGCCAGAACTTGAAATGCGGGCGCATGGGGGGCTGTCTCCGGTGGCTTTGGCGCCATGCTAGCGCGGCCGGAGCCGGCGACCGCAGGGCGCCTTGTCGCCGGTGCGACGGGCGCCGCCCAAAACTACAAAAATCGCAGCATCAAGCCAGCTTGCAGCCGGTGCCGGCGTCTTCCAGCGCGCGCGCGGCCACGCCGATCAGGCGGTTTTCGCCGGCCGACGCGGTGCGCAGGTAGATGTCCTGCACCGGGTTGTGCGCGCGGCCCATGCGCCATTTGCCGCGCGGGCTGTCGATGCTGGCCGACTCCAGCGCGCCATAGAGCCGATTGCGCTGGCTCATGTCGCCCTGCACGGCCTCCAGCCCGTGACGCAGCAGCAGGCCGGTGTCGTAGCCCTGCATGGCGTAGACGTCGGGCTCGTGCTTGAAGGCGCGGCGGTAGTTGTAGCGGAACTCGCCGTTGCGCACGGTGGGCAGCAGGTTGCTGTAGTGCAGCGTGGTGACGATGCCCTCGGCCGCCACGCCGGCGCCGTCCAGCACGCCCTCGGTCAGAAAGCCCGAGCCGTACAGCGGGATGCTGTACTGCAGTCCGGCCTTGGCGTAGTCCTGCATGAACTTGGCGGCGCCCGCGCCGGCAAAGAAGCAGGCCACGGCATCGGGCTTGAGCTGGGCGATCTCGGCCAGCACGGCGCTGAAGTCGGTGCTGGGAAACGGCACCTTCAGCTCCTTCACGATGGTGCCGCCGGCCTTGACGTAGCCCTCGCGAAAGCCTTCCAGCGAGTCGGCGCCGGCCGAGTAGTCCCAGGTCACCCACACGGCGCGGCGCGCCTTGCGCTCGATCATGGCCTGCCCCAGCGCCACCGTGGGCTGCGCCATGGTGAACGAGGTGCGGAACACGTTGGGCAGGCAGGCGTCGCGCGTCACCGCGTGCACGCCGGCGTTGGGGATGAGGGTGAGCGTGCCGGTCTCGGCCACCACCTTCTGCATCGCCATCTGCACGCCCGAGTGCACGGTGCCGACGATGACGTCGACCTTGTCCTGCACCGCCAGGCGGCGCGCGTTGGCGTCCGCCTTCTTCGGCTCGGACTCGTCGTCCAGCTTGATCCACTCGACGTCGCGGCCCGCCAGGCGCCCGCCCTTTTCGGCCACGGCCATGCGCATGCCGTTCTCGATCGCCTCGCCCAGCTTGGCGTAGGTGCCGCTGTAGGGCAGCATCAGCCCGACCCTGAGCTTGTCCTTCTCCGCCGCCGCCGGGCCCTGCGCCAACGCACGCCCCGAACCCAGCACGCCCGCGGCGGCTCCCACCACCGACACGCCGCGTGCCAGCACCCGACGGCGCGACACGCCATTTGAAAACACCTTCATGTCCACCTGCTCCTGAAGAAAAATGCATCTCGACCGACCATTTCGGCGGTGCACACACATAATTTTTGTAATTATGTTGCAATTAAGGAGCGAAAATACCACAAAGTTGCGACAACGCAACGCATGGACATGCAAATTAATTCATGTGCTCACACCTCCAGGCACAAAGACAAAAGGGGTTGGCCGGCAACGCCGGCCAACCCCTTGCCATGAATGAACCGCGGCGCGCTCAGACCGCTTCGTCGCCCTCTTCGCCGGTGCGAATGCGCACCACGCGCTCGACCGGGGTGACGAAGATCTTGCCGTCGCCGATCTTGCCGGTGCGCGCGGCCTTGACGATGGCCTCGACGCAGCGCTCGACGGCCTCGTCGGCCACCACCACCTCGATCATCACCTTGGGCAGGAAGTCCACCACGTACTCGGCGCCCCGGTACAGTTCGGTGTGGCCCTTCTGGCGGCCGAAGCCCTTGACCTCGGTCACCGTCAGGCCGGTGACGCCGACGTCGCCCAGCGCCTCGCGGGCCTCCTCCAGCTTGAAGGGCTTGATGATGGCGGTGATTTGTTTCATGCAGGGTGCTCCAGTGGGGCTCAGGCCCGGAATCGATTGGTCATAGGATAACGCCAGTCCTTGCCAAAACCGCGCGGCGTCACGCGCGTGCCCACCGGCGCCTGCTGGCGCTTGTATTCGCTGCCCTTGATCAGGCGCGTGACGCGCTCCACGTCGGCGGGGGCGAATCCCTCGGCCAGCAGTTCGGCAATGGCGGCGTCGTGCTCGACGTAGCGGACGATGATGGCGTCCAGCACCTCGTAGGGCGGCAGGCTGTCCTGGTCGGTCTGGCCTTCGCGCAGCTCGGCGCTGGGCGGGCGGGTGATGATGCGCTCGGGGATCGGGTTGGCGCCCGTGCCGTAGGGGTCGTGCGCGTTGCGCCAGCGCGCCAGCTCGAACACGCGCGTCTTGACCACGTCCTTGATGGGCGCAAAGCCGCCGCACATGTCGCCGTACAGCGTGCAGTAGCCCACGGCGTACTCGCTCTTGTTGCCGGTGGTCAGGATCAGGTGGCCGAACTTGTTGGACAGCGCCATCAGCAGCAGGCCGCGCAGGCGCGCCTGGATGTTCTCTTCGGTGGTGTCCTCGGGCCGCCCGGCAAACAGCGGCGCCAGCGTGGCCTTGACGGTCTCGAAGGCGGGTCGGATCGACAGCTCGTCGTGCCGCACGCCCAGGCGCCGCGCCATCTCGTGTGCGTCCTGCACGCTGATGCCCGCCGTGTAGGGGCTGGGCAGCATCAGCGTGTGCACGGCGTCGGCGCCCAGCGCATCGACGGCCAGCGCCAGCACCAGGGCCGAGTCGATGCCGCCGGACAGGCCCAGCGCCACGCTCTGGAAACCGTTCTTGCGCACGTAGTCACGCAGGCCCAGCACCAGCGCGTCCCACAGCTCGCGCTCGGGCGTCGGCGGCGGCGCCGTGGTAGCTATTATTTCAATAGCTGTCCGCGCTTGATCCGCCCGGGCAAACCACAGTTTTTCTTCAAAAGCCGGGGCGCGGCCCGCCAGTTCGCCGCTGGCGTTGACGGCAAACGACTGCCCGTCGAACACCACCTCGTCCTGCCCGCCCGTCCAGTGCGCCCACACCAGTGGCAGGCCGACGTCGCGCGCGCGCTCGCGCATCACGGCCTCGCGCTCGACGCCCTTGCCCTGGTGAAAGGGCGAGGCGTTGATGACCGCCAGCAGCTCGGCCCCCGCCGCCTTGGCCTGGCGCGCGGGCTCGGCGTACCAGGCGTCCTCGCAGATGAGCAGGCCCACGCGCACGCCACCGGCGTCGAACACGCAGGCACCCTGCCCCGGCACGAAGTAGCGCCGCTCGTCGAACACCTGGTAGTTGGGCAGGCGCTGCTTGGCGTAGGTGGCCAGCACCCGCCCGTTGCAGATCACGCTGGCCGCGTTGTGGCGCTCGCTGATGGTCACGCTGGGGCCGCGCGCGTCGTGGCCCACCGGGTGGCCGACCACGATCACCAGGTCCTGCAGCGCCGCCGTTTCGCGCGCCACGGTCTGCACCGCGTCATCGCAGGCCGCCATGAAGGCCGGGCGCAGCAGCAGGTCTTCGGCGATGTAGCCGCAGATCGCGCCCTCGGGCGCCAGCAGCAGGCGCGCGCCCTGCGCGTGCGCGCTGCGCGCCGCGTCGATGATTCTTTGCGCGTTGCCCGGCATGTCGCCGACGACGAAGTTGAGCTGGGCCACGCAGATGGAGAGGGACATGTCGATGCGGGAAGATGGGCGTCAGGGGCGAATGGTAGCGAACGCGTCGCGCACGGCCACAGCCGGCGGCCATGGCCTGCGCCACCGCCTACTTGGCGATGCCCAAAAACACCGCCAGGCAGCGCTCCACCTCCACCAGGGCGTCGGCATCGATGCGCCCAATGACCCGCCCCAGCCTGTCGCGTCGCACGGTCATGGCCTTGTCGACCATGACCTGCGATGGCTTTTGCAGACCGTTCTCGGCGCTCGGCGCAAGCAGAATGCGAAGCAAGGGGGCCTGCACCAGCGCGCTCGATACGGGAAGAAGCGTGACGCTGGGGTGGGCGCTGAATTGGCTGGCCTGGATGATCAAGGCGGGCCTGGGCTTGCCGAAGTCGCCCTGCATCACCACGGTGACCAGATCGCCACGGTTCATGCCGTCCAGCCGTCCAGGTCCGCCAGGGCCTCATCCATGAACCGCTGCAGCTCGGCATCGTCCAGTTCGGCCTGTGCCACCAGGAGGGACTGGCGGCGGCACTCGTCGGCGAAGTCCGGACGGCGCGTGTCGGGCACCCAGATCTGAACCGGGCGAAGCCCGGCTTCGCGCAAGGCGTCCCGATGCTTCTGAACCCTGGCGTTGACATGCGTGGCGGTCATGAAAGGCGTTCCCATCGTTACATGGAACACTTTAGCCTGGTTGCATGTAACGGTCAATGTCTCGCCTGCCGATGATTTTCAGCCTCTCGCCCAATAATCCGGCAGTACCCGCATCCGCTCTCCGCCTTGCTCCAAGCCACCACCCCCTTTCGCCAGCAGATCGTCACCGACCCCGGCACCATCGACGCCGCGGCCTGGAACGCCCTGCTGGCGCGCCAGCACGCGCCCACGCCTTTCATGCGCCGCGAATACCTGGCGGCGCTGCACGCCAGCGGCAGCGCGGTGCCCGAGACCGGCTGGGCGCCGCGCTTCGTGCTGCTGTGGGACGGGGCGGAGCTGGCCGCCGCCTGCCCGCTGTACGTCAAGGCGCATTCGTATGGCGAGTACGTGTTCGACTGGGCCTGGGCCAATGCCTATGCCGAGCACGGCCTGCGCTACTACCCCAAGGCGCTGGTGGCCGTGCCCTTCACCCCCGTGCCGGGCTCGCGCCTGCTGGCGCGCGATGCGGCGGCGCGCGCGGCGCTGGTGCGGGCGCTGCGGGGGTGGTGCGCGCAGCACAAGCTGTCGTCGCTGCACGTGCTGTTCGGCGATGACGAGGATGTGGCGGCGTGCGCGGCGGCCGATTTGATGCCGCGCCACCAGGTGCAGTTCCACTGGAAAAACCAGCACCCGGCGACGCCATCCGCGTTTGCCGACTTCGACGACTTCCTGGCCGCGCTGACGCAGGACAAGCGCAAGAAGATTCGCCAGGAGCGGCGCAAGGTGGCTGCGGCCGGCGTGACGTTTCGCAGCACGCGCGGCGCCGACATCACGCCGGCGGACTGGGCGTTTTTTTACCGCTGCTACGAGCGCACCTACCTGGAGCACGGCAACGAGCCCTACCTGACGCCCGCCTTCTTCGAGGCCATGGCGCGCGACCTGGCCGGCCACTGGGTGCTGTTCATCGCCGAGCGCGCGGGTCAGCCGATTGCTTGCAGTTTGATAGCTGTCAGCGCAGAGTCAGCGGGCGCCGGAGGCCAAAACGACTCAGAGATCGTGGCCTACGGCCGCTACTGGGGCGCCCTGGAGCGGGTGGACTGCCTGCACTTCGAGGCCTGCTACTACCAGCCCATCGACTGGTGCATCCGCCACGGCGTGGCGCGCTTCGAAGGCGGTGCGCAGGGCGAGCACAAGATGGCGCGCGCCCTGCTGCCGGTGGCCACCACCAGCTGCCACTGGCTGGCGCACCCGGCCTTTGCCGATGCGGTGGCGCGCTTTCTGGCGCGCGAGGACCAGGGGATGGAGCGCTACCTGCACGATTTGCAAGAGCGCTCGCCGCTGCGCCACGCAAGCGACGACGCTTAACCCCGATCGGCCTTGGGCTTGCGCCGGATGGCGCGCTGGCCGCCGACCTGGTGCACCACCGGCGTGAGCTGCGCCGCCTCGAAGGGCTCGGCCGGCGGGCCGCAGTTTTCGTCGGCCACGCCGAACACCATGTCGGCGCCGGGGCCGAAGCGCTCGGGCACGGTCTGGTGCAGCTGCAGCGACATGTCCACCGGCGGGGTGGAAGTCTGCGAGATGATCTGGCCCTTGCCGTCCAGCACGGTGTAACAACTGGCCTGCGCGCCGGCGGCGGCCAGCAGGGCGAGGGTGGCGACGAGAAGGGGCTTGCGGGCAGAGGTCATGGGCCTATTGTTGACCGACAACGCAATGACGGCAAGTATCACGCACCCGGCCGCGCGGCCGCCATCTGCGTGATCAGCCGGTGATAAAAGCGGATGGCGTCCGCGTAATTCTTCACGGCCAGGCGCTCGTTGGTGCCGTGAAAGCGCTTCAGGTCCTCGCTGCCCGCACGCACGGGCGAAAACTTGAAGATGTGGTCGCTGATGGCCTCGTAGTGCACCGAGTCGGTGCCGCCCACCATCAGGCCCGGGGCCACCAGCGCATCCGGAAAGACCTCGCGGATGGTCTGGTTCAGCAGCTTGTATTGCGCCGAGCCGGTGGGCGCCACCTTGGACGCCTCCCTGGCGCCGGGCAGGGTCTCCAGCTTCAGCTGATCGGCCGGCACCGCCGCGTCGATCGCGCCGTGCACGTGCTGCAGCACGCCGTCCTCGGTGTCGCCCGGCAGCATGCGGAAGTTGACCGTGGCCTCGGCGCGGCCGGGCAGCACGTTGTCCTTGTTGCCGGCGCTCACGATGGTCAGCGCCGTGGTGGTGCGCAGCAGGGCGTTGGTGCTGGCGGCGCCTTCGAGCTGCCTTTGCACCAGCGGGCCGAACAGCCACAGGTTGGACAGCGCCACGCGCGAAAAACCACTCATCTCGGGCGCCAGGGTGTCGAACATTTCGCCCGCCACGCCGCGGATGGCGGCGGGCATCTGCCGGTTCTCCAGCTTGGTCAGGGCCGCAGCCATCATGGCGATGGCGCTCGTGCCCTGGGGCGGCGGCATGGACGAATGGCCCGGCGTGGCCGACACCGTCAGCTGCACCGACAGGTAGCCCTTCTCGGCAATGCCGATCACCGCCGCGGGCGGCTTCAGGCCCGGCAGCACGCCGTCGAGCACCAGCAGGCCCTCGTCGATGACGAAGTCCAGCTGCACGCCGCGCGACTTGAGCAGCGCCGCGATCTGCGCCGCGCCGCGCTGGCCGCCGACCTCCTCGTCGGCGCCGTAGGCCAGGTAGACGGTGCGCGGCGGCTGCCAGCCGCTGGCCAGCAGCAGCTCGACCGCCTCCAGCTGCGACAGCAGGTTGCCCTTGTCGTCCCACGAGCCGCGGCCCCAGATGTAGCCGCCCTGCACGGCGCCGGAAAACGGCGGCTGCTGCCAGTCGCCCTCGGTGCCGGGGGCGATGGGCACCACGTCCTGGTGCGCCATCAGCAGCATGGGCTTGGCCTGCGGGTCACTGCCGGGCCAGGTGTAGAGCAGGCTCAGGCCGCCCACGCTCTCGCGCTTGAGCTGGGCGTGCACCCGCGGAAACTGCTGCTCCAGCAGCGCGTGCAGCGCCTGGAACCGATCGGCGTTCAGCTGCGCGTCGGTTTGCGAGGACACGGTCTGCAGGCGCACCGCCTGCCCCAGGCGCCGGGCGACGGCCTGCTCGTCGATGGCCAGCGGCGCCAGCGGCGGCACCTGCAACTGGCGCGAGCCCTTGCGCACGGTGTTGATGGCGACAAAAGCCGCCAGCGCCACCACCCCGGCCAGCACGGCCCACAGAACTTTCTTGATCACGATGCCTCGTCCTCCTCCGGATCGGGCGGCAGCAGCCGCGCCACGCGCTCCACCAGCTCGGTGCGCTCGTCGTCGTCGCGCGCGCCGCGCTGGCGCCGCTCCCACTTTGGATGGCCACGCGCCGGCGCCAGCGCCTGCACGGCCCGCAGCACGCCCTCGGACACCGGCGCGCCGACCGCGTCCGTCGGCAGCGCCACCGTGCCGACACGCAGGCGCTGCTGCGCGGCGTGGCCGCGCCGCGCCAGGGCCGTGGCCAGCGCCGACAGATGCTCGGCCAGCAGCAGCAACAGGGCATCGTCGGCGGTCAGCTCCTGCACGCCGTCCAGGCGGTTTTTGGCCTTGCGCCACAGCGGCCGCCAGCCGCCCGACAGCGCGCCGCCCACGGTGGCACCCAGGGTGGTGGCGGCGCCCAGCGACAGGCCGGCCAGCGCCACGTCGGCCACCGCGCCCACGCCGGCGCCGATCATGGCGCCCAGGCCCAGGCGGGTGCCGGCGCGCTTGAGCAGCTCGGGGTTGAACAAATCGTCCTCCCAGCGCTCGGCCAGCGCGGGCAGCTCGGCCAGCTCGGCGTCGCCTTCGCGAAAGCCGAACAGCGCCAGCAGCTCGCTCACCGCGTGGCGCGCGTGGCCGCGCACGTCGTCCTGAAAGGCACGCACGAAGGCCTTTTGCCGCAGCGCGTCGGCAAACTCATCGGCCGGCAGCGCGCGGCGCATGGCGGCGACGTCGACCAGGTGGCTGGCCACCACGCGGGCGGCGGCCTGGCGGCGCTCGCGCGCCTGCAGCGCCAGCGCGTCGACCAGGTCCGCCAGCTGCGCGCGCCGCTGCGGCAGCAGGCTGGCCAGGTCGGTGTACAGCTCGCGCTCGCTGCCGTTGAAGGGGGCCACGACGTCGAACTCGGCGCGCGCGTGCAGGCCGCTTTCCTGCAGCGCGCGGTGCCAGTCGGCCACGCGGGCGGCGCCGTCGCGCACGAAGTTGAGCACCGGCATGACCGGCTTGGCGCAGGCGGCGAGGATCTCGATCTCGGCGCGGTACTTGGGCAGCACCGGCTGGCGCGTGTCGATCACCAGCATGGCGCAGTCGGCCTGCTCCAGCAGCGCGCGCAGCACCTTGGCCTCCTGCTCGAAGGCGGCGCGCGCCTCGGGCCCGGCCAGGAAGGCGCGCACGCGCTCGGTGCGCGTCTCCCCCGGCTGGCGGCCCAGAAAGTCCAGCAGCGCCACCGAATCCTCCAGCCCCGGCGTGTCGATGAAGCGCGCCGCCACCTGGCCGTCCAGCCGCAGCGCCAGCGCCTCGGCGTGGCGCGTGGTGCCGGGGCGCTCGGACACCTCGCCGAAATCGACCTGGCGCGTGAGCGTGCGCAGCAGCGAGGTCTTGCCCGCGTTGGTGTGGCCGACCACGGCGACGATCAGCGGCTCAGGCATCGGCGACCTCGTGGTTTGCTATCCAATCGAGAGCTGCCGGCGCTGACTGGACAAGCGCTACAGCGTCAAAATGCTCGGATTTCAACCAGTCGCGCCAGCGTGCGCCCTGGTCGTCGCCCGCGCCCAGCGGCCACAGCGCCGCGCGCTGCGCCAGCGCGGCGGCCTCGCGCACGAAGCGCGCGGTGCCGCGGTCGGGGCTGGCCGGCGCGTGCACCAGCAGCAGCAGCGACTGCGGGCGCGTGGCGGCCAGCTGCTGCAGCGCACTTTGACGTTCGGCTTGGCTGCCGCTGACGTGCAGGGGCGGCGCGGCCGGGTCCGGCGGCAGCGGCGAGGGCAGTCAATGATTTCATGGCGAATCCTCCGTGGGAGTTGGGACGATACTACTGAAAACGTTCACGTCCTGTGAGCGACCGGCGCAATGGGGTTTTCCTGACGCGAAATCGTGAGAAACTTCGCGTTCCGATCCATGTGGAATCGAAATGACGACGCAATCCTTGGCAGCCATCGGCATGCTCGGCAAACCCTGGGGCGATAGCGAGAAACTCGAATGGCGCTCGCGCCAACGCAAGCAGCGCAGCTATGCCGAAGAAGTGTTGGCCAGGGTCGAGACGCTGCGTTCGCGTTTCGATGTGGCGGAATACGCGCGGCTCGATTATGCGTCGGATGGCGCCTATCCCCTGTTTGCCATCCGCAGCCGCGCTTGGAACGATGCTTATCCGACCGCGCTGGTCACAGGCGGCGTGCACGGCTACGAAACCAGCGGCGTACACGGCGCCTTGCAGTTCGCCGAGCAGCATCTGTCGGACTATGCCGGACGCATGAACGTGCTGGTCGTGCCGTGCGTGAGCCCGTGGGCTTACGAATGCATCCAGCGCTGGAATCCGTTTGCGATCGATCCGAATCGTTCGTTTCGACAGAACAGCCCGGCGCCTGAATCG
>OFTX01000158.1_pt1 | contig 42975 bp, 38 predicted proteins | sample 1775051 | NCBI WGS metagenome assembly OFTX01 (sample SAMN08195772, study PRJEB24354) | sludge metagenome | isolation source: sludge from phenol fed wastewater aerobic bioreactor A | place: India: Nagpur | collected 2016-09-15 | reverse complement strand
ATCTCGTCGATGAACAGGATGATGTCGCCGCGGGTGCGGATCTCCTTGAGCACCTTCTTCAGGCGCTCCTCGAAATCGCCGCGGTAGCGCGAACCGGCCACCAGCGAGCCGAGGTCCAGCGTGTAGACGTGCTTGTCCTTCAGCGTGGTCGGCACATCGCCGCGCACAATGGCCTGGGCGAGGCCCTCCACCACCGCCGTTTTCCCGACACCGGGCTCACCGATCAGCACCGGGTTGTTCTTGGTGCGCCGGGACAGCACCTGCATCACGCGCTCGATCTCGCTCGCGCGGCCGATCACCGGGTCGAGCTTGTTCTCGCGGGCCGCCTGGGTGAGATTCCGGCCGAACTGGTCGAGGACCAGCGACGTGGACGGCGTGCCCTCGGACCGCCCGCCGCTCTCGGCCGCCGACGTCTCCTTACCCTGGTAACCCGACAGCAGCTGCAGAACCTGCTGGCGTACGCGGTTCAGGTCCGCGCCGAGCTTTACCAGCACCTGCGCGGCGACACCCTCACCCTCGCGGATCAGGCCGAGCAGGATGTGCTCGGTGCCGATGTAGTTGTGGTTGAGCATGCGGGCCTCTTCTTGGGCCAGCACCACCACACGGCGGGCTCGGTCGGTAAACCGTTCAAACATGTGCACTCCTTACGGGCGTGCGCTGGGTGGCGGAACTCGCGACCGGGCGCCTGAACCCGGCTGGTGGCTTCAGTCTAGGCGGCACGCCGTGTGCACCGTTCCGGTTCGGGACGGCGCTCAATACCGCATATGACGGTGGTCGCGCCCACGCGCGTTCCGGACGCCGATGCCCCGGCGCCGTCCGTCCCGGACTCGTCCGCTCACCCGGCACGTCTTCCACGGTGCCGAACCCGGCGCCGTTTCGCCACCGCCGGCGCTACGCCGAGCGCGAACACGCCCGCCACACGGGTGCGGCGGGCGTGTTGCAGTGCTGCAGCGACTCGGTGTCGCAGCGGCTCAGCGTCTCAGTGAGCGGCCTCGAACGCTTCCATCACGGTCGCGGGCAGACGGCCACGGTCCGACACCTCGTAGCCATTGGCGCGGGCCCAGGCCCGAATAGCGGTCGTCTGGTCGCGATTGGACGCCGCGGCGGGACGGCTGCGCGCTGCACGAGCTGTTCGCACACGCCGGCCCGACACCTTGCGAGCGTGGGCCACGTAGGTTGCGAGCGCGTCGCGCAGTTTCTGCGCGTTCTTGGCGCCGAGATCGATCTCGTACACCACGCCGTCGAGGCCGAACGAAACGGATTCGGCGCTTGCCGATCCGTCGATGTCGTCGACCTTGGAGACTGTCGTCACAATTGCCATGTCTGGGCTCCTAGGGGTGTTCGCAAAACAATACGACCCATGAAGAGTAGATCAAACCGGGGCGAAATAAAAACGCCCGGCATTGTGGCGCGTCGAACAGCGCGGTCGATCAGATATCCGGACGGACGAACGGGAAGAGGATCGTCTCCCGGATACCCAGTCCGGTCAGTGCCATCAGGAGGCGATCGATGCCCATACCCATTCCCCCGGTCGGCGGCATTCCGTACTCGATGGCCCTCAGGAAATCCTCGTCCAGCCGCATCGCCTCGTCGTCGCCGAGTCCGGCGAGCCCAGCCTGTTGCATGAACCGTTCCCGCTGAATCACCGGATCCGTGAGCTCGGAGTAGCCGGTGGCCGTTTCGAATCCGCGGATGTACAAGTCCCACTTCTCGGCGAGCCCCGGCGCAGAGCGGTGATCCCGTGTCAGCGGCGAGGTCTCGGCGGGGAAGTCGCGCACGAAGGTCGGACGGACGAGCGTGTCGGCCACCAACTCCTCGAAGATTTCCTCGGCCAATTTGCCGGGGCCGTAATGCGGAGCCACCGCGATATCGAGCCGCTCGGCGATTGCGACGAGCGTGTCCCCGCCGGTCGTGACGTCGATCTCTTCGCCGAGGGCCTCTGATATCGCTCCGTACAGAGTGATGGACGGCCACTCACCGCCCACGTCGAGTTCCGAACCGTCGGCCATGGTGACGACTGTCGACCCAGTCGCATCGATCGCCGCACGTTGCACGAGCCGCTTCGTCAAATCACCGATTCCGTTGTAGTCGGTGTACGCCTGATAGCACTCAAGCATCGCGAATTCCGGGGAATGCGACGAGTCGACGCCCTCGTTGCGGAAGTTCCGATTGATCTCGAAGACACGGTCGATGCCGCCGACCACACACCGCTTGAGATACAGTTCCGGCGCAATCCGTAGATATAGGTCCATGTCCATGGCGTTCATGTGGGTCACGAACGGCCTGGCGGTGGCGCCGCCCGGCTGGTTTTGCAACATGGGCGTCTCGACCTCGATGAAGCCGTCAGCCGCGAGCGTGGCGCGCAGCGACCGGTTGACGGCAGCGCGCAGTTCCACGACCTGGCGGGCCTGCGGCCGCATGACGAGGTCGACGTATCGCTGCCGGACGCGCGTTTCCTCGGAGAGCGGTTTGTGGGCGACGGGCAGCGGGCGCACCGCCTTGGCCGCGATCTGCCACGAATCGGCCAGCACGGAGAGCTCACCACGTTTGGACGTGATCACGGTGCCGGTCACGGCCAGCACGTCACCGAGGTCCACGAGCGCCTTGAAATCCGCGAGTGAGTCTTCGCCGACCGAGGCCACCGAAATCATCACCTGGAGTTCGGTGCCCATCGCGCCGGCGCCGGCTTCCCGGATCATGACGAAACAGAGCTTTCCGGAGTTGCGCAGGAAGATCACGCGACCGCTGATGGCCACACGCGTGTCCGTTGCGGTGTCCGGCGGAAGGTCGGGGAACTGCGCGCGAACGTCCGCCAACGTGGCCGTCCGCTCGATGGTGACCGGGTACGGCTGCCGTCCGCTGGCGAGGATCCGGGCCCGTTTGTCCAGACGGATGCGCATCTGCTCGGGAAGGTCGTCGGATTCGGACACGGGCGACTCCACGGTCTGGTCAGAAGCGGTCACGGGGGTCAAGACTACTGGGGGCGAATGCGCCGGATCGCGGTCGGCTGCGGGGAGCGTCAGCGGGAAGCCCGGGTGCTCCGCGTGTTCGGGCGCGCCGTCGGCGCCTGCGCATAGAGCGACTGCACACCGCCGGGTGCTCCGCGTGTTCGGGCGCGCCAGGTGCGCGACCGGCCGGCGCCAGCGTTGCCGCTTCGGGTCGCTATTCCCTGCGGCGGCGGCGCGGGACACCGGTGAGCCCGTAGGCCGCGAGCAGTTCATCGACCGAGACCGTCTCGGAGTGGTCGCTCGTGGCTTTCGGCTCGTCGGCGGGGGCCGGTGCTGTGGTCGCGGGGGCCGCCGGCGTCTCGATGGCTTGCGCCGGCCCGGGTGCGGCGGTCCCGGCATCGGCGGCGGTGTGGTGGGCTGGTGTCGACACCGGTGTGTTCTCTTCGTCCGGGTTCTCTTCGTCCGTCACGCCGACCTTCGGCGTGACGAACGCCGCCGGCGGGTATGACGTTGTTCCGGGCGTATGCCGTTCGTGATCGCCTGATGCCGGCGGAGGCGGGCTCGCCGGTGCCGCCCCGTCGTCCGACTGCGCGACATCGCTTTCAGTGCCAGTGGTTTCGGACGGGCTCGGCTCGGCAGCGGCATGCCGGGACAGCCGCGAGCCGCCTGCGGGGCGGGCCGGCGGCGCGGTTATCGGCGGTGCCCAAGCGATCTCCTGTTCCACGGGAGGCTCCGTGACGCGCCCGGGCGCGGTCGCCGTGTCCTCGAGCACGGCGACGGCCGCGCCACGAACCAATTCCCGCCCACCGTCGGCCTGCCCGGCGTGGGCTACCTGGGCAGCCTCGGGCCCGGACAGCACCGGTTGCCCGGCCCTGAAACGCGCGGATTCCGCGGACAGTGTCAACCGCGAGACGAGGAGTTCGCCGTCCGCCAGCGAGGACAGCACATCGGTCAGCCGGTCCAGCTGTTCGCGCAGTTCGGCGATCTGCTGCGACTGGGTCGCCACCATCTGTGCCGCCAGGTCCGCCTCGAACTCGTGGCGCGCGGACACTTCGCGCTGCAGTTCGAGCTGGTAGGCAACCTGCGCCTCGCCCTCGCGCAGCATGGCTGCCTTCGCGTCACGGCGTGAGCGGGTGACCGCGAACGCGGCGATGAGCGCGGCCCACAGCGCGAGCACCACCGCGAGCCGCAACAGGAGAGGATCCTCCGAGACGATGGCGAGAACCGTGGCGCCAGCCGCGACCAGGAACCCGATCACGAGCAGAATCCGCAGCATCACCGGGGTCGCACCCCGTGATCGCGCAGATCCGGGCTCATCCATACCGGCAGACTACCGGGCGGCCGCGCGCCCACCGCACACGGCTGCGGGCGGCGCGGCAGGGCCCGCCACCCCCGGCAGCAGTCGAGTCGCAGCAGGGTCTCGGCAAGGTCATTGCCGGGCATGGGCAGGGTCGTGACGAGGTCGCGGCGCGGGCCGGGACCACCGTCTCCGACCGCCCGCACCGCCCGCGGTACGACCACCGTCATCGACCCCCGGGCGGATCGACACGTGGTGCACGGCAGCAATATTCGAGCCACAGTGCCCCGCCGAGCAGCACCGCCGCACCGACCAGACCGATGGTTGCCGTGACCGCGTCGGCTGCCGCGGCGACCGCGAGCGCCGCCTCGGGCCAGACGAACAATGCGAACCCAAGCCACAGGCCGATGAGTGCCGCCGCGGCCAACGCCGATGCCTTGGCGACGCTGAGCGCACGGGCGGCCACCAGCGGCGGCACCGGCGGCCTAGGCGGACCGGGCGGACCGGGCGGGCGGGATGAGGCGTCCCGGTCGACATGGCGCGGCCGGATGCGGCTGCGCAGGCCCCACCCCGCGATGGCCTCGCCGATTCCCAGCAGCCCCGCCGACACGCCCGCGAACCGGGGCAGTCGCGGGATAGAACCGTAGTTGAACCGGGTGAGCAGATAGGCGCCGACGCCGGCGACGGCAGCCACGATCACCAGGTCCCGAATCCGGGTCGGCCCGAGACCGGTGTCGTTACGCGCCAAGGCTGCCCACTCGTTCGATCCCCGAGACGTTTAGTGCGGCAATGAGATCCACGATCGGCCCGTGGTTCGGGAGTACCGCCGCCGGCTGGATCTCCGCCCATGGCACGAGCACGAAGCCGCGCTCGAACGCCCGCGGGTGAGGCAGGGTCAGGTTCGGATCGTCCGAGATCACCGGCTCGGTGTCCGGCCCGCGAACATCGTCATACTCGAAGGTGCGGCCTTCACCGGGGCGGGCGGGGCGGACGCTTCCGGTCGGCCGCTGCCACACGGCGATCACATCGACGTCGAGAGTCCTCGGCCCCCAACGAATCTCGCGCCGACGGCCGGCGGCTTGTTCAAGGGTCTGGGCGCGCCGCCACCATCCGCCGGCGTCGGTGGCGTCGTCGGTGACGATCGCCGTGAGGTTGAGGAAATCGTCTTGCGGCACGGGCCCCCACGGCGAGGTTCGGTATAGGCCGGACACCGACGTGAGGACGGGGCGCAGCGCCGTGACCGCGGCGGCGAGATATTCCCGCGGCTCGCCCAGGTTCGAGCCCAAGGAGAGGACGGCGGTCGTCATCGACGGTCGCCCGCCGGTCGATCGGGGCGCTGCCGAGCGGTGTCCGGCAGTGCATCCTTGGGCAGTGCGGACCTGCGCACGGTGACCGCGACATCGGCGAACTCGAGCGGTATCGGAGCCTGCGGCTTGTGGACCGTGACCTCGACGGCGTCCACCGGCCAGCGCGCGATCACCGCGTTCGCGATCTCGCCGGCAACCGCCTCGATCAGGTCCCGCGGCGGTCCGGCGACGACGCCCCGCACGAGGTCGGCGAGCGCGCCGTAGTCCAACGTCGACGCGAGGTCGTCATCGCGTGCCGCGGTGGCAAGATCGAGCCAGACGGTGACGTCGATGACGAAATCCTGCCCATCACGTTTCTCGTGATCGAAGACGCCGTGGTGACCGCGGACGGTGAGCCCCGTCAGCGTGATGTGATCACCGATCATCCGTCACACCACCGCCCGCTGCGGGGCGCCGACCGGGTGCGGCGGCTGCTCCGCCACGCCGGACGGCGCGCACCGCGTATCAGGCGCCGGCGGACGTCCGGACGTCACCGGCGCGCATTCCGCAGCCGGCACGAGGGGCGTTGGCGCAACCCCCACAAGAGGCACCGCCGGCGAGGTGCCGGGCCGCTCGGCCGCGCCGAACGCCGACCCCATAGCCGAGGCCACGGCCAGCGCGTCTGCGGTGGAGCGCGCGTCGTGCACGCGCGCCGCCCACACTCCCTGTTGCGCCGCGAGCAGACTGATGGCGGCAGTGGCGACCTCGCGCCCGTCCGGCGGTCGCGGCGTCCCGTCGCGGCCGGCCAGCAGCGCGCCCAGGAACCGCTTTCGCGAGGCGCCGATCAGAATCGGCCATCCCGCTTTCACGAGCTCATCGAGCCGACGCAGCACCTCCCAGTTGTGCTCCGCCTCCTTGGCGAAGCCGAGCCCCGGGTCGAGGATGAGGCTCCGCTCGTCCACCCCGGCGGCGACCGCGGCATCGACCCGGATGCGCAGCTCACGGATCACATCGGCCACCACGTCGCCGTAGTGGGCCAGGTTCTGCATGACGTCGCTCGGCCCGCGCCAGTGCATCAGAATCCAGGGCACCCGGGCGGCGGCCACCACCCGGGCCATATCGGGATCGGCCATACCGCCCGACACGTCGTTCACGATGGCGACCCCGACGTCGATCGCGGCCTCGGCGACCGCGGCACGGGTCGTGTCAACGGAACACGTCACACCCGCCGCGGTGAGTGCGGCGATCACCGGCACCACCCGTGCCCGCTCGGTCACCGCGTCGACGCGATGTGCTCCTGGGCGGGTCGACTCGCCGCCCACATCCACGATGGCCGCCCCGTCGGCGACGAGCTGCAGACCGTGGGCGATCGCCGCGTCGGTGTCGAGCCATTTGCCGCCGTCGGAGAACGAGTCCGGCGTCACGTTCACCACGCCGATCACCCACGGCATCGGCCCGTACGCGGGCACCAGCATCGCCGTCACCGGCCTATCGGCCGGAGGCGACCGGCAAGGCGCATCGTTACCTGCCCTCGGGCGGCGCCCACGGGTCGGCACTGTCGGCGCCGGGTTGGTCGGCGCCGGACTTGTCGGTGACGGGCGCTGAATCACCGCGGTCGCCCGAATGCTTGGGCGAGCCCACGCCATGCGCACCGTCCGGCGATGCGGCGCCGTCCACTCGGCCCGCGCCCGGCACAGCGCCGTGATCCGGCACAGCGCCGTGATCCGACACAGCGTCGTGATCCGGGACGGCCGGTGGCACATACCCGTTCGTCCGAGCAGCACCCGGCACGGCTCCTGCGCCGTGGTTCGGCGCGGTGGGAATCGGCTGCGTCTGTCCCGGGTGGACAGGCACCGCGTGGGCCGGCGCCGGCACCGGTTGACCAGCGTTCGGCTGCGGGCCCCAGCCCGGCATCGGTCCGAGCGGCCCCGGCAGCACGCCACCGGACCAGTTCGGTGGCGCGTCGTATCCACCGGCCCCCGATGGACCGGGATACGGTCCACCGTACGGCTGGCCCGGGTAGCCCGGGCCGGGGACCACGCCCGGATAGGGCCCGCCGGGCTGCCCCGGCGCAGCGGCGGCACCGACCGGGACCGGCACCTCGGAGCCGCGAGGCTTCCGCGGCGGCGGTGGCGGCGGCCACGGTTCGCCGCGTTCGATGGCCAACTCCCCCGGGGTCTTGATCGGCGGCCGGTCGGACGGCATGCGCGATCCGAAGTCGTCGAAGTCGGTGATCCGCGGCCGCTTCTTCACGTCCGCGAAGATCACCTCGAGTTCCTTGCGCTCGACCGTCTCCTTCTCGAGCAGCACGCCCGCGAGCCGATCCAGCACGTCCCGATTGGAGTCGAGCACCGCCCACGCCTCGTTGTGCGCCGCCTCGATGAGAGCCCGGATCTCCTCGTCGATCTCGCGGGCCGCCTCGATCGAGTACTCGGCCTGGTGGCCGTAGGTGCGGCCGAGGAACGGTTCGTCATCCCCGGTGCCGTACTTCACGGCACCCAGCTTCGCGCTCATGCCGTATTCGGTGACCATCGACCGGGCGAGCTTGGTGGCCATCGCGATATCGGACGAGGCGCCGGTGGTCGGTTCCGCGAACACCAGCTCCTCCGCCGCCCGACCACCCAACGCCATGACCAGACGAGCGATCATCTCGGACCGCGTCATGATCGATTTGTCGTCCTCCGGCACCACCAGTGCGTGCCCGCCGGTGCGGCCGCGCGGCTGGATCGTCACCTTGTAGACGGGCTCCAGGCCGGGCATTGCCCACGCGGCGAGCGCATGCCCGCCCTCGTGGTACGCGGTGATCTTCTTCTCCTGCTCGGAGATCAGCCGACCCTTGCGCGCCGGCCCGCCGACCACCCGGTCCACGGATTCCTCCAGCGACTTGCCGGTGATCAGCGTGCCGTGCTCGCGGGCGGTGAGCAGCGCCGCCTCGTTGATCACGTTCGCGAGATCGGCGCCGGACATGCCCACGGTCCGCTTCGCCAGCGCGTGGAAGTCGACGTCGGCGGCGAATGGCTTGCCCTTCGCGTGCACGCCGAGAATCGCCTCCCGACCGCGCAGATCCGGGTTGCCGACGGGAATCTGCCGGTCGAACCGGCCCGGCCGGAGCAGCGCGGGATCGAGGATGTCCGGCCGGTTGGTCGCAGCGATCAAGATGATGTTCGCCTTCGACTCGAAGCCGTCCATCTCGACCAGCAGTTGGTTCAGCGTCTGCTCGCGCTCGTCGTGTCCGCCACCCATGCCGGCGCCACGGTGCCGGCCGACGGCGTCGATCTCGTCGACGAACACGATCGCCGGCGCGTTCGCCTTCGCCTGTTCGAAGAGATCGCGCACCCGGGAGGCGCCGACGCCGACGAACATCTCGACGAAATCGGACCCGGAGATCGAGTAGAACGGCACCCCGGCCTCACCGGCCACGGCCCGGGCGAGCAGCGTTTTGCCGGTGCCCGGAGGCCCGTACAGCAACACACCCTTCGGGATCTTCGCGCCGAGCGCCTGGTACCGCGCGGGATTGGCGAGGAAGTCGCGGATCTCGTCGAGCTCCTCCACCGCCTCGTCCGCACCGGCGACGTCCGAAAACTTCGTCACCGGCATGTCTTTGGACAGCAGCTTGGCCTTGGATTTGCCGAACTGGAGCACCCTGTTCCCGCCGCCCTGGGCGTTGTTCATCATCCAGAACAGGAACAGCAGGATCAGGCCGATAGGAATCAGATAGATGAACAGGGAGAGCAGCGCCGACTCCGTGGAGTACGTGACGTTGTATCCGTTCGCCGGCTTGGCGGCGATCACCGCGTCGAAGATCTTCTCCGATGCGTTCGCCGGATAGATCGAATAGATCTGGCTGGCATTGTCGACCGGCTTCTTCAGCGTCAACCGCAGTTGTTGCTGCTTGTCGTCGATGATCGCCGAGCTGATGTTGTTGTCGCTGAGCTGCGTCATCGCGACCGACGTGTCCACCTGGGTATACCCACGCGTGTCGTCGGACAGGTAGGAGTACGCCATGTATGCGATCAGCGCCACGACGATCCACACGAGTGGCGAGCGGAGTAGGCGTTTGCGATCCATGCGATGTGCGGCCACGTCTCGCGGCCTCGACCCTCCCGTAGTCCTGACGAGCGCGAAGACCGGTGGCTACTCCGCGCGGGGCCGCCGGACGCGTGTCAGGCGCCCTGCCACGCGACCCAGCCGTGGCCAGCCCGCGCAGCGTACGACCGTAGACTGCTAGCCTACCGTTTGCAGGCGGCCGAAGTGGCGGCGTGACCGTGCTACCGATACGCCCTCAGCGATACATGTGTTCGGCGAGCAGCCCCACGAACGGCAGGTCGCGATACCGCTCCGCGTAATCGAGTCCGTAGCCGACGACGAACTCCGGCGGGATGTCGAATCCGACATACTTCACATCGATGTCCGTCGTGACGGCGGCCGGCTTGCGCAGCAGCGCCACGACGTCGATGGAGGCGGCCCCCCGCGACGCCAGGTTCTTGTGCAGCCAGGACAGCGTCAGCCCCGAATCGATGATGTCCTCGACGATGATCACGCGCCGCCCGGTGATGTCCCGGTCGAGGTCCTTGAGGATCCGCACCACGCCGGACGACGAGGTCGCCGACCCGTACGACGACACCGCCATGAATTCGAGTTCCGCGGGAATCGGCAGCGCCCGGACGAAATCCGTCAGGAACATGACGGCGCCCTTGAGGACGCACACCAGCACGGGCGGTTGGTCGCCGGCGTGGTCGTCGGCTACCGCGCGAGCGAGCTCAGAGACCTTGGCCTGCAACATCTCCGCCGGTATCAGCATCGCCTTCAGCTCGCCGGCGTACCCGTAGGCGAGGCCGGGATCGGCCCCCTCGGTGACGGGGATGGCATCGGCGGTACTCAGCACGGTGGTCAGCGTGCGCCGCCGCTCCGTCGCCTGCGCGCTATCGGTGCTCATGACGCACAGCCTGCCACCCCGCCTGGCCCGGATGCGCATCCGGGGTTGCCGGCCGCAGGGTCAGCACCGTTCGGCGTCGCACTGCGTCGACCGCCCCGGCCAATCGCACCGACTGCCCCGTCCGACCGCGTATGACGATGTTCTCGAGCGACACCAGGTTCCGGAAGGTGAGCGTCGTGATGCCCTGCTGCTGCGCGACCCAGGTGCGCAGTGCCCGCCGCCGCACGGCGCTCGGCCAGCCGGCGAGTCCTGGGCAGTCGAGATCGCCGTCGTCGCCGCAGTTCTCGGACAGCGCCCGCCCAGCGATCTCGTCCAGGGCGGCGAGGTCATCGCGCATCAACTCGGCCGTGCGGGCGAGCGCGGGGATCACGCCGCCGCAGAGCACATCGTCCATCAGCGGCAGCACCTCCAGGCGCAGCCGCACCCGGGTGAATGCCGGATTCTCGTTGTGCGGATCCCGCCACGGGTCGAGACCGATAGCCGCACAGGCATTCTCGGTATCGGTGCGACGGATCCCGAGAAACGGCCTGCCCCACGGTTTTCGCCACGGGCACATGCCCGCGATGGACCTGGGCCCCGATCCCCGCGCGAGCCCGAGCAGCACGCTCTCCGCCTGGTCGTCGGCCGTGTGCGCCAGCAGCACGGCGGCGTGCGGGTCGATTGATCGAGCCAGGCTTTGGAGCGCGGCATATCGCGCGGCCCGCGCCGCCGCCTCCACTCCCCCCGGACCCGACGCGTCCACCGTGAGCACGTCGACGCGACCGAACCCCATGCGGGACAGGCGGTCCGATACCTGATCCGCGACGGCGGCCGAGCCCGGCTGCAAGGCGTGGTCGACGACCACGGCGCTGAGCGCGCGATCCGGGCGGGCGGCCAGCACCGCGCCGGCAAGCGCGAGCGAGTCGGCGCCGCCGGAGCAGGCCACCACCAGCGGCGCGCCTGCGGGCACGTACGACGCGGCGCACCAGCGCAGCACGGCGCGGGTCACGGCGTGACCGGCCAGGCCGGACACGTCGATCGGCGCCGCCTGCATCGCCCCCGCCTCTCAGCCGAGCACGCGCCTGATCCAGGCGGGGGCGTCGTCGATCTCGCGCACCGTGGGCAATGTGTCCGGCGATGTGAAGACCTCGTTGAACCGTGCCATGCCGACCCGCTCCACCACCGCGCGGACGAATGCGGCTCCGCGCGCGTACTGCGCCAACTTCGCGTCCATGCCGAGCAGGCTGCGGATCAGGCGATCGAGGGGTCCACGCCCCTTACGGCGTCGCTCGGTGAACGCCGCGCGGATCTCGTCGACCGAGGGCACGACGGCCGGCCCGACCGCATCCATCACATGATCGGCGTGACCCTCGAGCAGCGTCATCAGTGCCATGACGGAGTCGAACACCCGCTGCTGTTCCGGCGTCTGGATACGCCGCAGCCAGGAGTCGCCGACCGTTCCGGGCGCCTCGCGGGCCGCGTCGCCGCGGCCGGTGATCACCGAGCCGACACGACGGAGCACCTCGGCGGAATCCGTCGGCGCCACCGCCGCGTAGTCGGCCACCAGGGAGCGGAAGTAGTCCGCCATCCACGGCACGGCTGTGAACTGCAGCCGGTGCGTGCTCTCGTGCAGGCACACCCAGAGTCTGAAATCCGCTGGCACAGCGCCGATCTCGCGTTCCACCTTGACCACGTTCGGGGCGACCAGCAGCAGTCGTCCCCCGTGCTCACCGATCGGGTCGTACTGTCCGAGCACCCGCCCGGACAGGTAGCCGAGCAGGATCCCGACCTGGGAGCCGGCGGCCGCGGCCCCGAACTCGACAGCACCGAACTCAGTAGCGCCCAGCCGGTCCGTCAGCGGTTTCGTGAGGACGGCCATGCCCGCGGCGGATGCCGCTATCCAGCCGCGCCGGTCGAGCACCTCGGCGTCGGCGATCGGCAGATCCAGTCCGAGGCCCGTCGTCTCGCGGACGCGCCCCTCGGCGACGGTCGCGAAGGAGCGCAGCTCTTCCACCACGGCCCGCGCCTCGGACGGCGTCACCCGCGGGCCACGCGGCGCCAAGCGTTGCCCAGCGCGAACGGCTGCATCCCAGTCGATCGGATTCGCCGTCATACCCGGTGGCCTCGCCCGATCCACGGGCAGTACCTATCCACGCAGTACTTATTCACCGCGGGCCTAGCCACTACAACCACAACCGCGGAGCGCGGCAGCCAGTGAGTCCAGCGCGGGCCGGGTTCCGGTCGTCTCACTGTTGAGCACACCCGCTGAGTTGAACGCGAAGACGATGATGCGACCGCCCTGATCCGGCACGTACCCGACCAGCGCGTAGGTCGACTCGAGCGAACCGGTCTTGGCCCGCACCCATCCGGCGCCCGCCTTGTTGTCGGGCTGCGAGAACCGCGGCGGCGCCAGCGTTCCGGACACCCCGGCGAGCGGGAGGCCGGTGAGCAGGATCCGTTGGATCGCGGGCTTACCGGCCACCGCCATCGCCATGACCTTGCCCAGCACCTGGGGCGGCACGCGATCGAGCTCGGACATCCCCGACCCGTCCTTGATCACGACGCCGCTGGTGGACAGGCCCATATCGCCCAGCACCTGCAGGATCGCGGCGGAGACCCCGGCGAAGGACGGCGGCGCCCCTCGTGCGATCGCGGCCTCGCGGGCGAGCGCCTCGGACAGCACATTGTCGGACTGTTCCAGGGCCTGCGCCAACAGTGTGGACAGCGGCTGCGACTCGACCTTGGCGATGACCTTGGCATCCGGCGGTGCTTGGCCGTCGCTGATGGGCAGATCGTCCTTCCCCAGCGCGTGCGCCAGCGCCTTCCCGGCCGTCATCGCGGGCTCGCCGGTCCGCGGCGAATCCTCGTTGCCGGGGTCGACCCGGTCCGCGTCGACCATCAGGGCCTGCATCTTGGTGATGTAGCCGTGCGCGTCCTGCGGCGTGCCGCGGATATCGTCCGCGTTCCAACCGTCGGCCATCTCCGGGCCTTGCCAATAGGAGGTGTCGAGCACGATGCTCTTCACCTGCACGCCAGCGGCCTTGATCTGCGCGGCCAGGTCGGCCACCGTCGGCCCGCCCGGAAGCACCGTCGGCGCTCCCTGCGGCCGCGCCGAGAGCGTCACGTCGCCGCCGCCGACGAAGACGATCTGCCCCGGCTGCTCGCCCATGACGACCTTCGTGGTCAGGCGCCGGTTCGGGTCGGTGGACGCCAGGACGGCCGCGCCGGTGAGCAGCTTCATGGTGGACGCCGGAAGCCGCGGCTGTTCGGCGTTCTGCTGCCACAGTGTGGTGCCGGTCTGCGGGTCGATCACGATCCCGGTCAACTGCGCGACGGCCTTGTTGGCGAGCGGCTTCGCGAGCTGTGCGGTGACCCCGGCCGGCGTCGGCGCGGTGTCCGACGGCTTCATGGGGACGATCTGCGGTGTGGGAATGGCAACCGGCGGGTCGGGGATGGCGGACGGGTTAGTGGTGGAGGTCGCCGACGTGGTGCCGGTGCCGTTCTCCGCCGCGTTCGATCCGATGAGCTGCGGCCACACGATCACAGCCGCGATCGCCAGCACGATCACGACGAGCAGCGTGCCGCCCACGATCCAGCCACGTCGCCTTGTCCATCGCCCGAGGTTCACCGGTCCATCCTTCCACGGGCCGCGGACACCGGGCCCCGTCTGCCCCGCCCCAGCCTCTCATCGTGACCTTTGCTCGCCCCCGAGCCTCCGCGCGATCGAGGAGGGTGCGCGGGAGCCGACTAGACTCCTTCGACGGGACCGCCCCGACGACGAACGAGCGAAGGAGGCCCGCACGGTGGACTTCGACGTCATGATCGAGATTCCGAAGGGGTCCCGCAACAAGTACGAGGTCGACCACGAGACCGGGCGCATCCGGCTCGACCGCGTCCTGTTCACGGCCACGCAGTACCCGGCCGACTACGGCTTCATCGAGGGCACCCTCGGGCAGGACGGCGATCCGCTCGACGCGCTGGTGCTGCTGCCCGAACCCACGTTCCCGGGCTGTATCGTGCGCGCGCGGGCGATCGGCATGTTCCGCATGACGGACGAAAAGGGCCCCGACGACAAGGTCCTGTGCGTTCCGGCCAAGGACCCTCGGCAGGCGAATCTGCAGGACATCTCCGACATGGGAGAGTTCGATCTGCTGGAGATCCAGCACTTCTTCTCCGTGTACAAGGACCTGGAGCCGGGGAAGAGCACCGAGGGGTCGAACTGGGTCGGCCGCGGCGATGCGGAGACGGAAATCCGGATCTCCTTCGATCGCGAGCGGCAGCGGCTGGCCAGGGACGGGCGCTGATTTTTCTCTTCGCCGAGCGGTGCGAAATAGCGGACATACCGGACGGAAAACAGTGAATATCGCACCGCTCGGCGAGGAACAGAGACGCCCTACCAGTGATTGTGCGGACCGGACACCCGCTTGACGTTCGGGCGGACGTCCACCAGGTAGACAAGGACACCGATCATCGCGGCGAGCCACAGCAGTGACTGCGGTGCGAACACCGGTCCCGGGAGGATCGCCAGGCCGAGCACCACCGCGCAGGCGACGGTGATGCCGAGCCAGGTCGCCTTGGTCTGCTTGTCCGCTGCCGGGAACGCGTCCCCGCGCCGGCTCGCCGCGTCGATCACGCAGAAGACCCCCAACACCGCGCCGCCGTAGGCCAGCACGAGGTTGATCGAGTACATGATCTGCAGCACGACGATCCCCACGGTGCACAGCCTACGGGGCGGCGCTCCGGAACTCGCACATCCGCGGCCTACCCGCCGCAGCTCCCCAGCTCACCCACAACCCGGTGAGCAGCCGTCCCCGCCGGTGAGCACGTGCCGCACGGGGTGCTCGCCGGGGAGACGGCTGCTCATCGTGTGGGCCGCCGGGACTGTTTACTGCCGGGGCTATTCGCTGGCCGGCTTCGCTCCGGGCTTCGCGGTGGGCTTGGCCGCAGGTTTCGCGCTGGCCGCCGGCTTCTTGGCCGCCGGCTTGGGCGCGGCCTTCGCAGCATGCGCATCACCCGGAACAGCGTCATCGGCGCTAGCCGTTTCTTTTCCTGCCTCCGGCGCGCCGGATTCGTCGTGTTCCGGCCGGGCCTTCGCGACCGTCTCGCCGCCGCGTTCCGCGAGGTTGCCGTAGACCATCGCGACGAACCGGGTGTAGGCCTCGACGGTGGAGCGCAGGTTCTCCGGGGAAAGCGAGTTGGTGAATTCCTGCGCCTTGGCCGGCAGTTCGCCGACCAGCTTCTGCGCCTTGCCCGGGACCTCGGTCGCGAGCTGCTCCAGGTGGTGCGCGACGTCGCTGGCAACCTTCTGCGCCTTGGCGGGGAGATCGCTGGCGAACGCCTTCACGTCGTCGCCGCTGGGCACGCCGCCTGCGGCACCGAGCTTTCCGCTGACCTGCTCGCGCAGCTGGGCGAGACGCTCGACTGCCAGGTCACCCGCGCCGATCGCCGCGAGCAACGGCTTCGGCAGGTCTCCGAAACGCGCTGCGAGCTTTTCGATGGCGCTGTCGGACACATTCTTGATGTCGGTCAGTAGGGACATGATCACTCCTTGTGTGGAACCGATCAGCTGGCCTGATCAGGGGACTTGTCGGGGGACTCTGGCGGGGTAGTGCGGTGGTCGTCTGTCGCGTGCTGTGCGCCTTGTCGTGCGCTTTGCGACTCGTGCAGGAACGCCCGGTAGATCTCGGCGAGGGAGGCCTTCTGCCGTTCGGTGAGGTTCGGGTCGGCGCGGATCGCGTCGGTGACCTCGCGCGCTTCGGGCAAGTCGGCCGCGCGCAGGATGCCCGCCCTGACGAGCAGCGACTCCGCCGAAATCGAGAGCCCATCGGCGATCTGGGCCAGAATCGCCGCGCTGGGCCTGCGCAGCCCCCGCTCGATCTGGGACAGGTACGGGTTGGACACCCCTGCCTTGTCGGCGAGCGCACGCAGTGAGATCTGGGCGGCCGTGCGCTGCGCGCGGATGTAGTCGCCGATGTCCCGGACGGGCGCGAGCATCTCCCGGCCCACCGCACTGAGTTCCTTGCCGAGATCCATTGCGCACCTCCCGTCATCGACGTCATTATTCTAAGCGTCTCTGCTTGCAATTGCAAGCAGTCGGTTAGCGATACCGGTCACAGACCTTCGACGCGACCGGTCGCCCGCTGCTAACCGAGCACGGCCCGCGCGACGGAGTAGATGGCCAGCCCGGCCAGCGCACCGACCACCGTGCCGTTCACCCGGATGAACTGCAGGTCCTTCCCGATGTGCAATTCGATCGCGCGCGCGGTGCGCGTGCCGTCCCAGCGCGCGATCGTGTCGTCGATGATCCCGGTCAGCGCCCGGGCATGGTTCGCGGCGAGATAGCCTGCAGCGTCGGCGATGTAGAGGTTGATCTTCTCGGATATGACGGAATCCGTGGTCAAGCGGTGTCCGAATCCGACGAGCCCGTCGACGATAGCGCGGCGAAGCCGAGAGCCGGGATCCGCCGCGGCATCCGCCAGGCCGCGTTTGGCACTCTCCCAGACGCCGGAGGCGAGCACGCGCACCTGCGCATTGCCGGCGATGCGCCGGGCGGCGTCGTTGGCCCGGGCCCGGGTGGTGGGATCGGCCTGCAGATCGGCCGCGAACTCGAGCAGGAACCGGTCCAGCGCCCTGCGCAGCGGGTGCCCCGAGTCGACTTTCACTGCCGTGGCGAATGTTTCGACCTCGTGATAGACGCGGTCGGCGACTATCGAGTCGACGAATCGCGGGCTCCAGCCCGGCGCCCGTGCGGTGACGATCTTCGTCACGGTCTCGCGGTTATCGCGGATCCAGGTGTGGCAGCGGTCCACGATGACGTCGACCAGCGCATGGTGATCCCCGCGCCGGAAGACCTCGCCCGCCACGCGACCGAGCGGCGGGCCGATATCGGCCTTCTCGAGCGTCGTGCGCGCCAGGTCGGCGATCTGATCGGCCACCACGTCGTCCGACAGCACCGTCTCCAGCCCGCGGATCACGGACGCGACCTCGCCGGCGACCTGCTCGGCATGCGCCGGATCCGCGAGCCATGCGCCGAGCCTGGCGGCGATATCCAATCGCGAGAGCTTTTCCCGTACCAGGCTTTCCGAGACGAAGTTCGCCGCGACGAACTCGGACAGCGCCGAACCGATCGAGTCCTTGCGACGCGGGATGATCGCGGTGTGCGGGATCGGCAGCCCCAACGGCCGGCGGAAGAGGGCCGTGACGGCGAACCAATCGGCGAGCGCGCCGACCATGCCGGCCTCGGCCGCGGCTCGGACGTAGCCGAGCCAGGGATACGTCCGCTCCAGCAACCAGCAGGCGACGAACACGATCCCCATCGCGACGAGCAGGGCGGTGGCGAACATCTTCGCCCGGATGAGCCCGCGCCGCCGCATCGCATCTGCGGAGCCCATCTCGAACGTCACCCGCCCATTGTGACCGGCAATCGGCCGCGACAGTGGGCGGGACTGAGGCGGGACTGAGGCGGGACCTAGGTGAGACACAGCCTCGGGCGACGAACCCTGTAGAACTTGAGGAATGACGACGTTCGCCTCCGGGCCCTTGTCCGATCCCCTCGCGCCGCGGCCCGTGTCCGATCCCCTCGTACCGAAGTTGCGGCCGTTCACGTCCACGATCTTCGCGGAGATGACGGCGCTCGCGACCGCGACCGGCGCAGTGAACCTGGGCCAGGGCTTCCCGGACAGCGACGGGCCGGAGGCCATGCTCGAGGCCGCCCGTGACGCCATCGCCCACGGCGTGAACCAGTACCCGCCGGGGCCGGGAACGCCGGAACTGCGCCGGGCCATCGCCGCGGCACGGGAGCGGGACTACGGGCAGCGGTTCGACCCGGAGGGCGAAGTGCTCGTCACCGTCGGCGCCACGGAGGCCATCGCCGCAGCGATCCTCGCCCTTGCCGGTCCGGGCGACGAGGTGGTGATGCTGGAGCCCTACTACGACTCCTACCCGGCCGTCGTTGCGATGTCCGGCGCCACATCCGTTGCGGTGCCGCTGGTTCGCTCGGCCGCCGGGCGTTTCGAACTCGACGCCGACGGACTCGCGCGTGCCGTCACGGACCGCACGCGCCTGCTGCTCATCAACAGCCCGCACAACCCGACCGGGACGGTACTCAGCGCCGCCGAACTGGCCGCCATCGCCGAGATCGCCATTGCGCGGGACCTGATCGTGGTGACCGACGAGGTGTACGAGTACCTGACATTCGATGCGGCGCAGCACATTCCGATCGCCACGCTGCCAGGGATGGCGCAGCGGACAGTCACGATCTCCTCCGCGGGGAAGTCGTTCAACGTCACCGGCTGGAAGATCGGCTGGGCCTGTGGGCCGGCCCCGCTGGTCCATGCGGTCCGCGCGGCGAAACAGTTCCTCACGTTCGTCGGCGGAGCGCCGTTCCAGCCGGCGGTCGCGTACGCCCTGACGACGGAGCGGGACTGGGCCTACGCACTTCGGGAATCCTTGCAGCACAAGCGGGATCGTCTCTGCGAGGGCCTCCGCGCGGCTGGGTTCGAGGTCACGGTTCCGCAGGGCACCTATTTCGTCCAGGCGGACATCCGGCCGCTGGGCGAATCCGACGGCATGGCCTTCTGCCGGACCCTACCCGAGCACGTCGGAGTCGCCGCCGTGCCGACACAGGTGTTCTACGACAACCCTGCCGACGGCGCCCATCTCGTCCGGTTCGCCTTCTGCAAGGCGGATTCGGTGATCGACGAGGCCGTGTCCCGCCTCGCCCGGTTGTCGCCCCGCACCTGAGGCGCGCCCCAGCGGCCCTCGCGGACCACGTCGACCGTGCGCGCGAGGTGGCGGGCATCGCATTGGACTAAGCGGCGACTACGACGACGTTTCCGGCCTGCCAGCCGGCCTGGCCGATGTGTCGTGTTACCCGAACCTGCTCGGCGAGTTGGCCGACCGAGGATGGAGCGATGCGGACCTCGCTGCGCTAACATCTCGCAATATTCTGCGAGTTCTGGACGCGGCCCGCGAGATCGCTGACCCGGGTTTCGGAGCCTGACGAGCTTCGACACCGTAGGTCGCGCCTTCGTCCCGGCTCACGCTTCTGTCGCTTGCACGGACCGCCTGGAGGGGCCATGACGATCCGTTCCGCACGATTCGCCGTTGCTTGTTTCATCGCGACGCTGGCGCTCGCGGGATGCAGCGTCTCCATCGTCGGGACCCCACAGCGGCTGACGGAGGCAGCGGCCACCTCCGGACCGCCGTCGGCGAACTCGACGAGCACCCCGCCGACGACCGGCACGACCCCGGCGGACGCGGCCGACAGCCCGGCCTGGCAGTTGCCCACCGCTTCGCCGACCACCGATGTCCCGGACAACTTGGTCGGCCTGAAGAAGGGCGCGCCGCTCCCGGACATACCGGTGTCCGGCGGCATCACGACCGATGTCGACGCCATCGCCGTCAGCGCGATCGCCGACCTGATCACCTATTACGGCCAGATCCTGCCGAAGGATTTCGGGGTCGGCTATGCGCCGCCGCGGGAGCTGGTGTCGTACGACTCGACCGATCCGAACGATTCGGTCTGCAATGAGTCCACCTACGAATTCGTGAACGCGTTCTACATGAACTCCTGCAACACCGTCGCGTGGGACCGCGGCGTCCTGATGCCGATGCTCGCCGACGAGGTCGGAACGCTCGCACCCGCCGTCGTGCTCACCCACGAACTCGGGCACCAGGTGCAGTACCTGCTCGGCGAGTCCGACACAACGCCGACGATCGTCATGGAGCAGCAGGCCGACTGCTACGCGGGCGCGTTCTGGCGGTGGGTGTCCGACGGTCACTCCGCCCACTTCACCTTCAACCAGAGCGAGGGCATGCGTCAGCTGCTGTTGTCGCTGTTCACGGTCAAGGACCCGGTCACCGTCATCGATGCGGCCGGCGGAAGCGGAGCCGCGGCCGATCCGGACGCGCACGGGAACGGGTTCGATCGGACCTATGCCGCGACTCTCGGATTCACCTCGGGGCCGGTGCGATGCAGCAGGATCACTCAGCAGGAGATCACCCAACGCGGCCAACAATTCCCGTTCGTCGGCGATCCCAAGCAATTCGGCAACGTCGACATCACCGAGGACGTGATCAACGGGCTCGTTGCGACGGTGAATGAGTACTTCACCGCCGTCATGCCGGGCTACCAGGCGCCGAAGCTCGTTACCTACGAGGGCCGGACCCCGCCGCCGTGCGCCGGTTTCACACCCTCGTTCCCGGTGGCGTACTGCCCCCCCGAGAACACCGTCAGCTACAACCTCGCGGAACTGCAACGCATCGGGACGCCGACCGCCGGATGGGACTCGTCGAACGGCGACTTCTCCGCGATCATGCTGCTGGTCACCCGATACGCGCTCGCCGCTCAGGCCGTGGGCCATTCGCACATCACCGGGAACAACGCGGGTCTGCGCGCCCTGTGCTACGCAGGCACCTGGGCGACCTGGATGCGAGATCCGCGGGGCGCCGACGAGTATCAGCTCTCGCCGAACGACCTGGACAAGGGCATCTACGAGATCGTCTCAGCGCCGCTCGCGGGCGCGGATGCGAACGGCGCCACCACCGCGCTCACCGTGGAACGCGTCCAGGCATTCGACATCGGCGTGACGCACCCGATCCCGGACTGCTTCGACTTCTACGAGAACTGACCGCGCGCCCGGCTCAGCCGGCTGTGCTGACGCGCGGCTTCGCCGGTCCCACGCTGTCCGAACCGTGGAGTCCGCTTCGCGACCGGCTCAGCCGACGGTGGCCGGGTGGGGGCCGATACGCCCATCGCGGTCGAGGGCGTCGATCGCCGACACATCGTCATCGGCGAGGGTAATTCCGGTCGCGGCGAAGTTCTCCGAGATACGCGACGGTGTCACGGATTTCGGTATCGCGATGATGCCGTGCGCCAGATGCCAGGCGATCACGACCTGCGCGGGCGAGGCGCCGTACTTCTCCGCAACCGCCACCACCGCCGGGTCCGCCAGCAGCGCACCACCCTGCCCGAGCGGCGACCACGCCTCCGTGGCGATCCCGTGGTCGGCGTGGAACGCGCGCATCTCGCGCTGCTGCAGATAGGGGTGCAATTCGATCTGGTTGACCGCGGGCACCACACCGGTCTCGTCGATCAGCCGTTGCAGGTACTCGGCCGTGAAGTTCGATACGCCAATCGATCTCGCCCGCCCGGAGCGCTGGATCTCGATGAACGCCCGCCAGGTGTCGACATACTTGTCCAGCTGAGGCTGCGGCCAGTGGATCAGGTACAGGTCGACATAGTCGATCCCGAGGCGCTCCAGGCTGGCGTCGAAGGCGCGCAGCGCCGCGTCGTGGCCGTGGCCGTCGTTGTTCAGCTTCGTCGTGAGGAAGACCTCGCCCCGGCCCAGGCCAGATTCCGCGAGCGCCCGGCCGACGCCGGACTCGTTCCGATACATGGCGGCCGTGTCGATGCTCCGGTAACCGACCCGCAGCGCCTCCGCGACCGCCGGCTGCGCCTCGCCGTCCGGGACCTGCCACACGCCGAAACCGAGCTGCGGCATGGGCGCGCCGCTGGAAAGTGCCACCGTGGGAACGTTTGTCATGGCTCCGACCGTACCGGCAGCGCCCCCTCGGATTCCGACGGGTCGCCTATGACGATGTTCACGCCCACACGCGTTCCGTCAGCCGGCGACAAACTCCCCGAGCGCAGCGAGCAGGCGGTCGGCCTCGCCGATTGTGTTGTACGGCGCCAGCCCGATCCGCAGGCCGCCCACGTCACCGAGGCCCAGGTGGCGCGACGGCTCGAGCGCGTAGAAGTTCCCGGCCGGCGCGTTGATGTTCCTCGTCGCGAGGAACCGATAGGCCGGAATCAAGATCTCCAACAAACGCATGCGCGAACTCGAGACCGACGGCACCCTCACCCGCCACGACTGGTACGGCGAATGGAACTACACGCTCGATCCAGCGCCCGTGGCACGCCTGGATTTATAATTCGCTGAACGCTCAGTGATCATGATGGTGGGAAGGTTGCGTTGAATGCCTTGGTCCACTCCGGATCGCTTGGCGGATGCAGGAGTGCGCGTGTTCCTAATGGTTTGCTGAGTTCGATTGTGGACCGCCCGACCACGAACGTTGAAGCGCACGCACCGTTGCTGACGGTTCTGTTACTGAGTACCCATAGTTCGACCGTGGTGGTGGTTTCGACGACGTGCACACCGACCGGCACTGTGCATCCCCCGTCGCCCGCCGCGTAGAAGACGTCAAGGCTGCGACCCGACGGCGCACTGGCCAGCCGCCACGGCATGCTGATCGCCGATCGGAGTGCCGTGGTGCTGACCGTGACGGCGGTAGACGCGGCTGGCAGGTCGGCCTCATGCGATGGCCGCAGCGGATCGAGCGAGGCAGGCGCGGAGGGAAGCGCCACAGCCGCGTCTGGCTGATGCCCCCGGTAGCCGGGGGCGTCATGGGTGGCGACCCACGCGATGACCGTCACGGCCAGGATGCAGCAAACGACAGCAGTGGCGACGGCCAGCGGCGCCCAACGTTTCCTGCCGCGTCGTACGCCGTTGGTGGCTGCACCCGGTGGATCACCGACGGGGAAGGAGAACTTCGACTGGCCAAGACCTGCATCCACGCCCCTGTGCCAGGCTGCGCCATCCTGGATCAATTGGTTCTCGACGAGATCCGAAGCGTTAGACATGATCATGTTCTCCCAGCAGGTTCGCTAGCTCGTGCCTGGCGTCGAACAAGGCTGACTTGACCATGCTCGTAGTCCGTTCGAGCAGACGAGCGATATCGGCCACAGGAAGATCGATGTAGTAATAAAGGATCACAACCTGCCGCTGACGAGAGCTTAAGCGATTGATTGCCGCGCGCAGGTCGAGATTGGCTGCAAGGTCGTACTCCTCGGCCGACCGATCGGGCAATCTCCACTCGAGTGCGTGCTTGCGACGGCGCCACCGCTGTCGAGCCAGGTCCGTGACGACCGCGGTCAACCATGCTCCAGGCGATCCTCGCAGCGGATCGAAGGTCGTCCTCTTGCGCCAAGCGCGCAGCAGGCTGTCCTGCACCAGATCCTCGGCATCCTGCCTCGTTGCCGTCAACAACACTGCAACGCGCAGCATCACCGGGAGGTGGGGCCGTATCCAGTCCTCAAAGGGGTCGAGGCAACGGGCTCGTGGTTCGTGGACACCGAAGCGGTACCTCCTTCTGGATTCCCAAGCGTTCGCCGCGTTGCGTTGGTCGGGCGTGTATAGACGCCACTTGTACTACTGGCGAGTCGGCTTCGTCGGTTGGTCTGGTCTCAAAGAAAGCTCCGACGCGACCGGGCGGTCACCGTGACTCCGTCGCGCAGCGTAAGCACTGAAGCCGTTACCTAAGGTAGTCGCGAGGCTCAGTTTCATACCCATCGTAGCTATTGACAGTCCATCCGTACCCGGCGAACACTCCCTCCAAAGGAATTTTAGTATCGGAGGCAGTGATGACCCGCAACAGGCAGGTCGCGTTCGTCTCGTCTCTGGCGATCCTGGCGGCGATAGTTGTCGCTATCCCCGCTAACGCCGGGGCAACGAGCCAAATCAACTACGTTTCAAACGAGGTGCGCAACTCCGAGGCGATCGACTTAGCGATTGCGCTGACACCACTCGTGAATACCGATTCCAGATTCGGCGGGATGAGGATCGTCTCCACGGGCCTGGAGGTGGATTACGTCGGAGCAGATGCCAACACATAGATCTCGGCGCAGATCTCAGAAGCTCGGAAAGTTGCCGCGTCGAGTGTGCCTTTCGTAACGAGGCAGGTCACGCGGTCGCTAGCGAGATTGGAGGCAATTACAGAGCGCCTCGCATCCGATCGGGACTCACTCGCCGCCCAAGGCATTGAACTCGTTGCGTGGTCGCCGGACGTTGAAAGCAACACGGTCAGCATCCGGATCGCCAGGTACTCCGAAACGGCTATTGACGCGCTTACGCAGTCCTACGGGGACGCCATTTCCGTCGTCAGCGGCGATTTCGGAGCGTCCGCATCGTTGTCAAGAACCGCGGACGGATCACCCTGGAATGGAGCCGATAAGGTCAGTACCGGATCGGGAACTTGCACAACTTGGTTCAGCCTCCGCAAGAACGGTTCGCCGTACAATGCGGTGGCGGGACACTGCGGCACTGGAGCCGTCAAGAATAATGGCGTCACCCAAGGCACAGTAACGTCGGCGAATCTCAAGTGGGTCAGCGGAGGATATGCCGACATTGGGATTTACCCGGTCAGCGGGAACGTCAATTGGGTTTGGGCAAACCCGGGCGCGACAGAACGCGGGGTGACTGCCGTGCAGAATACAGACCCACCCCCGGGGAGTGCGTACTTCTGTACGGATGGGTAGGTCGAACTTGAGCAATGCTATGTAATAGTGGATGAACCTCCAGGGTGCGTGGCGTATGACGGAAAAACGGTCTGCGGTGCGATATTTTGCGAGAATCCCTCCCCAGCGTTCACGCCTGGCGACAGTGGCGGCCCGTTCTACAAGAAGAATTCGAACGGGACGGTCACTGCTTACGGCATGGTTGTTGCCCATCTCATTGTAAGCGGGCACGATGAAAACAAATACGGGTGCTATCTACCAGTAAGGAGCGAACTCGCGCCATTCTCCGGCTTGTCTATTTGGCTCGGTTAGCCTAGATCTTTCGTGGGCGATCAGGGTTCTGAGTGCCGTTGTCGTCGTCTTGCGGGCAAGGCCCCGGCATTGTCTCATTTCAGGTGGTCAGCAGGCGTTTGACGGGGCGGCGTGAGCGCGCATCGTGGCGTCCGAGCGCGGCGAAAAGGTTGTTCTGCGCGGTCGCGACGCCGCTCTCGGCCACCGAGATTGCCGATTTGTCGACGGTGATCAGCGCCCTGCGTGGAGGTGATCTGCGCGCCCACCGCTCACCGCCCGGCGAGCCCGCGCACGACTCTGGTATCTGCGCGGTGCCGGAACGCGGGACGGCCGGTGGGCTGGCGTCAGCCGGTGACGAACTCTCCTAGTGCGGCGAGCAGCCGGTCGGCCTCGCCGATCGTGTTGTACGGCGCGAGCCCGATGCGCAGGCCGCCCGCGTCGCCCAGCCCCAGGTGGCGCGACGGCTCCAACGCGTAGAAGTTCCCGGCCGGCGCGTTGATGTTCTTGGTCGCGAGGAAGCGATAGGCATCCGTGGCGTCGCGGTCGGCGAACGTCACCAGCAGCGTCGGCGTACGCGAGCCGGCCCGTGATCTGATGGCCACGCCGGGCAGCTCGGCTAGTCCGTCCTCGATCTGTTCCCGAAGCGAATCCTCGTGCGCCGCAGCCGCTCTCAGCGACGCGACCAGGCGTTCTCGGCGCGTGCCCGCCGCTGCCCGATCGAGTCCGGCGAGGAAGTCTACGGCGGCCGTCACACCCGATAACAACTCGTAGGGCAACGTGCCGAACTCGAACCGTTCCGGCACGTTGTTCGTGGCGGGAAGCAGCTTGTCGACCTGAATCGTCTCCAGCAGCGCCGGGTCGGCCACCAGGGCGCCGCAGTGCGGTCCGAGGAACTTATACGGCGAGCACGTGTAGAAGTCCGCGCCGAGCGCACCGACGTCGATGGACGCGTGCGGTGTCAGGTGTACCCCGTCCACGGAGAGCAGCGCGCCCTGCGCGTGCACCACTTCGGCGATGGCGGCGATGTCCGGCCGGGTCCCGATGAGGTTCGACGCGCCCGTCACCGCAACGAGTTTCGTTCGCTGCGAGACGGCCGCGGCGACATGATCCAGGCCGAGTTCCGCCGTATCCGGATCGAAGTCGATCCAGCGCACGGTGGCGCCGGCGGCCTGAGCGGCCTGCACCCAGGGCCGCACATTCGCGTCGTGATCGAGCCGGGACACGACCACCTCGTCGCCCGCGCCCCAGGTCTTCGCCAGCGCCCGGGAGAAGATGTAGTGCAGGGCCGTCGTGCTACGGCCGAACACCACACCGCCCGGTTTCGCCGCCAGCAGGTCCGCGATCGCCTCGCGCGCGGAGATGACGAACATGTCTCATATCATGCCACCTTCACTATGCCGCGATCGCCTCGCGCGCGGAGATGACGCTGTTCTCGGCATTGCGCTCCGCGACGGTGACGGTGCCCCGATTGGACAGCGGCCCGACAATGGCCGCGCGAATGGCATCCCCGACGGTGTTCGGGGTCTGCGTGCCGCCCGGTCCGTCGAAATACGCGGTTCCCGTTGCGAGGGAAGGGAAATGCGCGCGCACCGCGGTCACGTCGTAGGTCATGCCGTATCCCGTCTGTGATGTCTTGCTCGGTGATTTCGTGCTCTGGGAGCCCTGGCTTTGACGCTACCGTCACGGGGTGCCGCAGGCACCCGAAACGGCGTCATACCCGATGGCGCCGGATCGAAAGCCGGTCACTGGCGGTCGGGAATCGCGTTGGCCGTGGCGACGCGCCTGAGGAATCGGCCGCTGTCCTTGACGGTGCGGCGCTGCGTCGAGTAGTCGACGTGCACCACGCCGAACCGCCGGGTGGTGCCGAAGGACCATTCGAAGTTGTCCAACAGGCTCCACACGAAATAGCCGCGGAGCGGCACCCCGGCGTCGATCGCGCGCCGCGCCTGCCGGAAATGCGCGTCGAGATAATCCACGCGCGCCGCGTCGTGCACCTGCCCGTCGTCCGTGACGACATCGTCGAAGGACGCACCGTTCTCGGTGATGTACACCGGCGGCAGACCCGGGTACCGGTCCTTCAGACGCGTCAGCACGTCGTAGAGACCCGCGGGGTCGACCTCCCAGCCCATGCTGGTCACGGGATATCCGCGCATCGCCTTGCCGACACCGGCGCACCCGATCCATCCGTTGTCGAACGCCGTGGTGGACGTGCCGGCCTCGCCGCCGAACACGACATGCCTGGTGTAGTAGTTGATCCCGAGCATGTCGATGGGCACGGCGATGGTGGCCATGTCGTCGGCCCGGATCGCGTCGGCCGGCCAGTCGGCGCCGAGGTCGCTGGCAATGTCCGCGGGGTAGGTGCTGGCCAACACCGGGTCGGTGAACAGCCTGTTGCTCACCCCGTCGATCCGGCGCACGGCGTCCGCGTCCTGCCGCGAGGCGGATCGGGGGTCGACCGGATAAAGGTTGAGCGACAACCCATATCGCAGGTCCGGACGGGCCGCTCGCATCTGCGCCGTCGCCATGCCGTGGCCCAGCAGCAGATGGTGCATGGCGCGCAGCGACGCCGCCGGCTCGGTGCGTCCGGGGGCGTGCACGCCGTTGAAGTAGCCGAGGAACGCGCTGCACCAGGGCTCGTTCAGGGTGAGCCAGTCCGCGATCCGGTCAGCGAAGCGCGCGTGCACCGCGGCGGCGTAGTCGGCGAAGCGGTGCGCCGTATCCCGCTCGGGCCAGCCGCCCGCGTCCTCCAACAGCTGCGGCAGATCCCAGTGGTAGAGGGTGACCCAGGGCCTGATACCGGCGGCGTGCAGCTCATCGAGCAGCCGGTCATAGAACGCGACACCGCCGGGATTCAGCGGCCCCGTCCCGGCCGGCTGCATCCGGGACCAGGACATGGAGAAGCGGTACGCACCCAGGCCGAGATCGCGCATGATCGCGACGTCCTCGGCGTGGCGATGGTAGTGATCGGCCGCGACATCACCCGTCTCGCCGCCGACGGTCTTCCCGGGCGTGTGCGCGAACGTGTCCCAGATCGACGGCCCGCGACCGTCTTCCGAGACCGCGCCCTCGATCTGGTAGGCGGCGGTACTGGTTCCCCACAGGAAACCGGTTGGGAACGACGTCATCTCGCATCTCTCCATTGGTCGGGTCGGTGTCCGGCTCTTCGGCGTCCAGCTCTTGGTCACCGCTGGCCCGCGACGACGGCGCACCAGGCGGCACTATCCGGCCGTCATACGGTCGCCGTATCGTCGCACATGATGGCCGCCCGCCGATCGTGTCACAGTGGAGACGGCCGGGGCGACCGGTCGCCGCCGCATCCCCCCGCGCGGTGGACCTTACGGACAACGAAAGCTGTTGCGGTGACGGACACTCAGTGGGACACCTACCGCTATCGCGTGCACTCGGCGGCGATGGTGACTCCGGTGATCCGCGAATTGTGGCTGGAACCGATCGGTGAGCCGCTGCCGTTCCGGCCCGGGCAGTACATCCTGTTCGCCGACGACCGGTACGCCGTACCACAACGCTCCTACTCGGTGGCGAATGCGCCGCGGGCCGACGGCCGGCTCAGCGTGCTGGTGACACTCGTCCCGGGTGGCCGGACCAGCACCTGGGCGCACGGAATCTCCGTCTATGACGAGGTGTCCGTCGAGGGCCCGTTCGGCACGTTCACCACCCCCGACGGTGCGACGTCGCCCGTGCTGCTGTTGGGCGCTGGCTCCGGCCTCGCCCCGGTGCGGGCGCTGGCGGAGGCGTTGCTCGATCCGAGCCGGCCGGAGGGCGCGGCCGGGCGCCGAGTGACGCTGTTCTTCTCCGGGCGCACCGCGCGCGACGCGATCGACCGCTTACGGTTCGAGGAGTGGCGCCGGAGCATTCAGCGGTTCGACTACCGGCTCACCTGCACCCGCGATGCCCGCGAAGAACGTCATAGAAGAATCCCCGCACTTCTTCCCGACGAATTCGAAACCCTGCGCGGCGTCGAGGTTTTCGCGGCCGGACCGCCGGGTTTCGTGACCGCCTGCCAGGCCGCGGCAGAGGCGCTCGGCGCCGCAACCGTGGACATCCGGACCGAGGAGTTCTTCACGGACCCGGCACCCTGGTACGACACCGTCCCACCCATCGAACACGGCGCCCGGGCGCCGATGCAGGAGGGTTCACCATGAGCACCAGCCGCATCTACACCAAACTCGGTGACGACGGCTCGACCGGGCTGCTGTTCGGCGGTCGCACCTCCAAGGCCTCGCCGCTGATCGAAGCGGTCGGCAGCATCGACGAGACCGTCGCAGCGCTCGGTGTAGCGCGGGCGGCTGCGGACGATGCCGATCTGGCCGCCGACATCCTCGCCGTGCAGCGCGAACTTTTCGTCGCCGGCGCGGATCTCGCGGCCAACCCGCACGGGCGCTACCAACTGGTGCCGGGCATCTCGCTGGTGACGCCGGACATGGTGGCGCGTCTGGAAACGCGCATCGATCACCTGGTCGCCCAACGGCCGCTGCGCCCGGTGTTCGTGGTGCCCGGCGCGAATCCCGTGTCGGCGGCACTCGACCTGGCGCGGACCCAGGTGCGACGTGCGGAGCGGCGCCTGATCGCGTACCAGGCGGAGGCGGAGGCGATGGTCAACGAGCATGTGCGCGCGTACCTGAACCGCGTCTCCGATCTGCTATACGTGCTAGCCCGGCACGCTGCCGGCGACGACGAAGAGCCTGCCAGCCACGGCACGTCGACGCCCTGAGCGGCGCGCCGGCCCGGTCGTTTCGAAAGACCCGCTGATTCATCGCCGGTAGGTCCACGTCGCGTCCGATCTGCTGCGGCCGGCGCAAGGATCGTCCGGTTTCGGAGCTTTCCGCAGATCAACGCATGCCTTCGTGAGATTTCCCATGCCCGGAACCTCAACTGTGCGCACCCAACGTCGATTACATTAAGTACTCGATCAATTACGTAGAGTGCGTTTGACCGGATGGCGAGGTTGTTGCGTGAACCGACCATTCCGCTCCCGATGCGGCTCCAACGGTGGTGTGCCCGATCCTGCCGCCGTGACAACTCCGGCAGCACGCGCCTGCCTCGAACCCCCGCGCTCCCGTCGTCGGCGAATCCGGCTGGGCATGGCGGGCGCGCTGGTCCTGGCCGCGGCGACGCTGTCCGGCTGCTCGGCAGGGGAGGCGTCGGTCCCCGCATCGGCCGCGGGATCGGCCGCGGGATCGGCCCCTACGACGTCCTCCGCTGTCGGCATTTCGGACGCCGGACTGTCTGCGGCCGCAGCGCAGGGGCTGTCCGACATGTCGGATGTCCGTGCGCTCAACGCCAATCGCGCGATGCGTGCCTACGATCCCCAATCGGCCGGCATTCCGGCAGGTGCCGACCGGTCCATCGACGGGATACCCGACGCTACGCCGAGCGAAAGCTCGCGAACAGCGTCATACCCGGACGCGACGACACCGACGATCACGGCGACGACCGAAGCAACCACCTCGGTGGCCGCGCTCGCTGCGACGCCGGTCGTGACGCCGGTCGCGCCGCCCACCCCAAGACCGGCGACAACGCCTGTCCCGAAACCGAAACCGCCGACGAGCACGGCACCGAAGCCGGCACCCACCACCAGGGCCGTGGCGCCGACGACTGCGACCCCGGCCCCGACGAGCAAGGCCGCGCCGCCCGCCCCGAAACCGCCGACCACCGCGCCGGGCCCTACCGCAGCGCCGGATCCACTACCGGCGAGCGGCCCGCAGCGGCAGGCGAGCTACGACAGTCGCCTGACGAGCCTGGTCAACTCCGCGCGAGCAGCCGGCGGGCTCGCACCGCTCACCGTGAGCGGCGGGCTCACCAACCTCGCCGCGTACTGGTCCACGGCGATGGCCAACGGCAAGACCGGCTACAGCCTCGCGCACAACCCGGGCCTGAACTCGATGATCGGCCGCTACTACCCGGGGGCGACGACGTGGGGCGAGAACGTGGCGCTCTTCTCGACCGGGATCGGGGCGGACCAGATCTTCCAGTCGTACATGGCATCACCGGGCCACCGCGCGAACATCCTGAACGCGAAGTACACGCACGTCGGGATCGTGACGATGTGCCTCCCGTTGGGCAGCGGGGCGCACGCCGGAACCTGTTACAACACCATGAATTTCGCGGGATAACCGCTGTGGGCCGGGTCCCGTGGCCGGCGTCCCGCAGTCGGTGCTCGGCGGTCCTGGGTCAAGCCTCCACGGTGCCCGCGATCAGCGGCAGCACCCGATACGACATCGGCGTGGACAGCACCACGGAGGTGGTCGACCGGACGATCGTCGGGTGGTCGACGATCCGGTCGATGGTGCGTTGCATGTCCGCGCTGCTCTTCGCCGCGACACGGCAGAGCAGGTCGAAACTTCCTGCGGTGGTGTGGATCTCGAGGACCTCGGCGAACTTCTGCAGCCGCGCGCGAACCTCGGCCCCATGCCCTTGGCGGATCTGCAGGCCCACGAAGGCGGTGAGCGGGTAGCCGATGCGGGCGACGTCGAGCGCGATCCCACCACCGGACACGACGCCACGCCGCGTCAACCTGTCGAGACGGCTCTGCACCGTGGCCCGCACCACGCCGAGGCGCTTGGCGAGTTCGACTACGGACAGCCGCGGCTCGCCGATCAGCTCGCGGAGCAGGGCCCGGTCGGTCGCGTCCAGATGGTCGCCGTCGCTCGTGTGCTGCCCGGCTGCCGTCATGGGAAAACGGTAGCAAGTCGCCTTCGATAGGCCACCGAACCAGGTCGAGCGGGAGTCTTGCAGAGCTTTGAGGCGCCCAGGCTCTGCAGGACTCCCATTCGATGGCGTGGTGCCGGCGCTACGCGCCGAGCGGCGCGAAGCGGGCCGTGAAGAAGCGCAACGTCTCCGGCTCGTACACCATCGCCAGGCCCCGGATCTCAGAACGGCGCCGGTAGAGACGGATCACCGAATCCGCCACCACCTCCATGTGCCGATCGGTGTAGACGCGGCGCGGCACGGTCAGCCGCACGAGTTCCAGCTTCGGCCGGCGGTGGTCGCCGGTGGCCGGGTCGCGGCCCGCGGAGACGATGCCGCGCTCCATGGAACGGACCCCCGAATCCAGGTAGAGCTCCGCGGCCAGCGCCTGCGCCGGGAAGACGTCCTGCTCCAGGTGCGGCAAAAACGCCCGCGCGTCGAGGAACACCCCATGTCCCCCAATCGGTTTCACGATCGGGACGCCTTCCTCGTCGAGCAGCGTGCCGAGGTACTCCACCTGGCGCACGCGATGCGCGATGTACGCGTCGTCGACCATCTCGCGGATGCCGACGCTCATCGCCTCCATGTCGCGCCCGGCCATCCCGCCGTAGGAGGGCATGCCCTCGAACAACACCACCAGCGAACGCGCCTTCTGCAGGACCCCCTCGTCGCGCATGGCCAGGAAACCGCCGATGTTGACGAGGTTGTCCTTCTTCCCGGACATGGTGCAGCCGTCGAAGTACGACATCATCTCGCGCAGGATCTCGGCGACGGTCCTGTCCGCGTAGCCGGGCTCGCGCTGCTGGATGAAGTAGGCGTTCTCGACGCACCGGGTCGCGTCCGACCAGACGAGAATGCCGAGCGGATGGCACAACTCGTAGACCGCCCGCAGGTTCGCCATCGAGACCGGTTGGCCCCCAGCAAGATTCACCGTTACGGCCACGTTAACGTACGCGATCTTGTCCGGGCCGACGTCGTCGATCAGCTTCTGCAGCTTGCCGAGATCGACGTCGCCCTTGAACGCGCCGGCGGCTGTCGGGTCGTGCGCCTTGTCATTGATGACGTCGACGAACGTCGCGCCGGCAAGCTCCTGGTGCGCACGGGTGGTGGTGAAGTACATGTTGCCGGGGGTGTACTGGCCTGGCGTGATGAGGATCTGCGAGATCAGGTGCTCGGCCCCCCGGCCCTGGTGCGTCGGCACGACATAGGGGAAGCCGTACACGTCCTGCACGGCCTTCTCTAGCGCGTAGAACGATCGCGAACCCGCATAGGCCTCGTCACCGCGCATCAGCGCCGCCCACTGCGTATCGCTCATCGCCGAGGTGCCGGAGTCGGTCAACAGGTCGATGAAGACGTCCTCGCTGCGCAGGAGAAAGGTGTTGTAGCCAGCGCTCTCCAGCGCTTCCTGCCGATGCTCGCGGGTGGTGACGCGCATCGGTTCGACGGCTTTGATCCGATACGGCTCGGCATTGATGGTCTTGCTGTCGACAAACACGGCACACTCCTGACGCTGCAACGGAGAAGACAGCGGGTATGACGCTGTTCGCGACCCATCGTCGCGGTGCCGGTTCAGCAGGGCAAGCCACTGGGCGCCGTCTGACGCACAATGCGCAACCGTGCGCACGCCTGCGACTCGCGGATGCACAGTCTGTGCACCGCTTGACATCTCGTCATGTCCGAAGGGTCAGTGACTGGCGAGCGCGACGGCCAGGAGGACGATGACCACCGACCCGATGAGCGAGGCGAGCGCGAGCGACCGGGCAGCCTGCTTGCGGCCGGTCCCCTGGAGGTAGCCGTGGATGCCGGAGATCACCAGAACCAGTGCGAAGACGGCGAGTTTCGCCAGCAGCGTGCGCCCGTAACCGGGCTGCAGCAGGCTCGCCCAGGTGACTCCGGCGTGCATCGCGAGTGCTATTCCCGTCGCGACCTGCAGCGGCAGGAACAGCGCGAGAGTGTAGATGCCGAAGGTCTTCCCGAACGAGGTGCGGACGGAGGCCGCCAATTCGGGCGAGAGCTTGCGCTGCAGCAGCGGGATCAAAAGGAGGCTCAGCGTCAGCTGCCCGCCGACCCAGGCCATCGCGAAGATGACGTGTGTGAAGCGCACCAGCGCCCACGCCGTGATCACTTCGGGCTCGCCGCTGAGACGTGGTACACGGCCCGCACTGTATCGGGCTCGGCACTGTTCGCCCTAGGGCTCGCGTCACAGTGCCTATTCCCATGTAGCGCCGATTCTCATACAGCGCCATCCCTGACCGCGCCGCTCCCGTAGCGCGGTTTTCACGCAGCGCCGTTCGCGCAGCGCGAACATCGTCATCGGCGGAGCCGCCGTATTGTGAGTGAGTGCTCACTCAGATACCGTGGTGAACGATATGACAACCAGTCTGCAACCGCCCGTGCAGCCCACCGTACCCTCGACGGGGGCCGTCGACGAGGAGGCGGATGCCCGCCCGGTGCGCGCTCCGGCGCTGCCCGCGGACGAGCGCCGCGCCGCGATCGTCGCTGCCGCGACCCCGCTGCTGCGGGAGTTCGGCCGTGGCGTCACCACACGCCAGATCGCCGACGCCGCGGGCATTGCCGAGGGCACCATCTTCCGCGTGTTCGACACCAAGGAGCAGCTGCTCGACGCCGTGGTCGAACACGTCCTGGACGTCAGCGAGACCGTGTCCGCGATCCGATCCGCGCCATCCGAGGCGCCGCTGGCCGAGCGGATGCATTACTGCGCCACCGTGCTCACCGAGTGGCTCTCGTCCGTGTTCGACGTGATGATCGCGTGGCACAAGCACGGCCCCGTGCCGGAGCCCGGCGACGCCGGGACTGAGACCGAGCCGCACCGCAGCCCCTACCAGGAGCGGGACCGTCGCCAGGCGGAGGTGCTGAATGCACTCACCGACGTGCTGGCACCCGACCGCGACCGACTCAGGTGCAGCCCGGCACGCGCCGCGCACCTGCTGCGGCTCATGGCTTTCGCCGGAACGCACAGAATGATCACCTACGGTGATCGCCTCACGCCCGAGGAGATCACCGACGTGCTCCTGCACGGCATCACCCGACCCGAAAGCTGATACCGCCCATGCTGTTACGTCTTCTGCGTCGCTACCTGCGCCCGTATATCGGAGCCCTGACCGCGGTCGTCATCCTGCAACTCGTCGGCACCATCGCCGCGTTGTACCTCCCGAGCCTGAACGCCGACATCATCGACCAGGGTGTCGCCAAGGGGAACACGCACTACATCCTCGGGATGGGCGCCGTGATGCTCGGCGTGACCGTCGTGCAGATCGCCTGCTCGATCACGGCTGTGTTCTTCGGTGCCCGCACCGCGATGGCGTTCGGCCGGGACGTGCGCGACGCGCTGTTCCATCGGGTCGGCACGTTCTCCGACCGGGAGATCCAGAAGTTCGGCGCACCGTCGCTGATCACCCGCAACACCAACGACGTGACGCAGGTACAGACGCTCGTCGTGATGACCTGCACGCTGATGGTCGTCGCGCCGATCATGTGCGTCGGCGGCATCATCATGGCCCTGCGGCAGGACGTCGGCCTGTCCTGGCTGCTGGTGGTGGCGGTGCCGGTGCTGCTGGTCGCCGTCGGGCTGATCGTCATCCGGATGGTCCCGCAGTTCCGGCTGATGCAGAAGAAGATCGACGCCGTCAACCGGGTCTTGCGCGAACAGATCACCGGCGTCCGGGTCGTCCGTGCCTTCGTCCGGGAACGTTTCGAGACCGACCGGTTCGGCGTCGCCAATGACGAGCTGACCGGCACCGCGCTCAGGGTCGGCAAACTCATGGCGCTCATGTTCCCGACCGTGATGCTCGTGATGAACGCCTCGTCGGTCGCTGTGCTGTGGTTCGGCGGGCAGCGCGTCGCGGACGGCATGGAGGTCGGCACGCTGACGGCGTTCCTGTCCTACCTCATCCAGATCCTGATGTCGGTGATGATGGCCACGTTCATGATGGTGATGGTCCCCCGGGCCGCCGTCTGCGCCGAGCGGATCGGCGAGGTCCTGGACACCGAAACGTCGGTGCTGCCGCCGGTCTCGCCGATCATTCCGGCGTTGAACACCGGCGAGGTGGAGTTCCGGGACACGACGTTCGCGTATCCGGGCGCGGACGACCCGGTGCTGCGGCGCGTCAGCTTCACGGCACCGCCGGGGCGGACCACCGCGGTCATCGGCTCCACCGGTTCGGGGAAGTCGACGCTGATCTCGCTGGTGCCACGGCTGTTCGACGTGTCGGCCGGGCAGGTGCTGGTCGACGGCACGGACGTGCGCGACATGGAGCCGGATGTGCTGTGGTCCCGGATGTCTCTGGTGCCGCAGCGGTCCTACCTGTTCTCCGGCACCGTGGCATCCAACCTGCGCTACGGAAGGGAGGATGCGACCGACGAGGAGCTGTGGCACGCGCTCGATATCGCGCAGGCGCGGGATTTCGTCGCGGCCATGCCAGGTGGGCTGAATGCGCCCATCGCGCAGGGCGGCACGAACGTGTCGGGGGGCCAGCGGCAACGTCTCGCGATTGCGCGCGCGCTCGTGCGAAAACCGGAGATCTACCTGTTCGACGAATCGTTCTCCGCCTTGGATGTGGCGACGGACGCGCGACTGCGTGCGGCGCTGCGGCCGTTCACGCGGAATGCCAGCGTGATCATCGTGGCCCAGCGGGTCTCCACCATCAAGGACGCGGACCAGATAGTCGTCCTGGACAACGGCGAGGTCGTCGGCACCGGGACACATGACGAACTCGTCGACACGTGCCCCACATACGCGGAGATCGTGGAGTCCCAGCTCGCGGCGGAGGCGGCGGCATGAGCGACGTCAACGGCCACACCGACGTCAACGGCCACACCGACGGCGCCGCCGTTTCGCCGGCGCCGGACGGGACCTCGACCGGCCCTGTGGAGAGCGGCCCATCCGACGCCGAAATGATCAAGCGTGAAGCTCGATCCCGTAGCGGCCGGCACGGCCACGGCCCGTGGGGCGGGGCCGGTCCCGCCGAAAAGGCGCTGAACTTCGGCCCTTCGGCGAAACGCCTCGTCGGCCGGCTCGCGCCGCAGCGCGGCAAGGTGATCGCAGTGTTCCTGCTGTCGATTGCGAGCATCACGCTGTCGGTGATCGGCCCGAAGATCCTCGGACACGCGACGAACATCATCTTCGATGGTTTCATCGGCGCCCAACTGGGCAAGATCCCGAACCTGCCCCCCGGCGCCACCCGCGACCAGGTCATCGCCATGCTGCGCGCCGCAGGGCAGAACAACTTCGCGGATCTGCTCTCCGGGATGAACGCCGTTCCCGGTGTCGGCATCGACTTCCATGCGCTGGCGGTCGTTCTGATGTGGGTCGTGATGCTCTACGTGACGTCGTCCATCCTGATGTGGGCGCAGGGCTACATCCTGAACTACATCGTCCAAGGCGCGGTGCTGCAACTGCGCGCCGACGTGGAGGCAAAGCTGAACCGGCTGCCGCTCAAGTACTTCGACAAGCAGCCGCGCGGCGAGATCCTGAGCCGCGTCACGAACGACATCGACAACGTGTCGCAATCGTTGCAGCAGACCATGTCTCAGATCCTCAACAGCGTGCTGACGGTGATCGGCGTACTGGTGATGATGTTCGTGATTTCCCCGGTGCTGGCCGTTATCGCCCTCATTGCCGTACCGCTGTCGGCGGTCACCGCGGCGCAGATAGCGAAACGAAGCCAGAAGAAGTTCATCGCCCAGTGGCGCTACACCGGTGATCTGAACGCGCAGGTCGAGGAGGCGTTCACCGGCCACTCGCTGGTCAACGTGTTCGGCCATCGCCGCGCCGCCGAGAAGCAGTTCGCCGACAAGAACGCCGCCCTGTACGAGGCATCGTTCAAGGCGCAGTTCATCTCGGGGATCATCATGCCGGCGATGATGTTCATCGGGAACCTCACCTACGTGCTGGTCGCGGTGGTCGGCGGGCTCCGAGTCGCCTCGGGGTCCATGACGCTGGGCGACGTGCAGGCGTTCATCCAGTATTCCCGGCAGTTCACCCAACCGCTGTCCCAGCTCGCATCCATGGCGAACGTGCTGCAGTCGGGCGTCGCGTCCGCCGAACGGGTGTTCGAGCTGCTCGACGAGACCGAGCAAACACCGGACCCCGAGCACCCGGTCACGGTGACGGCCACCCGCGGTCGCGTCGAGTTCGAGGACGTCTCGTTCTCGTACGAGGCGGACAAGCCCTTGATCACCGATCTGTCGCTGGTCGCCGAGCCGGGGCACATGGTGGCGATCGTGGGTCCGACCGGAGCCGGCAAGACCACCCTGGTGAACCTGATCATGCGCTTCTACGAACTCGACCGCGGCAGGATCACGCTGGACGGCACGGATACGACGACCATGACGCGCGACGGCCTGCGCTCGAAGATCGGCATGGTGCTCCAGGACACGTGGCTGTTCGGCGGGACGATCCGCGACAACATCGCCTACGGGCGGCCCGGCGCATCGGAGCAGGAGATCCTGGCCGCCGCACGGGCGACGTATGTGGACCGGTTCGTGCGCTCACTGCCGGATGGCTACGACACGGTGATCGACGAGGAGGCCAGCAATATCTCCGCCGGGCAGAAGCAACTGCTCACGATCGCCCGGGCCTTCCTCGCCGATCCCGCTCTGCTGATCCTCGACGAGGCGACCAGCTCGGTGGACACCCGCACGGAGGTCCTGGTGCAGCACGCGATGGCGGCGCTGCGCACGAACCGAACAAGTTTCGTGATCGCGCACCGGCTCTCGACGATCCGGGACGCGGACGTGATCCTGGTGATGGAACAGGGCCGGATCGTCGAGCAGGGCAACCATGCGCAGTTGCTGCAGCGCCGCGGAGCGTACTTCGACCTGTACAACGCGCAGTTCGTCGCGCCTACGGCGGAACCTGATACAGAGATCGATACCGCGGAGGGCGCCGCGGTTCCGGCCGGCTGACCGGCCCGTGTGGCCCCGCCCGGCGGGGCCATACGGCGCAGGGGAGAACCCTCCCGGACCGATCAGGGCGCGAAGAATGCGGCCACCTGGGCGTCGGTGACGTCGTCCAGGTGCGCCGGCCGCCAGCGCGGCTGCCGGTCCTTGTCGATGATCTGCGCCCGAATGCCTTCGGGGAAGTCGTGGTGCGCGGCGAAGCGCACGGACAGCACGAGGTCCTGCTCCAGCACCTCGGCGAGCGACATCGACGCCGCCCGGCGGATGGCCGCCAGCGTCACGGCGACGGCGGTCGGAGACCTGCCGGCGAGCGTCTGGGCCGCGTGGCGCGCCGCCGGGTCCGGATCGGAGCGCAGCGCGGAAAGGATCGCCCGCGGGTCATCACCGCGGTAACACGTATCGATCCAGTGCCGGCTCGCCGGCCAGACCACGCCCGGGGGCGGAGCCGCGGCGAACGAGGAAACGATACGAGAAGCGTCATCGGCGGTTTCGATGCCCCGGAGCGATGTGACCATGGCGCCCAGATCGCCTACCGGAACGAAGAAGTCGGCGAGCCCGGCCGCGATCGAGTCCCCGGGTCCGAGCCGTGCGCCGGTGAGCGCGGCATGGGTGCCCAGCTCTCCCGGCGCGCGCGACAAGAGATAGAGCCCGCCGACGTCCGGCGAGAGCCCGATCCCGGTCTCCGGCATGGCGAGCTGGGACGATTCCGTGACGACGCGGATGCGGGCATGGCCCGAGATGCCGATGCCCCCGCCGAAGGTGATCCCGTGCATCACGGCGACCACGGGCTTGGCATATTCCGCGATCTCCAGGTTCATCCGATACTCATCGGACCAAAATCCTTGCGGCGCGGGCGATTCCCCACGAATACCGTCATAGACGGCGGCGATGTCCCCGCCCGCGCACAGTCCGCGATCCCCCGCCCCGTCGATGAGCACGGCCACCACCGACTCGTCGGTCGCCCACTGGCGTAGGCACGCTCGCACCGAGCCGATCATCTCCAGGTTCAGTGCATTGATCTTCGACGGTCGGTTGAGCCGGATATGGCCGAGTCGGCCGTGCACGGAGGCGACGACGGGTTCTTCGACGGTAGCTGGCACCGGGCCACCGTATCGTCAGGCCAGATCGCCACGTTCTATTGCCCCGTCCGCCGCCGGCCCGCTTCCCGCGCGCCGCGCGGAGGAACAGGCGATGATGGATGCCAGCAACGGCACGTCCGCAGAGCCCTGGAGGCCACATCATGCAGAAGTTCAGCCTCGAAGCGATCGCCCGCCAGCAGCAGACCAGGGCCAGCGCGGCGCCTGCCGGGCGTGCGGCGGAGACCGTGTACGGCGGCAGCGATTGCGCCCTGCGGCAGACGGTGGTCGCGCTTCGCGCCGGAACCGAACTGGCCGAGCACGACAACCCCGGCGAGGCAACCGTTCAGGTGCTGCAGGGGCGGATCCGGCTGGTGTCGGCGGAGACGAGTTGGGAGGGCCGGCAGGGGGATCTCCTCGTGGTGCCGAATGCCCGCCACTCGGTGACCGCGGTGACCGACGCCGCGATCGTGCTGACGGTAGTCAAGGCGCGGGCATAGGTCGGCGGGAGGAGACCGGCGGAGATACGTCGGTCGGCCCAGCTCAGCCGGGTCCGCGATAGTCCCGCCGGCTCAACCACTCTCGCGCGCAATCAGCGGCGCATCGACAAGCCGGCGGACCGGATCAGAAGGACGCTCGGTCCCGATCAACTCGACCAGCAGGTCCGCGCATACCGTGCCGAAGTGACGCGGTTGCAGGTCCACCGCCGTGATGCGGGGCGTGTGGAACTCCATCAGCGGACTGTCGACGCCGGACGCGAGCAGCACGCTGTCGCCGACCACGTGCCCCAGACTCCGTAGCAGGCCGGCGATCCGGACCGCGATGCCGTCGCCGCCCGCCAGGACCGCATCCGTCCCGCCATCCGGAGCGAACCATTCCGCGAGGTCGCTCAACAGCTTGGCGTTGCTGCTGCGCGCGCTGGTCAGCGCCACCCGCGGCTCGAGACCCTGTTCGCCGCACCAGGTTCGATACGTGCGCTCCAGATCGAGCGACCACGTCGAGATCCGTTCGATGAGGATCAACCCGGGCCGGCGCGCGCCGCGGGAGCGGAACCGGTCGAAGACCGCCCGGGTGCTCGCGTCGTTCGGCGATTCGACCAGCCCCCACGGGGTGCCCGCGCCGCGCGGCGGCGTGTCCCCGGAGACCACCGGAAGCGCTTGGCGAAGGATCGCCGGCACACCGCGGTCGTGCGTGTGCGGCTCGATCAGGATGTACCCATCGACGTCGGGAAAGCCTTCCGTGGAACCGGTCTCGTGCGAACTCGGCAGGATCACCAGCGAGAGGTCGTGCCGGTGCAGCGCTTCGGCGACGCCCCGCGTGGTCTCGGTGTAGTACCCGAACGTGCTCGCCGTGTTCGGCATGTACAGACCCACCATTCCGGTCCGCGCCCGCCGCAGCGCCCGCCCCACGCTGCTGGGGCGATAGTCCATGCGTTCAGCGATCTCTCGGATCCGCCGGCGCACCTCGTCGGACACCCCTGCCTTGCCGTTGAGCGCCACCGACGCGGTTGCCGTCGATACGCCCGCGGCTCGCGCGACGTCGGCCAGGGTTACTGGCATCCCGTCACCTTCCTCCCGGATCTTTCGGACCAACCCTTGTCGAGGCACGGCCGGAATGCTATGAATACCCGTAACCTAATCGATTAGGTTCACGGAATCCATCGGAATCCAGGAGTGCCGGCATGGGCCACCCCGATCTCGAGATCGCCTTCGTCCAAGGTGCGATCTTCGACGGCGCGGCACCACGCGCGGTGCGTACCGACGTCGGCGTCGCGGGCGGCCGGATCACCGCCATCGGGTGTGACGCCGTTCGCGCCGGAATCGGCACAAACACCCGCGTGATCGACCTTGCGGACCGGTTGCTGCTGCCCGGATTCACCGATGCACACGTGCATCCCACCGAGGGCGGCGTCGAGCGTCTCGGCTGCGACCTCTCCGCTGCACGCGACCGCGCCGGATACCTGGACACCGTTCGACGCTACGCGGTCTCGCACCCCGACGCGCCGTGGATCGTCGGCGGCGGGTGGGCGCAGGCCGCGTTCCTCGCGGCGCGCCCGCATCGGCGCGATCTGGATGGCGTCTGCGCCGACCGGCCGGTGGTCCTCGCGAACCGCGACCACCACGCCGTCTGGGCCAACACCCGCGCGCTCGACATTGCCGGAATCGACTCCGGCACACCGGATCCCGTCGACGGGCACATCGAGCGGGAGGCCGACGGAGCGCCGAGCGGCGTGCTGCACGAAGGGGCGCAGGAACTCCTCCTGCGGCTCGCCCCGCCGCCCTCGCTGGACGATCTCTACGCGGGCTTCCTCGAGGCGCAGCGCTACCTGCACAGCGTCGGGATCACCGGATGGCAGGACGCGCTGATCGGCGACTACGGCAACCACAGCAGCCGCGAACTGGAGGTGTACCAGCGGGCGATCCGGCGCGGTGAGCTCACCGCGCGGGTGAACGGGGCGCTGTGGTGGGACCGCGATCGCGGGAGCGAGCAGATTACCGAACTGGTGGCGTCGCGGCAGCGGTACGAGCACGATCTCTTCCGCGCGACGACGGTCAAGATCATGCAGGACGGGGTGCCGGAGAACCGTACCGCCGCGATGATCGACCCGTACCTCGTACCTGAATCGCGGCGGCCGGGCACCCATCGCGGGCGGTCGTTCCTCGATCCTGCGCTGCTCGCCGAGTACGTCACGCAGCTCGACGCCGCGAACTTCCAGGTGCACTTCCACGCGATCGGGGATCGGGCGGTGCGTGAGTGCCTCGACGCCGTCCAGGCCGCCCGTCGCACCAACGGAAACGGCGGCGCCACACACCATATCGCGCATCTGCAGGTCGTCCACCCCGACGACGTGCCGCGCTTCCACGCCCTGCGCGTGGCCGCCAACATCCAACCGCTGTGGGCCGCCTACGACCCCCAGATGACGGATCTCGACATCCCGCTGCTCGGCGCCGAACGCGCGGCGCATCAATACCCGTTCGCGTCGCTGGCGGCAGCGGGGGCCGACCTCTGCGCCGGATCGGACTGGCCGGTGACCTCGGCGGATCCGTGGGCCGGCATCCATGTCGCGGTGAACCGGCAGCACCCCGCCGGCACCACCGACTGGCATCCCGACGTCTTCCTGCCGGACCAGCGGCTGACCCTCGGGCAGGCGCTGGCGGCCTACACCTCCGGCTCCGCACGCATCAACGGCCGGCACCACGAGACCGGAGCCATCCGCCTCGGATACGCGGCCGACCTCAC
>OFTX01000157.1_pt1 | contig 43044 bp, 53 predicted proteins | sample 1775051 | NCBI WGS metagenome assembly OFTX01 (sample SAMN08195772, study PRJEB24354) | sludge metagenome | isolation source: sludge from phenol fed wastewater aerobic bioreactor A | place: India: Nagpur | collected 2016-09-15 | reverse complement strand
TTCTTGACTTCCTCGCCCAGGCGGGCGAAGTCGGCCGACAGGATGGACGGGGCGATGCGGAAGGTGGGGCTCATGGGGAAACCGCTTTGTCGCTTGCCCATGACCCGTCCTGATTCAGGTTGGCATATGCCAAGTCGCGCGGATCAATGCGTGAGCGCGCGGCGACGCCACAGCAACAGGACCAGACCAACCAGTACGGCAAGAAGCCAGGCGACCACCGCCAACGGGTTGCTGCCCAGCCACGGGATTGCGGCGAACACGCCCACGGCAACCAGACCGCGACCCAATGCCGACGACGGATCGACACGCGCCGCACCACGCCGCCGCAACAGGCCCGCACCCAGCGTCGCCAGCAGCACGGCGAGGATGCGCCGCGGCCAGACCAGCGCCGGCTGCGCCGCCATGTCGGGGCGCATGTCGAGCAGCGGGCTGTCGCCCACGTCGACTTCGTAGCCCTTGCCGTCGGCCGCGTTCGGCACCGCCACCAGGCGGTCGCCGTCGACGCGGGCGATCACGGTCACTTCCTGCAGCGGCACCGCGCTCCAGCTCACGCGCAGGTCGCCGAGGCGCGGTGCGCCCGGCTTGGCGCTGGTCACCAGCGCGTTCCCGTGCGCGGAAAACGTGGCGGCGAAATTCGCCGGCAGGGTCTTCAGGTCGGGCGCGACGGGTTCGCTGCCCGGCAGCGCGCGCACCAGCGCATCGCCCAGCGTGTAGCCGCCCAGTTGCACGCGCTCGGACTGGAAGCGTTCGCCGACGATCGGAAACGGTCCCGGATTGGCGTGGCCGTTCGGCTGCGCGAAGCGGCCGGAATCGACCGGCGCATCGGCCCAGTCCAGCTCGTAGGTCACGCTGCCGCCCAGACGCAGTTCGCGCCACTGGAACATCTGCACGCGGCGCGTCAGTACCGGCGTGGCGGACTGCTGGTTGAAGTCCGCGTCGTAGGGCGAGACCACCACGCGCGGCGTGCCCACGATGCGCACCACCTGCCCTTGCAGATCCGCCGACGGCTCCATCGCATGCCCGAGATCGAGCACCGTGCCGCCATGCTGCGCCAGCGCCACCCGATAGCCTTCCAGACTGCGCTCGGTCCACACCGCCAGCGCGATGCCCAGCGCCAGCAGCAGCACGCCGATCGCGATGGCCAGCGGGCCGCGCGGCGCGGCGCCGATGCGCATCAGCCCAGGCTCCCGCGCAGTTCGGGCAGCTCATCCGCGCAGCCGTAGCGGCCGCGTTCGTCGCGCTGCACGCGCGCCGCGGCGCAGGCGTGGTCGTGGGTGAAGAACAACCGCACGCCGCGCGCCAGCTTGTCGTCGAGGAAGGCGCGCTTCTCGTCGATCAGCTTCTCGGGAAAGCGGTCGTAACCCATGGTGATCGGCACGTGCACCCAGGCGCGGCCGGGGATCAGGTCGGCGCAGAACACCACGCCGCCGACTTCGGCCAGCATCAGGCCGGGCGTATGGCCGTCCGAATAGTGGAAGCGCACCGCTGCGCCCAGCGCCTGCGAGTGCTCGCCCTCGACCAGTTCCAACCGCCCGCTGTCCATGAGCAGCTGCGGCAGCTCGGGGATGAACGAGGCGCGGTCGCGCGGGTGCGGCTTCAGCGCGCGCTGCCAGTGCGAAGCACCGACGACGTAAATGGCGTTCGGGAACAACAGCCGCGGCGGCTGGCCTTCCTGCCACGCGGCAAGCAGGCCGCCGGCGTGGTCGAAGTGCAGGTGCGACAGCACCACCGCGTGGATGTCCTCGTGCGTCAGGCCCACCGCGGCCAGCGAGTCCAGCAGCACGTGGCGATCCTCCACCACGCCGTAGCGCTCGCGCAGCGCTGGCTCGAAGAACGTGCCGATGCCGGTCTCGAACAGCACGTTGCGGCCGGGCACGCCGTTCACCGTCACGCCTTTAACGAGCAGGCAGCGGCAGGCCAGCGGAATGCGGTTCTGCGCGTCCGGCGCGATCCAGCGCGACCACATCGCCTTCGGCGCGTTGCCGAACATCGCGCCGCCATCCAACTGCTGGGAGTTGCCGAGTAGCGAGAAGAGTTCCACTTCAGTTTCCTCGCGTTGCCGACGGATTCGCCTGGAGCGAATCCGGACGCCGCAGGCGGCCCCGCGCACAGCGCGGGGCGAGGCCCATGGATGGGCCGAGCAACATCGCGCCGCCATCCAACTGTTGCGAGTTGCCGAGTAGCGAGAAGAGTTCCATTGCGTGCACCTTACGTGGGCTGGCAAATGTAGGAGCGCACCCTGTGCGCGACTGATGAGGAGTGAATGGAGAGAAGTGAGAAACGAGAGAGCGTACAGCTCGCACCTCGGGCTTTTCTCTCACTCCTCATTCCTCTTCACTCGCTTCCCGCATTCGCGCACAGAGCCTGCCCCGGACTCGATCCGGGGGTGCGCTCCTACCGGCGCCCATGCTCACTCCACCTTGCCCAGCCCCGACGGCCGGCGCGGGTCGCTGGCGGCGTCGAGCTTGTTGTCACGGTGGTCCCAGGTGACCACGTTCATGTAGCCCCAGGGTTCGCGCGGCTTCAGCGTGTAGCCCATTTTCTTCAATTCCGCGCTGGTGGCGGCGTCGAACACGCCGTCCTCCACGTTGACCACGTCGGGCAGGAACTGGTGGTGGAAGCGCTTGGCGGCCGCGACCTGCTGCGCGCTGTCGCCGTCGATGAAGTGCAGGATGCCTTCCAGCACCTGGGTGATGATGGTGGAGCCGCCGGGCGAGCCGATCACCGCGCTGCGGTCCTTGCCGAGCACGAGGCTGGGCGACATCGAGGACAGCATGCGCTTGCCGCCTTCCGGCGCGTTCGCCTTGCTGCCGAGCAGGCCGTAGGCGTTCGGCTTGTTCGGCACCAGCGCGAAGTCGTCCATCTCGTCGTTGAGCAGCACGCCGGTGCCCTTGGCGACGAAGGTGGAGCCGAGCACGTAGTTCACGGTGGCGGTGACCGCCGCCATGTTGCCGTCCTGGTCGACGATCGAGAAATGCGTGGTATGCATGCCCGGATCGTGCGCCGGTCCGTGCGGCAGCATCGAGGAAGGCGTGGCCTGGTCGGCGAGGATGCTCTGGCGCAGGCCGTCGGCGTAGTACGGCGACAGCAGCATGTCCAGCGGCATCTTCACGTAGTCGGGATCGCCGAGGTAGTCGTTGTGGTCGCGGAACGCGCGGCGCATCGCCTCGATGGTGTAGTGCGCGCGGTGCGCCGGGTCCATCTTCGCGAGGTCGTAGCCGCGCAGGATGTTGAGGATCTCGGCGATCGCCACGCCGCCCGAGGACGGCGGCGGCGCGGTGACGATCTGGTAGCCCTGGTAGTCGACTTCGAGCGGCGCGCGCTCCTTGGCGCGGTAGTTCGCCAGATCCTGCAGCGTCCAGTTGCCGCCGGCGGCGCGTACCGCGTCCACCAGCTTCTGCGCCGTCTCGCCGTGGTAGAAGCCGGCGTCGCCCTGTTCGGCGATCAGCTCCCAGGTGCGCGCCTGCTCCGGATCGCGCCAGATCCCGCCCTCCGCGGGCGGCTTGCCGCCGGGCAGGAACTTGGCGGCGGAGGCCGGCCAGCGCTCGAGGTTTTTCTGTTCTTCCTTGATGGCGCCGAGCAGGCGCGGATCAGGCTTGAAGCCGTCGCGCGCGATGCGGATCGCGGGCGCCAGCGACACGCGCAGCGGCAGCTTGCCGAACTTTTTCGCCAGCAGCGCCAAGCCGGCCGGCTCGCCGGGAATGCCGGCGGAAAGCGGCCCCTTCAGCGCGGTGTCGCGGTTCGGCGTGCCGTCGGGGTTCAGGTAATCCTTGGGGTTCACCGCCATCGGCGCGGTTTCGCGCGCGTCGATGAACACGTTCTTGCCGGTCCTGGCGATGTGCAGCGTGGCCATGAAGCCGCCGCCGATGCCCGAGCTCTCCGGCTCCACCACCGACAGCGTGGAAGCCACCGCCACCGCCGCGTCGAACGCGTTGCCGCCCTTGGCCAGCACCTCGAAACCGGCGTTGGTGGCAAGGAAGTTCGCGCTGGCGATGCCGGCGTGGCCGGGGCGCTGCGCCGCTTGCGCGGTCGCGGCGGTGGGCGCGGCCTTCGGCACGCCATCGGCGGCGAAGGCCGCGCCGGCGGTCAACAGCAGGCTCAGCAACAGCACACGGCCATGCATCTGGAACTTCATGCGGCGAACTCCTTGCTGGTTCAGGCGGCGGTGTTCGAGCCCATCAAATGGCGGTACTTGAGCTCGAGCGCCTCGCGCGACTCGGTGCGCTCGGGGTCGACGATGATGCATTCGACCGGGCACACCTCCACGCACTGCGGCTCGTCATGGTGGCCCACGCACTCGGTGCACAGCGCCGGGTCGATCACGTAGTACTCCTCGCCCAGCGAGATCGCCTTGTTCGGACAGACCGGTTCGCAGACGTCGCAGTTGACGCAGGTGTCGAGGATCTTCAGGGCCATGGGGGCGAGCGAGGAGTGAGTGGAGAGAAGTGAGAAGTGAGAGAGAGCAAGCGCACGCAGCGCACTTGGCCTTCTCTCACTCCTCTCTCCTCGACACTCGCTCCTGTTCTTACATCTGCACGAAACGGAACGTGGCGCCGGTCGGCTTGACCGCGTCCTCGACGCGCTGCTCGTCGGCCTTGTCGCCGATGAACAGCACGATCACGTCCTTGAAGGTGCCGGGCTTGGCGTCCTTGAACGCGGCCACGACCATGTCGGCGGTGGTGGCCGACACCGGGCCGGCAAAGGCCAGCAGGTTGCCCGGCAGCACGCCGCGGGCCACGGTGTCCTGCACGTTCTGCAGCTGGCGGTCGTTCTGCGCCTTGTCGTCGTCGGTCAGGCCCGGGGTCACCAGGTAGGCGTAGGGCTGCTGCGCGGCCATGCCCTGCAGGTTCTTCTGCACCAGCTGGCTCAGGTAGGCGTTCCAGCCCTTGGCGTCGTTGGTGTCGGTGGGCTTGCTGATCGCCTTGGCCTGCTGGGTCGCCTGCTGGTCCTGGTCCTCACCCTGCTTGGAGCAGCCGCCCAGGACGAGGCCGGCGGCCAGCACGATGGCGGCGATGAGAGCGAACTTACGCATGATGGTCACCTTCTGTTTCGGGTTGCTTGGGGAGGCCGCCGCTGCGGCCCTTCTGCCAGCGCTGACGCATGGCCTGTTGCACCGCCGGATGCACGAAACCGGAGATATCGCCGCCGAGGCGGCCGATCTCGCGCACCAGCGACGAGGAAATGAAGCTGTACTGCTCCGCCGGGGTGAGGAACAGCGTCTCCGCCTGCGGGATCAGATGCCGGTTCATGCTGGCCAGCTGGAATTCGTACTCGAAATCCGACACCGCGCGCAGGCCGCGGATGATCACGCCGGCGCCGATCTCGGCCACGAAGTCGGCCAGCAGGCTGTCGAAGCCGCGCACCTCCACGTTGCGCAGGTCGGCCAGCGCCAGCCGCGCCAGCGCGATGCGCTCGTTGAGGCTGAAGCCCGGCCCCTTGCTCGAACTGTCGGCCACCGCCACCACCACGCGATCGAACAGCGGTGCGGCGCGCGCCACCAGGTCGGCATGGCCGTTGGTGATCGGATCGAAGGTGCCCGGATAGACGGCCAGGCGGGGGTTGCCGGAGATTTTGTTCACAGGCGGGGAACGCAGCGGAATAAGGGCCTAGCTTAACGGAAGCGCACGCCGATAGAGCGCAAAACGCACCTCGCCGGCCCGCCCCTCGCGATGCAGCGACCAGTTCGCCGGCAACGCGGGCACCACGTTGCGCGGCGATTCCACGTAGATCCATGCCCGCTCGGCCAGCCAGCCGCACTGCTCCAGCCGCCCGGCCAGCGCGCTCCACAGGTCCAGCGCGAACGGCGGGTCGAGGAACACCAGGTCGAAGGCGCGCGCCGCGCAGCGCAGGAAGGCCTGCGCGTCGACCGCCGCCACCTCGCCGCCCGCCGCCTTGAGCCGGGCGAGGTTGTCGCGCAGCACCTGTGCCGCCCGCGCATCGGGTTCGACGAAGCAGGCGCCGGCGGCGCCGCGCGACAGCGCCTCGATGCCCAGCGCGCCGGTGCCCGCGCACAGGTCCAGCACGCGCGCGCCTGCGATCATCGGCGCCAGCCAGTTGAACAGCGTCTCGCGCACCCGCTCCGGCGTGGGCCGCAGGCCGGGCAGCTCGGGCACCTCCAGCCGCGAATTGCGCAGGCTGCCGCCGATCACGCGGATGCGGCCGGGGCGGCCGCTCATGGGGCCTGATCCGGCTCAGCGGCCGGTACGGGTTGCGGTGTTAGCATGCCGCCCATTGTCTTTGAATCGCCCCCGCAATGCTCAAGTTCTGGAAGAAGAAGCCCGCCGAAACCCAGCCTGCGGCACCCGCCGAAGCGCCGGCCGCGGACGCGCCGCAGGAAGCGGCGCCCCCGGCGCAGGTCGAGGCCGTCGCCGCAGCCGCCACGCCCGCCGTGACCGAAGCGCCCGAGGCGGCGCCGGCCAAGCGCAGCTGGCGCGAGCGCCTCGCCGGCAGCGCGCTGGGCCGCGGCCTGGGCAGCCTGTTCCAGCGCAACCCCAAGCTCGACGACGAGCTGCTGGACGAGCTGGAAACCACCCTGATCACCGCCGACGTGGGCGTGGAAGCCAGCACCGCGCTGGTGGAGGACCTGCGCCGCCGCATGCACAAGCGCGAGTTCGCCGACGCCGCGGCGCTGCGCGAGGCGCTGCGCGAGGCGCTGGTCGCCCTGCTCAAGCCCGTGCAGCAGCCGCTGCAGCCCACCGGCCGCAAGCCCTTCGTGGTGCTCACCGTGGGCATCAACGGCGTGGGCAAGACCACCACGATCGGCAAACTCGCCCGCCGCTGGCGCGACGAGGGCAAGAGCGTGCTGCTGGCCGCCGGCGACACCTTCCGCGCCGCCGCGGTGGAGCAGCTCAAGACCTGGGGCGAGCGCAACGGCGTACCGGTGATCTCGCAGGGCCAGGACGCCGACGCCGCCAGCGTGATCTTCGACGCGCTGCAGGCCGCGCGCTCGCGCGGCGCCGACGTGCTGGTGGCCGACACCGCCGGCCGCCTGCACACCCAGGGCGGTCTGATGGACGAGCTGGGCAAGATCGCGCGCGTGCTGAAGAAGCTCGACCCCGACGCGCCGCACGAGGTGCTGATGGTGATCGACGGCACCACCGGCCAGAACGCGGTGAACCAGGTGCGCCAGTTCCGCCAGATCGTGGGCGTCACCGGCCTCGTGGTCACCAAGCTCGACGGCACCGCCAAGGGCGGCGTGGTGTTCGCGCTGGCGCGCGAGTTCGGCCTGCCGATCCGTTTCGTGGGCCTGGGCGAAACAGCCACCGACCTGCGCGAATTCGACGCCGCCGCCTTCGTCGACGGCCTGCTGCCGGCCGGCCATGGCTAGGGAAGGTCTGATTAATCCGGCTTCTCGCTCGTCATTCCTGCGAAAGCAGGAATCCAGTGCCTTTGCATTCAATGGCCTACAGACACTGGATCCCAGCTTTCGCTGGGATGACGAGCAAAATCAGAGCATCCCTGAGCCGGCGAGTGCGAGACTGACATGACGCGCGGACTGCGACGGCTGCTGATCGGCGCGAGCGTACTCGCATTCGCCGCGTTGATCGCCGCGCTGGTCGCGGTCTACCTGCTGCTGCAGCCCGACCGCTTCACCGCAATGCTGCAGGAGCAGGCGCACAGCGCCGGCCTCGAACTGAACCTCGCCAGCCCCGCCAGCCCCACCCTGTTCCCGCGCCCGGCGCTGGACCTGCACGGCATCACGCTCAACGCCGAAGGCGCGGACAGCCCGATCCTGCTGGCCTCGCGCGGCCGGCTGGTGCTGCCTTGGCGCACCCTGCTCGGCGGCCCCACCGCGATCGCGCAGATGGAAGTGGATGCGCCGCGGGTGGACCTGGACGCGCTGCAGGATTGGCTGGCCACCTCGCCGCCGCAAACCGCCAATGCCGCCCCCACGATTCCGCGCATCGACGCCGGCATCAGCATCGAGCACGGCAGCGTGGTGCGCGGCGACCACGTGCTGCTCAACAACGTGACGCTCTCGGCCGGCACGCTCGCGCCCGGGCAGGAATTCCCGCTCGGCATGTCGGCCAGCACCGCCGCCGGCGCGCCGCTGCAACTGCGGCTCACCGCCACCCCGCGCATGCAGGGCAGCGCGATGCAACTCGACAACATCCAGTTGCACCTCGCGCAGGGCGGCAACACCACGCTCGCGCTCGCCGGCAACGCCCGCTGGCACGGCGCGGCGAATGCGGCCGCGCACCTGGGCGGCAAGCTCGACCGCGCCGGCGCCGGCAGCTACACCGTCGCGCTGACGCTCACCCCGGCCGACCAGACCGACCCGCTGCTGCTGCACCTGCAGCTGGACGGCCCGGACAACCACGCCGACCTGCGCCTGCCGCCGCTGGCGCTGGCGCACTGGTGGAACACGCTCAACGCGCCGGCCGACCGGCAAGCCGAACCGCAGCCCGAGCTGCCGCCCGGCAGCGGCACGCTGCAGATCGCGAAGCTGCAGATCGGCGGCCTCGCCATCGAGGGGTTGAGCGTGCAGGCCGGCGACGATGCCCCCGCCGCGGCCGGCACGGTGACGAAGCCCTCCGCCGCACCGGTCAAGGCCAAGCCCCGCGCCGGCGGCAAGTCGAAGTGAAGCCGTTCGCCACTGCCCTCCTGGCCTGGTTCGACCGCCACGGCCGCCACGACCTGCCCTGGCAGCACCCGCGCGACGCCTACCGCGTGTGGCTGTCCGAGATCATGCTGCAGCAAACCCAGGTCGCCACCGTGGTCAGCTACTTCGAGCGCTTCGTCGCCGCGCTGCCCGAGCTGCGCGCGCTCGCCGCCGCGCCCGAGGACCGGGTGCTGGCGCTGTGGTCGGGCCTGGGTTACTACCGCCGGGCGCGCTTCCTGCATCGCGCCGCGCAGCTGTGTGTAGAGCGCCACGGCGGCGAGCTGCCGCGCGACTTCGACGCGCTCGCCGCACTGCCCGGCATCGGCCGCTCCACCGCGGGCGCGATCCTCGCCCAGGCGCACGGCCTGCGCTTTCCCATCCTCGACGGCAACGTCAAGCGCGTGCTCGCGCGCTACCACGGCATCCACGGCCACCCCGGCGAAAGCGCGGTGGAGAAGCAGCTGTGGCAGCACGCCGACGCGCACACGCCGGCCGCGCGCGTGGCCGACTACACCCAGGCGATCATGGATCTGGGCGCCACCGTCTGCACGCGCAGCAAACCGCGCTGCGAAGCCTGCCCGCTGGCCGACGACTGCATCGCCCGCCGCGACGGCCTCACCGCACATCTGCCCTCGCCGAAGCCCACGAAGACCGTGCCCGTGCGCGCAACCGTGATGCTGATCCTGCGCGACGCGCGCGGCCGCGTGCTGCTGCAGCGGCGCGGTCCGCAAGGCGTGTGGTCCGGCCTGTGGAGCCTGCCCGAAGCCGCCGACATCGACGCCGCATGGCGCGACGCCCAGCGATATGCGCGCATCGACGACGCGCAAGCGCTCGCGCCATTCACCCACGTGTTCAGCCACTACAAGCTGCGCATCGAGCCGCTGCTGTTCGACGGCGCGACAGCGCCGCACGCCATCGCCGATAATCCCGAGCTGCGCTGGTGCGACGCCAGCGAACTGGCCGCGCTCGGCCTGCCCGCACCCGTGCGCAAGCTGCTGCAACAGATCGAAGGAACCACCGCATGAGCCGCACCATCCACTGCGCCAAGCTCGGCATCGACGCCCCGGGCTTCGACTACGCGCCCTGGCCCGGCCCGCTCGGCCAACGCATCTACAACGAGATCTCGGTGCAGGCCTGGCAGCAATGGCTGGCCCACCAGACCATGCTGATCAACGAATACCGGCTCAACCCGCTCGACCCCAAGGCGCGCAAGTACCTCACCGAGCAGATGGAGAAATTCCTGTTCGGCGGCGAGGTCGACCAAGCCGCCGGCTTCACCCCGCCCGACCGCGAGTCTTGACGGCAAGCCGTGCATTCGGTCTAATGCACGGCTCCACGCCACGCCGACGCGCGCAACGCCCGTCCTGCTGGCAAGGCAATGGCCGGGTAGCTCAGTTGGTAGAGCAGGGGATTGAAAATCCCCGTGTCGGCGGTTCGATTCCGTCCCCGGCCACCACTATTCAGCGCCCAACCGTTCTCGGTTGGGCGTTTTCATTTCTGCTTCCCGCAAACCACGCGGGGTTCCGGGCCGTTCTGCGTGTGCCGACGGTCGGCGGACAAGGGGCCGCGACGCGCCCGGTTCGCCCCTGTTCCGCCCTCTCTTCTCTCGAAACCTGCGCCAACTTCTTCGCCGTGGCACACGCACGCGGCCTTGTGCGCCCGAAACTTGCGCGCATGCCATTGCCATCGGTTGTCCAGCGAACGTGGAGCAGCAGTCCATCACGCCAACGCCCCCGCCGCGCAAGCCATCGAGTACAACCCTGCGCGTTGTTGCGTGATCACGAGGGCACCGTAGGCGGCGTGTTGCGCCGCAGGCTCTGGCTTGCCCTTGCCCTTCGCCTTGATCTTGAACAGGTCACTCGGCTTGGCACTGTCCAGACCCGCGCGCTGCATGATGCGTTCCGCCGTCGTGGCCTCGCCCTTGAACGACCATAGCGCCTCGAACACCTTGGCCTGACCGTCGGTGAATCGGATCGGTGTGCTGCTGATGTCAGGCAGCGTCGCCCATTTGAAGTCCGCCGAGAACGGCCCGTTCACCGGCGTGGCCGGATCGGCGACCGTCGGTTGCGCGGACGGTAATGATGTGCCGACGAGCGCGATCCCGCCGCCGTAGAACGTGAAGCGTTCCTCCAGCGCCAGCCATTCCACGCCCGGGCCGAAGGGCGACCCGCGCGTCGTGCGTGGCCTCGGCGTGACCACCCGGATGTCGCCGCCCGCCACGCGCACGCGATCCAGCAACGCGGGTTCGTGCAGCACCCGTGTCAGGTCGCGGGCCAGCAGGACGGGCGAACGGCGGGCATCGCCGAGCCGCCACACGCCGCCGCCCAGATCATCGACGCCGTCGCGGCTTTCGATGCCGAGCGCGAGGCGCATTTTCTGGCGCAACCAGTCCTCGTCCAAGGCAAACGCCGCACCGTCATTCGCTTCGACGGCCACCGGCCCGCAGTCCGGGCATCGGCACATGCGCCCGCCGCGACCATCGCCCCACACCTGCGCCCGATGCTGCTGACAGTGCGGGCAGAGCACGAACGACTGATCCACGACCGTCGGCTTGACCGCCTTGCCGAGGAGGGTCAGCGCCGCAGCCTCATGCAGCGACAGCGTGGCGCGCAGCACGGGCGTGCCGCCCGCGAACAGGCGGCAGACCAAGGCCCAGGCGTCGTGCGCCGCCATCGATCAGTCCTCGATCACCGGCGACGAACTGATCGCATCCGCTTCCGGCGGCACTTCGTGCGCGCTCAGGGTCTGGCCCTTCTGCAAGATGCCCACCGCGACGAGATAGCCCTCCAGTTGCGCCTGCATCTTGGCGTCGAACTTGTGCAGGTTCAGCCGCCCCTTGCTGGTCACCTCGATGGTGACCACCTTGGCGCGCGTGCGGCCCGGCTCGGGCGGATAGTAGAGATTGACCTGCGCCGCCGTCACTGCCCATTTGCCTTCCAGCGGGCCGGGCAGCTTCTCTTTCAGCAGCTCATGCACGGAGCGTTGCTGGCTGGACTGCATCGCGGTGCATTCGATCTTCAGCGCGGTGTCCGGGCTGAGGAGCGTGAGCGCCTTCAGCTGCACCATCGAGAAACCGTCCTCGAACGCCTCCGGCGCGTCGAAGCCAGTGCGCAGCATCGACAAATCCAGCGTCGGTGACTTGATCCGGTGCGCGCTCGCCTTGACGCCCAGCACATGCTCGGCGAAGGCCTCGACCAGCATCTGTTGGTATTTCTGGCCGCCCCGCACCAGCGTGCGCACCACGCCGGTGGTCTTGGCGTACTCCAGCACCATGTGGATGTTGGGGTTGCCGACGCGGCGCTTGAGGGTCGAACCCTCGAACTCCAGCCGTAGCATGGCCATATCCTTGACGTGGACGGTCAGCAGGAACACGCCGGGACTGCGTTCAACCAGATGCGCCACGCTGCTGTCACCGCACTGCATCTCGCGCTTGTAGAAGGCCGAGATCGCGTTGCGCAGTGCAGCCAGATTGTGGTCAGCGCCGTTCGGCTGGCGCTTCAGGCCCAGATCGTATTGCTGCGTCTGCGGACCGTGGTGCTCCCAGAAGCTGAAGTCGTAGGCGCGCTCGAACAGCGCCGGGTGGTTGACGTACAGCCAGAACGAGCGGTGGATGTCGCTGCCGCACAGCGTCAGTCCTGCCAGCGCGGCGCCGTCCGCCACCACGGCCTCAAACATCGCCTGCTTGCCCGACGCGTCGCCCAGTTGGACGGCGGCCATGAGGTTGGCGATCATCTGGTCGCGGGCTGCGGTGTCGGGCCAGACTTTGACCGCCTCCACCAAGAATTGGCTGGTTTCCGGCGTGTCTTCCCACACGAACCCGTGCGGCACGGGCAGACCGTGCGAGGTCAGGAAGTCGCGCAGCGTGGCATCCACCGGCAGCTCGAGCATCACGTCGACAAAGGTTTTCTTCATCTTGTTCGTCCTTTCTGGATCGGCGTCGGAGGTCTGCGACCGGGAATCGGGCTGCTTGGGCCAGCGACAGGGTTACTGAACACGCATCTCGTGTAAGTAAAGCAACGAGATACAAGCGATTCTGCCCCTCAGATTCCCGCTTGTCAATCAACGGGGCACATCTAGACCTAGCTGGTATCTCGTGGCTATACTATCGGTCTAGCTTCCATTCACTGACTGTTTTTCCACTACAGGAGCATCGCCATGGCTTCGGCGTTCGGAACACGCCTGCGGCGCTTGCGCGAGGCGAAGAAGTTGACCTTGCAACAGGTGGCCGACGCGGTCGGCTGCACCAAGGCATACATCTGGGAACTGGAGATGAAGGACGGGCAGCGTCCGTCCGCAGAGCGGATTCAGGCGATAGCCAAGGTGCTGGGCGTGACGATGGAGGATGTGATGGGCACGCCCATGCAGCAGGCACCCGAAGCCAGTCCCGAGGACGTGGCCTTCTTCCGCGAGTACGCCGGGATGACGGACGAAGAGAAGGATCGCTACCGGAAGGCGCTCAAAATCATGTTCCCCGACAAGGGCGACGGCGGGGACTGAGGATTGAGCGCGCCGCAAGCTCTCACTGGCTCCATTGCCGCCAGCACCGTCCTGAAGTGGTTGCGGGCGTATCACCGTGAGAGCGGCATGCCCGATGCCGTCGATCTGGACATCCTGCGCCAGATGCTGCCAACCACGCCCTACGGCAAGGACGTGCGGGAGATCAAGGCACCGATGGTGCTCGACGTCGACAGCTGCGAAGGCATGCTGGTGCGCAACCCGAAGGACGTCGCCGAGTGGGGCATCTTCTACAACGGCAAGGCCAGTCCGGAGCGCCGACGCTTCACCATCGCCCACGAGCTGGGGCACCTCATCCTGCATCGCGGTCAGCAGCAGAGTTTCAACTGCGACAAGGAAAGCGTCTACTCCGGCATCGACACCATCCGTACCATCGAGCGTGAAGCCGACGACTTCGCCAGCAACCTCCTGATGCCCGGCGATCTGCTGCGCGACTGGATTTCGAGCCAGCGCATCGACCTGCGCGTCCTCAGCGCCATCGCCAAGCGGTTCCAGGTTTCGTTCGAGGCTCTGTGCATCCGCTTCATCAAGTTCACCACGCAGCGCGCGATCCTCGTCTATTGGGACAACGGCTTCGTGAAGTACGAATGGCGCAGCAGCAGTGCCATCAAGACGCGGGCGCGCATCCGGCGCACTGACGATCCGCAGGAACCACTGCCGGGCACGCTGGCCGCCGACGCCAGCGTCACACAGGAATGGGATGGCACGGAGATGTCGGCCGCGATCTGGTGCCCGGAGGAGGCGCAGCACATGAAGCTGCGCGAGTTCAAGCACAGCTACGGCGCGCGTGATCGCATCCTCACGCTGCTACTGCTCGAAAGCGCCGAGCCGCGACGTTGGGATCGGTCATGGCAGGACGATGAGAGTTTCGACAGCTACGACCAGTTCGTCTCGAACGGGCAGTTGCCGGATCAGCGATAGTTTTAAACGAATCAGGAAAAATAAAATGGCCCGCATCGAAAACCATAAATACAGCATCGAGGAAGCCTTCAGGGAGTGCTTCTACATCGTGCCGGACTACCAGCGCGAATACGTCTGGACAGACAAGGAAGTGCATCAGTTGCTCGAAGACATCGACGAACAGATTGATGCGGGGACGACGCGAGAATACTTTATCGGCACCGTGCTGGTGTCGCCGGCTGACCAGAAGAACCACTACGAGGTGATCGACGGCCAGCAGCGCCTGACGACGTTCTTCCTTCTGCTTTGTGCCCTCAAGCATCTGTTTCAGGGCGAGCCGCAGCGGCAGACCGTCAGCGGCCTGATCTCGACCAGCTACACGGACAGCGACGGGGAAACACGAACCAGCTTGAAGCTGGAACCGCGCTATGAGAACGCGGGAGAGGTCATCGCCAAGCTGGTGGAACTCGACGCCAACCCGCAGACCGTGCGTGCGGGCATTCAGTCGGCAGGCATCGGCAGCTTCGGCTCGCTGGAGAACTTGGTCAACGCCTACAGCACGCTGTACCGCTACCTGAAGGACAACTACGACAGCGCGGCCAAGTTGAAGAAGTATTGGGGCTATCTGGCCAACAACGTGGTGTTCATCCAGATCTCCACGGACGTGAGCAGCGCCCTGAAGATTTTCGAGACCATCAACGAGCGGGGCGTCGGCCTCAACCCGATGGACTTGCTCAAGAACCTGCTGTTCACGCAGGTGAAGCAGGCGCAGTTCACCCAGCTCAAGGACGAGTGGAAGAAGATCACCAAGCCGCTGGAAAAGGCAAAGGAAAAGCCACTGCGCTTTCTACGCTACTTCCTAATGGCGAACTACGTCATCAAGAACGAGCGTGGGGACGCGGTGGTGCGCGAGGACGAAATCTACGACTGGTTCGTGGACAAGGACAACGCGGCGCTGTGCGATTACGCCAACAAGCCCTTCGAATTCGTCCGAAAGGTCATCCGGAACGTCGAGCACTATCTCGCGTTCTCGAACGGGCTGGGCAACGACGGCAAGCCCAGCCTTGCGATGGACAGTCTGAAGCGACTGGCTGGCGGTGCCTTCAGCTTGCACTACGTCCTGCTCTTGGCAGCAGCCAATTTCCCGAAGCCGCTGTTCGACCATTTCGTGGCGCAGTTGGAGAGCTTCCTCTTCTACTACATCTTCACCAAGACGCCGACCAAAGATCTGGAGCGCAGCTTCTCCCAATGGGCTGACGAGCTGCGCGCGATTGCCGCCGCTACCGACCCAGTCAAGCAGAAGGTACAGCTCAATGCCTTCATCGCCGACCGTTTCGACACAAATATGGCCGGGAAGTCGCAGGAGCTGGGCGATGCACTGCGGCGCTTCACGCTGTATTCGATGCAGCAGTACCGCACGCGCTATTTGCTGGCGCGACTGACGCAGCATGTCGAGATGGCTTTCAGCGGCTTGAAGACGCCGGGCAGCCTGGAGCCGTTCACCAAGCTGGAGATCGAACACATCCTGCCCGACAACCCAACGGCTGAACTGCGTGGGAAATGGGCCACCGAGAATCCCGGCACTGCCTACGACGACTACAAAAACCGGCTGGGCAACCTGACCTTGCTGGAGAAGCCCATCAACATCGTCGCGGGCAACGATTTCTACGCGGCGAAGCAGGCCGAGTACCGAAAGAGCGGCAACTATCTGACCCGCAGTTTGGTCGAGCTGGCCAGCGTCGGGCAGAACACGTCGATATCCAGAATCAACGAGAAGCTGAAGGCGTTTCCTGTTTGGGACGCCAAGGCCATCGAGGCTCGTCACGGGCTGCTGATCACTTTGGCGCAGGATGTCTGGAAGACGTCGTCCATCGACGTCTGATCGGTAATCGCGGTCGATCCATACATGACGACATTGCCCGCCGATGACGCGCTGCCGACGCAGCAACGTGAGGTTCAGCGATTGCTGGGGCGCTGCCTGCTGCGTCTGCAGCAGTACGAGAAGTTGATGAAAGCCATCGTGGCCCACCACGAAATCTCGGCTGTTGGATCACCGTTGGCGTCGAATCAGGAGCAGCGCATCGCGGATGCCGCTAGCAAAACGCTGGGCACCTTGGTCAGCACACTCCTCGGTTCGTATGTCACCACCGACGAGGTGGAGGATGCTTCCGAGCCCGATGCACGCGACGACATCATCTCGTTCAAGGTAAAGATGAGCCTGCGCATGTCGGCCGAGGATTACGACAGGACGCAGAATGACTTGAAGGAACTGGTGCTGCTACGGAACAACCTGGTGCACCGTTTCATCGACCAGCACGACCTTTGGAGCCTTGACGGATGCCGTGGCGCGCATGACACCCTGACGGTCGCCTACGGTCGCATCGATCAGCGCTTCGAGCAACTGCGGGGCTGGGCCGAGCACATGGATCAGGCCCGACGTTTGGCGGCGGAATTCGCCCAGTCCGATGCCTTTCACGATCTGGTGATCCACGGCATCGCGCCGGATGGTTCGGTGGATTGGCCTGCCGCAGGGATCGTGCGCGCGCTGCGGGAAGCCACCGCTGAATTGGCCGTCGAGGGCTGGACGCCGGTTGCCTCGGCAGGACGCTGGATCGCAGAGCGGCTCCCTGAACACCTGCCCGCCAAGTACGGCTGCAGCAGTTGGCGGCAGGTCGTGCACGAATCTCGCCTGTTCGAGCTTCGATATCGTGATGCGGGCGGCCAGCGCGCGGCTTGGTATCGGCCCAAACAAGCATAGCGCCAGCCCCGCTCACACCCGCTAAATCACGTTACGCGAAGTGCCCTTGGCTTCTAGCATGAGCAGCGTTTTCCATCGGAACGCCTGCCATGACAGAACTCGAACCTATCTCCATTTCCCCGCCTTCCGACCGCCCACGGCACGCGCATCAGGAAATCGCCGATCTGTTGGCCGCCGCGCTACTGCGTCTGCGCGCGCGACCGTCCAGCCACACCATCGAAAACAGCGAGTGCGTTCGCCTTGGCTTCTCCAGCCAACAGCGCGTGAATGCGAACCCCGATCACCACCACGGAGTTCGCCCATGACGGCACACGCACCATCCACCACCACATCGGTCGCCCACCAGGTCGCCGGACTTCCCCATCTCTCGATGGATGATCTCTGGAAACTGTGGGACGAGCATTTCGACGAGCGGCCCGGCCACCATCATCGCGGCTGGCTGGAGAGCCGACTGGCCTACCGGATTCAGGAGCGCGCCTTCGGCGGCCTGAAGCCGTCGCTGCGCAAGAAGCTCGAGGAAGTCGGCGAAACCGGCATCCTGCCCAAGCAACTGCGCGGCGACAGCCAGCGCTTGCTGCCCGGAACCATCCTCACGCGCATCTACGACGACATCGAGCATCGCGTGCTGGTGCGCGGCTCGAACGACTTCGAATATCAGGGGCGACGCTTCAAGAGCCTGTCCGCGATTGCGGGCCACATCACCGGCAGCCACTGGTCCGGCCCGGTGTTCTTCGGCCTCAAATCGCCCGCATCGAAAAAGGTGACGGCATGAGTTCGCAGCGCGCCAACCCACTGCCGACGGTCACGCCGAAGAAGCGTTGCGCCGTCTACACCCGCAAATCCACCGACGAAGGGCTGGATCAGGAATACAACAGTCTCGAAGCGCAGCGCGACGCGGGCCTCGCCTTCATCGCCAGTCAGCGACACGAAGGCTGGATCGCCGTCGGCGACGGCTACGACGACGGCGGCTACTCCGGCGGCAACATGGATCGTCCCGCCTTGCGCCGCCTGATGGTCGACATCGAGGCCGGGAAGATCGACACCGTGGTCGTCTACAAGATCGACCGCCTGACGCGCAGCCTGCCGGACTTCGCCAAGCTGGTGGAAGTGTTCGACCGCAATGGCGTGTCCTTCGTAGCTGTCACCCAGCAGTTCAACACCACCACCTCGATGGGGCGGCTGACGCTCAACATCCTGCTGTCCTTCGCACAGTTCGAGCGCGAGGTCACCGGCGAGCGCATCCGCGACAAGATCGCCGCCAGCAAGGCCAAGGGCATGTGGATGGGCGGCGTTCCGCCTCTGGGCTACGACGTGGTGGAGCGCAAGCTCATCGTCAACACGCACGAGGCGGCGCTGGTGCGCGACATCTTCCGGCGTTACGGCGAACATGGCTCGGCGGCTCGGCTGGTGCGCGAACTGGACATCGAAGGCCACACCACCAAGGCGTGGCTGACGCAGTCCGGGCGGCAAAGACCGGGCCGCACCATCGATCAGCAGTACCTGTTTTCGATGCTGCGCAACCGTATCTATCTCGGCGAGATTTCCAACAACGGTCAGTGGTACACGGGCCAGCACGAGGCCATCGTCACCCCGGCACTGTGGGATGCCGTGCAGGCCTTCATCGAGCGGCGCAAGCAGGCTCCACGCGAGCACGCCGCCAAGCATCCGGCGCTGCTGGCGGGCCTGCTGTTCGCGCCCGACGGGCAGCGCATGCTGCACTCCTTCGTCAAAAAGAAGAACGGGCGGCAGTACCGCTACTACGTTCCCTACCTGCACAAGCGGCGCAATGCGGGTGCGAGCCTGTCGCCCGGTGCGTCCGACGTGGGTCATCTGCCCGCCGCCGAAATCGAGAACGCGGTGCTGGCGCAAATCCACGCGGCACTGTCGGCTCCGCAGATGCTGATCGCGGTCTGGCGCGCCTGCCAGCAACATCCCGCAGGTAGCACGCTCGACGAAGCGCAGGTGGTGGTGGCGATGCAGCGCATCGGCGACGTGTGGGCGCAGTTGTTCCCCGCCGAGCAGCAGCGCATCACGCGGCTGCTGATCGAGCGGGTGCAACTGCACGGGCACGGGCTGGACATCGTCTGGCGCGAGGACGGCTGGATCGGATTCGGTGCCGACATCGGCGCGCATCCGCTGGTCGAGGAATCCAGCGAGCAGGCCGAGGAAACGCTGGCATGAGCGCCGAGACCAATCCGCGCAAGCGCACCGTCCGCATCGAGGTCGGAGCCGACGCCCGCAGCTACGTCAGCGACGGCCAGCGCGTCACGCTGGTACCGCTGACGATCAAGCGCCGCCAGAACCGCAAACTGCTGATCCCGCCCGCGCCCGATGCCGCCACTGTGACGGGTGGCTTCGACGTGCCGATGATCAAGACGCTCGGCAAGGCGTTCTACTGGAAGCGGCTGATCGACGAAGGCGTCTATCCGACGACCGCCGACCTGGCGCGCGCGCTGAAACTGGAGCCAGGCTGGGCGGCCGAGGTGCTGCGCATGACCATGCTGGCACCGGACATCGTCGAGGCGATTTTCGAGGGCCGCCAGCCCCGGCATCTGAATCTGCACACGCTGCGTGGCCGCCAAGACCTGCTGCCTCGCGACTGGGGCGAGCAGCGTCGGCTGCTGGGCTTTCCTTCAGCTTGAGACTGGCGCTCAGCTGGCGCAACAACTACCTCTGCCACGCTCCTGGATTGGTGGGCACGGCACAGTGCCGTAGGAGCAATAGACGCAGCAGTCCCCGGGCTTGGGCTTGAGTATGGCGTGGCAGGCCTCGCACTCATAGAACCACTGGCAGGCATCGGTAGGCATGGTCTCGGTCTTGGTGTGACCGCACTCCGGACAAGTCAACGTCGATTCCAGAACGACGGCAGTCACTTCACGCTCCCGACCACCGTCGAGGGGTAGCCAGCATCCTGGGTCGCCCGCGTCAGCGCCTCTACATTCGCCCGCGCGTCGTCGAACGTCACGGTCGCCTGTCGTTTGTCGAGGTTCACGTCCGTCTTGGCCACGCCCGGCACCTTGCCGAGCGCCTTCTTGACCGTAATCGGGCAGGCGGCGCAGTTCATGCCCGGCACCGACAGGGTGACGGTCCTTGTCGCGGCGATGACTGGCACGCTCATGATCAGGGCGAGTGCCAGCGTCGGAAAGCCAAGCAGTCTCTTCATAAAACCTCCGTTCAGTAAAACCAGGGCGCGACCAGCGGGAAGCCGAGCGCCACGATCACCAGGGCGACCACGATCCCGAACAGCAGCTCGTAGCCGCGCCGAACCGACGGCACCGCGCAGGCCTGTCCGGGTTCGCACGCCGGGGCTTTCGCCCATATGCGTCGCCCGGCGAGGAACAACGCGACGAGGGCCGCGCCGATGAAGATCGGGCGGTAGGGTTCGAGGGCCGTCAGGTTGCTGATCCATGCCCCTGAGAAGCCCAGCGTGATCAGCACCAATGGCCCGAGGCAGCAGGTCGATGCGAGGATGGCCGAGACGAATCCGGCCGCGAGCGCCGCACGGCCGCCTCCGGTACTGCCTTGCGCAGTTGGGGTGTCTGGTTTCATGGAGTAAGCTTACTTCCGTACTTAAGTACGGAGTCAAGACCATGAACAGCACGCCCGAGATCGAGGCGATGACGATCGGCGCGCTGGCGCGCGCGGCTGGCGTCAATGTCGAAACCATCCGCTTCTACCAGCGCAAGGGGCTGTTGCCCGAACCAGATCGGCCGCAGGGAAGTATCCGCCGTTACGGCGCCGACGAGCTTGGCCGCGTCCGCTTCATCAAGTCGGCACAGCGGCTGGGCTTCAGTCTCGACGAGGTGTCCGAACTGCTCAAGCTCGAGGACGGATCGCACTGCGCCGAGGCGCGTGCGCAGGCTCAGCGCAAACTCGTTGACGTTCGCGAACGACTGGCTGATCTGCAGCGCATCGAAGCGGCGCTGTCCGAGCTCGTGCAGCGCTGCAATGCCATTCGCGGCCGGATGCGCTGCCCCTTGATCGCCGCCTTGCAGGCGGAGTGACGCACAGCCGTCCTTGACTGATCCTCGACCATGACGGCGGGCCTTGTGCCCGCCGTTTTCGTATCGGCGAGAACTTTGGCGAACCCGAAGTTCCCGCGTGGTTCGCCATTGCGTCCCTTAAAGGTTCGCCACCCGAAGTCTGGAATGACACCTGTTCCTCAACAACGCAACAGGAGCGTTCCATGCAGACAGCAGCAAGCACCATCCCCCGGTCGCCGCATCAGGCGATCAACAGCCTCTCGCCCGGCGACCGCCGGGTGCTCAACGAAAACGAACTTGCCCAGCGGTGGGGCGTCAGCCCCAAGACCCTGCAACGCTGGCGCAGCGAAGGTCGCGGCCCGCGCTACCTGAAGCTGTCCAAGCGCGTCGGCTATCCCGTGGACGCGGTCATCGAGTTCGAGCGCCAAGCGCTGCACGACTCGACGTCCGAGCGCGCGGCGGTCTGAGGAGCGATGCCATGAATGACATCACCCTCTTTCCCGCCGACATCGCCGCGATGTCCGTCGGCCAACTGGCCGCGTTGCCCGCCGTGCAGAAGGCCGAGATCGACAAGAACCTCGACGAGGCCCTCGACTGGCTCAAGAAGGCCCGCACCAAGTTCGACGCGGCGCTCGATGCCGCCTACGGCGAGCAGGCCCGCACGGCACTGCGCGATTCGGGCCGCGACTTCGGCACCGTGCACCTCGACGACGGCCAGCTGCGCATCAAGTTCGAGCTGCCCAAGAAGGTCAGTTGGGATCAGAAGCAACTGGCAGAAATCGCCGAGCGCATCGTGGCCTCGGGCGAGAAGGTCGAGGGCTACCTCGACATCAAGTTGTCCGTCTCTGAATCCCGCTTCACGAACTGGCCTCCGGCGCTACAGCAGCAGTTCGCCGCCGCTCGCACCGTGGATTCCGGCAAGCCGTCCTTCACCCTTTCTCTCGATTCGGAGCACTGATCATGAGCACCAGCCTCATCGCTTCGCTGCGCAAGCAGCTGCCGTCCATCTACGGCGAACACCTTCCCGACGACATCCGCTATCGCGATGCCGACGGCCATGACGTGGTCGTCGCGCTCGACGCGGCCACGGTGGACGAACTGGCCTTCGCCATCCAGACCGTCAACGCCGAAGCCCTGGCGCTCGGCCGCCGCCGCACCGCACTGGAGGAACTCCACACCGAGGCGCGCAAGCGCGCCGCGCGCGGGGCCGACCGCATCGTCGACGTCGCGTGGGAGGACTGATCATGAGCGCGATCATTCCCTTCCAGTTCGAGGCGCACGCCGTGCGCGTGCAGGTCGACGATGCTGGCCTGCCGTGGTTCAACGCCAGCGACGTCTGCGACGCATTGGAGATGGGCAACCCGTCTCAGGCGATCAAGTCGCACGTCGATGCCGATGACCTCCAGAAATTGGAGGTCATCGACAACCTCGGGCGCACGCAGCGCGCCAACCACGTCAACGAATCGGGCCTCTACGCCCTGATCCTCGGCAGCACCAAGGACGCCGCGAAACGCTTCAAACGCTGGGTGACCGGCGAGGTGCTGCCCGCGATCCGCAAGACCGGCGCGTATTCCGCCCCCGGCGCGCTGGCTTCCTTGCCCGCGCCGACCCACGACCGCGTGAGCGCGATCCTGCTGATCGGAGAGGCGGTCGCCAAGGTGCCGGGCGTCAAGACCGGCATTGCGATGGCGGCGACGTTGACCTGCATTCAGGAGAACACTGGCCTCACCACAGAGGTGCTGCGCCGCGCCCTTCCAGCCAAAAGCGCTGCCGCCAACGAGCCGATCTGCTCGCTCAACGCCACCCAGCTCGGCAAGCTGCTCAACCGCTCGGCCAAGGCCACGAACCAGTTGCTGGCATCACACGGCTTCCAGTTCCGCAACGACCGCGACGAATGGGAACTGACCGAGGCCGGGGAAGCATGGGCCGAGGCCATGCCGTACTCGCGCAACGGCCACAGCGGCTACCAGATTCTCTGGAATCCCGCCGTCGCCGAAGAGTTGAAGGAGGTGGCGTGATGGCCCTCCCGATCATCTCCGCGCAGCAGCGCATGGCCGAGCGCAAGGGCGTCAAGCTCCTAATGCTCGGTAAGTCCGGCATCGGCAAGACCACCCGGCTCAAAGACCTCGACCCGGCCACCACGCTGTTCCTCGACATCGAGGCGGGCGACCTGGCCGTGGCCGACTGGCCCGGCGACACCATCCGTCCGGCGTCGTGGCCGGAGTCGCGCGACTTCTTCGTGTTCCTCGCCGGGCCGGATCGCTCGCTGCCGCCGGACGCCGCGTTCTCGCAGGCGCACTACGACCACGTCATCGAGAAGTTCGGCGATCCGGCACAGCTCGAACGCTACCAGACCTTCTTCCTCGACTCGATCACGCAGCTCTCGCGCCAGTGCTTCGCGTGGTGCAAGACGCAACCGGGCGCGGTCAGCGACCGAACCGGCAAGCCCGACATGCGCGGTGCCTACGGCCTGCTCGGTCAGGAGATGGTCAGCGCCTTGACCCACCTGCAACACGCGCGCGGCAAGAACGTGGTGTTCGTCGCCATCCTCGACGAGCGGCTCGACGACTACAACCGCAAGGTGTTCGTGCCGCAGATCGAGGGCAGCAAGACCAGCCTCGAACTGCCCGGCATCGTCGACGAGGTCGTGACGCTGGCCGAGATCAAGGCCGAGGACGGCAGCGCCTACCGCGCCTTCGTCACCCACACCGTCAATCCCTACGGCTACCCGGCAAAAGACCGCAGCGGTCGTCTCGAACTGCTCGAACCGCCGGACCTGAGCGCGCTGATCGCCAAGTGCGCGGGCGCAGCCATGTCCGCAAGCGCCGCCGCCCATTCCGCCATTCCCGCATCTCACGAATCTCAGGAGTAATCGCCATGACCACGCAGAACTGGAACGACTTCAACGACGCCGAACAGCAACAGGGCTTCGACCTCATCCCCAAGGGCACGCTGGTGCCTGTGCGCATGACCATCAAGCCCGGTGGCCACGACGATCCGGCCCAGGGATGGGGCGGCGGCTACGCCACCGAATCCTTCGAGACCGGCGCGATCTACCTCGCCGCCGAGTTCGTCGTCACCGGCGGCGAGCATGCCAAACGCAAGATGTGGTCGAACATCGGCCTGCACTCGAAGAAGGGCCCGACCTGGGGCCAGATGGGGCGCAGCTTCATCCGCGCCGTGCTCAACAGCGCGCGCAACGTCCATCCGCAGGACAACAGCCCGCAAGCCGCCGCCGCGCGCCGCATCCAGGGCTTCCACGAACTGGATGGCATCGAGTTCGTCGCCCGCGTGGACGTCGAGAAGGACGCCAAGGGTCTGGATCGCAACGTCGTCAAGCTCGCGGTCGAACCCGACCACCCCGAGTACGCCAAGCTCATGGGCGTGCCGCCCAAGGCCAAGACCGGTGGCGGCACCTCGGGCGCTCCGGCCACCGTGAGCGCATCGGCCCCGTATGCCGCACCCGCCGCGCCGCGGCGCGCGCCGGCGACCGGCAAGCCTGCCTGGGCGCAGTGAGGGAGGCCGATGAAATGCTGGGTCTGCAAACGACAGGCGCGCGGCTACGGCCACACCGATGGCCGGTTCAAGACCGCCGAACCGCGCCGCTACGTGATCGACTGGGTGTTCTGCTCGCGCCGCTGTCAGGACGCCTTCCACATGCTCTACGGCAACTGGATGCGCGCGAAGGAAGGCCGCATCGACAAGACGGAGGTCGCCATGATCGATCCGTCTGATATCGAACTGGCCGCGATGCGAAAGTGCCTCAAGGCCTTCGGCGAGGCGGCGGGCGAGATCGGCTTCGGCAAGCCCCTGGGTGACTACGCGGAGGCCGAGGCAATGCGCGTCATCGACGCCATCGTCACCTGCTACACGGAAGCGATGGTCGAACACCACGAGGCAACCAAGTTCCCGCCCGTGCGCGGCATGGTTCCGACGCCCGACCCGATGGCCAATCCCTTCGCCGATCTGGAGGACGACCTTCCCTGGGAAGAACCGAAAGGGAGGAAGCCATGATGGATTTCAATTCCTCGTCCAGCCTGTCCGGCCAGATCACGGCACTGGTCGATCTCGGCATGCAACGCGTCCGCGCGCAGCAGCCCGCGCGCGACTACCTCGGTGCGTCGCGTCTGGGCGCGGCGTGCGAGCGCGCCTTGCAGTTCGAGTACGCCAAGGCTCCGGTCGATCATGGGCGCGACACCGAAGGCCGGATGCTGCGCATCTTCGAGCGTGGCCACGTCATGGAGGACTGCATGGTGGCGTGGCTGCGCGACGCGGGCTTCGACCTGCGCACGCGTAAGCCCGACGGCGGGCAGTTCGGCTTCTCCGACGCGCATGGTCGGCTGCGCGGTCACGTCGATGGCGTGATCGTCGGCGGGCCGGAGGGCTTCCGCTACCCCGCGCTGTGGGAGAACAAAGCCTTAAGCGCGAAGTCGTGGCGCGAGCTGGAGGCGAAAGGCCTCGCGGTCGCCAAGCCGGTGTACGCGGCGCAGGTCGCGCTGTATCAGGCGCACCTGCAACTGCATGAACACCCGGCGCTGTTCACCGCGATCAACGCCGACTCGATGGAGATCTACGTCGAGTTGGTGCCCTTCGACGCCGCGCTCGCACAGCGCATGACCGACCGTGCGGTCAAGGTCATCTCCGCGACCGAAGCCGGAGAACTACTGCCACGAGGCTTCAACGACGCCACCCACTTCGAGTGCCGCATGTGCGCGTGGCAAGACCGCTGCTGGAGGACACCGGCATGAGCCAATCCCCGATGAACCAGTTGCTCGGAGAGCAACTGATCGACGTGCGCCAGGCCGCGCTGATGTTCAACCTGCCGTCGTACTGGCTCTCCCAAGCCAAGGAACGCAAGGCACGCCGCATCCCGCACTACCGTGTCGGCAAGCTCGTTCGCTTCAAGCCTGCGGAGCTGGAAGCGTGGATCGTCGCGCAGCAGCCCGGCGAGGAGGCTGTGGATGCTTGATTTCAACGACACGCAGACGCCCGTTCCTCGTGACCTCGATGCCGAACGCGAAGCGATCCGCGTCGAACTACTCGTCCGGCTGGAATCGGTGCTGGCCGCGCTGTTCCCGGCAGGCAAGAAGCGCGGTGGCAAGTTCCTCGTCGGTGACGTCCTCGGTAGTCCGGGCGACAGCCTGGAGATCGTGCTCACCGGCGACAAGGCGGGCCTGTGGACGGATCGCGCCACGGGCGACGGCGGCGACATCTTCACGCTGATCGCCGCGCACCTCGGCATCGATGCCCACACCGACTTCCCGCGCGTGCTCGATGCGGCGACCGAACTGCTGGGACGCGCTCCGGCGGCACCGGCGCGCAAATCGAAAAAGGAAGCCCCCGTCGACGACCTCGGCCCGGCCACCGCGAAGTGGGACTACCTCGACGCCTCCGGCAAGCTGATCGCGGTCGTCTACCGCTACGACCCGCCCGGACGCAAGAAGGAGTTCCGCCCGTGGGACGCGCGCCGTCGCAAGATGGCTCCGCCCGACCCGCGACCCCTCTACAACCAGCCGGGCATGACCAGCGCCGCGCAGGTGATCTTGGCCGAAGGCGAGAAATGCGCACAGGCGCTGATCGACGCGGGCGTCGTCGCCACGACCGCAATGCACGGCGCGAACGCGCCGGTCGAGAAAACCGACTGGTCGCCGCTGGCGGGCAAGGCCGTGCTGGTCTGGCCCGACCGCGACAAACCGGGCTGGGAGTACGCGACGCAGGCGGCGCAGGCCATCCTGTCGGCGGGCGCGAAGACCTGCCACATCTTGTACCCGCCCGAGGAAGCGGCGGACGGCTGGGACGCGGCGGACGCCGTGACGGAGGGCTTTGACGTCGCGGCCTTCCTCACCCACGGCCCGCGTCTCCAGATGCACGACGTCGCCGACGACGCCGAGCCGGTGGTCAGCAGCGACGAATCGGTGTGGGGCACGGAGGATGCGCTGGCGTTGGCCTTCACGCGGCGCTACCACCGCGACTGGCGCTACGTCGCCGCGTGGGGCCGCTGGCTGGTGTGGGACGGGCACCGCTGGCGCACCGAGGACACGCTGGCGGCCACCGACCTGATCCGCATCGTCTGCCGTCATGCCGCCGTCCACGCCGACAACCCGAAGATCGCCGCCAAGCTGGCGAGCTCGGGCACGGTGGGCGGCGTGGAACGGCTGGCGCGCGCGGATCGCAGACACGCGGCAACTACCGCCGAATGGGATGCCGATCCGTGGATGCTCAACACGCCCGGCGGCGTGGTTGATCTCAAGACCGGCAGGCAGCGTCCGCACGACCGCGCCGATCGGATGACCAAGATCACCACGGCCACGCCGGGTGGGGACTGTCCAATCTGGCGGCAGTTCCTGGTGGAGATCACCGGCGGCGACGCCGAGCTGCAAGCCTACCTGCAACGGATGGCGGGCTACGCGCTCACCGGCTCGACGCAGGAGCATGCGCTGTTCTTCCTGTACGGCACGGGCGCGAACGGCAAGTCGGTGTTCGTCAACACGTTGGCCACGATCCTCGGCGACTACGCGACCAACGCGCCGATGGACACGTTCATGGAGACGCGCACCGACCGGCACCCGACCGACATGGCGGGCTTGCGCGGCGCGCGCTTCGTGTCTGCCATCGAAACCGAGCAAGGGCGGCGCTGGGCCGAATCGAAGGTCAAGAACCTCACCGGCGGTGACAAGATCTCCGCGCGCTTCATGCGGCAGGACTTCTTCGAATTCTTCCCGCAGTTCAAGCTGGTCGTGGCGGGCAACCACAAGCCCGCCATCCGCAACATCGATGAAGCGATGAAGCGGCGGCTGCACCTGATCCCGTTCACGATCACCGTGCCGCCCGAGCGCCGCGACAAGCATCTCCAGCAGAAGCTCTTGGCCGAGCGCGACGGCATCTTGGCCTGGGCGGTTCAGGGCTGTCTGGACTGGCAGCGTCTGGGTCGGCTCGATCCGCCGCAGCAGGTGCTCGAAGCGACCGAGGAGTATTTCGAGGCCGAGGACGCACTGGGCCGCTGGCTCGACGAACGCTGCGTGCGCGAGGCCAACGCGAAGTCGCTGACCGCCGAACTGTTCAACGACTGGAAGCAATGGGCCGATTCCGCTGGCGAGTTCATCGGCTCGCAGAAGCGGTTCTCCGATCTGCTCATCACCCGTGGCGTCGAGAAGTGGCGCAACACGGCGGGCCTACGCGGCTTCCGTGGTGTCGGCCTCAAGCATCCGCCCACGGCCGCTTACACCCCTTATGCCGACAACTGACCACCATGCCGACACACCCGACTGACGGATTTGACGGACTACGTCGTAACTCCTACGCGCGCGTGCGCGCACACGCACCTCATGGGGAGTTTCGATGTGATCCGTCCGATCCGTCAGTCCGAATCGAAACAAGGACTGCAACCATGACCACGACCATCCTCGCCCTCGACTTGGGCACCACCACCGGCTGGGCGCTGCGCGGCAGCGACGGCAACATCACCAGCGGCAGCGAGAGCTTCCGGCCGCAACGCTTCGAAGGCGGCGGCATGCGCTTCCTGCGCTTCAAGCGTTGGCTCACGGAACTGAAGGCCGTGACCGGCGGCATCGACGCGCTGCACTTCGAGGAGGTGCGCCGCCACGTCTCGACCGATGCGGCGCACGCCTACGGCGGCTTCCTCGCCACGCTCACGGCGTGGTGCGAGCACCACCAGATCCCGTACCAGGGCGTGCCGGTCGGCACGATCAAGAAGCACGCCACGGGCAAAGGCAACGCAGGCAAGGACGAGGTGATAGCGGCGATCCGCGCGCGCGGCCACGCGCCGTCCGACGACAACGAAGCCGACGCACTGGCGCTGCTGCACTGGGCCATCGCACAACACGATCTGGAACAGGAGGCATGAGATGAAGATTCCCACGCCCACCTATCGCTGCCCGCTGGGTCGCCTGCAACCCGAGACCGCCGACCTCGAAGCGGTGAAGCAACGCGGCTGGCGCGACCAGCACATCCTCGTCGTCAACGCAGCCGACGAACGCCTCGACTTCATCGAGCGCGAGTTCGTCCGGCGCATCGGCGAACGCCTCTACGGAGGGGCACGTCATGGCTGACCGTCGCGCTGCTTGGACAATCGAAGACGTGGCCGCGCGCTTCGAGGAGGCAGCCAGCACCGGACGACGCCTGCCGCCCGTGCGCGTGCAGGGCTACTTCAACACCTGGCCGATCATCGTGCGCAAAGAGTGGGAAGCCTTCGCGGCCGACGAGACGGTCTATCGACCGTTCCCGCCCAGCCCGGACGCCATCGAGCGGATGCTGGAGACGATGAAGTGGGTGCAGTGGCTGGAGGTCGAGCAACGGCACCTCGTGTGGATGCGGGCCAAGCGCTACGGCTGGCGCGACATCACCATCCGCTTCGCCTGCGACCGCACGACGGCCTGGCGGCGCTGGCAGCGCGCCTTGCAGACGGTCGCCGACCAGCTCAACGGCGTCGTCACCGCGTAGGGTTTTGGCGTGATTTGGCGCGCATGGTCGGCAATGCACGGGCATCGGCGGCAGTGAGCGGTTTTTGACCCTGCAACAGATTCGCCGATCCGGGGGTAGTATTTCAGCTATCTTCTGGACAGCGGTGACGGCGCGGCGAGCGGCCCAAGGCAAAAGGGGTCCTTCCTTCCCGAATCGCAATGCGGAGGGCGCGAGCGCGGCGCTTTCCTAGCGTCAGAGTGCGAACCGAGGTTCGCACGGTTCGCAGGTTCGCACCCCGTTCAGTTCGCACTTCACACTCCAACCCGCCCACGGCATCGTCCGTCGGCGGGTTTCGTTTTTGGCTGCGCCGAAACGGCGCTGCGCTTGTTTTCTGGAACCCACACCCTTGAATCCTTTGAACGTCGAGTACCGCAAGGTCGAGACGCTGATCCCCTACGCCCGCAACCCGCGCACGCACGCCGAGGCGCAGATCGCCAAGATCGCGGCCAGCATCGTCGAGTACGGCTGGACGAATCCGATCCTGGTCGATGGCGGCAACGGCATCATCGCGGGCCACGGGCGTCTTGCCGCCGCGCACAAGCTCGGCTTGGCCGAGGTGCCGGTGATCGAACTGGCACACCTGAGCACGGCGCAAAAGCGCGCCTACGTCATCGCCGACAACCGGCTGGCGCTGGATGCGGGCTGGGACGAGGAAATGCTGGCGCTGGAACTGGCCGAGCTGTCCGAGGCCGGATACGAGCTGGCGCTCACCGGCTTCGAGGACGCCGAGCTGCGAGACCTGCTGGCAAGCGCCGAAGTCTCGGACGCGGGCGAACAACAGGACGACGCGGCGGACGACGCCGACGACGTGCCCGATGCTCCGGCCACGCCGGTGTCCCGCGTGGGCGACGTCTGGGCCATCGGCGCGCATCGCCTGATCTGCGGCGATGCCGCCGATGCCGACGTGGTCGCCACGCTGATGGCGGGCGAGCGAGCGGCGCTGTGCTTCACCTCGCCGCCCTACGGCAACCAGCGCGACTACACCACCGGCGGCATCGCCGATTGGGATGCGTTGATGCGCGGCGTGTTCGCTCAGTTGCCGATGGCGGGCGACGGCCAGGTGCTGATCAACCTCGGCCTGATCCACCGCGACAACGAGTTCGTCCCGTATTGGGAAGCGTGGATTGATTGGATGCGGACGAAGGGTTGGCGGCGCTTCGGCTGGTATGTCTGGGATCAGGGGCCGGGAATGCCCGGCGACTGGCAGGGCCGCTTCGCGCCCAGCTTCGAGTTCGTGTTCCATTTCAATCGCGCCAGCCGCAAGCCCAACAAGATCGTGCCCTGCAAGTTCGCCGGGCAGGAAACGCACTTGCGCGCCGACGGCTCATCCACCGCGATGCGTGGCAAGGATGGCGAAGTCAACGGCTGGACGCACGCGGGCCAGCCGACGCAGGACATGCGCATTCCTGATTCGGTGATCCGCGTGATGCGCCACAAGGGCAAGATCGGCGAAGGCATCGACCATCCCGCCGTGTTCCCGGTGGCGCTGCCGCAGTTCGTCATCGAGGCGTTCAGCAACATCGGTGATCTGGTGTTCGAGCCGTTCGGCGGCAGCGGCAGCACGATGCTGGCCGCGCAGCGCACCGGGCGCGTCTGCCGCTCGGTCGAGATCGCGCCGGAGTACGTCGATGTCGCCATCCGGCGCTTCCGGCAGAACCATCCCGAAGTCGCCGTCACGCTGCTGGCCACGGGTCAGACCTTCGACGAGGTCGAGGGCGAGCGCATCGAGGAGGTTGCGGCATGACCAGCTCGTGGCTCGCCGACAAGATCGAGCAGTGGCCGACCGCCAAGCTCGTGCCCTATGCACGCAATGCGCGCACACACAGCGACGCGCAGGTGGCGCAGATCGCCGCCAGCATCGCCGAGTTCGGCTTCACCAACCCCATCCTCGCGGGCAGCGACGGCGTGATCGTCGCCGGTCATGGGCGGCTCGCTGCCGCGCAGAAACTCGGCCTCGAAATGGTGCCGGTGGTCGTGCTCGATCATCTGACGCCGACACAGCGCCGCGCGCTGGTGATCGCGGACAACCGCATCGCCGAGAACGCCGGGTGGGACGATGAACTGCTGCGCGTCGAGCTGGAAGCCTTGCAAGACGAAGGCTTCGACCTCGACCTGACCGGCTTTGACGCCGACGCGCTGGCCGACTTGCTGACGGGCGATGAACCGGATGGCGAAGGCGAAACCGATGACGATGCGGTGCCCGAGGTCAGCGAGACGCCGGTCTCGCGCCGGGGCGACGTCTGGCTGCTCGGCGGCCATCGACTGCTATGCGGCGACGCCACCGTGGCCGCCAGCTACCGCACCTTGCTCGACGGCGAGCCGGTGGACATGGTGTTCACCGATCCACCGTACAACGTGAACTACGCCAACAGCGCGAAGGACAAGCTGCGCGGCAAGGATCGCGCGATCTTGAACGACAACCTGGGCGATGGTTTCTACGACTTTCTGCTGGCGGCGCTGACGCCGACCATCGCCCACTGTCGTGGCGCGATCTACGTTGCGATGTCATCCAGCGAACTGGACACGCTGCAATCGGCCTTCCGCGTGGCGGGCGGCCACTGGTCGACCTTCATCATCTGGGCGAAGAACACCTTCACGCTCGGTCGCGCCGACTACCAGCGGCAGTACGAGCCGATCCTGTACGGATGGCCCGAGGGCGGCGAACGCCACTGGTGTGGCGACCGCGACCAGGGCGACGTGTGGCAGATCAAGAAGCCGCAGAAGAACGACCTGCACCCGACGATGAAGCCGGTGGAGCTGGTCGAGCGCGCGATCCGAAATTCGAGCCGCCCTGGCAACGTGGTGCTCGATCCCTTCGGCGGCTCAGGCACGACGCTGATCGCCGCCGAGAAATCGGGACGGCTGGCGCGGCTGATCGAGCTCGACCCGAAGTACGTCGATGTGATCGTGCGCCGCTGGCAGGACTGGACCGGACAACAAGCCACCCGCGAATCCGATGGGGTGGCGTTCGACGATCTGTCAGGACTCGGGGAAACTCGGGTAGAGGTCGCCGCTGCTGATATCGGCAACGTAAGTGACGTTGCGGAACTCGTCGGCGTGGTCGGCAAGGATGACGCCGCCGACTGACTTGATTGCCACCCCGTACTTGCGGGTGAGCGCGGTCAATTCGGCGACGAACTCGTCGTAGTTGGCTTCGATGGTCAGGTTGGTGGTGACTGCGGCCATGTCGCTCTCCTCAGGCGGCGAGTTCTTCTTCGACGATCTCGCAGTGAATCACGAAGCCCGTCAGGTAAGGCAGGCCGCGCGGGATGCCGTAGTCTTTGCTGGTCTGGCGTCCGATCTTCCAGCCCATCCACTGCTCGGTGGCGGCGTGGATCGCGTCCGCCAGGGCGCGACCGGCGTGCATCTGGTTCAGGACATCGTCCGCGAAGTGGCGTCCGTGCCGGCTGTCGAGGAAGGCCCGGACTGAGTCGAGGGGCTGGTGCGTGGCATCCGAGATCGCGGTCATCGCCGTCGGCCAGGCTGCGGTGGCGTTCTCGTTCATCGTGCCCCAAAAGCCCCAGGCGTCGTTGCGGGTGGCGGGGATATGGTTGGTGTTGTCCATCGTGGGCTCCTTGTGGTTGATCGTTGCGACACCCGTAGTAACGCGCTGTTCGATTGAGAAGCCAAGCTGTTCTCGGCTTCTTTCTCGATCTTTTCGATTACCCGAGGCGGGCCACGTAGCGGGCGTAATCGCCGCCCTCCGGGTTGACGTACAGATAGGGGCGACCCGGCGCCTTGACCTCCACGCAGAGGTAGCCGTCGCCCGCACCGCCGCCTTTGCCGCGTAGCCAATCGCGCGATACCAACAGGCTGCTGGCAAAGGCGTCGAACTCGGCCGGGGTCAGTTCCTTGGTCTCCGTGATGTAGATCTTGGTCTGCCCCTGGCCGCCGACTTCGCCAAGATCGGCAGGCTTGCGCGCGAACGGCAGGCGGATGCTCAACTCCTCGACCTCGATGGCGTTGTCGCCGATTTGGAGAGTGCGAGGGGTGCGTTCGAGGGTGATGGTCATGGTGCTCATGGGCTGTTCTCCTTGGGATGCGTCGTCAATCACGACACCAGCATGAACGCGCTGTTCGCCTGGGAAGCCAAGCGTTTTCAAGGGTGGTGGCAATGGATTATTCGGGGGTGCAGGCAGTGCCCGCACCCCAGCGCTGATCACGCAATCCGATACACGCGCTCGCCGCCCTCGGCCTTGTCCGAGACGATGGCGAGTCCGAGTTTTTTCTTGAAGGCCCCGGCGAAGGTGCCGCGCACCGTGTGCGCCTGCCAGCCGGTGGTCTCGCAGATCTGGCGGATGGTCGCGCCCTCGGGGCGCTTGAGCATCCGGATGACCTCGGCCTGCTTGCTGTTCTCGCGGGTGCGCGGCGTGGCCTTGGCCTCCTGCTTCCACGTGGCTTCGGCGGCAGCGACGTCCTGCTCCAGTTCGGCATCGAACTCGGGCGTCGGCTGCTGGACGCCGGGGCGCGGCATGCCCAGCGCGTCGTAACCCTCGGCGGCAATGCGCCAGCCCTCGCCGTCGGGCGTGATGAGGGCGCGGTTGAACATGCCTTCCAGCACCTTCTTGCGCGCGCCGCCTTTGACGTTGTCGGGGAACCACTCGATCTTGCCGTCGCTGGAGTGAATGGCCTTGGCGAGGATGGCGTGCTGGGCCGGGGTCAGTTGGATGGTGCTCATGGTCTGCTCCTTTGCAGTGGTTGATCGGGATCGTGATGAACGCGCTGTTCGCCGGTGAAGCCAAGCTCTTTCTGCTTCAACGCCTGCGCAGCGACGAGATGCCTGCTTCGGCCAGTTCAAGGGCGGCGGCATGGAACGCGGCTTCCGCGAGCCAGGGCGCGTCCCGAGCGTCATCCAGGAGTTGATCGATTACCGCCTTGGCTCGTGCGCGCATCGAAGCGCATGCGGCTTCGAGGTCGGCATTGCTGGCGGTAGCCACCTCGTTGCGGCAGGCGCGCACCAAGACCGTCATGGCGGCTTCGGCGAGCTTGACTGCAAGGGTGTCGAGGGATGGGTTGTTCATCGTTTGTCCTTTCGACGTGATTGATGGCGTGACGTGATGAACGCGCTGTTCCCGATGGAAGCCAAGCTCTTTCTCGACGAAGGACGAACACATGATTGAAGGTGCCGATGGGAATCTCGATTCGCGCCTACGCGCGTCACCGTGGCGTTTCCGACGCGGCGGTGCGCAAGGCCATCGCCGCCGGGCGCATCACGCCAGAAGCGGACGGAACCCTTGACCCGCAGCGCGCCGACGCCGAGTGGGCGCGCAACACAGAAGCGCCACGCACCGGCACGCGCGCTCGCGCCGTTAAGGCTGCGGTGCCGCCGGAAACCGCCACCGTCGCGCCTGTGGGCGACGGTCAGGCCGCCTTGCCCACCGGCGGTGCGTCGCTGCTGCAAGCGCGCACTGTCAACGAGGTGGTCAAGGCCCAGACGAACAAGGTGCGGCTGGCCCGCCTCAAGGGCGAGCTGGTCGACCGCAACCAGGCCATCGCCCACGTCTTCAAGCTGGCGCGCGCCGAGCGCGATGCGTGGCTGAACTGGCCCGCGCGTATCTCGGCGCAGATGGCGGCGCGGCTGGCGGTCGATCCGCACACGATGCACGTCGCGCTGGAAGCCGCCGTGCGCGAGCACTTGCAGGAATTGGGCGATCTGCGCCCGCGCGTGGACTGATCGGGAACTGATGGACGTCGACTACGAAGGTGCTGCCGAAATCGAACGTGCGTGGCGCGAAGGCTTGACGCCCGATCCGCTGCTCACCGTGTCGGAATGGTCGGATCGGCACCGGATGCTTTCCAGCAAGGCGTCCGCCGAGCCGGGCCGCTGGCGCACCAGCCGCACGCCATACCTGAAGGCCATCATGGATTGCCTGTCGCCGACCTCGCCGGTCGAGCGCGTGGTGTTCATGAAGGCCGCCCAGCTCGGCGCGACCGAAATGGGATCGAACTGGATCGGCTACGTGATTCATCACGCGCCGGGGCCGATGATGGCCGTGTGGCCGACGGTGGAGATGGCCAAGCGCAACTCCAAGCAGCGGATCGACCCGCTGATCGAGGAATCACCCGCGCTGGCCGAATTGATCGCTCCGGCACGCTCGCGTGATTCGGGCAACACGATTCTGGCGAAGGAGTTTCGCGGCGGCGTGCTGGTGATGACGGGCGCGAACAGCGCCGTGGGCCTGCGCTCGATGCCGGTGCGGTATCTGTTCCTCGACGAGGTGGACGGCTACCCGCTGGACGTCGAGGGCGAAGGCGACGCGATTTCGCTGGCGGAGGCGCGCACACGCACCTTCGCGCGGCGCAAGATCTTCATCGTCTCGACGCCGACGATCTCGGGCGCGTCGGCCATCGAGCGTGAGTACGAAGCCAGCGACCAGCGTCGCTACTTCGTGCCGTGCCCGCATTGCTCGCACCGGCAATGGCTGCGCTTCGAACAGTTGCGCTGGGACAAGGGCGCGCCGGAGACGGCGGCCTACATCTGTGAGTCCTGCGACACCGCGATTGCCGAGCACCACAAGACGTGGATGCTCGAACACGGCGAGTGGCGCGCGATGGCCGAAGGCACGGGCAAGACCACGGGATTTCATCTCTCCTCGCTCTACAGCCCGGTCGGCTGGCGCGCGTGGTGCGACATCGCCGCCGCGTGGGAAGCCGCCGTCAGCAAGGAATCCGGCTCGGCGGCGGCGATCAAGACCTTCAAGAACACCGAACTGGGTGATACCTGGGTCGAGGAAGGCGAAGCGCCCGATTGGCAACGACTGGTCGAGCGCCGGGAGGATTACCGCGTCGGCAGCGTGCCGCTGGGCGGCCTGCTGCTGGTCGGCGGCGCGGACGTGCAGAAGGATCGCATCGAAGCATCCATCTGGGCCTTCGGTCGCGGCAAGGAAGCGTGGCTCGTCGAACATCGCGTGCTGATGGGCGATACCGCCCGCGACGCGGTGTGGAAGCGCCTCGGCGAGTTGATCGCCGAGAACTGGACGCACGCGTCGGGCGCGGCGATGCCGTTGGCCCGCTTCGCGCTGGACACGGGCTTTGCGACGCAGGAGGCCTACGCGTTCGTGCGGGCCTGCCGCGATCCGCGCGTGATGGCGGTCAAGGGCGTGCCGCGTGGCGCGGCCCTGATCGGCACACCGACGGCCATCGATGTCTCGCAGGGCGGCAAGAAGCTGCGCCGGGGCATCAAGGTGTTCACGGTGGCGGTCGGCATCGCCAAGCTGGAGTTCTACAACAACCTGCGCAAGAGCGCGGATGTCAGCGAGGACGACGTGACCACGGTCTACCCGACGGGGTTCGTCCACTTGCCCAAGATCGACGCCGAGTTCATCCAGCAGCTCTGTGCCGAGCAACTGATCACCCGCCGCGACCGCAACGGGTTCCCTGTGCGCGAGTGGCAAAAGATGCGCGAGCGCAACGAGGCGCTCGACTGCTACGTCTACGCCCGCGCCGCCGCATCGGCGGCGGGACTGGATCGCTTCGAGGAACGCCACTGGCGGGAACTGGAGCGCCAACTCGGGATGGAGCGGCCACCGGATGAGCCGCCCCCGATTCAAACCTTCGACCCAGACGAGGCCACCCAACGCGGTGGCCTCGCTGTTTCTGCAACCCCATCACGTCGGCGGGTCATCAAGAGCCGCTGGCTGTCCTGACACATCGAGGAGTTTTCATGAGTCTTGCCACACGCATCGAGAGCCTGGTCATCCGGGTCGCCCAGGAGTTCAACGACGTCCGCGCGACCGCAGGCAACCTGGCCAGCCTGTCCACCACCGACAAATCGAGTCTGGTCGCGGCGATCAACGAGTTGAAGGCGGCGGTGCTGTCCGCGACGGCCATCGACGACAACCAGATCGCCACCTCCACCACTTACTCGTCGAACAAGATCGTGTCGCTGCTCGATGCGCTCAAGGCCGACATCTTGGGTGGAGCGGACGCCGCCTACGACACCCTGGTCGAGATCCAACAGTTGCTGCAGAACGGCACCAGCGGTCTGGATGCGCTCCTGGCCGCAGTCAACCTGCGCGTGCGCTTCGACGCGGCGCAGACCCTGACGGTGGCCGAGCAGCTGCAGGCCCGCACCAACATCGGTGCGGTTGCTGCTGCCGATGTCGGCAACACCGACGCCGACTTCGTCGTCATCTTCGATGGGGCGCTGGCCTGATGAGTCTCGCGTCCAGCATCGCCGCGCTGGCGGCGCGCATCGGCTTCGAGGTGAAAACCAAGATCGACGCCACGCATCCCGGCATCGCCCGGGTGTGGGTCAGCTTCGGCTACGTCAACGGTCAGGTCGTGATCGCCAGCGCGCACAACGTCGCCAGTGTCGTGCGCACGGCGGCGGGCCGCTACCGGGTGCGTTTCGCCGTGGCGATGCCGGATGCGAACTACTGCTGGACGGCGCTCGCCCGCAGCAGCACCAACAGCGGCATGCAACGCGTGGCCATCGTGCGTGCCAGCTCCGATCTGAAGACCACGCAGTACGTCGACATCTCCTGCGCGACGACCGCTGCGTCGTTCGACGACTCCTCCGAAATCAACCTCGTGGTGTACCGCTGATGGCCTACACAGAAGTCCAACTCCAGGCGCTGGAAGCCGCGCTCGCCAAGGGCGAGAAGCGCGTGAGCTTCGGCGACAAGACCGTGGAGTACCGCTCGGTCGAGGAACTGAAAGACGCGATCCGCGAGGTCAAGCGCGGTCTGCTGGAACAGGCCGCCGCCAGCGGACTGTGGCCGGGTGCGCCGCGTCAGATCCGCGTCACCACGGGCAAGGGGTTCTGACATGGCGTGGTTCGCCCAAACCGTGCGACGCCTGTTCGGCCAGTCGCCGGTTCACGAAGCCGCAGGCCGGGGCCGACGCTCGCTGGCGTGGATGCCCGGCAATCCCGGCGCTGTCGCCGCGATGCTGGCGACCCACACCGACCTGCGCATCAAGAGCCGCGACCTCGTGCGTCGCAATGCGTGGGCGCAGGCCGCGCTCGACGCCTTCGTCGCCAACGCCGTCGGTACCGGCATCAAACCGCAGAGCCTGTCGGGCGACGAACGGTTCAAGGCCGACGTGCAGGCGCTGTGGCGCGACTGGACGGAGGAAGCCGACGCGGCGGGCCAGACCGATTTCTACGGCCTGCAAGCCTTGGCATGCCGCTCGATGCTCGAAGGCGGCGAATGCCTGATCCGGCTGCGCCCGCGCCGTGTCGAGGACGGCTTGGCCGTGCCCTTGCAGCTTCAACTGCTGGAGTCGGAGCACCTGCCGATCCACCTCAATACCGATCTGCCGTCGGGGAACGCGGTGCGCTCGGGCATCGAGTTCGATGCGCTGGGTCGGCGCGTCGCCTACCACCTGTACCGCTCGCATCCGGAGGACGGTCGGCTCGCGCCGATGTCGGGCCAGGGCGGAATGGAGACCGTGCGCGTGGATGCGCGCGAGGTCATCCACCTCTACCGCGTGCTGCGCCCCGGCCAGATTCGCGGCGAGCCGTGGCTGTCGCGTGCGCTGGTCAAGCTCAACGAACTCGACCAGTACGACGACGCCGAGCTGGTGCGCAAGAAGACTGCCGCGATGTTCGCGGGCTTCGTCACGCGCCAGAACCCCGAGGACAGCCTGATGGGCGAAGGCGCTGCCAACGGCGACGGCATCGCGCTCGCCGGACTGGAACCGGGCACGCTGCAGATTCTGGAACCGGGTGAGGACATCAAATTCTCCGATCCCGCCGACGTGGGCAGTTCGTATTCCGAGTTCCTGCGCACGCAGTTCCGCGCGGTCGCCGCCGCCATCGGTATCACCTACGAGCAACTGACCGGCGACCTGACGGGCGTGAACTACTCGTCCATCCGCGCTGGGCTGCTGGAGTTCCGCCGCCGCTGCGAAATGGTGCAGCACGGCGTCCTGGTGCATCAGATGTGTCGTCCGGTGTGGGCCGCGTGGATGAAGCAGGCCGTGCTCTCGGGCGCTCTCGATGCACCGGGTTTCGCGCGCGGCGGGCCCACGCGCCGCCGCCAGTACCTCGCGGTGAAGTGGATTCCGCAAGGCTGGCAGTGGGTCGATCCGGAGAAGGAATACAAGGCCATGCTGATGGCGATCCGCGCGGGCCTGATGAGCCGCTCGGAAGCCATCTCGGCCAACGGCTACGACGCCGAAGACGTCGACCGCGAGATCGCCGCCGACAACCAGCGCGCCGACGACCTCGGCCTGATCTTCGATTCCGACCCTCGCTACACGTCAAAGGACGGAGGCAGCGCGGAACCCAACCGCAACGCCGTCACGCCCGACACCACCGGCAGCGATTCCATCGCCTGACCGTTCTTCCAGAAGGATTCCCATGACCGTGCTGCCTCATCTGGCGGCGCGCCTGTTTGGCGTGCCGCTGGCGATCCATCGCCCGAAACTCGACGTCATCCTCTCCGTGCTCGGCGCGCGCATCGGCCTCACCGATCTCGCCGCACCCGTGGGCTACACGCCGATGACGCGCGCGCCGACGCCCGCCAGCGGCAAGGTCGCCGTCATCCCGATCCACGGCACGCTGGTGCGCCGCACCTCTGGTCTCGAGGCCGAATCAGGCCTCGCCAGCTATACCGGCATCGCCGCGCAACTGGACGCCGCGCTCGCCAGCCCCGAGGTCGCGGCCATCCTGCTCGACGTCGATTCGCCCGGCGGTGAATCAGGTGGCGTGTTTGATCTGGCCGACCGCATCCGGGCGGCGGCGCAGGCGAAGCCGGTCTGGGCCGTGGCCAACGACATGGCGTTCTCGGCGGCCTACGCGCTGGCGTCCGCCGCCACACGCGTGTTCGTCGCGCGTACCGGCGGCGTCGGCTCTATTGGCGTCATCGCCATGCACGTCGATCAGTCGGCGAAGGACGCGAAGGACGGCGTTCGCTACACCGCCGTGTTCGCGGGCGAACGCAAGAACGACCTCAACCCGCACGAGCCGATCTCCGACGCCGCGCACGCGGTGCTCAAGGCCGAGGTGGATCGCGTCTACGAGCTGTTCGTCGAGACCGTCGCGCGCCATCGCGGCCTCGACGCGGACGTCGTGCGCGCCACCGAAGCCGGCCTGTTCTTCGGCCCGAATGCCGTCGCCACCGGACTGGCCGATGCCGTCGGCGGTTTCGACGACGCGCTCGCCCAGCTCACGCAATCGCTTTCCCCACTCCCGACTCAGGTGGCTCCGGCCAGCCAAGCGGGCTTTCTTCGCAACCACCAGATGGAGTCTTCCATGAATGAACGATCCGACCCCGCTGCTCTTGATCGGCCTCTTGCTGATCCTGCTGGCAGTCCTCCTCAACCGTCCGCCGCCACCACGTTGAGTGTGGCCGACGCCATCGAGATCGCGCAGACCTGCACGCTCGCCGGTCGCGCCGACCTGATCGCGGGCTTCCTCGAAACCAACACTGCACCTGCCACGGTACGCGGCCGACTGCTCGCGGCGCAGGCCGAGGCCAGCCCCGAAATCGTCAGCCGCATTGCGCCCGACGCCGCGCGCCCTGCGGCCAGCAATCCGCTGATCGACGCGGCCAAGCAGCTCGCGGCGCAGTCCACCAAGAAGGAGATCTGAAATGTCCGTTCTCGCCGAACCGCTGAATCTGGGCGACCTGCTCAAGTACGAAGCGCCGAACCTCTACTCGCGCGACCGCGTCACGGTCGCTTCCGGTCAGAACCTGCCGCTGGGCACCGTCGTCGGCATCGTCACCGCCACCGGCAAGTACAAGCAGCTCGATCCGTCCGCCGAGGACGGCACGCAGGTCGCCGCAGGCGTGCTGCTGCAAGCCTGCGACGCGGCATTGATCGACCGTGATGACGGCCTCGTCGTCGCGCGCCACGCCATCATCGCCAACCACGCACTCGCGTGGCCCGACGCCATCACCACTGCCGAACAACTCACCGCCATTGCGCAGCTCAAGGCGCTGGGCGTGCTCGTCCGTCAAGGAGCCTGACCATGAACAACCCCTTCAGCAATCCCGCGTTCTCGATGGCCGCGCTGACCGCTGCCATCAACATCCTGCCCAACCGCTACGGGCGTCTGGAAGAACTGAACCTGATGCCGCCCAAGCCGGTGCGTCAGCGCCAGATCGTCGTCGAGGAAATGAACGGCGTGCTCAACCTGCTGCCCACGCTGCCGCCGGGTTCGCCCGGCACGGTCGGCGTGCGTGGCAAGCGCAAGCTGCGCTCCTTCGTCGTGCCGCACATCCCGCACGACGACGTGGTGCTGCCCGAGGAAGTGCAAGGCATCCGCGCCTTCGGTTCGGAAACTGAAACCGAGACGGTCGCGGGCGTGGTCGCGCGCCATTTGGAGACGATGCGCAACAAGCATGCGATCACGCTGGAGCACCTGCGTGTCGGCGCGCTCAAGGGCGTGATCCTCGATGCGGACGGCTCGGTGCTCTACGACCTATTCGACGCCTTCGAGATCGCGCAGCAGACGGTGCCCTTCGAGCTGGGCACGGCGGGCACCAACGTCAAGGCCAAGTGCAGCACCGTGCTGGCGACCATCGAGGAGAACCTCAAGGGCGAGTTCATGAACGGCGTCCATTGTCTGTGCTCGCCGGAGTTCTTCGCCGCGCTCACCGGCCACGCCAAGGTCGAGAAGGCCTTCGAGAACTGGCAGAACGGCGCCATCCTCATCAACGACGTGCGACGCGGCTTCACCTACGGCGGCATCACCTTCGAGGAGTACCGGGGTCAGGCTACCGATGCCAACGGCACCGCGCGCCGCTTCATCGCCGCTGGTGAGGCCCATGCCTTCCCGCTGGGCACCATCGATACCTTTGGCACCTACTTCGCGCCGGCGGACTTCAACGAGACCGTCAACACGGTCGGCCAGCCGCTGTACGCCAAGCAGGAGCCGCGCAAGTTCGACCGGGGTACCGATCTGCACACGCAGTCCAACCCGCTGCCGATGTGCCACCGCCCCGGCGTGCTGGTGAAGTTGACGGTGGCGTGATGGGCATCGTCGAGCAGATCTACGCGTCGGCCGCCAACGCCGGGCTCCTGAAGGACTGCCAGTGGCGTCCTTCGGACGGCTCGCCGCCGCAGAGCCACCCGGTCGGCTTCGCCGCGCCGGACGACACGGTGCTCGACGGACTGACGCTGAGCACCGAGTACGTGATGACCTATCCCGCGTCCATCTTCGTTGGGCTCGCACAGCGTGAGCCGGTCGTGATCGATGGCGTGACCTTCCTGGTGCGTGACATCCGGGCCGTGGGCGACGGCACCGAGATGCGCGCCCATCTCACCCGGATGTAGCGCGATGGCCGGCAACTCGATCCGCGAACAGATCCTGCTCGCGGCGCTGGCGGCTGTCCGTCCGCACGCGGAATCTCTCGGGGCAACGCTGCACCGCTCGCCCACGGTGGCCATCAGCCGGGAGCAGTGCCCGGCGCTGGCGCTGTTCCCCGAGTCGGAGTCCATCACCGAACGCGCCAACGACCGCGTCACCCGCGAACTCACCGTCCGCGTCGTGGCGCTGGCCCGCGCCGTTCCGCCCGCCGTCCCGGAAACCGAAGCCGACCGGCTGCTCACCGCTGCCCACGCCGCCTTGATGGCGGACGGGAATCTCGGCGGCTTGGCGCTCGGCATCCGCGAGCAGGAATGCGAGTGGGACGTCGAGGACGCCGATGCGGTGGCCGCTGCGATCCCGGCGCGCTACGCGATCACTTACCGGACGCTCGACACCGACCTTTCAACCAAGGGATGACATCCATGACTTCCATCGTTCTGACTCACCCGCACACCCACGCGGGCCAGGCCCACAAGGCGGGCGAACGGCTCGATGTGGATGGCAGCACTGCCGACTGGCTCATCGCCAACGGCATCGCCCGCCA
>OFTX01000156.1_pt1 | contig 43103 bp, 24 predicted proteins | sample 1775051 | NCBI WGS metagenome assembly OFTX01 (sample SAMN08195772, study PRJEB24354) | sludge metagenome | isolation source: sludge from phenol fed wastewater aerobic bioreactor A | place: India: Nagpur | collected 2016-09-15 | reverse complement strand
CGGTCGCTTCTTCATCTCGCTGAAGCCGAAGAACGAACGCGACGACGTGCAGACCGTGATCGGGCGGCTGCGCCGCACCGCGTTGCAGGTGCCGGGCCTGCAGGCGTTCTTCCAGAGCATCCAGAACCTCAACATCGGCGGGCGGCCGTCCAAGAGCCAGTACCAGTACACGATGCAATCGAACGATACCGAGGCGCTGTATCGTCTGGCGCCGGACATGCGCGAGAAGATATCGCAGCTGCCCGGCCTCCTCGACGTCACCACCGATCTTTACGTGACCAATCCGCAGGTCTCGGTCGAGGTCGACCGGCAGAAGGCGGCGGTTTACGGCGTCACCATCGATCAGGTGCGCCAGGAGCTCTACAACGCCTTCGGCACCCGTCAGGTCGCCACCATCTACACGCCGTCCAACGATTATCAGGTGATCCTGCAGGCGCTGCCGGAGGTCCAGAAAATGGGCCCCGACGCGCTCAACAACATCTACCTGAAGACGGCGAGCGGCACGTCGGTGCCGTTGTCGGCGGTGACGCGCTTCGAACGCACGGTCGGGCCGCTGCAGGTCAACCATCAGGGCCAGCAGCCCTCGGTGACGATCTCGTTCAACCTGGCGCAGGGCACCTCGCTCGGCCAGGCGACCGACGCCATCCGCAGGCTGGAGCGTGAGGAGCGCCTGCCGGCGAGCATCACCGCGACGTTCCAGGGCACCACGCAGGTGTTCGAGGAGGCGCAGAAGGGGCAGGGCGTCCTGATCCTCGCCGCCATCTTCGCCGCCTATATCGTGCTCGGCATTCTGTACGAGAGCTTCATCCACCCGATCACGATCATCTCCGGCCTGCCATCGGCCGGCATCGGCGCCATCCTAACGCTGATGCTGTTCAAGATGGACCTATCGGTGATTGCGATGATCGGCATCGTCATGCTGGTCGGCATCGTCAAGAAGAACGCCATCATGATGATCGACTTCGCGCTCGACGCGCAGCGGCGCCACAACATGCCGCCGCGCGAGGCGATCTTCCACGCTTGCGTGTTGCGTTTCCGCCCGATCATGATGACGACCATGGCGGCGATGCTCGGGGCGATCCCACTGGCCCTGGGCACGGGCGACGGCGCCGAGCTGCGCCAGCCGCTGGGAATTTCCATCGTGGGCGGGCTGCTGGTGAGCCAGGTGCTCACGCTGTACACCACGCCGGTGGTGTATCTGTACCTCGACCGTTTGCGTCTGCGTTGGGCCCGCTGGCGTGCCCGCGCACGCACCGGTCACGGCGACGCCGGGGAGGTGGGGCATGGCTGACAGCGTTTGCCGTCCGCGACGGTCCCCTCAGGCGCGCATCGTCGCGTTCGTCGCGCTTTCCAAAACCCAAGTCCCGGCCGATGGGCCGATGTGTGCCATGTCCCGTATCCCGAATCGTCAAGCCGTTCCCGCCTGCTCTCATGCCGTCCCGGCAGCGTGCGATGCGCGAGGGCGAAGCGTGCGGGCGCTTCGGCCCATGCGCCGCACGGCCACGTTCCTCGCGGCGAGCGCCGTGCTGTGGCTTGCCGGTTGCGCCGTGGGGCCAGACTACGTCCGCCCGGAAATCGACATGCCGGCCGCATTCAAGGAAACCGGCGACTGGAAATTCGCGCAGCCCAATGACGCCGCAGCCAAGGGCGATTGGTGGGCGATCTACCAGGACCCGGTACTCTCCGACCTGATGTCGCAGGTCGACGTCAACAACCAGAACATCAAGGTGGCCGAGGCGAACTACCGGCAGGCCCTGGCGGTGGCGTCGCAGGCACGCTCGGCGTTCTTCCCGACGATCGGCGCCGACGCCGGACTGACCCGCTCCAGTTCGCGGGTGAGCAACACGGCGGTTAGCGGCTCGGGCGCAGGCGGCATTTCCAACAGTTATTCCCTGTCGGGCACGGCGAGTTGGGAGCCGGATATCTGGGGCAGCGTGCGTCGCTCGGTGGAAGCCGGCAATGCCAGTGCGCAGGCGAGCGCGGCCGATCTGGCCAACGCGCGGCTGTCAGCACAGGCACTGCTTGCGCAGAACTACTTCGACCTGCGCGTGACGGACGCGCAAAAGGCGCTGCTCGATCGCACCGTCGCCGCGTATGAGGAGACGCTCAGACTGACGCAGAATCAATATGCGGTCGGCGTCGCGCAGCGCTCCGACGTCATCCAGGCGCAGTCGCAGTTGCAGTCGGCGCAGGCGTCGGCGCTCGACATCGAAGTGACGCGGGCCCAACTGGAGCATGCGATCGCGCTGCTCGTCGGCAAAGCGCCCGCGACGTTCTCGCTCGCTCCCGCGCCATTGCGTGCGGCCCTGCCTCCGGTGCCGGCCAGTCTGCCGTCGCAATTGCTCGAGCGCCGGCCCGATATCGCATCGGCGGAGCGCGCGGTGGCCGCGGCGAACGCCAGGATCGGCGTGGCCAAGGCGGCCTTCTTCCCTTCGCTCACCTTGTCGGCCACGGGCGGCTTCCAGAGCAGCAGCTTTGCCGACTGGCTCACGCTGCCGAGCCGGTTCTGGTCGGTCGGCCCCGCGCTGGCCGCCACGCTCTTCGACGGCGGTCTGCGCCGGGCGCAGACCGACGCCGCCATCGCGGCCTACGACGCGCAGGTGGCGACCTATCGCCAGACAGTGCTCACGGCGTTCCAGGCGGTCGAGGACAATCTTGCCGCGCTGAACTATCTCGGCCGCGAGGCCGCCGTGCAGACGCAGGCGGTGCAGTCCTCCCGTGAGGCCGCGCAGCTCATCCTCAACCAGTACAAGGCCGGCACCGTTGCGTTCCAGAATGTGCTGACGGCCCAGGCCACGGCCTATGCCACCGAGCGCACCTCGCTCACGATTCTCGGACGTCAGTTCACGGCCAATGTGCTGCTGGTGACGGCCCTGGGCGGCGGCTGGCATGGCCTGCCGACCGACGGCGATGGCGCGGCCCGCGACGACGCCGCGCCCGATGCGGCAAAGGCCTCGGGTGCGGCCGCCGGGAAGTGACGAGACTCGGCCGTTGCCACTACGCATCCGCCGATGCCGGGCGGTGGCCGAGCACTAATTTCGCCTCCGGTGTTTAAGTAATTTCCGAACTTCGCATTCGGAATGAGAGAAACGCGCCCGGCGAAACCTCCGAACGCCGGTGACGCGAGTAGCACAGACTCGGGCGCTGCGTGTCTGTGCAATTTCATCTCCCTGCGAGCCCGGTCAAGCAGTTAGACGGCAGTTACCGCTCTATCGGGCAGCACGCGGGCCTCGCGCGGGCTGAGCACGCCGCGTGGCAGTGCCGCGCGGCCTCCGCGACTATGTGACGTTTCCCATCTGATTGGCACGACCGCTTTTTGCCAGAATGATCCCGCTTCGCGGCGACGGCAGACGCGGGGCACCCACCGTGCATGGCATGAGGCGCGCACGGCCACTACGGGGCTGCCAGATGACGAATAAGGAGGGGGACAGGGATGACGATCAATGTCGTGGTCGCGGATGACCATCCGATTGTGCGCTTTGGGATACGACGCCTGCTCGAAGAGCGCGAAATGATTCATCTGGTCGGCGAGGCGGCCAATTCGTCGGAGCTCGTGAGCTTGCTGGCCAAGGCGCCGTGCGACATTCTCGTGACCGATTTCTCGATGCCGGGCGGGCATTTCAAGGATGGCCTGTTTCTCATCGGTTACGTGCGCCGCTACTTTCCCAACATCAAGATCATCGTCGTGACGATGCTGGAGAATCTGGCGATCCTGCGCGGCATGCTCAAGCTGGGGGTTCACTCGATCCTCTCGAAGCTCGACGAGCAAAGCTCGATCGCCGACATCGTGTGCGTGGTGGCGGACGGCAGCCGCTACATCCCGGCGGGGCTGGCGACGCGGCTGCACGACGCCGTGGCCGACGATACCGAGATCGACGCGACGAAGCTCTCGGGGCGGGAAGTCGAAGTGGTGCGGTTGTTCGTCTCGGGGCTCACCATCAGCGAAATCGCGTTCAAGCTCAGCCGCAGCGTGAAGACCGTCAGTTCCCAGAAGACCAACGCCATGCGCAAGCTCGGCCTCGACCGTGACGTTGATCTCTATCATTACGCCACGCGCTCGGGCATCGCCTGACGGCCGCAGGCCACGCCCGCCGCTCTCCTGCCGGGGGCGGACGCGCGACGTGCGGCGGCGCCGCGTCAGGCAGGCAGACGAATCCCTCGCATATCCCGAAGAATCAGCTCGCCGGCGCGCAGCATCTGCTTGAGTTGGTGCACTACCTGTTTGATCTCCTGCACTTGCGCTTCGGACACATCCGGTTGCTGTTCCTGCGCCACGACCAAGGCATCGAGACGCCGCGTATAGTCCCGCATGGCCTCGGTCGCGGCCTGCGCATCCGTCGGCACCGACGCCGCCGGCGCGGCCACCGCCTGTGACAGCAGATCGCTGATGGCCGAGACGACCTGCTCGAGCTCGCCGCTCTTGTCCGCCGCGATTCTACGCGGCAACACATCCGCCATGCCCGTGATGTACGACGCCATGACGTGGTTCTGCACCAGCAAATCGTTCAGTTCCCCGACGCAGACCTGCTTGGACTTCGGCTCGAGCATCATGCGCTTGAACGCCCCGCCGAAATTGCCGAAGGCGATGTGCATGTCCTTGCGCGCCATGCGATAGGCCAGATCGTCGCGCTTGCCGTCGCGCCCGGCGCTCGCCTCGAGGTAAGCACGGGTCGATTGCACGGCCTGGCGAATGAGCGGTCCCATCAGACGGTACTCCCAGTATGGGAACAGGTACGAGCACACCAGCGCGACGGCCGAGCCGATCAGGGTGTCGATGGCGCGCTCGCCGATGACCGACAGCGATCCCGGCAGCAGGAAGTGGAACAGCAACAACACATACGACGACATGAATACCACCGACAGGCCGTAGTTGAAGAGCGACAGACTGTTCCCCATGACCATGCAGAAGAACATGAGCGCAAGCAGCACCCAGGACTTTTGCACGAACGAGAGGATGACCAGCACGCTCACGCAGCCCACGAGCGTGCCCGTCAGACGCTGGGCGTTCTTCTGCTTCGTCAGGCTGAAGCCCGGCTTCAGAATCACGATGATGGTGAGCAGCACCCAATAGCTGTGCGCCTGGCCGGCGAGCACCGACCAGTTCTCGCAGATGATCAGGCCGGCCGTGATGGCAATCGTCACGCGCAGCGCATGACGAAAACTCGGCGACGAGAATGTCAGATTTTTCCAGAGCAGCTTCGGCGAGAAGCTCTGGCGCGAGGTAAAGCGCAGCAGCGCCTGATCGATCTGCACCTCGGTGGCCGTGCCGGCCGTGGATAGATCCGTATTGCGATGCATGCGCTCCACGATGCGCGTGGCGCTCCATACGCGGCGGAAGGTGCTCGTGAGCGCCTGATAGGCCTCGGGTGAGCGCTGCGGCAACTGTTGCTTGCGCATCAGCTCGATCTCGTACTCGATGGCGCGGAATTCCGCCCGCCAGCTGCGTTGCGCCCGCGAAGGCTCGTTCGTGGCGATGGCGTAGCCGATGGCATCCACCTCGTTCGCGATCTTGCGCACCATGTCGCGGAAGAACAGCAGTACGTCGTTGTCCGCGAATTCGCGGCGCAACATCGGGTAGTCGGTGTGCACCGAAACTACCGTCTCGTGCAGATCGACGATGTTGATGAACAGGTTGAACAGCATCGTGCGGCGCGGCTCGAGCGTGCCGGTACGCAGGCGCGGCAGGTTGCGCAGGATGATCTCGCGCGCGGCCTGCTGCTTTTCCACGACATTGACCTGCGCGGCGATCAGGCGCCGGTAACATTCGTCGATATCGGTCGAGGTATCGTAAAAGGCCGCTTTGGCCGCCAGATATTCCGACGTGACGAAGAAACTCTCCGCGAGTGTCTGCTGTTCGATGCGAAACCACCAGATGCGACAGACGACGAGACTGAAATAGGTGTACCAGAGCCCGCCCGCGAGCACGGCACCGGCGTCCAGCACGGCCTGATGCCGCGTGAGATCGGCCTCGACATTCAGGACCATCATCATCAGGCAGGCAAAGCTCACCAGAGAGGCGCGCATGCCATACACGACCAGCATCGAGAGGCCGAACGTCAGGATCAGCGTGGTGATCCACAGTTGCCAGGGCTGGGCGGCCGTGGCCATGCCGGTAATGAGGACGGTGAGGGCGCCGAGCAGGGTGCAGCTGAGCAGCTCCGTGTGCTTGTGTCGCAGCGGTCCGTTGATGTCGACCACGCTCGCGCAGAGCGCGCCGGAGGCGACTTCGATACCGAGCAGGTGCTGGTCCATGCCCCAGAACAACACGAGAGCGGGCAGCACGACACCCACTGCCTGCCGGGTGCCGCTGAAAAAGTAGTGGCTGTAGAGGAACTTCTTGATATCGGTCTGGTAGTCCATGCGTCGGGTGCGAGGGTTCCGCAGCAAAGGCGGCCGCGCGACGGGGTACGGCGCGGCGCACAGAGAGTCTAGCCGAAGCCCCGCGCGCCGCGAAGAGGGGATACCGCCGGTTACACGCGGCGCGCCGAGGCACGCCAATGCATCGCATCCGCGGGGCTGCCGGCAGGCGTCACGCATGAGGGGGCGGATTTCAGGATCCGTCCGATGGGCTGTGCGACAGGCCATTTGCTATGCTTGCGAACAGATCCGATCAGCCGCCACGCCCGCATGCTCCACCTATTCTTTTCCAACCGGTTCACCACGCTCGAAGCCGCCTTGCTGCGCGATCTCGCGCAAGCGCCCGGCCAGGGCGACGCCGCCGCGAATCCCTTCGACACGGAAACCATCGTCGTGCCGAGCGTGGCGGTGCGGCGTCGGCTCGAACTGGACTACGCGGACATCTTCGGCGTATGCGCGAACGTCCGGCTGACCTACCTCGCCCAGTGGCTCTGGGACATGGCGGGCAAGCTGCTCACGGTGCCGGAGAGTTCGCCGTTCGCGCCGGACCGGCTCGTCTGGCCGCTGTACCAGTGCCTGGCCCAGCCGTGGGTCAGGAGCTCGCCGCGTTTGGCCGGCTATCTGGCCGGCGCCGACGATGTCATGCGCTTCGAACTGGCGGAGCGTCTGGCGCACATCTATGACCAGTATCTGACCTATCGGCCGAACTGGCTCGAGCGTTGGCAGGCCGGCGAGCCCATCGATGCCGGCACGGCGCCGGGCTGGGGGCAGGTGCAGCGTGACGACGAAGCGTGGCAGAGCGCGTTGTGGCGAAAGGTGCTGGCGCATCTGGACATCCGCGAGCGTCATCCCACGCTCCGGGCGATCGACCGGATCGAACAACTGACACCGGAAACGGTGCCCCATGGCTGGCCCAGGCGTGTGTCGGTGTTCGCACTGTCGTCGATGCCGCCGTTGTCGATGGCGCTGCTCAAGGCGATGTCTCGCCTGATCGACGTCCATCTGTACGTCCTCAATCCGTGCGAGAGCTATTGGTTCGACATCGTCCCGCCGTCGCGCCTGTCGTATCTCACGCGCCGCGATGGCGCGGCGCACCGGGAGGTGGGGCATCCGTTGCTGGCCGAGTGGGGTCGCCAGACGCAGTCCCACATCGACGCGCTGTATGCCGATCTCGCGCCACAGGCGGTCGAAGACCGGGCGCTGTTCCAACCCAATCCTGCCCCGACGCTGCTCGCCGCCTTGCAGAACGGCATCCTCACGCTGGACGACGGCCGTCACGGCACCACGCAGGAGGTCGGCGCCGATGGTTCGGTGCAGGTGCATGTGTGCCACAGTCTGGCGCGCCAGATCGAGGTGCTTCACGACCGGCTGCTTGCCTGCTTCGACGAAATTCCCGATCTGCGGCCCGACGACGTGCTGATCACCGTGCCCGATCTGGCGCGCGCGGCGCCGCTCATCGACGCCGTATTCGGGACCGCCACGCCTCGCATTCCCTATCTCGTGACGGGCCTGCCGCCCACGCGCACCAATCCGGTCGCGCGCGCCTTCGCTTCCATACTGGCATTGCCGCAGCAGCGGGTGGCGGCATCGAGTCTCGTGGAACTGGCGCGCACGGAAGCCGTGGCGCAACGCTATGACCTCGGGGGCAATGTGCTCGATGCCATCCAGAACTGGCTGCACGCCGCCGGCGCACGTCGCGGCTGGCGCGGCGACGCGCTGCTGCGGCTGGAGGCACCGCGGCAGGCCGCAGACGGCGACGGGGAGATGGCGCCCGCGCTGGAGCGTCATACGTTGGGAGACGCCATGATGCGGCTGTTCCTCGGCTATGCGCTGCCGGATGACGCTTTGCCGGTCGACGACTGGCTGCCGGTTGGCGGTATCGAGGGCGGTCGTGCCGAGTTGCTTGGCCAGCTGGCGCGTCTGATCGACGATCTCGACATGACGTCCGTTGCGCTGCGGACGGAGCGCACGGGGCTTGAGTGGCGCGATCAGTTGCTCGCGATGCTGGAGCAGTTCTTCTCCGACGAGACGCGCTTCGCCGACGACGTGGCCGAGGTGCGCATGGCAATCGAGCAGATCGGTTCGGCCATTGCCGACGGCGCACCGGAGGTTCGCGTGCCGGTTGAAGTGGTCGCCCGCGTGCTGGCCGACGCCCTCGACGATCCCACGCGCGGCGGCGTGCCCTCGGGGCGCGTGACGTTTGCCGCCATCCCGAGCCTGCGTCTCTTGCCGTACCGCGTGGTGTGCATGATCGGCATGGACGACGGTGTGCTTCCGGGGCGCGTACGCGCCGACGAGTTCGACCTGATGCGCGTGTTGCCGCAGCGAGGCGATCGTCAACGACGCGACGACGAGCGCAACCTCTTCCTCGACCTGATGCTCAGCGCCCAGGATCGTTTTCTCATCACCTACACCGGGCGCAGCGCGCGCGACACCGTAGCTCTGCCGCCCGGGCCCGCGGTCGGCGAACTGGCCGCTTTCACGGGACAGTTGCTTGCACCGGTATCCGCGGGGTACACGCTCGAGGCACAGCGCGAGGCGCGCGACGCCCTGATCGTGCTGCATCCGTTGCAACCGTTTTCCCCGGCTTATTTCGACGGTCGCGACGCGTCGCTCTTCAGCTACGACGTGTCCAACGGCGACGCCGCGCGGGCGTTGGCCGACCCCCTGGCCGTGCCCGCATCAGACGTCCCCGAGGCGCCCTTCGTGCGAGAAGCGCTGCCCGCCGTGGCGCAGACGCATCTGACGCTCGACGACCTGCTCCGCTTCTGGCGGCATCCCGGCCGTGCGTGGGCAAGGGACCGACTGGGACTGTCGCTTGGGGAGATGCTCACCGAAGTGGAGGACGACGAGCCGTTCGTGCTGGATTGGGCAGGCCGCGATGCGCTGGCGTCCAGGCTGCTGCCGCGATTGCTGCGCGACGATGCACGCGACGCCCGCCATCATGCCGAAGCCGTCGAGCGAATCGCCCGCGTGAGTCATGAGTTGCCGGGCGGCGCGACAGGCGCGGTCTGGCGCCGGCGCGAGCTGGGTGGCTTGCGCGCGCTCGCGGCGCAGGTGCGCGAGGCCCAGGCCGAAGGGACGCAGGAGTTACTGGTGGCCTTGCCGTTGACGCCGGCACTGCCGCCGTCGTGGAAGGCATCGACGCCGGCCGCATGGCACGGTGACGCGACCTTGTCGGCGCAATGTCTGTTGCAGGGACGGCTCGCACCGGTTTCGCGTTACGGGCTGGTGATGTATCGCTATGGCAGCATGCGTCCAAGCGATCTGCTCGCCGCGTGGCTGGCGCATCTTGCCTTGTGTGCGCATTTGCAGCAGAGCGCGCATGTCGGTCTGGATGTGGCGCCAAGAACGTTGTGGTACGGCGAGAACGAGACGTTCGCCCTTCGTCCCGTGGAAGACGCGGCGGCGTTGCTTGCCCAATGGGTGGCGTTGTACCGGCTGGGCCAGACGCGCCCGCTACCGTTTTTCGCACGCAGCGCGTGGAAGCTGGCGAGCACCGGCAGGGCCGCAGAGGCCGAGAGCGCCTGGCAGGGTTCGGCGTTCGCACGCGGTGATGCCGACGATCCTTACACGCGGCTACTTTGGCGCGGCGTGGAGAATCCCTTGGCGCCGCCCTTCGATCTGCTTGCGAATACCGTGTTCGGGCCGGTGGTTCAACATCTCGAAGTCGTGGAGGGCGCATGACGCAACTCATCGACCTCGACGTGTTCGGCTGCGATCTGGACGGCGTCTGCCTGATCGAAGCGTCGGCCGGCACCGGCAAGACGTGGAACATTTGTGCGCTGTACGTTCGGCTGTTGCTCGAGAAACAACTGACAGTCGAGCAGATTCTCGTCGTGACGTTCACCAATGCCGCGACCGCCGAACTGCGCGAGCGGATTCGCGCACGCCTGGCCGGACTGGTGGCCGCCATGGCACCGGTGTTCGATGAGGCATCGAACGACTGGCATGACGAGGACGTGGATGAGGGGGAGGGGTTCTCCGATTTCGATCCCGACGCCAGCGACGACCCGTTGTTCAGCGTGATGATCGCCGGGCTGATCGAGCGCGGCGAGATGACGCCGAAAGCCGTTCGCGACTGTCTTCAGACCGCATTGCGCGGGTTCGACCAGGCGTCGATTCATACGATTCATGGATTCTGTCAGCGGGCGTTGGCGGAAGTCCCGTTCGCGGCCGGGCTGCCGTTCGCCTACGAGTTGGTGCCGGACGACAACGGTGTGCGCCACGATCTGGCTGTCGATTACTGGCGACGGGTGGTCGAGCCGCTCGCGGCGCAGGACGATGGCTTCGCGGCTTGGCTCGTCGATCGCAAACGCTCGCCGGGCACGCTCACCGACCAGTTGGCGCGCCGCCTGAAGAAGCCGATGTCGGCGTTGCGTTGGCCGCCTGCCGTCGACGCCGCCCCGCCATCGCCCGACGACGCCCTGCTCGCGACCTACCGGGCCGCGCGCGAATGCTGGGAGGCGCAAGCCGCGGTCATCGCCGACCTGATGCGCGCCGCGCTGCCGTCGTACAAAAAGAACATCTATCACGAAGGATCGCTCTCCCAGGCGGTTGCCGCGTGGCGCCGTTACCTGTCGGCAGGCGACGTCGGCGCGCCGCTCGGGCAGAAGGCCGAACTGCTCACGAGCGCACGTCTGGCCAAGGACATCAAGAAGGGGGAGACGCCGCCCGATCATCGGTTCTTCGACATGGCGGATGTGCTGGTTCGTGCGCGCGCCGACGCCGACGAACGCTACGCCATGCAATGGCTGCGAATCCTGCGCGACTGGCTGGCGCAGGCGCCCGAGCAACTGGCGCTTCGCAAGCGCGAGTTGCGAGTGGTGTCGTTCGACGACCTGCTCGGCAACATCGCACGTGCACTCATGCAGCATCCAGAGTTGGCCGATGCCCTGCGAGAGCGCTATCCCTGCGCGCTGATCGACGAGTTTCAGGACACCGATCCGTTGCAGTTCGCCATCTTCAGCGCGGTTTACGGAAACGGTGGACACGGCGGACACGATGGACACAGCGGGCACCGTGGACAGCGCACGCCCACCTCGCCCGCGCAGGGGCGTGGACCGATGTTCATGGTGGGCGACCCGAAGCAGGCCATCTACAGTTTCCGCGCGGCCGATCTGCACACTTATCTGTCCGCGCGCCAGAACGCCGATGCCGCCTATACGCTGGCGGTCAATCAGCGTTCGACGCCGGCCATCATCGACGCCGGCAACCGCCTGTTCGGCGCCAACGACCGGGCGTTCGTGCTCGAAGGGCTCGAATATCCGCCGGTACGTCCGGGCGCGCGGCGTCGTCCTCCGCTCACCGACGTGCGGGACGTCGCCGACTTCACGGTCTGGTGGCTGCCCGACGATGACGAGCCGCTGTCGAAGGACGACGCGTTGCAAGCCTGCGCGAAGGCCACCGCTGCCGAGGTGGCGCGCTTGCTGGCCGGTGCCTCGCGCGGGGACGTCCTCGTCGGCGAGCGCCCTCTCGCGCCGGGCGATATTGCCGTGATCGTCCAGACGCACCGCCAGGGGGCGCTGATGAAGGCGCGCCTTGCCGAACACGCCGTGGGTAGCGTGGAACTCACGCAGGATTCCGTATTCGCGAGCGAAGAGGCGGAAACCCTGTTGCGGGTGTTGCGAGCGGTGGAGTCGCCGGGCGATGTTCGTGCGCTGCGCTCGGCGCTGGCGACGGAACTGTTCGGTCTCGACGCCACCGCGTTGTATCGCATGCAGACGAGCGAGGCGTCCGACGCCGAAGCCATTGCGTGGATCGAGCGACTTCAGCGGTATCGTCAGTTATGGGCGGACCGGGGCTTCTCAGCGATGTGGCGCACGCTCATGCGCGAACTTGGACTGGCGGCGCGCCTGGTGGCGCAGTCCGGCGGCGAGCGACGGCTGACCAATTTCATGCACCTGGCCGAGCTGGCGCAGGCGCGCTGGGCCGAGCAGCCGGGCATGCCGGCGTTGCTGCGCTGGCTGGCCTCGCAGCGCAACGCCGGCGGTGGCGAGGAGGCACAGTTGCGTCTCGAGTCGGACCAGAACCTGGTGCAGATCGTGACCGTGCACAAATCGAAAGGCCTGGAATACGGCGTGGTGTTCTGCCCGTTCCTGTGGGACGGCGCGGTGCGCGACGGCGGTGGTCTCGACGGGCTCGAGTATCACGACGGACCGACGGCAGTGATCGATTTCACCGACGCCGCGGGCAAGGGCTCACCGGCCGCCGCCGCGCTGCGGAAAGAGCAATCGGCGGAGCAGGCGAGGCTGCTTTACGTTGCGTTGACACGCGCCGTCTACCGCTGCTATCTGGCCGCCGGCATTTACTCGTCGCGGCGCAGCGTGAAGGAAGCGTGCGGCGGCATGCTCAACTGGCTCGCGGCCGGGCAGGGGATCGCGTTCGACGCGTGGATCGCATCGACGATCGATACGGACGAACGGGTGCAAACCATCCGGGCCGCATGGAAGTCCCTGATCGGTGGCCCGCTCGATGTGGTGCCGTTGCCCATCGGCGATGCGCTCGACGCGGCCACGCGTGTCGCACCTTCGATGGCCCCCGAACTCGCCACGCGCACCAGCACACGCGCATTGCGCGAAGCGTGGCGCATCGGCAGCTTCTCGGGCCTGCTGGCCGGGATGCACGCCGGGCCGCAATTGGGGGGCGGTCAACTCAGCGCGCCCGAACGCACGCGTCCCGACTACGACGCGCAGGCCAACGCGGGGCCGACATTTGCCTTGCCCCCGGAAGGCGACGACGTCTGGCCGCCGTCCGATGACATTCTTCGCTTTCCGCGCGGCCCTGCGGCCGGCGAGAGCCTGCACCGGGTATTCGAACTGGCGGATTTCCAGTCGCGTGCGCAGTGGCCTCACGCCGTATCGCGTGCACTGCGGGAGCGTCCACCGGGACGAGGTGCCGAGAGCAACGACACCTGGCGCGCCATGATGATGAACATGCTCGCCGACACGCTCGCCACGTCACTGCGCCCCGGCATGCAGCTCGCCGACGTGTCGCTGGCCGAGCGACTCACCGAAATGGAATTCACCTATCCGGCCGATGCCGTCCCGCTCGAAGCGCTGCGAGGTTTGCTTCGACAGTTCGGCTATCCTGACCTGCCACTCGACGCCACGGTACTGCGCGGCTATCTCAAAGGGTTCATCGACCTGGTGTTTCGCCATGGCGGGCAGTGGTGGATTCTCGACTGGAAGTCGAACTACCTCGGCACCGCCCCGGAAAACTACGGTTCCGAGGGCTTGCGCGAGGCGATGGCCGAGCATGGCTACCATTTGCAGTATCTGCTCTACACACTGGCGTTGCATCGCTATCTGCGGCGCCGTTTGCCCGATTACGACTACGACCGCGACATGGGCGGAAGCCTCTACCTCTTTGTTCGGGGCGTGCGCCCCGACTGGGCCAACGCCCATCTGGCCGGTGACGATGTCCCCGGCGTCTTCTTCGACAAGCCGTCGCTCGACATGGTGAACGCGCTGGATCGTCTATTCGCCGCAGGGGACAACGCCGCGCTGGCGCAGGCGCTGGCGCTGGACGCGTCACCGGCCCCGCTGACGGCCGATGGGGAGGACGCATGAACGAGCTGCGTCGCACCGCCGACACGCCGTCGGGGGCGCAAGCCGACAGCGGTGTCGTGCGTCTCGCGCAAGGTTTCGCACGCCGCATGGCCCTGCTCGCCAAGGGCAACGGCGCCGACGAGGTGACGTGCCGCTATGTCTGGCGTGCCTCGCTTGCCGTAAGCCTCGCGACTGCGGAAGGTCATGTGTGCGTGCCCCTCGGCGACCTGCTCGACACCCAGGCCAGCGGCGAGTTGTTTCCTGGCGACGCCCCTTCGCTGGCCGTCTGGCGAGAGGCCCTTTTCGCCAGTGGTCTGTGCGCGCGGGCAAGCCTCGCGCATGCATTGACGAACCATGCGCCCACAGGCGCGTCGACTGGCGCGTCGACGATCGATGCGCCGGCCGAGGCGTTTCCGCTGTTGCTCGACGAGCGCGATCGTCTCTATCTGGCGCGCTATTACGGCTACGAGGCGCGTCTGGCGACGGCGCTCGGGCGCAAGCTCTCGACGGGGCAGCGCATGGCCGTCACCTCCGAGGACCGCGCTCGCTTGCGACGATACTTCGGCGAGGGGGTGCTGACGGGGGCGGACGGACAACCGGAACCGAACTGGCAGATGGCGGCTGCCGCGCTGGCGCTCCAACGCTCGTTGGTGGTGCTCAGCGGCGGCCCCGGCACCGGCAAGACCACGACAGTGGTCGGTTTGCTAGCCTGCCTGCTGGAGCGCGACGCCGATCTGCGCGTCGCGCTGGCGGCGCCCACGGGCAAGGCCGCGCAACGCATGCAGGAGGCGCTCACCGCGCGCCAGGATCTGCCCGAGACCGTGCGGCAGGCGCTGCCCGAGGCGGCACTCACCCTGCACCGTCTGCTCGGCGTGCTTCCCGAGTCCGCGGATCAGGTCGGACGTCGCTTCCGGCATCATTCGGGCAATCCGCTGCCCTACGATCTGATCGTGGTGGACGAGGCATCGATGATCGACTTGTCGATGGCGACGCAACTGCTGGAAGCCGTGCCGGAGGGCGCCCGTCTGATTCTCCTGGGTGACAAGGACCAGTTGGCGGCCGTGGAGGCCGGGGCGGTCTTCGGCGAACTGAGCGCGCAGCGTGCGTTTTCGCCGCAGATGCGTTCGCGTCTACTCGACGCGCTGGGGTGGTCGCGGGATCGTCCACCGCTCACGGGGCCGTTGGCCAGGCCTGGTGCGCACGGTCAAGGCGGTGTCGACGCAACTGCCGATGATGCCGAAGCGGCGAACACGCAGCACACGCAGCGCGCCCGCGGGCTTGAAGATGCGGTGGTCTGGCTCGAACGCACCTATCGGTTCGGTGCCCACTCGGCCATTGGCCGACTGGCTACCGCCATCAAGGCGGGCAAGGTCATCGAGGCGCGCAAGGAGTGTGTCGCGCCGGACACCGTCCAGATGGCGGAAGTGGTGGATATGACGGAAATGGCGGGAGCGGACAGGGTGACGCTGACCGAGGACGGCGGCATCCAGTTGTCGCCGACGAATCTTCATGCGCTCGCCGACGGGTATTCGGCTTACCTCGACGCGCTGACGCAGGCCTTCGAGACGATCGATCGGCTCGGCGACCCTGCGGCGGCGAGTGCGTCTGACGTCGCCATGGTCGCGCAGCCGGTTTTCGCCGCCTTCGGACAATTCCGCGTGCTGTGCGCCACGCGCGGTGCTCGCCGCGGCGTCGAGTTCCTCGGCGCACAACTGACGGCCGTGCTGGCGCGACGCGCGGGCGTCGCCCTCGGCGCTGGCGGCGGGGCATGGTTTGCAGGGCGTCCGGTACTGGTCACGCAGAACGAGTACGCGTTGAACCTGTTCAACGGCGACATCGGCATAGCCCTGCCGCTCGGTCCGTCCGGTACGCTGCGTGTGGCGTTCGCCACGCCGGACGGCGGCTACCGACTGTACTCGCCGGCAAGCCTGCCCGCACACGAGACCGCGTTTGCGATGACGATTCACAAGTCGCAAGGCTCGGAGTTCGATCGCGTCGCGATCGTCCTGCCCGAGCAGGCGAGCCGTGTGCTCTCGCGGGAATTGATCTACACGGGCGTGACGCGTGCCCGCCGGCAAGCCGCGCTTTATGCGCCGTGGCCGGTCATCGCATCTGCCATCGCGCGGCCGACGCAGCGCGACGGCGGCTTGACCGACCGCTTGCGCGAGGTGTTGGCTACGATGCCGGCTTCGCCGCCGCAATCGCGGCTTCCGTGACGGCGCCCAGGCGCGTGACGAGCAACTGGTCGATCTTGTAGTTGTCGATGTCGACCACTTCGAATTTGTAGCCGGCGGCCTCCGTTGCTTCCGATTTCTTCGGAATGCGCTTGAGTTGATAGATCATGAAGCCGGCGATGGTCTCGAACTCGCCTTCGCCCGGCAATTCGTCAATGCCAAGCGCTTTCTTGACGTCTTCGACCGATGTCACGCCGTCGACGAGCCAGGAGTGCTCGTCGCGCTGCACGATCTGGTCCTCGTCGGCGGGGTGGACCACGTCGCCCATGAGGGCGCCGACGATGTCGTTGAGTGTCACGACACCGACGACGAGGCCGTATTCGTTGATGATGACGGCGAAACCCTCGCGGGTTTCCTTGAAGCGCGCAAGTGCCTCGGACAGGTTCAACGTGTCGGGAATCACCAGCAGCTTCTTGGCATAAAGGCGATCCAGGTTGCGGATGACGCTCGACAGGTCTTCGCTGGCAATGCGCTGGAGCAGATCCTTCGAGTCGACGTAACCGAGCACGTTGTCGATTTCATCGCGGCAGACGAGATACTTCGAATGCGGGCTTTCGGTGATTTTCTGGCGAATGCTGCGCTCGTCCTCTGCGATGGTGAAGTACACCACGTCGTCCCGGAATGTCATCACCGATCCGACCGTGCGCGACTCGAGCTCGAAGACGTTTTCGATCAGATGCAGCTCCTGCTTGCGCAGGACCCCGGCCTGAGCGCCGGCCCCTACCATCGCCGCGATGTCTTCGGACGTGATGTTCTCGATGGCGTGCGTGGGCAGCTTGAAGATGCGCAGGAACAGGTTCGCGACGCCGTTGAAGACGAACACCAGCGGGCGCAGGACCTTCAGGCACAACAGCATCGGATCGATGATGGCCGTGGCGACGCGCTCGGGATTGACCATCGCCAGACGCTTCGGAATCAGGTCCGCGAACTGAATGAAGGCGATGGTGATGAACAGGAATGAGCCGATGCCGGAGAGCCGCAAGGCCAGCGCCTGATCCACGAACGGGGAAATCCAGGCAAACAGATAGCCGGTGAGGAAGCTCTCGCCAAGGACGCCGCCGAGCACGGCCACGGCGTTCACACCAATTTGCACGACCGTGAAGAAATTGCCGGGTTGTTCCTTGAGCGCGAGCACCTTCACGGCTTGCTGGTCGCCCTTTTCCATGAGCACCTGGAGTTTGGTGCGCTTGGCGGCGGTCAGCGAGATCTCCGCGGCGGAAAAGAAGGCGCTTGCCAGCACCAACAGAAAGATACTGAAAAGAAAGCCGTAACCACTCATATTGTTTTCCCTGAACGTGCGATGGCGGTACCTGGCCGCGACGCAGGCCGGACCGGTTCGCACGGGGGAGGGTCCGGTGGCAGGGAGACATTTCAAAACAAGGCCCGTGGGGGCCGTCATTTTGAGATGCCTTCGGGCTGGGCGCGCAGTGCGCGTCCGGGGTCGGTCCTGCCGTCTGGCGGGCCGCGTCAGCCGTTCGGGCTGTACCGCTGACCGATAGCATGCCATAAGTCGGGGCCGTATCGTCAGGCGATCCTGCCGTCATGAGCGGAATGGGACACGCCATGCGTCACGGACGACGGTCGTGTCCCACGGGGTCCGCCGTCATGCGGAACACGCCTTGTCTACTCCCGGGCGGTGGCTTGCACGAGCTGCGAGACACGCCGTACAGAACCGACAATCGGCGCAGCACCTCTCGTGCATCGTGATGCCTGCCTCGACACGGTGTCGGGGCCGTGGCCACGAACCACGCCTTCTCCGATGAGGACTTCACGATGATGCATGGCATTCAACCCGCAATCCACGCGCCCGGCACGGGCGGTCTGACATCGCTTTCCCCGCTCGCACCCACGGAGTCGGTTTTCCGGGCGGGCGGCGTCGCCGGCACTGCATTGGCGCACGTTGCGAACGCACGTGTGGCGGCATCGTATCACCCGTGGTCGGTCGACCGGGCATCAGCCAGGTCGATGCCGGTCGTTGCGAACCACGCGATGCGCCCCGATTTCCAGGCGGTATCATCCGGCGGCGACGTTGGCGTCGTGACGGCCGGATCAGTGGAATCGATGCAGTCGATGGAATCGGCCGAAGCCGACCCGACGCATGGGGGCGACTCCCTGCTCATGGCACCACGCACCGGCGCCCCGCGTGTTGCGCAGCCGGTACTTTGCCCATCTGCGCTGGCGGCGCTACATGTCTGTGCAAGCCTGCCGTCGCCCAATGCGCGCGGCGCGTCGATCGATGGGCGCCAACATCCGGTCGTCATGCCGGACGGACGCAGCGAACGCGCGCAGCTCTGCCGCGACATCGTCGCGGGCGCCTTGCTCGGTACGGAAGGGCGTAATGGCACCGTGCCGTTCGAGCCCACCCGGGAAACGGTGACGCGAACCGTGGCCGATACCGCGCGTCGCTGGACGGGCAAGCCGTCGCTCGCGGGCAAGAAGGAGTGGACGCAGGCGTGCATGACGTTCGAGGCGCCGGGCGGCTTTATCGGCAGACTCAACGATCGGCTGCATTCGGGAGCGCGGGTTCTGCCAGACGCGCAAAGCACCGAATGGATGCTTCGGGTCGGGTTCGCCGACAGTTTGCCGATGCATCAGGCTCTGGTCCGCGGCGACTTGCCACCGTCCGTTGGCATGGGCACCGACGAATGGGCGCGGCTGGCGCTGGGCGTCGAGCATCTGGGGGCGCGCCACTGGGAGATGCGCCACACCGAAGTGATGGACGCGGCAGTGCTGCCCGCAACGAACACCAAGGCATTCACCGCCCTCGCCACGTCGATGTCGACGCTGCCGGCGCACATCGCCACGCAACGCCTGCGCAACAAGCTCTCGATGTACGGCGTGCCGACGGCACCCGCGCCAGGCACCAGTACCGCGCCATCGGTCGGTTGAGGGGCTTGCACGTGGCAGTCGCGCGGCGCGAATGAAAAAAGCGCCCGGGGTGAAGTGCCCCGGGCGCTTTGCACTGCAACGTCCGCGCCGACGCACAGGGCGTCGGCACGCGGCGAGGCATCAGGTACGACGATAGATCTCGGCGCCGCTCTTGACGAACTCGACGGCCTTGACTTCCATGCCCTGCTTGAGGGCGGCTTCGTCCGTGATGCCTTGCTTGGCCGCGTAATCGCGCACGTCCTGCGTGATCTTCATCGAGCAGAAGTGCGGACCGCACATCGAGCAGAAGTGCGCGACCTTGGCCGAATCCTTCGGCAGCGTTTCGTCGTGGAATTCGCGCGCCTTGTCCGGATCGAGACCCAGGTTGAACTGGTCTTCCCAACGGAATTCGAAACGGGCCTTCGACAGCGCGTTGTCGCGAATCTGCGAACCGGGGTGGCCCTTGGCGAGATCGGCGGCGTGCGCGGCGAGCTTGTACGTGATGATGCCTTCCTTGACGTCGTCCTTGTTCGGCAGACCCAGGTGTTCCTTCGGCGTGACGTAGCACAGCATGGCCGTGCCGTACCAGCCGATGGTCGCCGCACCGATGCCCGACGTGATGTGGTCGTAGCCCGGCGCGATGTCCGTCGTGAGCGGTCCGAGCGTATAGAACGGCGCTTCGTCGCAGTACTCGAGCTGGAGATCCATGTTCTCCTTGATGAGTTGCATCGGCACGTGGCCCGGGCCTTCGATCATCACCTGGACGTCGTGCTTCCACGCGATCTGGGTGAGTTCGCCCAGCGTCTTGAGTTCGGAGAGCTGCGCTTCGTCGTTGGCGTCGTAGATCGAGCCGGGGCGCAGGCCGTCACCCAGCGAGAAGGCGACGTCGTACGCCTTCATGATTTCGCAGATTTCTTCGAAGTGCGTGTACAGGAAGCTTTCCTTGTGATGCGCGAGACACCACTTGGCCATGATCGAGCCGCCGCGGCTGACGATGCCGGTCATGCGGTTGGCCGTCATCGGCACGTAGGCGAGACGCACGCCGGCGTGGATCGTGAAGTAGTCGACGCCTTGCTCGGCCTGCTCGATGAGCGTGTCGCGGAACATTTCCCACGTCAGTTCCTCGGCCTTGCCGTTGACCTTTTCGAGCGCCTGATAGATCGGCACGGTGCCGATGGGCACCGGGCTGTTACGCAGAATCCACTCGCGCGTTTCGTGGATGTGCTTGCCGGTCGACAGATCCATCACCGTGTCGCCGCCCCAGCGGATCGCCCACGTCATCTTGTCGACTTCCTCGCCGATCGACGACGTCACGGCCGAGTTGCCGATGTTCGCGTTGATTTTCACGAGGAAGTTGCGGCCGATGATCATCGGCTCCGATTCCGGGTGGTTGATGTTGTTCGGGATGATGGCGCGCCCGCGTGCGATTTCGCTGCGCACGAACTCCGGCGTGATCTCCGCCGGGATGCTGGCGCCGAAATGCTGGCCGGGATGCTGGCGCGAGAGCAGCTTGGCCAGACGCTCGCCTTGCGGGCCCGTCTGGCGCACGCTTTCGATATATTCCTGACGGCGGAGGTTTTCGCGGATCGCGATGTATTCCATTTCGGGCGTGATGATGCCCTGACGCGCGTAGTGCATCTGCGTCACGTTCTTGCCGGCCTTGGCGCGACGCGGCGTGCGATGCAGGCCCGGGAAGCGCAGCTCCGCGGTCGCGGCGTCGGCGGCCCGCTCGCGGCCGTAGGCCGAGGTCAGGCCCGGTAGCGCTTCGGTGTCGCCGCGCGCTTCGATCCATGCGGCACGCAGGGCCGGCAGGCCGGAGCGGATGTCGATCTTGGCGTTTGGATCGGTGTACGGGCCCGAGGTGTCGTACACGTAGATCGGCGGGTTCTTTTCGCCGCCGAAGCTCGTCGGGGTGTCGGCTTGCGAGATTTCACGCATCGGCACCTGGATGTCCGGGCGCGAGCCTTGCACGTAGATCTTGCGGGAATTCGGCAGCGGTGCGATCGCGGCTTCGTCCACGCGCGCGTTGGCTGAGAGGAACTTCGGGTTGGCGTTCATGCAATGTCTCCTGGCGGGGCACGTGTTGACGCCGACAATTTCGGCGCAAAGCGGCTCAGGAGCATGAACGGGGGCGAGGAATTTCTACGCTCCCTGCGCTGGCATTATCCAGATCAGGTTCTAAGGGTATTTCTCACCCACAACTCACGTTGCAGGACCCCTGCGCTTAGCTTTGCGGCAACGATACACCGACATGCCGGGCGAACACAAGCATGATGTGTCCCGAAAAACGTGAACGGATGATGGTGCAATGCGGCATGCGCGCACGCCCCACGCCAGGTTCGCTGGCGAGCGCACCGTGCGGGCCGCGCGGTTCCCCGGACCGGGGATGTCGGCGACTTGGCCGACGTTGGCCTGGCGAATTTATTCGCTTTTGGCTCTTTTGATTCAGGCAGGAGGTGCGTATCGTCAACGATGTGAATGCCGGATCCGAACTGACTTCAATCGAACGGAGAGACCATCCATGCTGCGCCTGAACTACATCAAAGCCGCTCCGCGCCCGTATGAATACCTGAGCACACTGAGCCACTACTTCCACGATTGCGGACTGCCGGACGGCCTCGTCGAACTCGTGTGGCTGCGCGCCTCGCAGCTCAATGGCTGTGCGTACTGCATCGACATGCACGTGACAGACGCGCTGAAAGTCGGCATCGAGCCGCGCCGCGTGCATCTGCTCGATGCCTGGCGGGAGACGGAGCTTTATTCGCCGGCCGAGCGCGCGGCGCTGGCATGGACGGAAGCCGTCACCAACGTGCAGGACGGACACGTGCCAGACGACGTGTTCGCCGAACTGCGCGCGCATTACGATGACAAGGAGATCTCCGACCTGACCTTCGCCGTTGCCACGATCAACGCGTGGAACCGGATGGCCATCGCATTTCGCGCACCGCTGCCAAAGGTGCCGCACGGCGTGCGCTGAACTGCGTCCGAATGCACCTTGGCGGTGCGATGGGCCTGCGCCGGGCCCGGCGCGACTTCCGTTTGCGCACTATCGCCGATCGACCGTACGTGACCGATGTGCGGGCGAGCCGCGACCGTGTGGCGCAGACTCACTGTGCCAGCCGGACTTCGCGCTGAAACTCGCGCGGCACGAGCCGAAGCACGTCGCGAAAGAAGCGCCGATCGGGGGGCGGAAGCATCGGCAGCACCCTTCCCAGCGAGTGAGCCGCGTGCAACGCCTGCGGGGAGTCGCCGTCCTGGTGCAGCGCGAACCACAACATCTCGAACCACAGGTTGGCGAGCTGCAACGGCTCGAAGCCAACACGCCCCTCTTCGTGATCGGCGAGCGTGGTGGCCAGCACGTCGGTCCAGCGGGTGAATCCCTTGGCGCGCGAAAACGGTGCGCCGAACGGCTGCACGGCGTCGAGAAATGCGTCGACGGCGAGCGGCGTGCTCGCGCGCAACGTTGCAAGATCGGGATCGCGCCGTGCCGGCACGGCACCGCGCGCGATGCGCAATAAAAAAACGGTGTTCCAGACGGAGTTGCCGCCCACGCCGAAGCGGTCGCAGATCCATTCGGACAAACCAATCCAGCGCAACGCCTGACGCTGCACGTCGGCGGCGGCGAGGCGGCGTCCCGGGTCGATGAGCGCGCCCTGCCAGAACAACCACAGCGTCAGCCCGATGTTGGCCGCAACGTGTTGCGCCAGTTCGATCGAATCGCCTTCGAACGCGGCCTGCAGCGCGTCGGAAAAGGCGGCCAGCGCATCGGCGGCCGATTTGGCGCGCGCCGGCATCGGACCCGGACGGGCGGCGTGCGACTTATGCAGCAATGCCTGCAGATTTCGGCTCTCGAAGCGAATCCGCGGGTTGTAGACGAGACACGGGGCAAGCGTCGTGTCGTCGCCGATGCGTTGCAGATGGGCGAACGCGCCGGCTTCGTCGCGCAACGCGTAGGCTTGCCACGCCTGCACGATCCAGTGCATGGCGCGCAGCGTGGGCGAGCCCGGCGGGTTCGCGCCGAACGTTTCCGCCAGCGTGGTGAGGGTCCGCCTCGTGCGTGCGGCGTCGCCCATGCGGCGCCAGACGATCGTCTCGGCGAGCAGCGCGATGCCTCGCTGCACGTCGTCGACGGCGCAAACCTGCGCGGCATGGAACGAGGGGATGGCGCCCGTGCGCTGACGCCGCACGTCACCCGGCGCGCTTGCTTGCGGTGGCGCGAAGAACACGCCGTCCTGCATGTCGCGCTTGCCCAGCGTCAGGTGATGCCAGAACGCGATGTCCTGCATGACGTAATCGAGGGCGGGGGAGTGTGTATCGGGCGCCGTGTCCTGCGGGAGGCCGAGAAAGGCGGCAATCGCGCGGCGCGGGCTGTCCGGCGCGGCATTGCCGATCGTCACGCGGACCCGCGGAATTTCCCGGGGCGCGAGCCAGAACGGCCCTTTGCCACGCCCGCGCGTGGGCAGCAGACGCGGGTCGGCGTGGCGATCCTCGCCCCAGCCGACCGCGACATGCCAGCGCGCGAAATCCGAAAAAGCGCGACTGATCAGCATGCGCAGATCGCCCGCCGCACCGGACGTCTGTCCGAAGCGGGACTTCAGCGATGCCAGCGAGACGGGCGAATTCTCGTAAAGCGCCGCGTAATACACCCGCATGAGCAGCCAAAGGCTTTGGTAGCGGACCGCCTCGCCATTGATCGTTTGTGGCGCGTCGAGGCGTACGGCGAGGGGGGAGGCGCCAGTGGCGCTGACGTTCGTGTCGGTGGCGGGAATGTCGGGCATGGCGTCGAGTTTCGTCGAATGACGTCGGAGAAGCGCCCGCTTCGCGCCGGGGCGGCGTGCAGCCTGCGCCGCAATCTCACGGTCTTCGGGAGGGGCGCACCGATGATACGGCGGTTACGTCGGTTACGGTAGCTTTGCTTTGCGTCTGTCGAAACCCGCACTAAGCTGCATATGCTCTCGAGAACCGGCGCCTGGCCAGCGTCCTGACAGCATGCCGGCGATGCCCCGGAGGGTCCGCAACGTCCCGCATGTCCGACGAACCTCCCATGAAATCAGGACAACGAAATGAATACGATAATCTCTCGCCGGTGGCGTGCCGGCCTGTGGCGGCGGCTGGTCGGCGCGGTCGTCTTGCCCGCAACGCTCGCCGCCACCCCTGCGGCCTATGCGGCCGACGTGCCGAAAGCCGCGCCGGGGCGCATCACCGAGCGCGCCGACTGGGGCAAGCTGTTCGCCGCGGAGGGCGTGAAGGGCACGATCGTGGTGCTCGACGCACGCACGCAAACCTATCAGGCCTACGACGCCGCACGTGCCGAGAAGCGCATGTCGCCGGCGTCGACCTACAAGATATTCAACAGCCTGCTGGCGCTCGACTCCGGGGCGCTGGACAACGAACGCGCGATCATTCCCTGGGATGGCAAGCCGCGACGCATCAAGAACTGGAACGCGGCGATGGACCTGAGGACCGCGTTTCGCGTGTCATGCCTGCCCTGCTATCAGGTCGTCTCGCACAAGATCGGGCGCCGGTACGCGCAGGCGAAGCTGAACGAGGTCGGGTATGGCAACCGCACCATTGGCGGCGCGCCGGACGCCTATTGGGTCGACGACAGTCTGCAGATTTCGGCGCGTGAGCAGGTGGACTTCGTGCAGCGTCTCGCGCGTGGCACGTTGCCGTTCTCTGCGCGCTCGCAGGACATCGTGCGCCAGATGTCGATCGTCGAAGCCACGCCGGACTATGTGCTTCACGGCAAGACGGGTTGGTTCGTCGACAAGAAGCCCGATATCGGCTGGTGGGTAGGGTGGATCGAGCGCGACGGCAACATCGCCAGCGTCGCGATCAACATCGACATGCTGTCGGAGGCGGACGCCCCGAAACGGGCACGCATCGTGAAGGCGGTGCTGAGGGACCTGAAGCTGATTTGATCGCGCGGCGGCGCATCGTGGTCTGGCGTGCCGTTTACCGTTGCCAGGCGCTGCGCTGTGGGAACGCCTTCGGGCGGGACCACCGCGCAACGCCTGGCGAGGATTACAGTGCGCGTCCGTGTTTGAGGGCGGCCGCAATTTCGGCCACGTGCCGGCCTTGCGTGCGGGCGATCTTCAATTCGTTCTCGCTCGGCTGGCGGGAGCCGTCGGCAGCCGCCAGCGTGGTTGCGCCGTACGGCGTGCCTCCGGTGATTTCCGTCATGTTGGTCAGCGCGGGTTCCGTGTAAGGCACGCCCACGATGACCATGCCATGGTGCAGCAACGTGGTGTGGAAGCTCGTGATCGTCGTCTCCTGTCCGCCGTGTTGCGTCGCGGTGCTGGCGAACACGCTGCCGACCTTCCCGGCGAGCGCTCCCTTGGCCCACAAACCGCCGGTCTGGTCGAGGAAGTTACGCATCTGGGCCGTCATGTTGCCGAAGCGCGTGGGTGTGCCGAAGATGATCGCGTCGTAGTCGGGCAGTTGATCGACGCGCGCGACCGGCACGTTCGCAAAGGCTGCCCGTGCCGCTTTCGCGCCGCTCTTTTCCAGCACGTCGTCGGGAACGAGTTCGGGGACCTGCATGACGCTCACTTCCGCACCGGCGACGCCGCGCGCCCCTTCGGCAACGGCTTCGGCCATCTTGTAGATGTGCCCGTACATGCTGTAGAACACCACCAGGATCTTGGCATTGGCCATGGGAATCTCCTTTGGGTCGAGGAAGGCTGGCGTCGCGGGCGACATGCCACGCGAGGCGAGCCGTTCCATCATAGTCGACGCACATGACGAAACGTGTGCGCGACGACGCGCGGCACGGGGCCGGCGTGTTGTCTTCCCGATGCGGACCTGACGCCGGCCGGATGCCAACTCGATCCTGACCTGATGCCGATGCGGTGCTCGCGCCTTGCCCCCCACTGCGGGCGCGATGTTGCGACGAGCGGGGAGTTACGCGGGGATCAACGCAGGCGCGAGCCGATGAGGCAACCCAGCGCGAGTGCCGCCATCAATACCGCGACGCTGGCCGATACGCCACCCGCCAGTGCCAGCCCGGTCGCGGCAAGGCCGTGCGCCAGCAGGGCCGCGGGCACGAGCAGCATGGCGCTTACAACGCTCCAGCGCATCACATATCTCCACAGGAACCGACTCACGACGTGCATGCGTGCGTCGAGTTGATGCCGCTGCCAGAACGACAGATCGGCCGCCGCATGGAAGAGCCAAAGCGGGCTGAAGTATTTGATGAACAAGTCCATGACGCCATACGAGAAACACAATGCCCGCCGGGGGCGGGCATGGCGTCGAGGCGCGATGGCGAGACCGTCACGCGCTTTGTGGGGGGGGAGTCGACGCCCCACAATTGTAGCAGGCGCTCACTCACAATGCTCGGACGGTTTGCGATTCCCTTGGGCTTATTTCGTTGAATATCGATCAATCGTAGGTCAATAGTGCTCTTTATTCGTTATTTGTGGTTATTTTTTGGGTGTCGCCGTCTTCGCTCCGCGTGCGGCCTTGCGGGAAGGGGCCGCGAGCGCGTGTGGCGAGGCGGCCGTGACCTGCTGGATCAGCTCCCACACGGACTGTGCGGCGGGCGAAAGGGTGCGGTTCTTGCGGCGTACGAGCGTGATCGTCCGGTCGATCTGGGGCACGAGCGGCAGGGCGATGAGCCGCCCGTCGTTCTTGGGTCCGGGCATCGTGGGCAGCGCAAGCGCCGGCATGATGCTGATGCCGATGCCCGCCTCGACCATGCGGAACACGGTGATGGCGTGTCCGACTTCCTGCGCCACCTGGCAGTAAGCCCCATGCGCTGCCAGCGCACGGTCGATGAGCGGGCGGCTACCCGACGCGTAGTCGAGCAGCACGAGTTTCTCGCCATTGAGCGCTTTCCAGTCCACGGCCGCCTGTTTCGCGAACCGATGTGAGCGATCGCACACCACCAGGAACGGCTCGACCATGATCGGCTCGCCGACGAGGTCGTCGGCGCCCTCGGACGCGACGATTACCCCGAAATCGACTTCGCCATGACGCACGCTGTCGGTCGCCAGCGTCTGGACCTGGTCGCGCAGCATCAGCGTGATGTCCGGGTAGCGAGCGGCACAGGCCGAAATACATTCCGGCATGAGATTGGCCGAAATGGTCGGCGCGCTGGCTACGCGAACCCGGCCACGACGCTCCTCGGCCAGGCCGTGCGTGTCGCGCAGGGCGCTTTCCAGCTCGTCGAGCACCCGGGCGAGGGTGGCGGAGAGGCTGGCGCCCACTTCGGTCAGCGTGACTTCCCGCGTGGTACGGTCCACGAGCTTGAGTCCGAGTTCTTGTTCGAGCTCCCGAATACAACGGCTGACGGCCGGCTGAGTCAGGCCAATATCCTCTCCGGCGCGGCTGAAGCTGCCGAGGTCGGCCACTGCGAGGAACACCTTGAGCTGGCGCAGCGAGATATTCATGCGAATTTTGTATGAATAAAATTTTTAAATGAATTTGTATTTTAACTGTCCTTGCGGTCTAATACGTGAAAACCCGTATCGCGAGCGCACACTTCCGGTCACTTCCGATCGCCCGCCGATCGATTGAGACCCGCGGGCGGCGACATGCCGCCGGTGCGTGTCCTGGCGTACGGGCTTTGTCTTTTCAGGCGTATTCGAGATCGACAATGGCCAGACCGCGTTTTCTTCCCGACAATTTCACGTTGATGCTGGTGGCGACCGTCGCGTTGGCCAGCTTTCTGCCGGCGCATGGCGAGGGCGGGGTGGCCTTCAATCTGCTGACCAACGTGGCGATTGCGGCCCTGTTCTTCCTGCACGGCGCGAAGCTCTCGCGTGAAGCCGTGCTCGCCGGCGCCACGCACTGGCGCCTGCACCTGCTGGTGTTTGCCAGCACGTTCGCCATCTTCCCGATCGTCGGTGTGGCGCTCAAGCCGGTGCTCTCCTGGATGGTGACACCTGAGCTATACCTCGGCGTGCTGTTCCTGTGCACGCTGCCGGCAACGGTGCAGTCGGCGATCGCGTTCACGTCCATCGCGCGCGGCAATGTGCCGGCGGCCGTGTGCAGTGCCTCGGCGTCGAGCCTGTTCGGCATTTTCATTACGCCGCTGCTGGTCGGGCTGGTCGTGGTTCATCACGACGGCAACACCGGCGCGTCGCCGTTCGACTCGATCGGCAACATCATGCTCCAGCTGCTCGTGCCGTTCATCGCGGGGCAACTCTCGCGCAAGGCGATCGGCAAATGGGTCGAACGCAATCGCGGGCTGCTCAAGTTCGTCGATCAGGGCTCGATTCTGCTGGTCGTGTACACCGCGTTCAGCGAGGCCGTGAACACGGGGCTTTGGCACCAGATTCCGCCGCTCGCGCTGCTGGGCCTGCTCGGCTGTTGCGCCGTGATCCTCGCGATCATGCTGGCGTTCACCACCTTCTCGGCGCGCTGGCTGGGCTTCTCGCGAGAAGACGAAATCACGATCGTGTTCTGCGGTTCGAAGAAAAGCCTCGCCAGCGGAATTCCGATGGCCAAGGTGCTGTTCGCGACCGGCCCGCTGGGCGCCATCGTATTGCCGCTCATGTTGTTTCATCAGATGCAACTGATGGTGTGTGCCGTGTTGGCGCAGCGATACGCGAATCGCCAGCGTGCGGCGCAATCGCCGAAGACGCTCAAGGCCGGCGCCGCCAAGCCGGTCGCACGTGACGCGAAATCCGACGGTAACGCCAACGCTGGCGCGGGCCGCTGAGCGTCTGTCGCACCTGCATCACGGCCCGGCAAGGGCCGTTGTCACACGTTGGTCGTGCGCAAGTGCTAGAATTGCGGTTGTTTCGCTTCTTGACGACCACCCCGGTCCGGCGGCGCCCGACGCATCTGTCCCCTGACAGGCCCCTCTCGCGCCAGCCTTGAGCATGGCGCGCAGCGCCCCTTGAATCTTCGCGAGTGAGCTTTGATGCGGATCCTTCCGCGTGGCGGCCCCCGTTTTTTTAAAGAGATGTCCCATCATCATGGCTGATGTAAATGCTGTTCCGACCCCCGGCTTCGATAGCTTTGGGCTGCATGCGGACATCTTGCGGGCCATTGCCGAGCAGGGCTACACCCAGCCGACGCCGATCCAGGCGCAGGCCATCCCGGTGGTGCTGTCCGGTCGTGACGTCATGGGTGCCGCGCAGACGGGGACCGGCAAGACCGCGAGTTTCTCCCTGCCGATCATCCAGCGGCTGCTCCCGGACGCGAACACGAGTGCATCGCCCGCCCGCCATCCGGTGCGCGCGCTGATCCTCACGCCGACGCGCGAACTCGCCGATCAGGTGGCCGACAACGTGCGCTCGTACGCGGGGCACACGCCGCTGCGCAACACCGTGGTGTTCGGCGGCGTCGACATGAACCCGCAGAAGGACACATTGCGCCGCGGTGTGGAAATCCTGATCGCCACGCCGGGACGGCTGCTCGATCACGTCGAGCAAAAGACGGTCAACCTCAGCCAGGTCAAGATGCTCGTGCTCGACGAAGCCGACCGCATGCTCGACATGGGCTTCCTGCCGGACCTGCAACGCATTCTGAACCTGCTGCCCAAGCAGCGTCAGACGCTGCTGTTCTCGGCGACGTTCTCGAACGAGATCAAGAAGCTCGCGTCGAGCTATCTCACGAATCCGGTCACGATCGAAGTGGCGCGTCGCAACGCGACGGCCGACAAGGTCGAGCAGATCGTCTATGAGGTCGACGAGGACGACAAGCGTGCCGCCGTGGTGCAGATCCTTGGCGAGCGCGACCTCAAGCAGGTCATCGTGTTCGTCAACAGCAAGATCGGCGCGAGCCGTCTGGCGCGTCAGCTCGAGCGCGATGGCATCGTGACGGCCGCCATTCACGGCGCCAAGTCGCAAAACGAGCGCATGCAGGCACTCGAGGCCTTCAAGCAGGGCGGCATCCGCGCACTGGTCGCCACCGACGTGGCCGCACGCGGTCTCGACATTTCCGATCTGCCTGGCGTGATCAACTACGATCTGCCTTATAACGCCGAGGACTACGTGCACCGGATTGGCCGCACGGGCCGTGCGGGGGCGTCGGGCGAAGCGATTTCGCTGTGCGCGCCGGACGAGCGCAAGCAGCTCGTGGAAATCGAAAAGCTGATCAAGCGCGAGCTCAAGCGCGGTCAACTGACGCTGGAGCGCCGCAGCCGTTCGCGCGACGACCGAGGCGATCGCTACGAGCGCAGCGACCGGGGCGAGCGCACTGAGCGCACCGAGCGCCACAGCCGTCATGAAGGCTTGCGTGTTGGCCGCAGTGGTGGCAGCGGCGCGCCGCGTCGTGTGCGCCCGGAGGACGAATTCTTCTACAAGCCGTACGAGCCGTCGCCGAGCGCATCGGACGCGCAGCGCGACAGCAGCCGTGCCGCACAAGAGGCCGGCGCGCCGACGGCATTCGGCGCGCTGCCGGAAAAGGCACCGAAGCGGCAGGTCGCCGCCCTGCTCGCGGGGTTCCCCCGCAAGGCAGGCAACTGAGGGCCTGGACGTCGTGTCGGATTGAGCCCCGTTTGCCGCCGATAACAATGAGCCAGCGCGAATGCGCTGGCTTTTTTGTTGGCCGAACGCTGGCGAGGGGGCGGTTACGGGCGGCCTGGTGACTGATCGGGCCGATCGGGGCGATCAGGCCGATCAGGCCGGTTCGCGATTGAATCGTCGGCGCCCGTCACGTTTGCTGGACAGTGTGGCGACCTGTTGTTCTTCCTGGGCCTATTGGCCCCATCGCTCCCGCCACGCCTGGGTCGCCGCGGCATAGAAGTCCTCGCGGTGCGATAACGTGGCGAGCGAGGGCGGCAGGCCGAGGTGTCGCGCGGCATCCCTGAGCGCTGCGAGCACGGCGTCCGGCGTTTCCAGCGCGAGCGGCGAGGCGCCATTCTGCTTGCTCAGCTTCTCGCCGTCGTCGGCCATCACTAGCGGTACGTGCAGGTAGCGTGGCGTGGGGGCATCGAGACAGGTCTGCAAATAAATCTGACGCGCCGTCGAATCCAGCAAGTCGGCGCCGCGTACGACATCGGTGATGTGCTGCGACTGATCGTCGACGACCACGGCCAACTGGTAAGCCCACTGACCGTCGGCGCGCTTGAGCACGAAGTCGCCGACTTCCGTGGCCAGATTCTGCGACTGCGCACCCATCCAGCGGTCCTCGAAGTCGATGCGCGCGGCGTCGCCGTCGGGCACGCGCAGACGCCATGCGCGGGCCGTCCTGCCATGTAGGCCGTCGCGGCAGGTTCCCGGGTACGCGAGTGTGGTGTGACGCGCATGCACGCGCGTGAGCGAATCGGCGATTTCGCGGCGCGTGCAGCCGCATGGATAGATCCGTCCGCGGGCCGTGAGCGAGGCCAACGCGGCTTCATAGCGCGCATGGCGTTGGCTTTGCCAGACGATCGGCTCGTCCGAGTGCAGACCCAGACGTTCCAGGGTGCGTAGAATGTCGTCGGCCGCGCCGGGCACGCACCGCGGCTCGTCCAGATCCTCCATGCGCACCATCCAGATGCCGTCATGGGCGCGGGCATCGAGCCAACTGGCCAGCGCGGTGACGAGCGAGCCGCGATGCAGCGGCCCGGTCGGCGAGGGGGCAAAGCGGCCGCGGTATTGGCTGCGCGAGGATCGGCTGTGAGGCGCTTCCGGCCCTTCGGGAGCGGCTTGCACATCCCCCACGTCGCAGGTCTCGCGCGCTTCACGCGCCGGATGCCCGTCGTTTCCCCGGGGCGCGGGGCGATCCGGTGAGCACGCGCCGTTCGCCGGCAAACGGTTCACCGATGCGCTCAGGCCGACGCCGCCAGCGACGCGGCGCGCTCGGCCGCCTGCGCCTGGGCATCGGCGCTCGTACGGGTGCCGGCGCACGCCGGACACTGTTCGCCTTCGATGTATTCGGCGCTGCGCTGCGCCTGTTCCGTGACGACGGCACGGCATGCGAAGCACTGTTTCGTCGTGGACGGGGCGAGCTCGGGCGTGAGCGCCGTGCGGTAGTCGAATACGAAGCAGTCGCCCTGATAGTGCGCGCCGCCCACGTCCTCGAAGTACTTGAGAATGCCGCCGTCGAGCTGGTAGGTGTGCTCCAGGCCGATGTCGCGCATGTAGATTGCGGCCTTCTCGCAGCGGATGCCGCCCGTGCAGAACGACACGATGGTCTTGCCCTCGAACTCGGCGCGATGCGCGGCGATCACGTCGGGGAATTCCGAGAATTTGGCGAGGCGATAATCGACGGCGTTCTCGAACGTGCCGACATCGACTTCGAAATCGTTGCGCGTATCGAGCATCACGACCGGACGGCCCTCGTCGTCCTGCCCGGCGTCGAGCCAGCGCTTGAGCGTGACGGGGTCGACGCCGGGGGCGCGACCGTCCGCCGGCTTGATGACCGGCATCTTCATCGTGATGATTTCTTTCTTGGGGCGCACGAGCATCCGCCGGAACGGCTGCGTGTCCGAGAGGCTTTCCTTGACCTCGAGATCGGCGAAGCGGGCGTCGGCCCGCAGGCCGGCGAGAAACGCATCGATGGCATTGCGCGCGCCGGCGAGAAACAGATTGATGCCTTCCGGCGCGAGGAGAATGGTGCCCTTCAGGTCGAGTGCCTGGCAGCGTTCGAGCAGGGCCGGACGCAGGGTCGCGATGTCGTCGAGCGTGACGAACTTGTACGCAGCGATATTGACGATGGACATGGCAACGGAATTCGCAGGATGCGTGAAACAATAAAGCGCCATTATCGCCGATTCGGTACACGTTCGTGCTTGATTCAGGGCAAATCGCCCCCGGGTGCCGTCGGCAAGCCGCCGGAGATCGGGACATGGCGCGTCGGCGCGCGTCGCGGGGTGGGGCGCGCTGTTATCGGTGGTCAGGACGCGGTGCGGCGACGAGACCTTGTTGCGCGACCCCCTGTTATTTTGGATAGCGCGCGCGCTCGGCGATTCCTTTATTCGCTCATGCGGCGCGTGGCAGTCCGTCACCCGGCAGACGCGGCGATTTCGGAATTCCGGAAGACGCTGAAGACGGGGAGGGCGCGTTACAATGTCGCCCATGTCAGAACCTCGCTTCGTCCACCTCCGCCTCCATTCCGAATACTCGATCGCCGATGGCATCGTGCGGCTCGATGATGTCGTCAAGGCCGCCGCCAAGGACGGTCAGGGCGCGCTTGCGCTCACCGACCTCGCGAACATGTTCGGCGCCATTCGTTTCTACAAGGGAGCCCGCGGCAAGGGCGTCAAGCCGATCATCGGCTGTGATGCCTGGATCACGAACCCGGCCGACCGCGACAAGCCCTCGCGGCTGCTGCTGCTTGCGCGCGACCGTGAGGGCTACCTGAACCTCTGCCAGTTGCTTTCCCGGGCATGGCTGGGCAACCAGTGGCGCGGGCGGGCGGAAATTGAAGCGTCGTGGTTGCAGCCCGACGGTCTGGCGCGCGGTTTGCTGGCGTTGTCAGGCGCGCAGATGGGCGACGTCGGCATGGCGCTGGCGGCGGGCAATCCGGAATTGGCGCTGCAATGCGCCAGGCATTGGGCCGACGTATTCCCGGGCGCGTTCTATATCGAGTTGCAGCGCACGGGCCAGCCGGGCATGGAGGCGTACGTGCAGCAGGCCGTGCAGCTCGCGGCCAGGGCCGGGTTGCCGGTCGTGGCCACGCACCCGATCCAGTTCATGACGGCCGACGATTTCACGGCGCACGAAGCGCGCGTGTGTATTTCGGAAGGCGAGATGCTCGGCAATGCGCGCCGAGTACGGCGCTTCACGCAGGACCAGAGTTTCCGCACGCAGGACGACATGATCGCCGCGTTCGAAGACGTGCCGTCGGCGATCGCCAACACCGTCGAGATCGCCAAGCGCTGCAACCTCACGCTCGAACTGGGCAAGCCGAAGCTGCCGCTGTTCCCGACGCCCGACGGCATGTCGCTCGACGACTACCTCGTACAGTTGTCCAAGGAGGGGCTGGAGAAGCGTCTCGAGCTGCTTTTCCCCGACGAGGCCGAGCGCGACAAGCAGCGTCCCGATTACTACAAGCGGCTCGAATTCGAGACGGGCACCATCATCAAGATGGGCTTTCCCGGCTACTTCCTGATCGTGGCCGACTTCATTCAGTGGGCGAAGAACAACGGCGTGCCGGTGGGGCCGGGTCGCGGCTCCGGCGCGGGCTCGCTCGTTGCCTACGCGCTCGGCATTACCGACCTCGACCCGCTCAAATACAACCTGCTGTTCGAGCGCTTCCTCAACCCGGAACGCGTGTCGATGCCCGACTTCGACATCGACTTCTGCCAGGATGGGCGCGACCGGGTCATTCAGTACGTGAAAGAGAAGTACGGCGCCGACGCCGTTTCGCAGATCGCCACCTTCGGCTCGATGGCAGCCAAGGCCGCGGTACGCGACGTGGGTCGCGTGCTCGATCTTGGCTACAACTTCGTTGATGGCATCTCCAAGCTGATCCCGTTCAAGCCTGGCAAGCACGTCACCATCGACGATGCGCTCAAGGAAGAGCCGCAACTGGCCGAGCGCTATCAGACGGAAGATGAAGTCAAGCAACTGATCGAGCTGGCGCAGCGTGTCGAGGGGCTGACGCGAAACGTCGGCATGCACGCGGGCGGTGTGCTGATCGCCCCGGGCAAGCTGACCGACTTCTGCCCGCTCTACACGCAGGGCGGCGGCGAAGACGCCAGTGGGGTCGTGAGTCAGTACGACAAGGACGACGTGGAAGCGGTCGGCCTCGTGAAGTTCGACTTTCTGGGACTGACCACGCTCACGATCCTGAACTGGGCGGAGCGCTACATCAAGCGATTGCATCCGGAAATGAAGGACTGGTCGCTCGATCAGGTCTCGCTCACCGACCCGGCGGCGTTCAGCATTCTGAAAAAAGCCAATACGGTGGCGGTGTTCCAGCTGGAAAGCCGGGGCATGCAGGGCATGTTGAAGGATGCCCAGCCCGACCGCTTCGAAGACATCATCGCGCTCGTGGCGTTGTACCGTCCGGGCCCGATGGACCTGATTCCGAGCTTCTGTGCGCGAAAGCATGGCCGGGAAAAGGTGGAATACCCGGATCCGCGCGTCGAGCCGGTGCTCCAGGAGACCTACGGCATCATGGTCTATCAGGAGCAGGTGATGCAGATGGCGCAGATCATCGGCGGTTACTCGCTCGGCGGCGCCGACTTGCTGCGTCGTGCGATGGGCAAGAAGAAGGCCGAGGAGATGGCCGAGCACCGCGAGATCTTCGCCAAGGGGGCCGCCGCCAACGGCCTCACGCGTGAAAAGTCGGACGAAATCTTCGACTTGATGGAGAAGTTCGCGGGCTACGGCTTCAACAAGTCGCACGCCGCCGCCTACGCGCTGCTGGCGTATTACACCGCATGGCTCAAGGCACACCATCCTGCCGAATTCATGGCCGCCAACATGAGCTTGGCCATGGACGACACGGACAAGGTCAAGATTCTCTACGAGGACTGCCTGGCGAACGGTCTCGGTGTGTTGCCCCCCGACGTGAACGTCTCGGCCTACCGCTTCGAGCCGGCCGACGCGAAAACCGTGCGCTACGGTCTGGGCGCCATCAAGGGCAGTGGTCAGTCGGCCATCGAGGAAATCCTGCGGGCACGCGAAGGCAAGCCGTTTACCGATCTGTTCGATTTTTGCGCGCGCATCGACCGTCGCGTCGTGAACCGTCGCACCATCGAAGCGTTGATTCGCGCCGGGGCGTTCGACACGATTCACGAAAACCGGGCCCAGTTGATGGCATCGGTGCCGATGGCGATGGAGGCCGCGGAGCAGGCGAGCGCCGCGGCCAATCAGGTCAGCCTGTTCGATCTCGGCGACGAGAGCCTTCAGGCGCCGCTGGAGTTGGCCGACGAGCCGGCCTGGACCGACAAGCGCAAGCTGCAGGAAGAAAAGCAGGCACTCGGCTTCTATCTGTCGGGGCACATGTTCGACTCCTACGCGGAGGAAGTGCGGCGTTTCGTGCGCACGCGGATTCGCGACCTCACGGACGGCCGCGACAAGCTGGTCGCCGGCGTGATCTCCAGCATGCGCACGATGATGACCCAGCGCGGCAAGATGCTGATCGTGCAGCTCGATGACGGCACGTCCACGCTCGAAGTCACGATCTTCAATGAGCAGTTCGAGGCCAACAAGCATTTGTTCAAGGAAGACGAGTTGCTGATCGTCCAGGGCAATGCGCGGCCGGACAGCTTCACGGGCGGGCTGCGTTTCACCACCGAAAGCGTGATGGACCTCGGCCGTGCGCGTGCACGTTTTGCGCGGGCGCTCAAGTTGTCGTTCAACGGCAATGCCGACTGGACGCGCCTGCGCGCCACCCTCCAGCCGCATTGCACGATGTATCGCGTGGCCGCGACGGCCGGGGCGGGCGGTGGTGGCAGCGGCGGCTTCAATGGTGGCGGCGGGTTCAACGGCGGTGGCGGTGGTGGCTTTGGCCGGCGCAACGGTAGCGGCAACGGCGATGGTGACGGCGAAAAGCAGAACGGCCTGCCGGTGCACATCGTGTATCGCCGCCCGGACGCCGAATGCGAGTCGAGGCTGGGCGACGACTGGAAGGTGCAGCCGGGCGACGAGTTGCTCGGCGAACTTCGCCAGTGGCTCACGACCGACTCGGTGCAGATCATCTACTGACACGAGCGGTCCGGCGCCGGAATGCGCGCAGGATCGGCAGCGTTGTGCGGCGCCGCGTTGCGCCGCCGCCGAAAGACACAACAAGGAAACCCCGATGTTCTCCATCATCGTTCCGACGTGGAACAACCTGGCCCTGCTGCAACTTTGCGTGCGCAGTATTCGCCAGAACTCGCGCTACGCCCACCAGATCATCGTGCATGTGAACGATGGTTCCGATGGTTCGCTCGACTGGGTGCGTGCCGAGGGCCTCGAACATACCGCATCGCCCGACAACATCGGTATCTGCTACGCGGTGAACCAGGCGGCGGCGCTCGCGCGCGAGAAGTACATCGTCTATCTGAACGACGACATGTACTGTTGTCCCGGTTGGGATACCGCGCTGATCGAGCGCGCGCAAGCGATGCCGGACACCGCGTTCATGCTGTCGGGCACGATGATCGAGCCGGTGGACACGGGCAATCCGTGCGTGCTGGTGAACGACTTCGGCCGAGACGTCGAGACATTTGACGAAGCCGCGCTGCTTGCCGCCGTGCCGAACTACCGCAAGCCCGACTGGTTCGGCGCCACCTGGCCGCCGACCCTCGTGCATCGCGACTGGTGGTTCCTGGTGGGCGGATACAGCACCGAGCTGAGCCCGGGGATGAGCAGCGACAACGACTTCTCCATGAAGATGTGGGCCGCGGGCGCCCGGCGTTTCGTCGGCGTGGGCGCGAGCCTCGTGTATCACTTCCAGTGCAAGAGCACGGGCAAGGTTGTGAAGAACGACGGCCGCACCCAGTTTCTGCGCAAGTGGGGCATGACACAGTCGATCTTCGATCGCTACTACCTGCGTCGCGGCAAGCCGGTGCCGGCCGGCAATGACGGACGCCTGGCCGAGCCCGTCGAGGACGGGAAGTTGCGTTGGGAGCTTTTCCGTTCCCGCGTGAAGCGGGCGTTGGCCAGGTAACGCGCCGGCGCGGACGCGCAGGCCGCGACCGCCGTTCCGCCTGGGACGCGTCAGCTCTCCCCGCGTCGCAGCAGATCGTACTTCAGAAAGGCGCTGCGCGCGTTCATCCGTGCGATGGCGGCGCCGGTCGCGCCATCCAGGAAGCCTCGGCGCAGGAAGTAGGTGCGAACAAAGGCCCATCCACCATTGATCCACGGTTTGAGCGGCGAGACCCGCTTGCCACGCAATGCCATCTCCTTGGCGCCGGCGCGCGCGTAACGCTGGATCTTGTCCTCAACCTGACGCGCTTCCGTGTAGCTGTAGTGCAGCAGATGGTGCGACAGCGTGCCGATCGCACCGTCGACGATCACCCGTTCGTGGACGAGATTGTCGGAGAAGCGTCCGGCTTCGCGGCGGAATAGCCGCAGCACATGGTCGGGATACCAGCCGCAGTGCCGCACCCAGTGGCCCAGAAACTGCGACAGCCGGGGCATGCGGTAGCCGGCACGGGAGGTGTCGCCGAGCGCGGCCGCGATCTCGGTCGCCAACTCGGGCGTTACGCGTTCGTCGGCATCGAGTGAAAGGACCCACGGTTGCGTGGCGTACGACAAGGCCCGATTCTTCTGCGGGCCAAAACCCGGCCAATCAGGCGTGACATACACCTCGGCGCCGGCGGCGCGGGCGATGTCGGCGGTGCCGTCGGTGCTCGCGTTGTCCACCACGACGATCTGCGACGCAAACGATTGCACCGATGCGATGCACTCGGCGATGTTGTGGCGCTCATTGCGCGTGAGGATCGTCACCGTCAGTGGCAGGCGCTGCGCCGCAGCGGCACTCAACGGCGCAGCGGACAATGAGGTTTCGGTCATGAACGCTCACGAAATAGCAATATCGGGGCCGAGACCCGGACGTGGTGTCGACGCCGGTCGGATCGACGCGTCGCGCGCCTAGGCATTGAGCAGCTCGACGAGGGCTTCGCCATAGCGCTCGATTTTCGCTTCGCCGAGACCGGTAATATCGGCCAGCCCTTCACGATGTCGCGGACGGCGCTGTGCGAGTTCGCGCAGGGTGCGGTCATGCAGGATAACGTAAGCCGGTACCTGCTGTGTCTTGGCCATGTCCTGCCGCCAGGCGCGCAGCGTTTCGAACAGTTTCTGATCGGCAACGTCGAGCTCGATTGCCGGCGCCGAGGCGTAACCGGCAAACCGCCCCTTCTTGCCCACGGCGGCGCGCTGACGTCGCAGCATCAGCGTCGTTTCTCCCTTGAGCACCGGCTTGGCCGCCGCGTTGAGCGTGAGCGCACCGTACTGGCTGCTGTCCGGCTCGATCAGGCCGTGGGCGATCAGTTGGCGGAAGACGGCGCGCCAACCCTGATCGTCGAGTTCACCGCCCACGCCGAATGTCGGCAGCGACTCATGACCGAACATGCGGATTTTGTCGGTACTGCGCCCGCGCAGCAGATCGATGAGGTGACCGGCGCCGAAACGCTGGCCCGTGCGGAGAATCGCCGAGAGGGCCTTTTGAGCGGCGACGGTCCCGTCGAAAACTTCGGGCGGGTTCAGGCAGACGTCGCAGTTGCCGCAAGGCTCGCTCGTCTCGCCGAAATATGACAACAGCACGGTGCGTCGGCAACGCGGCGCCTCGCAATAGCCAAGCAGGGCGTCGAGCTTTTGCCGCTCGATGCGCTTCTGCAGCTCGGGCGCATTCGACTCGTCGATGCGGCTGCGATGGACCACCACGTCGTTCAGCCCGTATGTCATCCAGGCTTCGGCCGGCTCGCCGTCCCGTCCCGCGCGTCCCGTCTCCTGATAGTACGCTTCGAGACTCTTGGGCAGATCCAGGTGGGCGACGAAACGCACGTCCGGCTTGTCGATGCCCATGCCGAAGGCGACCGTGGCCGCCATGACCAGCCCTTCCTCGCGCAGGAACCGCTGCTGGTGCGTGCGTCGGACCTCGGCGTCGAGCCCCGCGTGATACGGCAGGGCCGGAATACCCTGAGTCTCGAGCCAGGCTGCCGTCTCCTCCACCTTCTTGCGCGACAGACAGTAGACGATGCCGGCCTCGCCGCGATGCCGCCCGAGAAAGGCGAGCAACTGCTTGCGGGGATTGTCGCGATCGACGATCTCATACCGGATGTTCGGCCGATCGAAACTGGAGACGAAAAGGCGCGCCTCGGTCAGTCCCAGGCGGGTCTGGATCTCGTCGCGCGTCGCGGCATCCGCAGTGGCGGTCAGCGCGATGCGCGGCACGCGCGGATAGCGTTCGTGCAGTGCGGAGAGCTGGATGTACTCCGGGCGGAAGTCGTGGCCCCATTGCGAGACGCAATGCGCTTCGTCGATGGCGAACAGCGCCAGTTGCCCGCGCTCGTCGAGCCGGTCGAGCAGATCGAGAAAGCGCTCGGTCAGCAGGCGCTCGGGCGCGACGTACAGCAGATCGAGCTCGCCGCGTGCGGCGCGGCGCTCGGTATCGAGCGCTTCGTCGAAGCCGAGGCTGGAATTCAGATAGGCGGCGCGCACCCCGGCTTGCAGCAACGCATCGACCTGATCCTGCATGAGTGCGATGAGCGGCGAGACGACGATACCGATACCGGGGCGCAGCAACGCCGGAATCTGATAGCACAGCGACTTGCCGCCGCCGGTGGGCATCAGGACGAGCGCATCGCCCCCGTCGGCCACATGGTCGACGATGGCGGCCTGATCGCCACGGAATGCGTTATAGCCGAATACGGTACGGAGGACTTCGAGTGCGCTTGCCATGGGCGGGAGTATACCGGTTCCCCCCGCACTGCGGCGCGCCAGACGACCCGGATCGCGGGCTCCGCGGCGAATTTTGCGGCGGCGTCCGAGTCTCGCTCGGACACGTCCCGGCGAGACCGGCCGGTACGTTAGAATAGCGGTTTTTCCGCCGTTCCCGACTTACATGAGCGCAACGCACAAGCCCACCGGCCCGATTCTTCGCCGTCTGCTGGGCTATCTCCAGCCCTATTGGCATATGGGCCTGCTGGCCGTTCTTGCCATGGCGCTCGTGGCGGGAACCGAAGCCGCCATCCCGGCCGTTCTCAAGCCGGTGCTCGACAAGGGCTTTTCGGGCGGCGACCCGTGGAAGCTGTGGTACGTGCCTGCCGCGGTCATCGGCCTGGCGGTCATCCGGGGGCTGGCGCAGTATTCGGCCAACTACATGCTCTCCTGGGTGTCGAACCGCGTGCTGCTCGACCTGCGCGTGCGGATGTTCGAGCGTCTGCTGCACGCCCCGGCGGCGTATTTCCAGCGCGAGACGACCAGCACGCTCATCAACGCCATCGTCTACGAAGTCAACCAGGTGCTCGGCGTGCTGACCACGGTGCTCATCACGCTGGTGCGCGACTCGCTCACCGTCGTCGGTCTGCTGGGCTATCTGTTCTATCTGAACTGGCGGCTCACGCTCGTGGTGGCCGTCATTCTGCCGCTCATCGGCTGGCTGGTCGGCAAGATCAACCGTCGTCTGCGCCGCCTGAATCGCGAGCAGCAGACGCTGACCAATGCGCTGTCGTACGTGGTCGAAGAGGCGGTGGGCGGCTACAAGGTCGTGAAGATCCACAACGGCGAAGCCTACGAAAAGTCGCGTTTCGACAAGATGACCGGCACGCTGCGCGGTTACGCCATGCGCGTGACTGTGTCGGGCGGGCTTGCCCAACCCGTCACGCAGGCGCTCGCGTCGCTCGCGCTGGCCATCGTCATCACGGTGGCGATGATCGAATCGTCATCGGGCGAGATGACCGTGGGTGGCTTCACCGCCTTCGTGACAGCGTTGCTGCTGGTGGTCTCGCCGCTCAAGCATCTGATGGACGTCAACCAGCCGCTGCAACGCGGTGTGACGGCCGCCGAGCTGATTTTCGACGTGATGGACGTGGAAGTCGAGCCCACGGGCGGCGATCGCCGGCTCGAGCGCCCCAAGGGGCGCGTGACGTTCGATCAGGTGAGCTTCAATTACGGTGCGGCCGAGCGTCCGACGCTCGACAGGATTTCGCTCGATGTCGCGCCCGGCGAGATGGTGGCGCTGGTGGCCGTATCCTGGCCGACGTTGATGAGCAGGGTCGCGCCATCCACGCAGTACTGGCCCACATAGGCGTCGCCGGCGAAGTTCGTCGCGGTGCAGTCGGTTCCGGCGGGGGACTTGGTCAACGCGATACCGGTCGCGGTGACGAACGCGCTGTCGCCACTCGCCCAGACGGCCTGCGCCGGCAGCGTGTCGGAGATGACAACGTTGCGTGACAGCACGAAGTCGGACTGGCCCTTCAGGCTGCCGAGCTTCGCGGTGAGCGTGTACGTGATGTCCAGCGGCGGGGTCAGCGTGCCGTCGGCCGCCGCCGCCGAGTTCGGCACGGTCTGGTCCTTCCAGCTTCCGCTCTTGCCGAAGGCGGAACCGGGGGTGGGGCCGGGTGGCGCCGCCACGGTGCCGCCGGCGGTGATCGTGGCCGTCTTCGTGGCGCCGCCGAACGTCGCCGTGTTGGTCAGCGAAACCGAATAGCTGCCCGGCTTGCCTCCGAGCTTGTCGTACTCGGCCTGCAGTGCGTCTCTCAGCGCTGCGGTATCGGTCACCCGCGCCCGGTAGGTGACCTTGAGCACCGAGGGACCTTGGGGGTCACGCGCGGAGGAGCCCGGCACGTCGACCGCGCCGACGAACGAGTTCCCGGTGACCTCGGGCGCGAAGGTGAACGGGCCGTTGATGATCTGCTTGATGCCGGTCTTCTGGAACGCCGGGAAATGGCGGAAGCCGACCTCCAGCGACGGCGCGATGCGGTCGATGTCCGGCTCCAGCAGTTCATGGCCGAAATTCCAGGGTGTCTGATACTCGGACCATGGCTTGTTGGCCTTCTCGTACGTGCCCATCAGCATGCCGCCGCGTTCCTGGCGCAGATAGAGTTCGCCGTCGAAATCGACCGCATGGATGATCTCCGCGCCGGTCTTCCTGTTCCAGTCGGCGACCTCCGGCATATCCTCGGTGATCAGGTACATGTGCTCCATGGCCAGCACCGGCAGTTCCAGCCCGACCATGCGGCCGACCTCGCGCGCCCACAGCCCGCCGGCATTCACGACATGCTCGGTCACGACCTCGCCCTTGTTGGTGATGACGCGCCACATGCCGTCGGGCCGGCGCACGATGTCCTCGACCTTGGTGAAACGCTCGACCTCCGCGCCCAGCTTGCGTGCGGCCTTGGCATAGGCATGCGTCACGCCGGACGGATCGAGATGGCCGTCCTCCTTGTTGCGCACCGCGCCGACGAACTGGCTGGGGTCGATGAGCGGCATCAGCTCGGCCGCTTCCTTCGGCGAGATCACCTCGAGGTCGATGCCCAGGTAGCGCCCCTTGGCGACGACGCCGCGCAGCCAGTCGAGCCGCGCCTCGGTCGCCGCCAGAAGCACGCCGCCGGTGAGATGCACGCCGTCGGCGCCGCCGCGCGCGGCGACGGCGGGCAGCCATCGCTCCTCGGTGGCGCGGACCTCCTCCGCGCGCCCGGCCGCCTGGCGCACACCCCCCCCGCCCCCGACCCCACCCCGCGCCACCCCCCCCCCCCCCCGCCCGCCCCCCCCCCCCCCCCCGCCCCCCCCACCCCCCCCCCCCCCCCCCCCGCCCCGCCCCCCCCCCGCCCGAC
>OFTX01000154.1_pt1 | contig 43253 bp, 44 predicted proteins | sample 1775051 | NCBI WGS metagenome assembly OFTX01 (sample SAMN08195772, study PRJEB24354) | sludge metagenome | isolation source: sludge from phenol fed wastewater aerobic bioreactor A | place: India: Nagpur | collected 2016-09-15 | reverse complement strand
TGCGCGGCGCCCATCACGTCCTGGCCCGCCAGCACCACCGGAATGGCCTGCGCCTGGATCGGCGTCATGGTCTCGTAGCCCATGTCGGCCACGGCGCGCTTGAGGGGTTCGGCCAGCGCGAGATCGGAATATTTTGTCGTCATGAACCCGCTATTGTCGCACTTTGGCCACTTTTGAGGTCAAGTACGCCGGCCGCGCCGCCGCCGGGCGGGTTCAGCCTGCCGTCACAGGCCCTGCGCGTTGAAGGTGTCGCAGGCCTGCACGCTGCCGGTCTTGAAGCCCTGGGTGAACCAGCGCACGCGCTGGGCGCTGGAGCCATGGGTGAAGCTGTCGGGCACGGCATAGCCCTGGCTGCGCTTTTGCAGCGTGTCGTCGCCGATCTGCTGGGCGGCGTTGATGGCCGACTCGATGTCGCCCGCATCCAGCCACTGCTTGGCCTGCTGCGACTTGTTGGCCCAGATGCCGGCGTAGCAGTCGGCCTGCAATTCGAGGCGCACCGACAGCGCGTTTTGCTGCGCCGCGCTGATGCGCCCGCGCATGGCGTCGACCTTGCCGGTGATGCCTTCCAGGTTCTGCACATGGTGGCCCACCTCGTGCGCCACCACGTAGGCGCGGGCGAACTCGCCCGGCGCGCCCAGCTGGCGCGTCATGGTGTCGAAGAAGTCCATGTCCAGATAGACCTTCTGGTCGCCCGGGCAGTAAAACGGCCCCATGGCCGACTGGCCGGTGCCGCAGGCCGTGGGCGTGGCGCCGCGGTACAGCACCAGCTTGGGCGCGGGGTAGCGCTGGCCGGCCTGCTGGAAGATCTGGCTCCACACGTCCTCGGTCGAGGCCAGCACGGTGGAGACGAAGGCGGCGTTCTTGTCGTTGGCGGGCGGCGCATGGGCCGGCCCCTGCTGCTGCACCGGCTGCCCGCCGCCGCCCGACAGCACGCCGATGGTGGTGAGCGGGTTGATGCCGAACACGCCCCAGCCGATCAGCGCCACCACGATGGTGCCGATGCCGATGCCGCGCCCGCCGATGCCGAAGCCGCCACCCCCACCGCCGCCGCTGCGGCGATCTTCGACGTTTTCGGACTCGCGTTGACCTTCCCATCTCATGCTTGGCTCCTGCGGTGGCGCGGCTTGCGCTAAATTGACGCGATGGTAGCGCCATCGTCCCCTCGTCCGTCAACCCAATATGTCGCCGAACGCAAGCCGGTGCTGCTGACCGGTTTCGATGCCTTCGACGGCGATGCGATCAACCCCAGCTGGCTGGCCGCGCGCGCCCTGCACCGGCGGCGCATCGCCGGCCACGCGGTGCTGGCGGCGCAGCTGCCCACGCAGTTCGGCGCCTCGCTGGCGCGCCTGCGCGCGCTGCTGGCCCAGCACCGGCCGGCGCTGGTGATCTGCCTGGGGCTGGCCGGCAGCCGCAGCGCGCTGTCGCTGGAGCGCGTGGCGATCAACGTCGACGATGCGCGCATCGCCGACAACGCCGGCGCGCGCCCCATCGACACGCCGGTGGTGGCCGACGCGCCGGTGGCCTACTTCTCGCGCCTGCCGATCAAGTCGATGCACGCGGCCATCCAGGCGGCGGGCATCGCGGTCGAGGTGTCGCAGAGCGCCGGCACCTTTGTCTGCAACCACGTTTTCTATGGCCTGATGCACCAGCTGGCCACCGCGCGCGGCTTTGCGCGCACGCGCGGCGGCTTCATCCACGTGCCGCCGCTGCCCGAGCAGGCGGCGCACGGCATGCCTCTGGCGCAGATGGTCGAAGGCCTGCGCATCGGCATCCGCACCGCGCTGACGGTGACGCGCGATGCCCGCCACGGCGCGGGAGCGGTGGACTGATGGCCACCGCCCTGGACGCCGGCCAGACCGCCGCCCGCCTGCCCTGGCCGGCGCTGGTGGACGAGATCGAGGCGCTGCTGCGCGACGCCAGCGTGCACATTCCCGAGCGCATCGTCATGCCGACGGCGCACGGCGCGGTGCTGTTCGTCATGCCCGGCTGCGACGCGCGCGTGGCCATGACCAAGCTGATCAGCTTCACGCCCGCCAACGTGGGCACGGCCACGCCCACCATCCAGGGCGATGTGACGGTGTTCGATGTTGCCAGCGGCACGCGGCGCGTGATCCTGGACGGTCCCACCGTCACCGCGCGGCGCACCGCCGCCGTGTCGGCGCTGGGCGCGCGCTGGCTGGCGCCCAACACCGCCGGGCCGATGCTGATCGTCGGCGCCGGCGTGCAGGGCCGCGCGCACCTGGAGGTGTTTGCGCAGGTGCTGGGCGTGTCGCGCTTCTTCATTGCCTCGCGCAGCGCGGCCAGCGCCCGGGCGCTGGTCGATCACGCGCAGGCGCTGGGCCTGCAGGCCGAGCTGGCGCCCGATGCCGACGCGGCGCTGGCCGGCTGCCCGCTGGCCGTCACCTGCACGCCCGCCAGCGGCGTGGTGTTGCGCGCGCTGCCGCGCGCCGACGCCTTCATCGCCGCCGTCGGCGCCTTCACGCCGCAGATGGTCGAGCTGGCGCCCGATCTGTGCCGCCACATGGCCGCCCAAGGCCACATCGTGGTGGACACGCGCGAGGCCGAGCACGAGGCGGGCGATTTGCTGCAGGCCGGCATCGACGTTGCCGCCTGCCCCAGCCTGGGCGACGTGGTGCGCGCCGGCCAGCGCGGCGGGCGCGGGCCGGTGCTGTTCAAGAGCTGCGGCTGGGCCGGCTGGGACCTGGCGGCGGCGCGCCTGGCGCTGGGGGGCTGATCAGGCCTTGGGCAGCGTGACGCCCACCTGCCCCTGGTACTTGCCGCCGCGGTCCTTGTAGCTGGTCTCGCAGACCTCGTCGCTCTCGAAGAACAGCACCTGGGCGCAGCCTTCACCGGCGTAGATCTTGGCCGGCAGCGGCGTGGTGTTTGAAAATTCGAGCGTCACGTAGCCTTCCCACTCGGGCTCGAAGGGGGTGACGTTGACGATGATGCCGCAGCGCGCGTAGGTGCTCTTGCCCAGGCAGATGGTCAGCACGTTGCGCGGGATGCGAAAGTATTCCACCGTGCGCGCCAGGGCAAAGCTGTTGGGCGGGATGATGCAGACCTCGCCGTGAAAGTCGACGAAGCTTTTCTCGTCGAAGTTCTTCGGGTCCACCACCGTGCTGTGGATGTTGGTGAAGATCTTGAATTCGGGCGCGCAGCGGATGTCGTAGCCGTAGCTGCTGGTGCCGTAGCTGACGATCTTGCGGCCATCGACCTGGCGCACCTGGCCGGGCTCGAAGGGCTCGATCATGCCGTGCTGCTGCGCCATGCGGCGGATCCACTTGTCGCTCTTGATGCTCATGGGGCGTCACTCAGTTATTGATAGCTGCTTGCGCAATCGGGATGCGCGCCAGAGCCCTATTTTGCCTTGAAACGGCCGGCGCTCCGATTCAGTGCGGCAGGCGGCCCTGCACGCCTTGCACCAGGTAGTTCATGCGCAGGATCTCGGCGTCGCTGGCGTGGTGCCCCTGGGCGATGCGCAGCTGGCCGGTGTTGTCGGTGACCGGCCCGGCAAAGGGCTGCAGGCGGCCGGCGGCGATGTCCTTTTGCCGCGCCAGCACCTCGTCGCGCACGGCGGCGGGCACCCGGGGGCCGAAGGCCTCGATGCGCACCATGCCGGCCGCAACGCCGCCCCAGGTGTCGCCGCTTTTCCAGCTGCCGTCACGCACGGCGCGCACGCGGGCGAGGTCGTAGGCGTCCCAGTGGTGGGTGACGGCGGCCAGCTGCGCGTGCGGCGCCACGCCGCGCATGTCGGAGTGGTAGGCGATGGCCAGCTTGCCGCGCTCCTCGGCGGCGGCCATGACGGCGGTGGACGCGCTGTGAAAGGCCAGCACGTCGGCGCCCTGGTCCATCAGCGTCATGGCGGCGTCGCGCTCGCGCGGCGGGTTGAACCAGTCGTTCAGCCACACCAGCTTGACGGTGGCCGTCGGCGCGACGCTGCGCAGGCCCAGCGTGAAGGCGTTGATGCCCTGCAGCACCTCGGGAATGGGAAAGCCCGCGACGTAGCCCACCACGCCGGTCTTCGTCATGCGCCCGGCGGCGATGCCCGACAGGTAGCGCCCCTCGTAGTAGCGCGCGTTGGAGGTGGCCACGTTGGGCGCGCGCTGCACGCAGGTCTGGCACTCGAAGCGCACCTGCGGAAACTCGCGCGCCACGCGCAGCACCGGCTCCATGTAGCCAAAGCTGGTGGTGAAGATGATGTCATTGCCCTGGCGCGCCAGGTCACGCAGCACGCGCTCGGCGTCGGGGCCCTCGGCCACGTTCTCGACGTAAGTGGTCTTGACCGCATCGCCCAGGGCCTTCTGCACCGCCTGGCGCGCCAGTTCGTGCTGATGCGTCCAGCCGGTGGGCGTGACGGGCGTGACGTAGACCCAGGCCGCGCGCGTGGGCGGCTGGGCCGGCGCGGGCGATTGGGCGTGCAGGGGGGCGAAAAAACAGGCGGCCGCCAGCGCGGCCACGAGGTTTTTGTACATGGTTGTCCTCGACATGGCCCCGGCAGTTCGATCAGCGCAAAGCCCGCCGGGGCGGGGGCCTTGCGAGCCGAATTTTATCGAATGCCCGGCGTCACCACGCTCAGGCCAGTTGAACGATCTGGTTGAGCACCAGCAAGACCTCGGCAAACGCGGCGTCGGGCAGGCGGCCGGTGGGGTGCGCCTTGCCGCCGCGCGCACGCCAGTCGAAGGACTTGGGTTGGTGGCACAGCACGTAGCTGGTCGTGCCCGCCTTGCGTCCCCGGGCGGCGCCGGCGGTGACGGCGAAGGGATTGCCGGCGTTGTAGGCGGCGGTGGTCATGGGCAGGCCGATGACCAGCGAGGTGCGGTCGTTGAAGGGGCGCGGCGACAGCACCAGAAAGGGGTGCATGTCGCGCATCTCGCGCCCGGCTTGTGGGTTGCAGTCGATCCAGATCACGTCCTGCCGCTCGGGCACCCAGGCGTTCTTGCGCGGGGCTACCACCGCTCGGAGCCCACGGAGGCGTCGACCGGCATCGCCTCGCCGCCGTGCAAGTCCGGGTCGAAGCGGGCCAGCCGCTGGGCCAGCGTGAGCGGCTCGTCGGCGATCGCCTCGATCACCACGCGCCGGCCTTCGACACGGACGCGCACGCGCTGCTCGGCCTGCAGGTGGGCCGCGCCGGCAATGGCGGCGGACAGGCGCACGCCCAGGTTGTTACCCCAGTGCTTGAGGGTGAGGACGGTTTCGTTGGACATGGCAGGTACGTCGCGGGATTGATGTTTAAACAAGTTTAAACAATCCCGGCCGACAATGCAAACCGCGCGCCGGGCGCCGCGCCCTCAGGCCGATGCGTCGTGCGCGCGCTCGAAGCTCTCGTTCAAGCGGTCCAGCCAGCGCTGTTTGGCGCTGGCGTCGACAAAGCTGGCCTCGAAGCTGTTGGCGGCCAGTTGCCAGGCGGCTTGCGCGTCCAGGCCGGTCGCGGCAAAAAGGGCCTGGAAGTTGGCGTTGACGTAGCCGCCGAAGTAGGCCGGATCGTCGCTGTTGACGGTGGCGCACAGGCCGCCGGCCAGCAGCTGCGGCAGGCTGTGGCGCGCGAGGTCGGGAAACACCTGCAGCTTCTGGTTGGACAGCGGACAGACGGTGAGCGGGACGCGCTCGCGTGCCAGGCGCTGCATCAGCGCGGCGTCGTGCACCGCCTGCACGCCGTGGTCGATGCGCTCGGCCTTGAGCACGTCGAGCGCGGCCCAGATGTAGGCGGGTGGGCCTTCCTCGCCGGCGTGGGCGACGATGTGCAGGTCCAGCGCGCGGCAACGCGCGAACACGCGCGCGAACTTCTCGGGCGGGTGGCCGCGCTCGCTCGAATCGAGCCCGACGCCGATGAACGCATCGCGAAAGGGCAGCGCCTGCTCCAGCGTCTCGAAGGCCTCGCGCTCGCTCAGGTGGCGCAAGAAGCACAGGATCAGCGCGCTGGAGATGCCCCGCTCGCGCCGCGCCTCGTCGCCTGCGCGCGCCAGGCCGCGGATGACGGTGGCCATGGGCACACCGCGCGCGGTGTGGGTTTGCGGGTCGAAGAAGATTTCTGCGTGGACTACGTTTTCGGTAGCTGCTCGCGCAAGATAGGCGCGGGCCAGCTCATAAAAGTCCTGCTCGGTGCGCAGCACGGCGGCGCCCTGGTAGTACAAATCCAGAAAGCTCTGCAGGTCGCCGAAGGCGTAGGCGCGGCGCAGGGCTGCGCTGTCGGCATAAGGCAGTGCGATGCCGTGGCGCGCGGCCAGGGCGAAGGCCATCTCGGGCTCCAGCGAGCCCTCGATGTGCATGTGCAGCTCGGCCTTCGGCATGGCCGCCAGCAGCGCCGGCAGCCGATCGGCCGCGACCGGCGGCACGCGCGCCGTCACACGATCACCCCGTAGCTGATGCCGCTGTCCTTCAGGTAGCGCCGGTAGGCGTTGGACATGCGGTCGACCGCGGCGTGGGCCTCGGCGCCGGGCGCCAGTGGCAGGCGCTTGGGGCGCTGCGATTCGAGAATGGGCTTGTCCTGGCTGAAGATGGTGTCCTGAAAGTCGATCAGCCGCGCGTCGGGCGACTCGAAGTCGTTCATCGCCATGCGCGTCCAGGCCACGCTGCTTTCCTCGCTGACGGGGCAGACGAACATGGCGATCGACTCCTGCATGCCCTCGATGGCGGTGGTGCCGGCCTCGGGCACCTTGGTCAGCACCGCCATGTAGGGCGCGGTGACCTCGTAGGTGTATTCGACCTGCGCGCCGCTTTCGGCGTGGATCGACGAGCGCGGCTGCCAGGCCTGGCAGCCGGTGGCCAGCACGCCGCAGGCGGTGCGCGTGACCTCGTAGGGCTCGATGGTGGTGTGCGCGCGGCTGCCCAGCCAGCCGTCGTGCACGTAGCCGAAGTGCGCCATGTCCAGAAAGTTCTCGATGATGCGCGGCGCGCTGGCGGCCACCATGTAGGGGCCGCTGGTGGTCTTGCGCAGACGGCTTTCGGCCTCGGCGGCGAAGGCGGGCAGGGCGTGGATCGGCAGCGGCTCGCCTTCGGGCGCGGCCAGGCGCACCCAGACCATGCCGTAGGCCTCGCGCGCCTCGTGCACGTGCGCGCCGTGGCGCGGGCCGGGCTGGAAGTCGGGCGTGGCCGGAATGTGGGTGCAGCGCCCGCCGCCCTCGAAGCGCCAGCCGTGATAGGGGCACTCCAGCTCGCCGCCCTGCACGCGCCCCATCGACAGGCGCGCGCCGCGGTGCGGGCACTGGTCTTGCCAGGCCTGGACGGCGCCGCTGCCGTCGCGCCACAGCACCAGGTCCTCGCCCAGCAGGGTGACGGCCAGCGGTTGGCCGCCCACGACGTGGCCGAGCGCCACCGGGTGCCACAGGGTCTGTTCCAGGATCGGGGTCATGTTCATGAATGAAAAACGGCTCTGGCCCGCATGCATCAAGCGCGAGCAGCTATTTATTTGGAAGTCGGTATGGTGCCCTCGACGCCCTTGACGAAGAAGTTGATGGCGCCCATCCAGGCATCGTCGGCGCGCGTGCCGGCGGCCAGCTGCTCTTTGCCGTTCACGTCCACCACCGGGCCGTTGAAGACGTCGAAGCTGCCGTCCTTCATGCTGGCCTTGATCTTCTCGACCTCGGCGCGCACCTCGGCCGGGATGCGCTCGGACAGCTTGATCAGGTCGTTTTGCCCCTCGGGCACGCCCCAGCGCGTGACCTGGCCGCCCTTCCAGCTGCCGTCCAGCGCCGCCTGCACGGCCTTGCGGTAGTAGTGCGACCAGTCGGCGATGCACGAGCCCAGGTGGGCCTGGCCGCCGAACTCGCTCATGTCCGAGTCCCAGCCGAAGGCCAGCTTGCCGGCCTGGTTGACGGCCTGGATGACGGCGGGCGAATCGGTGTTTTGCAGCAGCACGTCGGCACCGCCCGTCAGCAGCGACTGCGCGGCCTCGGTCTCGCGCGGCGGGTCGTACCAGCTGTTGGTCCACACCACGCGGGTGACGATGTCGGGGCGCACGCGCTGCGCGCCCAGGGTGTAGGCGTTGATGTTGCGCAGCACCTCGGGGATGGGCACCGAGCCGACGTAGCCCAGCGTGCCCGTCTTCGTCATGTGCCCGGCGATGAGGCCGGCCAAGTAGGTGGCCTGGTAGAAGCGCGAGTCGTACACGTTCAGGTTGGGCGCGGTCTTGTAGCCGGTGGCGTGCTCGAAGCGCACCTGCGGAAAGTCCTGCGCCACCTTCACCATCGCCTCCATGAAGCCGAAGCTGGTGCCGAAGATCAGCGTGTTGCCCTGGCTGATCAGGTCGCGCAGCACGCGCTCGGTGTCGGCGCCCTCGGGCACGCTCTCGACCATGCTGGTCTGCAGCTTGCCCTCGAACTCGGCCTGCACCGCCTTGCGGCCCTGGTCGTGCGCATAGCTCCAGCCGGCGTTGCCGACCGGGCCGACGTAGATCCAGGCCGCCTTCAAGGGTCCGGCCGCTTCAGTGGGTGCCGCGGCCGAGGGGGCGGCGGCGGGCTGGTCGGCGGGTGCCGGCGCGGCTTCATCCTTTTTGCCGCAGGCGGCCAGGGTGAGAGGGGCCAGGGCGCCGGCGGCGGCCCATTGCAGCAGGTGGCGTTTGTGCGAGTCGATGGTCATGGGGGGATGAAAAAGATGGCCGGCGGCGCGCAGCGTGCGGCGCCGGGGCCTGAAGTTTACGCAAGCCGTCCCCCGCGTGATGAAAAAGGCCCCCACGCTCCCCACTGCGTGTGGTCGCTGCCCCCCAAGGGGGCCGCTTTTCATCTTGGGGCGGCCCGGCGATGAAAAAGGCGGCGGCGGGTTGCCCCGCCGCCGCCCTGGCCGAAGCCGGTGGGCGCTTACTTGGCGCCCGGCACCTTGCCTTCGACGCCCTTGACGAAGAAGTTGACGCCGCCCAGGAACTTGTCGTCGGCCACCTGGTCGGCCGCCAGCACTTCCTTGCCGTCGTTGTCCAGCAGCGGGCCCTTCCAGATGTGGTAGGTGCCTGCCTTCAGGCCGGCCTTGACCTCGTCGAGCTTGGCCTTGGTCTCGGCCGGCACGTCGTCGGCCACCGACACCAGGTCGATCGCGCCTTCCTTGACGCCCCACCACTGGTTGGGGCCGGTCTTCCAGGTGCCGTCCAGCACCTCGGACACCGACTTCTTGTAGTAGGGCTCCCAGTTGATGATGGCCGAGCCCAGGTGTGCCTTGGGCCCGTAGGCGGTCATGTCCGAGTCCCAGCCGAAGGCGCGCTTGCCCATGGATTCGGCGGTCTTGAGCACCGAGGGCGAGTCGGTGTTCTGGAACAGCACGTCGGCGCCGCCGTTGATGAGCGAGGTGGCGGCCTCGGTCTCCTTGGGCGGGTTGTGCCATTCGTTGATCCACACCACCTTGGTCTTGATGTTGGGGTTGGTCAGCTGCGCGCCCAGCGTGAAGCTGTTGACGTTGCGCACCACCTCGGGGATCGGCACCGTGGCCACCACGCCCAGCACGTTGGACTTGGTCATGGCGCCGGCGATCACGCCCGCCATGTAGGCGCCCTCGTAGGTGCGGCTGTCGTAGGTGCGCAGGTTGGGCAGGCTCTTGTAGCCGGTGGCGTGCTCGAACTTCACGTCCGGGTTGTCGGCGGCCACCTTCAGCATCGGCTCCATGAAGCCGAAGCTGGTGCCGAAGATCAGCTTGTTGCCCTGGGCCACCAGGTCGCGCGCCACGCGCTCGGTGTCGGGGCCCTCGGGCACGTTCTCGACGAAGCTGGTGACGATCTTGTCGCCGAACTCCTTTTGCACCGCCTTGCGCGCGTTGTCGTGCGCAAAGCTCCAGCCGCCGTCGCCCACCGGGCCGACGTAGATCCAGGCGGCCTTCAGCGGCTCGGCGGCGGCCGGGGCAGCAGCGGCGGCCGGCGCCGGGGCGGGCGCGGCGGCGGGGGCCGCGACCTCTTCCTTCTTGCCGCAGGCGGCCAGGGTCAGGGCCGCGGCCGACAGCGCGGCCAGGCGCAGGGCGCTGCGTTTGTTCCAATCGATCATCGAAAAGCCTCCGGTTGCGGGGGTGAAAAAGGGGCCATTTTAGGGATCGCCGTTCAGCCGGGGTAGAAGGGCTTGCCCAGCGAGGCGGGCATGTTGACGCGGATCCAGGTCGGGTTGCGCGAGATCAGCGCCAGCACCACGATGGTGGCCAGGTAGGGCATGGCCGTCAGCAGCTGGCTGGTGATTTGCACGCCCTGACCCTGCAGGTAGAACTGCAGCATGGTCACGCCGCCGAACAGGTAGGCGCCCAGCAGTACGCGCGCCGGCCGCCAGGTGCCGAAGGTGGTCAGCGCCAGCGCGATCCAGCCCTTGCCCGCCACCATGCCCTCGACCCACAGCGGGGTGTAGATGATGGACAGGAAGGCGCCGGCCAGCCCGCACAGCGCGCCGCCGGCGACGACGGCCGCCAGCCGGATGCGCCGCACCGGATAGCCCAGCGCGTGCGCCGACTCGGGCGACTCGCCCACCGAGCGCAGCACCAGCCCGGCGCGCGTGCGGTACAGGAACCAGATCAGCGCCACGGTGAGCGCGATGGCGCCGTACACCAGCGGGTGCTGGCGCAGCAGCGCCGGGCCGATGATGGGCACGTCGCCCAGGCCCAGCCAGTTGAAGCGTGGGCGCTCGGGCATCTTGGCCTGCACGTAGCCGATGCCGACAAAGGCCGAAAAGCCGGCGCCAAACAGCGTCAGCGCCAGGCCGGTGGCGTACTGGTTGGCGTTGAGCCAGATCACCAGCCCGCCAAAGGCCGCCGCCAGCAGCGCGCCGGCGGCCATGCCGGCGGCAAAGCCCAGCCAGTCGCTGCCGGTGTGAATGACGGTGGCGAAACCCGCGATGGCCGCGCACAGCATCATGCCCTCGGCGCCCAGGTTGACGATGCCCGACTTCTCGTTGATCAGCAGGCCCAGCGCCGCCAGCGCCAGCACGGTGCCGGCGCTGAGCGTGGACGCGAACAGCAGCGGGTAGGCCTCCATCAGCGGGCTCCTTGCGGCCTGGCGGTGCGGCGCAGCCGATAGTTGACCAGCGTGTCGCAGGCCATCAGCGAAAACAGCAGCAAGCCCTGGAACACGTCGGTCAGCGACTTGGGCAGGCCCAGGCGCGACTGCGCCAGCTCGCCGCCGATGTAGAACATGCTCATCAGGATGGCCGCCAGCACCATGCCCAGCGGGTGCAGCCGGCCGACGAAGGCGACGATGATGGCGGCAAAGCCGTAGCCCGCCGGCACGAAGGGCGTGAGCTGGCCCACCGGGCCGGCGACCTCCAGCGCGCCCGCCAGGCCGGCGGCGCCGCCCGAGATCAAGAGCGCCGTCCACAGCGCGCGGCGCGACGAAAAGCCGGCGTAGCGCGCCGCCGCCGGCGCCAGCCCGCCCACCTGCAGCGCAAAGCCGCTCCGGGTGCGAAACAGGTACAGCCACAGCAGGGCGGCGCCCGCCAGGCCGATCAGCGCGCCGATGCCCACGCGCGAGCCCGCCATCAGGCGCGGAATGCGCGTGACGGCCTCGAAGGTGCGCGTCTGCGGAAAGTTGTAGCCCGCCGGGTCCTTCCAGGGGCCGAACACGAAGTAGTTGAGCACCTGCACCGCCACGTACACCAGCATCAGGCTGACCAGGATTTCGCCGGCGTTGAAGCGGTCGCGCAGCAGGGCGGTGATGCCCGCCCACAGCATGCCGCCCAGCACGCCCGCCACCAAAATGGCCAGCACGATCCAGCGCCCGGTGTCCTTGTCGGCCAGCAGGGCGATGCCGCCGGCGCAGATGGCACCGATGATGTACTGGCCCTCGGCGCCGATGTTCCAGATGTTGGAGCGAAAGCACACCGCCAGCCCCAGCGCGATGATCAGCAGCGGCGTGGCCTTGACGCCCAGCTCGCCCAGCGCATAGACCGACTTGATGGGCTCCCAGAAGAACACGCCCAGGCCCTTGACCGGGTCCTTGCCCATCAGCGAGAACAGGGCCACGCCCAGCACCACCGTGATCGCCAGCGCCAGCACCGGCGAGAGCCAGGCCCAGGTGCGCGAGGGGGAGGGGCGCAGCTCAAGCCGCAGCATCGGCCACCTCGTGCGCGTTGTCCGCGTCGGCCTCGGCGCCGGGCCACAGCCCGCTCATCCACTGGCCGATCAGCTCGACCGTGGCCTCGGCGCGCGCCAGGCTGGGCGAGAGCTGGCCCTTGGCGATCACGTGCAGGCGATCGCTCATCTCGAACAGCTCGTCCAGCTCCTCGCTCACCACCAGCACCGCGCAGCCGGCGTCGCGCAGCGCCAGCACCTCGGCGCGGATCTGCGCGGCCGCGCCCACGTCGACGCCCCAGGTGGGTTGCGAGACGATCAGCAGTTTTGGCTTGGCGTCGATCTCGCGCCCCATCAGGTACTTTTGCAGGTTGCCGCCCGACAGCGAGCGCGCCGGCGCGAGCGGCCCATTGGCCTTGACGCGAAAGCGCTCGATGATGCCGGCCGACTGCGCGCGCAGCGCCTTCACGCGCAGCCAGCCCAGCCGGCCCACGCTTTCGCGCCGCGTCAGCAGCAGGTTGTGCGCCAGGCTCATGTCGGGCACGGCGCCGCGGCCCAGCCGCTCCTCGGGCACGAAGTGCAGGCCCAGTGCACGGCGGCGCGCCGGGCGCAGCGCCCCGGCCGGCATGTTTGCTATCGTTATAGAAGCTGCCGGCGCGCGCCGGTCCTCGCCCGACAGCGCAAACAGCAGCTCGCGCTGGCCGTTGCCCGAGACGCCGGCAATGCCCAGCACCTCGCCCGCGCGCACCTGCAGCGACACGCCCTGCAGGTCGATGCCGAAGGGCGATTCGCGCGGCAGGCTCAGCTGCTCGACGGCCAGCACCACCGGGCCCGGCGTGCGTGCGTGGTGCTCCAGCGGCGGCGGCTCGGCGCCGATCATCAGGCGCGACAGCGAGGCGTTGGTCTCCTGCCGCGGGTCGCACACGCCGGTCACGCGGCCGGCGCGCATCACCGTGCAGGCGTTGCACAGCGCGCGAATCTCGTGCAGCTTATGGCTGATGTACAAAATGCTGCAGCCCTCGGCCGCCAGCTGGCGCAGCGTGACGAACAGCTTGTCGACCGCCTGCGGCGTCAGCACCGAGGTGGGTTCGTCCAGGATCAGCAGGCGCGGGTGAGCCAGCAGGGCGCGGATGATCTCCACCCGCTGCATCTCGCCCACGCCCAGGGTGTGCACCGGGCGCTCGGGGTCCACGTCCAGGCCGTAGGCCGTGGCCGTCTCGGCGATGCGGCGCGTCACCTCGGGCAGCGACAGCGATTTATGAAGCCCCAGCCACACGTTCTCGGCCACCGAGAGGGTCTCGAACAGGCTGAAGTGCTGGAACACCATGGCGATGCCCAGCTGGCGCGCCTCCTGCGGGCTGCGCACGGCCACCGCCTGGCCGTTGACGCGCACCTCGCCGGCGTCGGGCTTGACGGCGCCGTAGATGATCTTCATCAGCGTGCTCTTGCCGGCACCGTTCTCGCCCAGCACGGCGTGGATTTCGCCCGGCTGCACGGCAAGCGAAATCTGGTCGTTGGCCAGCACGCCGGGGTAGCGCTTGGTGATGCCCACCAGTTCGAGCCGGGGCGATGTCGGGGGTTCGGTCACGGGCAGCGGGCGTTCGGGTGGGCGGGGCGGTCGATGTGGCGCGCCATGTTACATGGCGTAGCCCCCAAGGCGGCACCGGGAAAACGCCCGGGCGGCTGGCCGACAGCTGTGGGATACTACCAAATTAAGAGCTGCTGGCGCAATCGGTACGGGCGTTGGCGGCCGTTTTTGCCCTCAATCGCCGACCCGGTTCGGCCGCCACGTCGCGCCTTTCATTTGCCCATGATCGAGCTCATTCGCCACTACCGCAGCCGCCTGCCCGCCTGGGTGCAGGACTGGCTCGACATCATCGTCCCCGGCGTGCAGATCGCGCTGATCGTGCTGGCGGCCTGGGCCATCAACGGTGTCTTCAAGCATGCCCTGCGCCGCCTGGAGCAGCACTACGGCCTGCCGCCCAAGCTGATGATTCCGCTGCGCGGCGTGGTGCGCTGGATCATCATCGTGGCCGCCACCCTGCTGGTGCTGGGCCGGCTGGGCGTGTCGGGCGAGGTGTTGTGGACGGCCTTCACCGGCTTTGCCGCCGTCGGCGCCGTGGCCTTCTTTGCCGCCTGGAGCGTGCTGTCCAACCTGTTTTGCGCCCTGCTCATCATGACCGTGCAACCCTTTCGCCTGGACGACGACATCGAGGTGCTGGACAGCGCCGAAAAGCCCGGCGCCAAGGGCCGGGTGAAAGACGTCAACCTGCTCTACACCACGCTGGAGGAAGGCGAGGGCGAGCAGCGGCGCCTGCTGCAAATCCCCAATGCGCTGATTTTTCAACGGGTGGTGCGTCGGTGGCCGGGGGGTGGGGCCGCAGCGGTACCACCGAGCACCCAGCCGGAAGCGGCGTCGGCAGCGGCAGGCGCCGCACTGGAAACACCTGTGCCATGAGGCGCTGGCACCAAGAAAAAAGCCAGCCCATCCGGACTGGCTTTCTCGTACCACGTGGTGGTGGTAGGTGGAATCGAACCACCGACCTTGGGGTTATGAATCCCACGCTCTAACCGACTGAGCTATACCACCCAAAGCGCAAGATTATAAAGGGGAAATCGGCGTGATCCAGGTCAGCGGTGCTTGAACTGCGGCGCGCGCTTGGCCACGAAGGCGTCCATGCCTTCCTTCTGGTCTTCGGTGGCGAACAGGGCGTGGAACAGGCGGCGCTCGAACATCACGCCGTCGGCCAGCGGGCCCTCGAAGGCGCGGTTGACGCATTCCTTGGCGGCCATCACGGCCAGGCGGCCCATGCCGCTGATGGTCAGCGCGGCGGCCAGGGCTTCGTCCATCAGCTTGTCCAGCGGCACCACGCGGCTGACCAGGCCGGCGCGCTCGGCTTCGTCGGCGTTCATCATGCGGCCGGTGAGCGCCAGGTCCATCGCCTTGGACTTGCCCACGGCGCGCGGCAGGCGCTGCGTGCCGCCGGCGCCGGGGATGATGCCCAGCTTGATCTCGGGTTGGCCGAAGCGCGCGTTGTCGGCGGCAATGATGAAGTCGCACATCATGGCCAGCTCGCAGCCGCCGCCCAGGGCAAAGCCGCTGACGGCGGCGATCACGGGCTTGCGGATGGAGCGGATGGTTTCCCAGTCGCGCGTGATGTAGTCGTCGCCGTACACGTCGGCAAAGGTGTAGGTGGCCATGGCGCCGATGTCGGCACCGGCGGCAAAGGCCTTTTCGCTGCCGGTGAGGACGATACAGCCGATGGCTTCGTCGGCTTCGAAGGCCTTCAGCGCCTGGCCCAGCTCCACCATCAGCGCGGGGCTGAGCGCGTTGAGCTGCTTGGGGCGGTTGAGCGTGATGACGCCGACGCGCTCGCCTTCGGTGCGTACCTGGATGAATTCGTAGGCCATGGGCGGTTCCTCGTGCTTCGATGCGGTGAAATCAGCGACTATAGCGAGCGCCCGCGTGCGCCGGCCCCGCCGGGTTAACCGACCCGTCGGTTGGTTAATGGTAGATTCCACGTTTCGGAGACCCAAGCCCCATGAATCAAACCGCTTCCCACGACGTCCTGTACGAGGAACACGGCGCCGTCGCCGTGCTCACGCTCAACCGGCCCGCCTCGCTCAACAGCCTGACGCGCAGCATGCACCGCTCGCTGTGGGCCGCGCTGGACCACGTGGAGGCCAACAAGGCCATCCGCGCCCTGGTGTTGACGGGGGCGGGGCGCGGCTTTTGCGCCGGCGCCGACCTGTCGGAGTTCGACTTTGCCGAGGGCCCCGACCTGGAAAAGCGCGCCGACCCCGGCCCGCTGATCGAGCAGTCCTTCAACCCCACCACGCGCCGGCTGATGAAGGTGCGCGTGCCCACGGTGTGTGCGGTCAACGGCGTGGCCGCGGGCGCCGGCGCCTCGCTGGCGATGGCCTGCGATATCACCATCGCCGCGTCCACCGCGGTTTTCATCCAGGCCTTCAGCAAGATCGGCCTGGTGCCCGACAGCGGCGGCACCTGGTTCTTGCCGCAGCGCGTGGGCCTGGCGCGCGCCATGGCGCTGTGCCTGACCGGCGACAAGCTGAGTGCGCCCGACGCCAAGGCCATGGGCATGATCTGGGACGTGCAGGACGACGCGCTGGGCGCCGCCAAGGCCCTGGCCGAGCGCCTGGCCGCCATGCCGACGCAGGCGCTGGTGGCCACGCGCCAGCTGTTGCGCGGCGCGCACACGCACAGCCTGGACGAGCAGCTCGACATCGAGCGCGACGTGCAGTCGCGCTTGGGCTTCACGCACGACTACATCGAGGGCGTGCAGGCCTTTCTGCAAAAGCGCCCGGCTCGGTTCAAGGGCGAATGAACATGAGCGATGCAGCAACGGCCCTGGCGCGGCGCGTGGGCGAGGCGATGTTTGCCGTCGATCGCGCCTCGCGCGAGACCATGGGCATGGAGCTGCTGGCCTGCGAGCCCGGCCGCGCGCGCATGCGCATGACGGTGCACGCCCGGCACCTGAACGGCCACCAGATCTGCCATGGCGGCTTCATCTTCACCCTGGCCGATTCGACCTTTGCCTTTGCCTGCAACAGCCGCAACCACAGCGCGGTGGCGGCCGGCTGCAGCATCGAGTTCTTGCGGCCCGCGCACGAGGGCGACGTGCTGACCTGCGAGGGCGTCGAGCAGGTGCAAAGCGGCCGCCACGGCGTGTACGACATGCGCGTGACCGACCAGCACGGCCACGTGGTGGCGCTGTTTCGCGGCAAGAGCGCGCAGATCAAGGGCCACGTGCTGCCCGATGAACCCGAACAACAGGAGACGCGCGCATGAACGCGAGCACCAAGACTTTTGCACTGGAGCCGATCGAGAAGGCCAGCATCGACGAGTTGCGCGCCCTGCAGCTGCAGCGCATGAAGTGGTCGCTGGGGCACGCCTACGCGCATTCGCCGGTGTACCGGGCCAAGTTCGACGCCGCCGGCGTGCACCCGGGCGATCTGCGCACGCTGGCCGACCTGGCCAAGTTTCCGTTCACCACCAAGCACGACCTGCGCGACAACTACCCGTTCGGCATGTTCGCCGTGCCGCGCGAGCAGGTGGTGCGCGTGCACGCCAGCAGCGGCACCACGGGCAAGCCCACGGTGGTGGGCTACACCCGCAAGGACATCGACACCTGGGCCGACGTGGTGGCGCGCTCCATTCGCGCCAGCGGCGCGCGGCCGGGCGACATGGTGCACGTCAGCTACGGCTACGGCCTGTTCACCGGCGGCCTGGGCGCGCACTACGGCGCCGAGCGCCTGGGTTTGACGGTGGTGCCCTTCGGCGGCGGCCAGACCGAGCGGCAGATCCAGCTGATCCAGGACTTCAAGCCTGACATCATCATGGTCACGCCCAGCTACATGCTGGCGATTTGCGAGCAGGTCGAGCACATGGGACTCGACCCGAAGGCGCTCAGCCTGCGCATCGGCATCTTCGGCGCCGAGCCCTGGACCAACGAGATGCGCCACGCCATCGAGCAGCGCGCCGGCATCGACGCGGTGGACATCTACGGCCTGTCCGAGGTGATGGGCCCCGGCGTGGCCAACGAGTGCGTGGAGACCAAGGACGGTCCCACCATCTGGGAAGACCACTTCTACCCCGAGATCATCGACCCCGACACCGGCGCGGTGCTGCCCGACGGCGAGGAAGGCGAGCTGGTCTTCACCAGCCTGACCAAAGAGGCGCTGCCCATCATCCGCTACCGCACGCGCGACCTCACGCGCCTGCTGCCCGGCACCGCACGCACCATGCGCCGCATGCAGAAGATCACCGGCCGCAGCGACGACATGATGATCATCCGCGGCGTGAACGTGTTCCCGACCCAGATCGAGGAGCTGATCCTCAAGCGCCCCGAACTCTCGCCCAACTACCAGTGCCTGCTGACGCGCGAGGGCCCCATGGACAAGCTGAAGGTCGCGGTCGAGACCGCGCCGGGGCTCGACCCCATGGGCATCGAGGCGCGCGCCGCCGCCAAGCTGCTGCAGCACGAGATCAAGATCTACGTCGGCAGCAGCGTCGAGATCGAACTGAAGCCCGAAGGCGGCATCGAGCGCAGCGTGGGCAAGGCGCGGCGCGTGGTGGATCTGCGGAAAAAGTGACTTCGCGGGTGGGTGATGCGCCGCCGGCCCTCACCCCAACCCTCTCCCAGAGGGAGAGGGAGAAACGCCAGGACACTACTGCTGCTCGATGGTCTCCACCATCAGGTCCATGTAGGTGTCCGGCCCCTGCGTCAGGCGGATGCGCACCGGCAGGTACTGCAGCGTGGGGGCGAACCAGATTTCGGCGCTGATGGGGCCGCGCGGCTTGTCGATCGGGCGGGGCTTCAGGTGCAGCGCGGGCACGGCGCCCAGGCGCGGCAGCTGCAGCGTGTCCTCGCCCACCACGTCGTAGGTCCATTCGTCCACGCCGCCGGGGCGCGCCAGCCACAGGCGGATGCTGGTGCCGGGCGTGGGCGCGATCTGGCCGCTGGCGAAGCGGTGCGCCAGCTCGACGAACTGGCTGGCCGTGTCCTGCACGCCCTCGGGGCGCGGCACGCTCTGGCCGTTGTCCAGACGCACCGCGTCGCCGATGCGCACGCCGCGCCGGCGCTGGCGCACCTGCTCCTCGTACACCTCGGGCGCCAGGCCGCGCGCGGTGATCTCGCCCTGACTGGTGAAGCGCATCGACAGCAGGATGCCGACGTCGAGCTGCACCGCCGCCTGGTAGCGCGTGCCGGTGTGCTGCCACAGCACCTGGGCGTTGCCGTGCAGCTCGCCGCGGTAGTTGCCGCTCAGGGCGTAGGCCAGGCGCGTGTCGCCGGGCCAGCCGGCCAGGAAGGCCGGCTCGGTGCCGCCGGCCTCGCTGGCGGCTGTTGCCGGCGCCGAGGCTGCCGCCTGCGGCGCGCTGGCAGCATCGGCTGCGGCGACGGCTGGCTCCGCCCCGGTTGGGCCGGGCGCCGGCGTGTCCGCCACCTCGTCCGGGGCCGGCGGCAGGGTTTCGGGTTCGGGCGCGGCAGCCGGCGGCGGCGCGCTGGCGGGCTGTGCCGGCGCCTTGGCGACTTTATTTTTGATAGCTGCCGGCGCTTTGTGGATCAGCGCTGTCGGCCTGTTTGACACTGAAACCGGCGCAGCGGTCTCGGCCGCTGCGGTCACGGGTGCCGGCGCCTGCACGGTGATGGTGCGCGTGTACATGGGCGCGGTCACCTGGGCCAGCAGGCTGGGCGGCTGCAGCAGGCCGCGCAGCCAGCTCAGCACCAGGGCGTGCGCCAGCAGCACGCCGATCAGGATGAGCCCGAGCGTGCGGCGCTCGCGGCGGCGGCGCTGCGCCGGGTCGGGCGGCGCGGACGAAGGAGGGTGGCTCAGGCGCCGGGCCACGATGGGGCGGCGCTGTCGGTGGGCGGGCGCGGCGCCAGGCGCCAGGTGGTGGTGGGGGCGGGCAGGGTGAGCGGCAGGCGCAGCAGGCGCTGCTCGCGCGCGACCAGGGCGGTGACCTGGCGCTGCGGGCCGGCAAACAGCGGCAACTCGTCGAGCCGGCGCAGGCGCCAGGCGGAGGCTGAGGCGGCCGCACCCTTGCGGGCCGGGCGCGCGCCGCGCGGCGCGGGGTCGGGCACCTCCAGGCCCAGCCATTCGTCGCCGGCGGCCAGGCCAGCGGCGGCGGCGGGGCCGCCGTCCAGCACCACCTTGACGGTGATGCCGGCCTGCTCGGCGACGCGTAGGCCCAGCGCCTGCGCCAGCGGCGCCGGGTCTTGCAGCACCTGCACGCCCTGCGCCGTCAGCAGGCGCTCCAGCGGCAGCTCGTCGGTGCCGTGCACCCAGGCGGCCAGCTCGGGCGCGTAGCTGCGTCCGCCCAGCTCGGCCAGCACGGCGGCGACGTCGTCCTCGCGCAGCGGGCCGCCCTGGCAGCGCCGCCACAGCGCGCGCATGACCTCGTCCAGCGTCGCCCGGTCCTCGCCGCGCAGGGTGAGGTCCAGGCACAGCGCCACCAGTGCGCCCTTGGTGTAGTAGCTGATGGTGCTGTTGGGCGTGTTTTCGTCCGGGCGGTAGTAGCGCAGCCAGGCGTCGAAGCTGGCCTGCGCCACCGACTGCACGCGCCGCCCCGGCGCCTGCAGCACCTGGTTGGCGGTCTTGGTCAGCAGCTTGCAGTAGGTGGCGTCGTCGATCAGGCCGGCGCGGCGCAGCAGCAGGTCGTCGTAGTAGCTGGTGAAGCCCTCGAAGAACCACAGCAGCTCGGTCGGGTTCTCGCGCGTGTAGTCGTAAGGGGCGAACTCAATGGGCTTCAGGCGCTTGACGTTCCAGGTGTGGAAGTACTCGTGGCTGATCAGGCCCAGCAGCGTGACGTAGCCCTCGCCCGCGGCGACGGCGCTGTCGGGCGCGCCGATGCGCGGCAGGTCGGCGCGCTTGCAGATCAGGGCGGTGCTGGCGCGGTGCTCCAGGCCGCCGTAGGCGTCTTCGACCGCATTGAGCATGAACACGTAGTGATCGTGCGGCGGCGCGCCCTCGGGGTGCCAGAAGCGGATGGCCGTCTCGCACACGGTCTGCGCATCGCGCAGCAGGCGCGCGCCGTCGAACGAAGCCGGCGCGCCGGCGACGACGAAGCGGTGCGGCACACCGCAGGCCTCGAAGGCGCCGCTCCAGAACGCACCCAGCTCGACCGGGTGGTCGACCAGCTCGTCGTAGTCGCGCGCCACGTAGTCGCCGAAGCCGCGCGCATCCACGCGCCGCGGCGTCATGGCGGTGGCCAGCTGCCAGTGCGGCGCCGCCTTGGGGGCGGGCACCGTCAGCTGGTGCGCGCCGCCGTCCTGCCCGTGCACGCGCAGCAGCAGGCTGGTGCCGTTGAAAAAACCCCGCTCGGCGTCCAGCCAGGCGGTGCGCACCGAGGCGTCGAAGGCGTAGACCTCGTAGCGCAGCAGCAGCGGCTGGCGCGGGTCGCAGTCAATGCGCCAGCTGCACTTGTCGAGCTGGCGCAGCGCGCAGGCGGCGTCGCCCTGCCGCGCCGTCAGGCCGTTCAGGTGACGGGCGAACTCGCGCACCAGGTAGCTGCCCGGAATCCACACCGGCAGCGACACCGTCTGCTCGGCCGCCGGCTTGGCGATGCGCAACTCGACGGCGTAGCGATGGCCGTGCAGGTCGGCTGCTTCGACGCGGTAGTGGATGGGGGCGACAACAGCCATGAAAATCGAAGACGCGCGAGCGCTCAGCAATGGATGGCACCAGCGCCGCACAAAACTCCAAGAGCCCGCTGGCCGCGGAGCAGGCCGGGCCAGTGATCGCCATGGCCGGGCTTGTACCGGCCACGGGCGATGCCCCCTGGAGGGGGGAGGCGCAACATCGCGCAGCGAGTGGAGCAACGGGGGTCGTTCATGTCAGCGGGCGAGCAGTTGCTCGATCTGCTGCGCGTTGATGGCGCCGGGCACGCGGTGGCCGTCGACGAACACCAAGGTGGGCGTGCCGGTGATGTTGTACTTGCGCGCAAACGCCACGTTGGCGTCCAGCGCGGCGGTGTCGCACTTGGACGCGCCCTTGGGCGCGACGTGGCGCAGCATCCAGTCGTCCCAGGTCTTGGCCTTGTCGGTGCTGCACCAGATCTGCTTGGACTTCTCGACCGAGTCGGGCCCCAGGATGGGGATCAGGAAGGTGTGGACGGTGACGTTGTCGATTTTTTCGAGGTCGGCCTCGAAGCGCTTGCAGTAGGGGCAGTTGGGGTCTTCGAACACCGCCAGCTTGCGCTTGCCGTTGCCGCGCACGACGGTGAAGGCGTTCTTGAGCTGCAGGTCCTTGAAGTTGATGGCGGTGAGCTTGTCGATGCGCTCTTCGGTCAGGTTCTTGCGCGCGCGGGTGTCGATCAGCGCGCCCTGGATCAGGTAGTTGCCCTCGGCGTCGCTGTAGAAGATGTCGTTGCCGATGCGCACCTCGAACAGGCCGGGCATGGGCGTCTTGCTGACCTCGTCGATCTGCGTCAGGCCCGGAATGCGGTCCATCAGGGTCTTGCGCAGGGTGGCCTCCTGCGCGCCGGCCAGCAGCGGCAGCAGGGCCAGCGCCAAGACGGCCAGCCAGCGGCGCGGGGTGGGGGTGAGGTTCATGAACGGCTTCTTGTCAAAAGGGTGGATCGAAAGGGATGAAGAACTGGGACACCGCCAAGGCGCGGACGGTTCCCGTCAGACGTTCATGGCCAGGCGGGCGACGCGCGCCTTGAGCGGGCCGCTGTGGTCGAACAGGGTCATGCCCCAGTTGCGCAGCGGGCCGGCCAGCGGCCCGGGGTGGCCGAACAGCAGTTGCAGGCCGTCGGTGGCCCAGCGCATGCGCAGCCAGTGGCCCTGGCGCGCGCGCTCGTAGCGGCGCAGCAGGCGCAGGTCGGATACGGGGCGCCAGCGCTCGCGCGCGGCCAGCACGCGCGCCAGCTCGGCGGCGTCGCCCAGGCCCACGTTCAGGCCCTGGCCGGCCAGCGGGTGCATGGCGTGCGCGGCATCGCCGGCCAGCGCAAAGCTTTCACCCACGCGCCCCGGCATGGCGCCGACCCAGCGGCGCGCGTGCGCCAGCACCAGCGGCCAGCTGGCGCGCGCGCCTTGCACCTGCAGCGCGCCCAGGGCGTCGCCGCTCATGTCGTGCAGGTGCGCGGCCAGGGTGGCGTCGTCCCAGGCGGCAACCAGCGCGGCGCGCTCGCTGGCCAGCGACCAGACCACCGCCACCTCGCGCCCGCCCGGGCCGCCCAGGGGCAAAAAGGCCAGGACGTCGCCCTCGGACGTGAACCACTGGCGCGCCACCTGCTCGTGCGGGCGCTCGCAGTCCAGCCGGGTGGCCAGGGCGTGCTGCGGGTAGCGCACGCTGTCGTATTCGATGCCCAGCTCGGCGCGCGTGGCGCTGGCGCGGCCCTCGCACACCACCGTCAGCGGTGCGGCCACCGGCGCGTCGATCACGTCGATGGCGCTCTGATAGCGCACGGCCTCGGCCAGCAACTGCTCCAGCCGCGGCACGTCGACGATCCAGTTGAGCGCGGCCACGCCCTGCTGCTGGGCGCTGAAGTGCACGGCGCCCTGCTGGTCGGCCTGCACCTGCATGGCCAGCACGGGGGTGGCGGCCACGCCCTCCGGCCAGCAGCGCAGCGACTGCAGCAGGGCCTGCACGGCGGGGCTGATGGCGTAGGCGCGCACGTCGGCCGTGGCCGGCGGGCCGGCGGGCGGCGCTACCAGCGCCACGCGCAGGCGATCGCGCGCGGCCAGCAGCGCCAGCGTGCGCCCGACGATGCCGGCACCGCGGATGCAAAGGTCATGCTCGAAGGCCATGCGTCGATTGTATGAAGGCGCCGCAGCACCGGTCGGGCGGGCTAATGCTCCGCGGCCAGCACCTTTTCCAGGAAGCCGCGCAGCGCGGCCCGGTAGCGCGCCGGGTCTTCCGACCACGACTCGACGTGCCGCGCATGGGTGCGCACATAGGTCATGTCCGGGCGCAGGCGCTTCAGCTCGTCGCTGATGACGATGGGCACCAGCGCGTCGGTGTCGCCGTGCGCGTCGAACAAAAAGCGCGGCCGGGTGGCGAACACCGGCAGGGTCAGCGTGTCGTCCAGTCGGATGCCCACGCGCCAGGGCGTGATTTGCGTCGCCACCCAGGTCACGGCACCGCTCAGCGGCAGGCGCTTGGCCTCGACGTAATGCTGCAGCGTGGCGCGCAAGTCCAGCGCCGGCGCGTCCAGCACCGCTGCGACGACGTCCTCGGTGTGCGGCGCGTGGCGCAGGTATTGCCCCACGATGGCGCCGCCCATCGACTGCGCGGCCAGGATGATGTGCCTGGCGCCATGGCGCCGCGCCGTTTCGACCGCGGCGTCCAGGTCGTGCCATTCGGTCAGGCCGAAGCTGTAGATGCCGTCGGGCGAGCGCGGCGCGCCGGCGTCGTTGCGGTAGGCGTACAGCAGCGTGGTGATGCCCAGCGGCCGCGCCACGCTGGCCACGCGGTAGCCGTCCTCGCGCCGGCCGCCGATGCCGTGGGTGTAGACCATCCAGATGTCGCCCGCGCCGGCTGCGGGCGGAATCACCCAGGCCGGCAGCGGGCCGAGCTCGGACGCGATGGACACGGACTCGAACGGCCAGCCGAAGGCGCGCTGCGGATCGCCGTCGTAGTCCAGCGTGAGCGGGTCGCGCGTTTGCAGCGTGCGGTTGGTGAACGGCCCGCCCACCGTCACCATCTGCTTGAGGCCGCTGGACAGCTGCCAGCCGATGCCGCCGCAGTAGGCGGCCAGGGCCAGCAGCAGGGCGGCGACGAGCCAGGACAGTTTGCGGATCATGGGCGGTGCGGTGGGCTGAAGCGTGCGGGGGCGTGCATGGCCAAGGTAGCGCGGGGCCGCGCGCCGTTGCGCGGACAATGGCGGCCTGTCTTGCCCCGTTGATCATCATGCAGCAGCCCGAACCCGATGTCCGCGCCCGCGTGGCGCGCCTGTTTGTCTACCCCGTCAAGTCCTGCGCGGGCGTGGAGCTGGGCGAGGCGCTGCTGGCCGAGACCGGGCTGGACCTGGACCGCGCCTGGATGGTGGTCGATGGCGAGGGCCAGTTCTTGACGCAGCGCGAGTGGCCCCGCATGGCGCTGGTGCGCCCGCAGATCCGCCTGAGCGAAGTGGTGCTGCGGGCACCCGGCATGCTGGCCTTGCACCTGGGCATCGACGAGGTCGAACGCCCCCTGCACGTGCGCGTGTGGAACGACGAGCTCGACGCCTGGGACATGGGCGACATCGCCGGCCAGTGGTTCAGCGATTTTCTGGGCCAGCCCGGCCTGCGCCTGGCGCGCTTCGACCCCGAGGTGCGGCGTCTGTCCAACCTGAAGTGGACGGGCGGCATCGAGGCCGTCAACCAGTTCGTCGACGGCTACCCCTTCCTGGTCACCAGCGAGGCCTCGCTGGCCGAGCTCAACCGCCGCCTGCAGGCCGCCGGCCACGCGCCGGTGGGCATCGAGCGGCTGCGGCCCAACCTGGTGCTGGCCGGCGTCGAGCCGCACGACGAAGACCGCCTGGCCCAGCTGCGCATCGCCACCGCCGACGGCCCGGTGGTGCTCAAACCCGTCAAGCCCTGCGCGCGCTGCCCCATCCCCAACATCGACCCGCAGACCGCCCAGAGCAGCCCCGAAGTGCTGGCCACGCTGAGCCAGTACCGCGCCGATGCGCGCGTGGACGGGCAGCTCACCTTCGGCATGAACGCCATCATCCTGGGCGGCGTGGAGCGCACGCTGCGCGTGGGGGATGCGGTGGAGGGCGATTGGCTGTTCGATTGAAACTATCAAATCAATAGCTGTCCGCGCATGATGGATGGGCGCTGGCGGTTGATTTGACTCATAAACTGCCGACCGGCGCAACCCCGCCGCGCCGGTACAATCGGCGCTTCCCCCGAATCCAGACGAGACCTGCGCCATGAGCCTGCAATGCGGCATCGTGGGCCTGCCCAATGTGGGCAAGTCCACCCTCTTCAACGCCCTCACCAAGGCCGGCATTGCCGCCGAAAACTATCCCTTCTGCACCATCGAGCCCAACACCGGCGTGGTCGAGGTGCCCGATCCGCGCCTCGCGCAGCTCGCCGACATCATCACGCCCGAGCGCATCGTGCCGGCGATCGTCGAGTTCGTCGACATCGCGGGCCTGGTGGCCGGCGCCAGCAAGGGCGAGGGCTTGGGCAACCAGTTTCTGGCGCACATCCGCGAGACCGACGCCATCGTCAACGTGGTGCGCTGCTTTGAGGATGCCAACGTCATTCACGTGGCCGGCAAGGTCGATCCGATCGCCGACATCGAGGTGATCCAGACCGAGCTGTGCCTGGCCGACCTGGGCACGGTCGAGAAAGCCGTGCAGCGCTACGGCAAGGCCGCCAAGAGCGGCAACGACAAGGAAGCCGCCGCCATGCTGAAGGTGCTGGGCCCCGTGCAGGCGGCGCTGAACGAGGCCAGGCCGGTGCGCACGCTGGCGCTATCCAAAGAAGAGCAGGCGCTGATCAAGCCGCTGTGCCTGATCACCGCCAAGCCGGCGATGTTCGTCGGCAACGTGGCCGAGGACGGCTTCGAGGGCAACCCGCTGCTGGACAAGCTGCGCGAATACGCCGCCAGCCAGAACGCGCCCGTGGTGGCGATCTGCGCCAAGCTGGAGGCCGACATGGCCGACATGGGCGACGAGGACAAGGCGCTGTTCCTGGCCGAGATGGGACAGGACGAGCCGGGCCTGAACCGCCTGATCCGCGCTGCCTTCAAGCTGCTGGGTCTGCAGACCTACTTCACCGCCGGCGTCAAGGAAGTGCGCGCCTGGACCATCCACATCGGCGACACCGCGCCGCAGGCGGCGGGCGTGATCCACGGCGATTTCGAGCGCGGCTTCATCCGCGCGCAAACCATCGCTTTCGACGACTTCATCACGTACAAGGGCGAGCAAGGCGCCAAGGACGCGGGCAAGATGCGCGCCGAGGGCAAGGAGTACGTCGTCAGGGATGGGGACGTGATGAACTTTCTGTTCAACGTCTGACCGACGCTCACCAGCGCGGCTTGCGCTTCTCGACAAACGCGGCGATGCCCTCGCGGGCCGAGTCGGTCATGGCCACGCTGCAAAAGCTGTCGGCCGCGGCCGCCACGGCTTGTCGGTAGCCGTTGTCGTTGGCCAGCATGAAGGCCTGGCGGCCAAGGCGCACCACCTCGGGCGACTTGCCGCACAGGGTTTGCGCCAGCGCGCGTGCGCCGGCCAGGGCCTGGCCGGGCTCGGTGATGCGTGATACCAGGCCCAGGGACTGCGCCTCGTGGGCGTCGAAGGCGCGCCCGGTGAACAGCAGCTCGAAGGCGCGGTGCTTGCCGACGATGCGCGGCAGATGCGTGAAGTGGATGGAGGGCAGCACGCCGGCGTCGATCTCGGGGTAGCCGAAAGTCGCGTCCGACGCGGCGACGATCAGGTCGCAGGAAATGGCGATGGTCATGCCGCCGCCGCGCGCCGTGCCGCCCACGGCCGCGATGGTGGGCTTGCCCATCTGGAACTGCAGCTCGGTCATGCGCACGTACAGGCGATCGAGCAGGGCGCGCACGGTCGGGTGCGCGCCCTGATGCACGGCCGCCAGATCGAGCCCGACGCAAAAGCGGCCCGGCACCCGGCTGCCGACGATGACGGCGCGCACCTCGGGGTCGCGCGCCGCGCGTTCCAGCGCGGCCAGAAGGTCGTCCAGCAGGGCCTCGGTGAGGGCATTGACCGGCGGGTTGTCGAGCCCGATTTCGGCCACCCGTTCCTTGACTTCATAGCGGATCAAAGACATGTCGCTTCCTTCGTTGGCCGGGTGGTCGCGTTCGGCGCAGGCCCCCCGCATCGCCGCGAATTCAAGCCTTGCGCCGGCGCAGCAGCCAGGCCAGCAAGGCCAGCACCACGATGACGCCCAGCGCCAGGCCCACGCGGGCCAGGGTCACCAGGGTGGTGTCGGCGCTGGGCGGCGCACGCAGCCGGGCCACCTGCGGCTGGCTCACCTTGGCCTGCGGGTCGCCGTAGCTGGCGAGCAGGTAGTTGCCCAGGGTGGTGATCTGCGTGTCGCTCAGCTCCTGCGCAAAACCGGGCATGACCGAGTCCACGCCGTAACGCGGCACGCCGTGCAGCATGACCTGCACCAGGTTGTTGGAATCGGCGTGGCCCAGCGATGCGTTGTGGAACAGCGAGGGCAGGCTGCCGTCGTCGCTGCCCTGGGCCTGGGCCTGGTGGCAGGCGGCGCAGTAGGCGTCGTACAGCTGCGGGCCGGTCATGGCGTCGTGCTCCTTGGGCAGGGCCACGCCGCGGATGGTGGCAAGGGCGTCGGTCTGGCTGCCATAGCTGTCGGCCGGCTGCCTGGCACCGGCATTGGCCACGGCGGGCACGGACTTGAGGTAGACCGCGATGGCCTGCAGGTCGGCGGGCGTCAGGTGCCTGAGGCTGTGGTCTATGGCCTCGACCATGGGGCCGGCGGCCGAGCCCTTGCCGGGCACGGGCTGGCCGCTCATGTAGCGGACCAGGTCGGGCGCGCTCCAGTTGCCGATGCCGCTGTTGGCGTCGGGCGTGATGTTGGGCGCATACCAGCCGCCCAGCTCGCTGCCGCCCAGCGAACGCTTGAGGTCTTCGGCCATCAGCAGGTTGCGCGGCGTGTGGCAGGTCGAGCAGTGGGCCAGGCCCTGGGCCAGGTAGGCGCCGCGGTTCCACTCGGCGCTTTGCGCGGCGTCGGCCTGGTAGGGCGCGGCGTCGAGGAACAGGGCGTTCCACACGCCCAGAAAGGGGCGGGCGAGGTTGAAGGGGAAGGGCAGCGCGGTGGCGGGCGCGGCCCCGTCCACGGGCGCCACGCCCTGCATGAAGAAGGCGTACAGGGCCGCGACGTCCTCGTCCGACGTCTTGGCGTACGAGGTGTAGGGCATGGCGGGGAACAGGTTGGCGCCGTCCGCGCGCTTGCCGTGGCGCACCGCGTTGCTGAACTGCTGCAGCGTGTAGTTGCCGATGCCGTGGGTCTTGGACGGCGTGATGTTGGTCGAGTAGATCGCGCCCACCGGGCTGGCCAGCGCCAGGCCGCCCGCCATGGCCTTGCCGCCCGGGGCGGTGTGGCAGGCCACGCAGTCGCCGGCGGTGGCCAGGTAGCGGCCGCGCTCGACCAGGGCGCTGTCCGCCGCGTTGTCGGCCGCGCGGGCGGGCATGGCGCCGAGCAGGGCGGCGGCCAAGAGGGAGGTGGTGAGTGCGTGTTTCATCGTGCCGTCCTCCCGCTCAGGCCTTGTCCAGCGTGTGGCTGCGCGGCAGCATGGCCGGCCCGCCGTTGCCGGCGATGATGTGGGCGCCGGTGCGCAGCGCCACGGCAATGGCGTTGAGCGTGGAGTTGCAGGTCGCCGAGGTCGGCAGCACGCCGGTGGAGGCCAGGAACAGGTTTTCGTGGTCCCAGGCGCGGCCGTAGGGGTCGCACACCGACAGCTTGCGGTCGGCACCCATGCTCAGGGTGCCGCAGATGTGCTGGTTGTTGGCGAAGTCCGTGTCCTTGCTGTAGCGCAGGTTGCTGCCGCCCATGAGCTCGGCGATCTTGGCGAAGTCCTGCTGGCCGCGCTTGTGGCCCTTGAAGGTGTAGTCGTCGATGTGGTAGTGGGCACGCGGCTTGGGGATGCCCATGCTGTCCTTCTCGTCGGCCAGGTCGATGCGGTTGTCGGGGTGGGGCAGCACCTCCAGCACCGTCTTCACGTTCATTTCGCGGGCCGCCGCGTGGCGCAGCTTGTCGGCAAATTCCTGGCCGTAGACGCCGGCCTTGAGCAGCGCGTTGGTGGCGCCGTCCACGCGCGAGATGTTGGTGAAGTCCAGGCGGTAGGGCGCGTGCTCGCCGCGGAAGGCGCCATCGCGCATGTGGTTGATGGAGCTGGGGCTTTGCGGGCCACGGCCGAGCCACACGTCCTCGTCGGCATCGAAGCTCAGCGAGGTGCTGGGGTGGTCCATCAGGTGGCGCCCGACCTGGTCGTATTCGTTGGCCAGGCCGCGCTTGAACTTGTCGCTCTTGGACAGCAGCAGCAGGCGCGGCGATTCGATGCCGTTGGCCGCCACGATGAAGGTCTTGCCGGTGACGCGGTGCACGTTCTTGTCCACGTCGTAGTAGTTGGCGGCGACGATGCGGCCCTGCGCGTCGTGTTCCAGCTGGAACACGTTGGCGTGGATCTGCAGCTTGACCCCGGCCTTGAGCGCCTGCTGCACGGCAATGCCGCCGTGGTATTGGGCGTCGATGGGGCAGATCGGCTGGCAGTTGTTGGCGCCGCCGCAGGGCGGCCGGCCATCGAAGGAGCGGCTGTTGCGCGCCACGGTATTGGCCAGCACCTTGTAGGTGCCGGCCAGGCGCTCGCGCACGCGCGCCATGGCGTAGGGCTCGGCCACGGTCTCCATGGGAAAGGGCTTGCTGCGCGGCGAGCCGGTCTCGGTCGAGCCGCCCACGCCCATGATCTCCTCGGCCTCCTGGTAGTAGGGCTCCAGGTCGTCGTAGTCGAAGGGCCAGTCCACGCCCACGCCGTACAGCGACCGGATCCTGAAGTCGTTGGGCAGGTTGCGCCAGGCGTGCGCCGCCCAGTGCCAGCTGGTGCCGCCCACCTGGCGCACGTACTCGGCCGGGTAGGGATAGGGGCCGGCCTGCACCAGGTAGCCGTTGTCGTCGGGGCGGTAGATGGGGTGCGGCGCGCTGGGAATCGATGGATACGGCGTCATCCAGTCGCCCCGGCGCGAGGCGTTGCGAAAGCGCGCCACGAAAACGCCACGGTCCGAGGCGCCGCCCGCCTCCAGCATCAAGACCGAGGCGCCGGAGCGGGCCAGCTTGGCGCCCAGCATGGCGCCGACGATGCCGGAGCCGACGATGACGTAGTCGGCGGAGAGTTGGGAGTCGGCCATGGGGTGTGCCCTGTGGGTTGCTTCTTGTTGTGGATGGAGGCTCAGCGCGGCCGGTTGACGAGCCGGATGTCGAATGTCGTGGGATTGCTGGTCCAGCTGCCGTGCAGGCCGTAGAGGTAGGAGGGCGGGCGCAGCTTGCCGGCCACCAGCTGGGCGTTGAGTGCGAATTCGTAGGCCACCACGCGGGTGTCGTGGCCGCTGCCGGCAATGCCCAGCCACCAGCCCTGCATGAGCTGCCCGGGCACATGGGCCAGCTCGGGCTTGTCGGCCTTGATGCGGGTGTTCAGATCCGCCAGGGCGACCTGATTGGTCTGCACCCACTGCCACAGGCCGTCGACTTGGGCGCCGAACTTGTCGTCCAGCGCCTGCCAGGCGGCCTGCAGGCGGGCGGCCAGGCCGGGGTTCAAATCCTCGCGCTCGGTCAGATAACGCGACAAGGCCATGAAGCCCGGGCTGGCCGCAGGCGTGGGTGCTGGCGTCGCAGCCAGTGCCCAGGGTGCCAACTGCGCGGCGCCGACCGCCACCAAGCCGCCCAGCAGCTGACGACGTTGCAGGCCGAAGGCCGGGAAGGTGGGGGTGTGCGGCATGGTGTGGTGGTTCCTGAGACAGTCGGCGCGAACTTCAAGCCAAATCAGCCTCCAGCGCACACAGGGACTGCGCTGAATGCTATCAAAATGAGATTTTCGGTGCGGCCGCGATGGCGGCGGGTGTGCCGGCATCGGGCGCGCGCAGGCTTGCGTCAGCGCCGGCGCCGGCCCAGCAGCAGGGCCAGCGCCGCACCCGCGGCGGCGGCGATGGCCATGGACTGCAGGGGCTTTTCGGCCACGTAGGCGCTGGTCTGGTCGGCGGCGCTGGACAGCTTCTGCCGCGCCTGCCGGTTGGCCGAACGGGCGGCGGCCTTGCCGCGCGTGCCCAGCTCGTCCATCTGCGCCGACAGCGATTCCAGCCTGGGCAGCACGTCTTCGCGCAGGCGGTGCAGGCGGGCCTGCGCCTTGTCCAGCGCCTCGCCCACGCGGGTGCGCGGGGTGTCGGGGTTGGTGAATTCTTCGGGGGATTCGGGGTTCATGGGACCACTCCAGTCAGAAGCGCGCTCGGGATGGGCGCGCCGGTTCATGGGCCATTGTGCGCCGGCCGCGCGTCGGCGCCGCACACCGGGCAGTCGGCCTGGCGTGACACGCGCAGGGTGGTGAACTCGCCCTGGCGGGTGTCGATCATCAGCAGGCGCCCGACCAGCGGCTCGCCGATGCCGCACAGCAGCTTGATCGCCTCGGTGGCCTGGATGCTGCCGACCAGCCCCACCAGCGGCGCCAGCACACCCAGGGTGGCGCAGGCCACGTCCTCCACCTGCTGGTTGGGCGGAAACACGCAGGCGTAGCAGGGCGAGTCGGTGCGGCGCGGGTCGTACACCGACACCTGGCCGTCGAAGCCGATGGCCGCGCCCGACACCAGCGGCTTGCGGTGGCGCACGCAGGCGGCGTTGAGCGCGTGGCGCGTGGCGTAGTTGTCGCCGCAGTCCAGCACCACGTCGGCGTCCCGCACCCGTTCATCCAGCAGCGCGGCGTCGGCGCGGCGCGCCACGGTGTGCACCTGCACGCCGGGGTTGCGCGCGGCAATGGCCTGGCGCGCCGAGTCGACCTTGGGTCGGCCGACGCTGGCCTCGGTGTGGATGATCTGGCGCTGCAGGTTGGTCAGGTCGACCGTGTCGTCGTCGACGATCGTCAGCCGCCCCACGCCGGCGCTGGCCAGGTACAGCGCCACCGGCGAGCCCAGCCCGCCCGCACCCAGGATCAGCGCATGCGCGGCCAGCAGCTTTTGCTGGCCTTCGATGCCGATGTCGTCGAGCAGCACATGGCGCGAATAGCGCAGCAGTTGCGAGTCGTCCATGGGCGGCGGCGGCCCCGCGGCTTATTCCGTCTTCGACTCTTCCTTGCGCTCGACCAGCGTGGTGCTGACCTTGACCGGCTGGCCCTTGAGCTTGGCCAGCGCCTGCTCCAGCGGGAAGTCCTTGTCGCTGCCGTACTCGGGCGGGCGGCGCTCGGCGGCGGGCTTGCGGGCATCGGCCTCGAGCTTCTTGAGGGCGTCCTCGCGCTCCTTGGCCAGGGCCGGGTCCGTGACCTCGGGGCCGCTGCCCGACAGGTGGTGCTCCAGGTCGGCCTCGCGCATGCGCAGCACCGCAAAGGGGCTGCCCTCGGCGGTGTCGTCGACCATGATGTCGGGCACGATGCCCTTGGCCTGGATGGTGCGGCCGCTGGGCGTGTAGTAGCGCGCGGTGGTCAGCTTGAGCGCGGTGTCGGGGCCCAGCGGGCGCACGGTCTGCACCGAGCCCTTGCCGAAGGTCTGGCTGCCCATGATGACGGCGCGCTTGTTGTCCTGCAGCGCGCCGGCCACGATCTCGCTGGCCGAGGCCGAGCCGCCGTTGACCAGCACCACCAGCGGCACCTTCTTGAGCGCCGCCGGCAGGCTGGCCAGCGGGTCGGCGCCGCGCCGGCGCATGTAGTCCTCGGGCAGGGCCTTGTAGATGGCCTTGCTTTCCTCGATCTGGCCGTTGGTGGTGACCACCGTCGCGCCTTCGGGCAGGAAGGCGGCCGACACCGCCACGGCGGCGTCCAGCAGGCCGCCCGGGTCGTTGCGCAGGTCGAGCACCAGGCCCTTCAGGTTGGGGTCTTTCTTGTAGATCTCGTCCAGCTTGGCGACGAAGTCCTCCACCGTGCGGTCCTGGAACTGCGACACCCGGATCCAGGCATAGCCCGGCTCCATCACCTTGCCCTTGACCGACTGGGTGCGGATCTCTTCGCGCGTGATGGTGACCGGGAAGGTGCGGTCCTCGTCGCGGCGCCAGACGGTGAAGCGCACCTGCGTGCCCGGCTCGCCGCGAATGCGCTTGACGGCGTCGTTCAGCGACATGCCCTTGACGGCGGTGTCGTCCACCTTGGTGATCAGGTCGCCCGACTTCAGGCCGGCCTTGTCGGCGGGCGAGCCCTCGATGGGCGACACCACCTTGACCAGGCCGTCTTCCTGCGTGATTTCGATGCCCACGCCGACGAAGCGGCCGGTGGTGCCTTCGCGGAATTCCTTGAACGACTTCTTGTCGAAATACTGCGAGTGCGGGTCCAGCCCCGACACCATGCCCGAGATGGCATCGGTGATGAGCTTTTTCTCGTCCACCGGCTCGACGTAGTCGGTCTTGATCAGGCTGAACACGGCGGCGAGTTGCTGCAGCTGCTCCAGCGGCAGCGGCGCCAGCGTGCCGCGCGCCACCGTTTGCAGCGAAACGGTGGTCAACGCGCCGGCCAGCGCACCGACGGCGATCCAGCCGGCGATCTTGGATTTCTGACTCATGATGACGGGGCTTTCTTGGCGCAAGCGCTCAATATACAGGGTTCGGGTGGCGGCTTGATTTGGTGTGGCCCGCCGGGGAGTAAGTTCCGCCGCGCGGCGCTCAGCCGCGGCCTTGCCGCGCCACCGCCGCCGCCGCCTGCTCGGCCGCCTGCGCATCGCCCAGGTAATAGTGGCGCAAGGGGCGCAGCGCGTCGTCCAGCTCGTACACCAGCGGGATGCCGTTGGGGATGTTCAGCCCCACGATGTCGGCGTCGGAGATGCCGTCCAGGTACTTGACCAGCGCGCGGATCGAGTTGCCGTGCGCCACCACCACCAGGCGGCGGCCGGCGCGGATCTCGGGCGCCAGCACCGCGTTCCAGTACGGCAGCACGCGCGCCACGGTGTCCTTCAGGCACTCGGTCAGCGGCACGTCGCTGGGCTGCAGGTGGGCGTAGCGCGGGTCGCTGCGCTCGCAGCGCGGGTCGTCCGGCGTCAGCGCGGGCGGCGGCGTGTCGTAGCTGCGCCGCCAGGTCAGCACCTGCGCCTCGCCGTATTTCTTGGCCGTCTCGGCCTTGTTCAGGCCCTGCAGCGCGCCGTAGTGGCGCTCGTTCAGGCGCCAGTGCTTTTGCGAGGGCAGCCACAGGCGGTCCATCTCGTCCAGCGTCAGGTGCAGGGTGCGGATGGCGCGCTTGAGCACGCTGGTGCAGGCCAGGTCGAACGCGTAGCCCTCGGCCTTCAGCAGGCGGCCGGCCTGGCGCGCCTGCTCCACGCCGGTGGGCGTCAGGTCGACGTCGGTCCAGCCGGTGAAGCGGTTTTCCAGGTTCCAGGTGGATTCGCCGTGGCGGATCAGGACAATCTTGTGCATGGGGCGGATGGGGGCAGAAGGCGGCGCAAGGAAAAGGCCATCGCCGGGTCTGCGGACGATGGCCATGCGCCATTTTAAAATGCCGGATTGTCCCCGCGCCGCCGGCCGGTGCTCCGCCGCCCCAAAAGGCGCTCCCTGTTCAAAGGATTTTCAACGTGGATTTCGTGATTGCCAACTGGGCCCTGATCCTGCTGGCCCTGGTTTCGGGCGGCATGCTCGCCTGGCCGCTGCTGCAGGGCGGCGGCGGCGCCGGCCTGTCGCCGGCGGCGGCGGTGCAGCGCATCAACCGCGAGAAGGCGGTGGTGATCGACGTCTGCCAGCCCGAGGAATTCGCCGCCGGCCACGTGGGCGGCGCGCGCAGCATCCCGATGAGCGAGCTGGAGGCCAAGCTGCCCGGCGCGGTCAAGAACAAGGCCACGCCGCTGGTGATGGTGTGCGCCTCGGGCGTGCGGGCGCGCCGCGCGGTGGCCATCGCGCGCAAGCTGGGCTACGAAAAGGCCGAGGTGCTGGCCGGCGGCATGAAGAGCTGGCGCGACGCCAACCTGCCGATCGAGAAATGAACCACCCCCGTTGCTCCACTCGCTGCGCGATGTTGCGCTTTCCCCCTCCAGGGGGCATCGCCAGTGACCGGGGAGACCCCGGCCACGGCGATTGCTGGCTTGACCTGCTCCGCGGCCGTTCGGCCCTCGGGGTTTTTGCCCTGTTGGTGGTGCGCGGCGCCATGGAAAACTGAAATGAGCACCGCCATGCCCCACATCACCCTCTACACCACCGGCAGCTGCCCCTATTGCATTCGCGCCAAGCAGCTGCTGGCCGCGCGCGGCGTGACCGAGTACGAAGAAATCCGCGTCGACCTGCAGCCCGAGCAGCGCCTGGCCATGATGGAGCGCAGCGGCCGGCGCACGGTGCCGCAGATTTTCATCGGCGCCACCCACGTGGGCGGCTGCGACGAGCTGATGGCGCTGGACGCCGCCGGCGGCCTGCGGCCGCTGCTGAGCGCCTGAGATAATCCGGCGACACGCGGCGCACCGGTCCAACGGCGGTCGCCGCCTTTCCCCCTTTTCTTTTTCCCCTTTAACCGAGACTTTCCATGGCCGATCAGGACCCCGTGTTCAACATCCAGCGCGTCTATCTGAAGGAAGCATCGCTGGAGCAGCCCAATTCGCCCGCCATCCTGCTCGACGCCGAACAGCCCGCGCTGGAAATCAACCTGGGCGTGAACGCCGAGAACGTGGCCGAGGGCATCTTCGAGGTCGCCGTCACCGCCACCGTCACCTCCAAGATCGGCGAGAAGACGGTGTTCCTGGCCGAGTGCAAGCAGGCCGGCATCTTCGAGATCCGCAACGTGCCCGAGGACCAGATGGCCGGCGTCATCGGCGTGGCCTGCCCGCAGATCGTCTACCCCTACCTGCGCAGCAACGTGGCCGACTTGATCCAGCGCGGCGGCTTTCCGCCCGTGCACCTGGCCGAGATCAACTTCCAGGCCATGTACGAGCAGCAGCAGGCCGCGCAGGCGGCGGCGCCCGCCACCACGCAGTAATTTCAAGCCCAATCGGCCTCTGGCGCCCACCGATCAAGCGCGAACAGCTATGAAAATCATAGTTATCGGTGCCGGCGCCTGGGGCACCGCCCTGGCCGTCAACGCGGCGCGCAACCCCACCGCCCACCAGGTGGTGCTGTGGGCGCGCGACGGCGCGCAGGCCGAGGCGCTGGAGCGCACGCGCGAGAACGCGCGCTACCTGCCCGGCATTCCGCTGCCGCGCGAGCTGGCCCTGCGCGGCGGCGACGTCGCCACGCTGCTGGACGCGGCGGCGCAGGCCGACCTGATCATCGTCGCTACCCCGGTGGCCGGCCTGCGCCCCACCCTGGCGCTGCTGCAGGGCGTGCGCGTGCCGCTGGCCTGGCTGTGCAAGGGCTTCGAGCCGGCGCAGGACCCGACCGCGCCGCGCCCCTTCGGCCTGCTGCCGCACGAGATCGCGCGCCAGGTGGCGCCCGACTTGCCGGCCGGCGTGCTGTCGGGCCCCAGCTTCGCGCAGGAGGTGGCGCGCGGCCAGCCGACGGCGCTGGTGGCTGCCAGCCGCTCGCCCGCGGTGCGGCGCGCCATGGTCGAGGCCTTTCACGGCCCCACGCTGCGCGTGTACGCCAGCGACGACTGGGTGGGCGTGGAAGTGGGCGGCGCGGTGAAGAACGTGCTGGCCATTGCCACCGGCCTGGCCGACGGCCTGAACCTGGGGCTGAATGCGCGCGCCGCGCTGATCACGCGCGGCCTGGCCGAGATCGCCCGCCTGGGTGTGGCGCTGGGCGCGCAGGCCGAGACCTTCATGGGCCTGTCGGGCCTGGGCGACCTGGTGCTGACGGCCACGGGCGACCTGAGCCGCAACCGCCGGGTCGGCCTGCTGCTGGCCGCCGGCAAGACCACGCAGCAGGCCGTGCAGTCGCTGGGCCACGTGGCCGAGGGCGTGTACAGCGCCCACACCGTGCTGCAGCGCGCGCACCACCTGGGCGTGGACATGCCCATCACCGAGTGCGTGGTGGCGCTGCTGGACGGCCAGCTCAAGCCGGTGGAGGCGGTGGCGGCGCTGATGGGGCGCGACCCCAAGGGCGAGCTTTTATAGCCAAACTGGCCGCTGGCCGGCGTGCAGCAAGCGCTAGCAGCTATCAGATGATGAGCATCACGCGGCCGGCATGAAGGCCAGCCGCACATAGATGGGCGCGTAGGCCTCGGCCTGCGTCACCTCGACCAGGGTCTCCTTGGCCAGCTCCAGCAGCGCGATCAGCGTGACCACCAGCACCGGCACGCCGCGCGCGGGGTCGAACAAGTCCTCGAACGGGGCGAAGCGCCGGCCCTGCAGCTTTTTCAGCACGATCGACATGTGCTCGCGCACGCTCAGCTCCTCGCGCGAGATCTTGTGGTGCTGCACCAGCCGGGCGCGCTTCAGGATGTCGGCCCAGGCGCCCTGCAGGTCGGCCAGCGCGACGTCGGGAAAGCGCGGCGTGAGCGCCAGCTCGACGTACACCTGCGCCTTGAGAAAGTCGCGGCCGAACTGCGGCACCTCGGCCAGGCGCGCGGCGGCCAGCTTGATGCGCTCGTACTCCAGCAGGCGGCGCACCAGCTCGGCGCGCGGGTCCTCGGGCTCCTGGCCCTCGGCCGTCTTGCGCGGCGGCAGCAGCATGCGCGACTTGATCTCGATCAGCATGGCCGCCATCAGCAGGTATTCGGCCGCCAGCTCCAGGTTGCGGCTGCGGATTTCGTCGACGTAGCTGAGGTACTGGCGCGTGACCGCCGCCATCGGGATGTCGAGGATGTTGAAGTTCTGCTTGCGGATCAGGTACAGCAGCAGATCCAGCGGGCCCTCGAAGGCCTCCAGAAAGACTTCCAGCGCGTCGGGCGGGATGTACAAATCCTGCGGCAGCGCGAACAGCGGCTCGCCGTACAGGCGCGCCACCGCCACGTGGTCCACCGTGTCGGGCAGCAGCGTGGCGCTGCCGGCGTCGGCCAGCAGCTCGGCGGTGTCGGGGGTACTCATGCCCGGACGGGCTCAGGCTCTCAGGCGCTCATTCCGCGTCGAGCGCGTCGGGATGCGCACCGGGCTTGGGCGCATACGCGTAGTAGACGTAGGCGGTCTGCGGCACGCGCCCGGCGCGCAGGTCGGCCTGCTGCTGCAGGTCGATGCGCTTGTCCCACAGCAGCGCACGACCCTGGCGCTGGCTTTGCTCCAGCTCGGGGCGCTGCTGCTTGAGCGACTGGATGAAATTGGTGGCCTCGGAGGTGTAGTGCGGGCGGGCGAACAGCTTGGCGAGCGACATGGATTTTTACGGTTGAATCGAGGGGCGGCGTGCGCGCGGCACGGGCGCCGTGCGTTACAAACGCGTTCTGTCGATTTTACCGGGGCCCGATCACGATGAAAAACCTCACCCGCCGCACCCACCGCTGGGGCCTGGCCGCGCTGCTGGGCGCCACCCTGGGCCTGGGCGCCTGCGACCCGCAGGCCATCAAGGAGCTGGAGGAGGGCGTGTCGACCGAGGCCGACGTGGTGCAGCGCTTCGGCCAGCCCGAGCGCGTGTGGCCCGAGGCCGGCGGCGCCAAGACCTACGAGTACAACCGCCAGCCCGCCGGCCTGCGCAACTACATGATCACCATCGGCGCCGACGGCAAGATGAGCGCACTGCGCCAGGTGCTGACGCCCGAGAACTTCGCCCGCGTGCAGCCCGGCCAGGGCGTGGAGGACGTGCGCCGCATGCTGGGCAAGCCCGCGCAGCAACTGCCCCTGCCGCTCAAGAACCAGACCGTCTGGACCTGGAAGTTCCTGGAGCCGCCCAGCGAGACCAAGGCCTTCAACGTGTACTTCGGCCCCGACATGCGCGTGCAGCGCAGCGAGATCGGCCCCGACCCGGACGGGCCGGACATGCGCGGCGGCGGTTGAGCAAACCCCCGGACTGACATACGGCAATCGGCCGCCCGCCAGCGGCAAAGGCGCCACAGTCGGATACTGCGGCGCATGCTTTTTCACCGATTCAACATCTCGCACCCGCGCAGCCCGCGCTGGGCCGTCGGCGCTGCGCTGGCGCTGGCGGCCGCGCTGGGCTTGACGGCGCCCGCGGCGCAGGCGGCGCAGGCGGCCCAGGGCCTGGATCTGGCCCTGACGGCCGGCAACGGCAAGTACCACGTGCACAAGTACGGCCTGGTGCTGGGCTGGACGCGCCCCGACCCGCTGTGGCAGGGCACGCAGTGGCGCCTGATGCTGCGCCACGAGGGTGAGCTGGCCCAGTGGCGCGTGCCCGATGCGCCCAATGTGCTGGAGCTGGGCTATTCGCCCGTGCTGCGCTTCGAGCGGCCGCTGGCCGGCTCCAGCACGGTGTTTTTTCTGGAAGGCTCGATCGGCGTGCGCCTGCTGTCGCGCACCCGCGTGGCCGGGCACGAGCTGAGCACGGCCTTTCAGTTCTCCGACCAGCTGGGCCTGGGCTGGCAGTGGGGCGAGCAGGGGCGCCACACCCTGGGGCTGCGCCTGCAGCACCTGTCCAACGCCAGCATCAAGGAGCCCAACCCGGGCATGAACTTCTGGCAGCTGGTGTATCGCTACCGTTTTTAATCAACTGACCGGACTGCTCTCGATGCGATAGCGCGCGGGCGCCGCGTCGCCCTGCGCCACCAGCTGCCAGCGCCGCCGGTGGAACTGCGCCACGCTGGCGCGGTGGGCGATCGACAGCAGGGCGCCGCCGGCCTGCTCGGTCAGCGCGCGCAGGCGCTCGTAGAGCGTGCGTTCGGCCTCGGGGTCGAGCGCGCTGGTGGCCTCGTCGGCCAGCACCCAGGCGGGCTTTTTCAGCAGCACGCGGGCGATGGCCAGGCGCTGCTGCTCGCCGCCGCTGAGCTTTTGCGTCCAGTTGTCGCGCTCGTCCAGGCGCTCGGCCAGGCGCGGCAGCAGGGCGTCCTGCAGCGCCTGCTTCAGCTGCTCGTCGCGGTAGTTGGCGGCCGGCTCGGGATAGGCCAGCGCGTCGCGCAGGCTGCCGTCCGGAAAGTACGGCCGCTGCGGAATGAACATGCTGTGCGCCGGCAGCGCCACGCGCCCCTCGGCCCAGGGCCAGATGCCCGCCAGCGCGCGAAACAGCGTGCTCTTGCCGCTGCCCGAGGGGCCTTGCAGCACGGTGTGTTCGCCCGGGCGCATGGCCAGCGTGGCGCCCTGCACCAGGGTGGCGCCGGTGGGCAGGGACACGGTCAGCGCGTCGGCCGCCAGGGTGTTGGCGCCGGCGTCGGGCACGGTTTCGAGTCGGCTGGGCGCGCCCTGCGGGCGCGACAGCGCGGCCTCGAAGCTGGTCAGACGCTCAGTGGTGGCGCGCCAGGCGGCCAGGCCGTCGTAGTTGTCGACGAACCAGGACAGCGAGCCCTGCACCTGGCCGAACGCGCTGGCGATCTGCATCAGCTCGCCCAGCTGGATGGCGCCCGAGAAAAAGCGCGGCGCCGCGACGATGAAGGGAAAGACGACGGCCGCCTGCCCGAACAGGTTGGTAAAGGCCACCAGCTGCTTTTGCTTGTTGATGAGGCGCAGGTAGTTGGCCAGCACGGCCGAGAAGCGCGTGTCCAGGTTGCGGTTTTCCACCGCCTCGCCCTGGTCCAGCGCGATCGACTCGCTGTACTCGCGCACGCGCACCAGGTGGTGGCGGTAGTTGGCCTCGCGCCGCTGCTGCTCGAAGTTCAGGCCGATCAGCGGGCGGCCGATGTAGTGCGTCAGCACGCTGCCCACGGTGCAATAGGCTACCGCCATCCACACCATGTAGCCGGGGATGTCGAAGGCGTGCCCGCCCAGCTGGAAGGCGAAGTTGCCCGACAGCCCCCACAGGATGCCGACGAAGCTGACCAGGGTGACCACCGCGTTCAGAAAGCCCATCGACAGGCCCACGGTCTGCGCGGTGAACAGGTTCACGTCCTCCTGCAGGCGCTGGTCGGGGTTGTCGGGCACGCGCTGGCCGGGCTCCGGCAGGTGGGTCACGTCGGCCGGCTCGGCGGGCGCGGCGCTGGCGTAGCGGCCCAGCTCCATGCGGTAGAAGGCATGGTCGGTCAGCCAGCGGCGCATCAGGTCGCGCGTCATCCAGGCGCGCCAGCGCAGCTGCAGCAGCTGCGTGAGGTAGAAGCGATAGACCGCGATGACGATGAAGATCAGCGCCAGGTAGGTGAAGCGCCCCAGCTGGGTCCAGAACACGGCGGCGTTCTTGTTTTGCAGCGCGTCGTAGAAGGTGCGGTTCCACTCGTTGAGCAGCACCAGCATGTACACGGCGGCCAGGTTCAGCGCGATGATGGCCGCCAGCAGGCCGCGCGCGCGCCACTTTTCCTCGGAGCCGAAGTACGGCGCCGACAGGTGCAGCACCTGACGCAGGAAGCGCCGGACGCGGGCCAGTTTGTCGAACCAGATCATGGGGAAACTTTCACGAGTGGGTGGCAGCGCGCATGGTAGCGACCCGCCAAGGTGCGCCGGGCGCGGCCTATACTGAACTGAAACCCCGCCATCCGAAATACCGCCCCGCACGCCGCCGATGCCCGACCCGATCCTGACCCTGCCGCAGGCCGACTGGCCCTATGCGCAAAGCCTGATGCGGCTGGCGCTGGGGCTGGCGCTGGGCCTGCTGATCGGGCTGGAGCGCGAGCGCCGCGGCAAGGAGGCGGGGGTGCGCACCTTCGGCTTCATCGGCATGCTGGGCGCCATCGGCGGCGCGCTGGGCATGGCCTACGGGCTGGCGGCGCTGGCGCTCACCGGCCTGCTGGCGGTGCTGCTCAACCTGTCCTCGCTGCGCGCCAATCAGGGCACCGAGCTGACCACCTCGGCGGCGATGCTGGTGACCTGCATGTCGGGCATCCTGTGTGGGCAGGGCCACACGCTGCCGCCGGCGGCGGTGATGGTGATCGCCACCGCGCTGCTGGCCTGGAAGGAGCGGCTGGCCGACTTCTCGATGGGCCTGTCCGAAAGCGAGGTCCGCTCGGCGCTGCTGCTGGCCATCCTGGCGATCGTGATCTACCCGGCGCTGCCCACTGGCACGGTGGGGCCGGGCAACCTGATCGAGCCGCGCTACGCCTGGGTGACGGTGATCCTGATCGCCGGCATCGGCTTTTTCAACTACGTGCTGTGGAAGATGTACGGCACGCGCGGCACCGAGCTGTCGGGCTTCTTCGGCGGCCTGATCAACAGCAACTTCACCGTCATCGAGCTGTCCGAGCGCGTGCGCGAGGTGGGCGCCGCCTTCGTGCCCACGGCCTACCGCGGCATCCTGCTGGCCACCACCGCCATGGTGGCGCGCAACGCGACGCTGCTGCTGATTCTGGCGCCGCAGGCGCTGGTGGGGGCGCTGTCGGCCTTCGGGCTGATGGCGCTGGTCAGCGTGTCGCTGGTGCTCAGCAGCATGCGCCAGCGCCGCGGCGCGCCGGCCGAGGCCACGCCCGAGATCAACCTGGAGCTGCCGTTCTCGCTGTCGCAGGCGCTCAAGTACGGCGCCATCTTCCTGGTGCTGCACGTGGTGGGGGCGCTGACGCAGCGGCACTTCGGCGACGCGGGCTTCTACGTCGTCAGCGTGGTGGGCGGCCTGCTGTCCAGCGCCAGCGCGGTGGCCGCCGCCGCCACCCTGGCCGAGCAGGGCAACATCGAGCCCTTCACGGCCGGCGTGGGCGCGGTGCTGGCCTCGTTCACCAGCCTGGTGTTCAGCCTCAGCTTCGTGCTGCGCACGCGCAGCCGGCCACTGATCCGCACGCTGGCGGCGTCGATGGTGGCGGTCGGCGCGGCCGGCCTGGTCGGCCTGCTGGCCAGCCACTGGGCCGAGCCCTGGGTGGAGCGCGTGATCGAGCTGGTGCGCCGGGGAGCGTAGTTAAGGCAACGCTGAACAAGTCCCATGCGCGTCGCGCATCCCTGATTGGGGCGGTCTGCGGCGTTGCAAATCCTCGCGATAGCCTCAGCTATCGCTGCGGTTTGCGCCTTGCATCCCATCCCCAATCAGGGCGCGCGCCATCGCAGGGACCTATTCAGCGTCGCCTTAAGCCGGCTGCAGCAGGCCGTCCAGCCGCGCGTCCCAGCGCGTGTCGGGCAGCACGTCGGCCAGCTGCGCATCGGTCAGGCCGAAGGTGGGGCGCAGCAGCTGCGCCAGCACGGCACGGAAGTCGTGGTGCACCGGCACGTCGCGCTGCTCGTGCAGGTTGGCCGCGGCCAGGCCGCTCCACTCGCCCCACCAGCGGCCGCCGGCCACGCCCGGGCCGATCAGCCACATGGCGTTGCCGTGGCCGTGGTCGGT
>OFTX01000152.1_pt1 | contig 43312 bp, 39 predicted proteins | sample 1775051 | NCBI WGS metagenome assembly OFTX01 (sample SAMN08195772, study PRJEB24354) | sludge metagenome | isolation source: sludge from phenol fed wastewater aerobic bioreactor A | place: India: Nagpur | collected 2016-09-15 | reverse complement strand
CTCACGGACTTTCCGTCCATGGATGGACGGAAAGCGTCGCCGCGGGGTGTCGTTTTCTCTTGGCTACTTCTCTTTTGAACAAGCAAAAGAGAAGTAGCTCGGGCGCCGGCAGGCGACCGAAACCGCTTTGTCGCTTGCGAAAGCGCGAGAGCAAACGCCTTGCTCCCCAACCTCGCCAACAGGCGAGAAAACCCCTCACCCACATGCCGCCCTGCGGCTCTCCCGATGCGGCGGATAGTAGGCGAACACGCGGGTGTCGCTGCCGTAGAAATTCATGTCGTCGATGTGCTCGCCGCCGAGGCGTTCGGCCACGCGGTCGGAGGCTTCGTTGCCCACGCGCACGAGGCTGATCACCCGCGGTGCGTGCAGCTGGTTCCAGGCGAAGTCGAGCACGGCGATGCCGGCTTCGGTGGCGTAGCCATGGTGGCGGTGTTCGGGCTTGAGCATCCAGCCCAGTTCCAGGTCGGGCCAGCCTTCGGGGCAGAACAGGCCGGCGCGGCCCACGAATTCGCCGCTGTGCTTCAGTTCCAGCGCCCACATGCCGTAGCCGCGCAGCTGCCAGTGGCCGAGCAGCATCGCCAGCGAGCGCCAGGCGTTGGTGCGGTCCAGCGGCTGGCCGTCACCGATGAAACGGGTGCTGTCCGGGTCGGCCAGCATGGCGGCGTAGTCGTCGAAATGGCGCTCGGTGAGCGCGGTCAGGCGCAGGCGCGCCGTCTCGATTACAGGGATGTCGATCATGTCGAATCAGCAAGCAGGTGCCGTGCCATGGAGCCTGCCCATGATCCCCAAGCGCGAGGTGTTGGGGATCATGGGCAGGCTCCCAGCAGCGCGGCGAGCGCACGGGTGCTCGAAGCGAGGCTCTCGTGCCATGGCAAGCCGATGATTGTCTCACCGGTGGCCGCATCCGCAAAATCCTCGGCCTCGCCGGGCGGCAGCAGGTGGCGGTAGTCCACCGTGATCTCGGTGTCGGCGGGCAGGTCGGCCAGCGCGAACACGAAGCCCAGGTGCCACAGGCCGTTGGGCTGGAAACTGTGGTTGATGTAGCACTCGTCGGGCCAGTCCGGTGAGACCGTGTAGCGGTCCTCGAACCAGCGCGCGCTGGCGTACTTCAGCTGCGCCAGTTCCGGCGCGTCGAACTCGGCGTGGCGGTAGGTGCGGTCGATCTGGTCGGGCGCGGTGACGATGCTGCCGGCGCGCACGGCCTCGGCCAGGAACAGGCCCTTGCCGGCACCGGGGATGCGCGAGGGTGCGATGCGGTAGCGCGGCAGGATCATGGCGAAGCCGGCAAAAACGGGGCGCCAGTGTAGTGCCTGCCGCGCGGCCTGCGGCCGGCGGCTGACGCCGGCTTGCTAGAATGGCCCTTTTCCGTCGCTTTGGAGCCACCCATGGATACCGCCCGCCTTTCCCGTTTCGTCGGCCAGCTGTGGGACGACGAGATCGTGCCGAAGCTGGTGGAGTACATCCGCATCCCCAACAAGTCGCCGATGTTCGACAAGGAGTGGAAGGCGCACGGCCACATGGACGCCGCGGTGAAGCTGATGAGCGACTGGGCGAAGGCCAAGCTGGCCGCGCTGCCGGGCGCCACGCTGGAGGTGGTGGAGCTGGAGGGCCGCACGCCGCTGATCTATATCGAGGTGCCGGGGCAGGGCGACGACACCGTGGTGCTGTACGGCCACCTCGACAAGCAGCCGGAGATGACCGGCTGGGCCGAGGGCCTGGGCCCGTGGACGCCGGTGCTGAAGGGCGACAAGCTCTACGGCCGCGGCGGCGCCGACGACGGCTACGCGATCTTCGGCTCGCTGGCGGCGCTCTTGGCTTTGCACGAGCAGGGCGTGCCGCACGCGCGCTGCGTGATCCTGATCGAGGCCTGCGAGGAATCGGGCAGCTACGACCTGCCGTTCCACGTCGACCACCTCGCCGCGCGCATCGGCAACCCCTCGCTGGTGGTGTGCCTGGATTCGGGCTGCGGCAACTACGAGCAGCTGTGGCTCACCACCTCGCTGCGCGGCATGACCGGCGGCAACCTCACCGTGAAGGTGCTGGACGAGGGCGTGCATTCGGGCGACGCCTCCGGCGTGGTGCCGTCGAGCTTCCGCATCCTGCGCGAGATCCTGTCGCGGCTGGAGGATCCGGAAACCGGCACGATCAAGCCGAAGGAGCTCTACGTCGAGATCCCCGCCCAGCGCGTGGAGCAGGCCAGGCACGCGGCCGAGGTGCTGGGCACCGACATCTACAGCAAGTTCCCCTGGGCCGAGGGCATGCAGCCGGTGACCAAGGAGCTGCCGGAGCTGGTGCTCAACCGCACCTGGCGCCCGCAACTCGCGGTGACCGGCATCGGCGGCATCCCGCCCTTGGACAGCGCCGGCAACGTGCTGCGCCCGTTCACCGCGGTGAAGCTCAGCCTGCGCGTGCCGCCCACGCTGGACGCGAAAAAGGCCGGCCAGTTCTTGAAGCAACTGCTGGAAAAGGACCCGCCCTACGGCGCCACCGTCACCTTCGACCTGGAGAAGGACGGCAGCGGCTGGAACGCGCCCGCGCTGTCGCCGTGGCTGGAGCAGGCGGTGACCGAGGCCTCGCAGCACCACTTCGGCGCGCCGGCCACCTACATGGGCGAGGGCGGCTCGATCCCGTTCATGGGCATGCTGGGCGAGAAATTCCCCCGGGCGCAGTTCCTCATCACCGGCGTGCTCGGCCCGCACTCCAACGCGCACGGCCCGAACGAGTTCCTGCACATCCCCACCGGCAAGAACGTCACCGCGGTGGTGGCCGAGGTGGTGGCGAAGCATTACGCGCAGGGTTGACGTTTCTCCCCTCTCCCGCTTGCGGGAGAGGGGCAGGGGAGAGGGCGCTTTGGCTTCTGTGCACGACGGCCCTCTCCCCCAACCCCTCTCCCACGCGTGGGAGAGGGGAGTCGGATATGTAGAGGGTTTATCGCCATGGACCACTCCCATCTCGCCGCCAACTGGGCCGACATCCGCCATCGGGTGGACGAGGCCTGTCGTGCCGCCGGGCGCGATCCATCCGAGGTTGCCATCCTGCCGGTCAGCAAGACCTTCGGTCCCGAGGTGGTGCGCGCGGCGATGGCGCTGGGCCTCACCCGCTTCGGCGAGAACAAGGTGCAGGAGATCCGCGACAAGGCGCGGGCGCTGCCCGATGCCGGCATCCAGTGGGTGATGATCGGACACCTGCAGACCAACAAGGCCAAGGACGTGGCGCGGCTGGCCAGCGAGGTGCAGTCGCTGGATCGGCCGGAGCTGGCCGAGGCGCTGGATCACCGGCTGCGGATCGAGGGGCGCACGATCGACGTGCTGGTGCAGGTGAAGACCTCCACCGAGGAGTCGAAGTACGGCCTGCCGCCGGCCGAGCTGCCGGCCTTCCTCGATCGCCTCGCCCGCTACGACACGATGCGTGTGCGCGGCCTGATGACGCTGGCCATCCACACCCAGGTGCCGGAGGAGATCCGCGCCTGCTTCCGCCAGCTGCGCGAGCTGCGCGACGCCGCCATCGCCCGCGGCCACGACATCCCGCGCCTCTCGATGGGCATGAGCGGCGACTTCCCCATCGCGATCGCCGAGGGCGCCACCGAGGTGCGCATCGGCACCGCGATCTTCGGGCGCCGCCCCACTTCGGACAGCTTTTACTGGCCCGAAACCGGGCAGTAAGCCGGCGGATGCCGGCTCGCTGGCACAAGTTTCGGAAAAATCTGATGTTTTCCGGAGTGTGATCGGTGTAACGGCGTTTGCGAACGACGGGGTTCAATTAACTTCGATCCAACAACCACCCCGATTCGTCTTGGTATGGTCAACCCTTCGTCACGTCGTCTGCACGCCAGGCGGCACCTCCGAGAACCGTCGTAGGGGTTTCTGCCTCATGCCAATCCAGCGATTGACCGGTGTTGCCGCACTCGTTTCGATGCTGCTGTTCGCCATCCCCGCGCATGCCGAAACCCGTGGCGTCGCCCAGCTTCCGCTCATCGCCGGTGCCGCCTCCGCTTCCCCGCTGTCGCTGAACCAGCTGCCCATCCTCAACCCCTCGCCGATGCTCGCCGCGCCCAGTGCGCCGAGCTTCGCCGGCGCGACGCCGGCCTTCGGCGCCGGCCGCAGCCTGCTGGCGCCGGTGGAATCCGCCCCGGCCAAGGCCGACGACGCCAAGCCCGCCGCCAGCCAGGCCGACGACCAAGCCGGCAACGACCAGGCCGACGGCCCGGCCGAGACCATCACCGACCTGCGCAAGGCGCTGATCGGGCTGGCGATGAACCTGCGCGACGTGCGCTACGTGCGCGGCGGCCACAGCCCGAGCACCGGCTTCGATTGCAGCGGCTTCGTGCGCTACGTGTTCGCCCATGCGATCGGCGTGCAGCTGCCGACCAACTCCGCCTCGCAGTTCCTCGCCGGGCTCAAGGTGAAGCGCGCCGACATGAAGCCGGGCGACCTGGTGTTCTTCCACACCGGCGGCCGCCATCACCGCATCTCCCACGTGGGCATCTACATCTCCAACGGCCGCTTCATCCACGCGCCCACCTACGGCAAGGCGGTGCAGATCTCCAGCCTCGACGAGGCCTACTGGGCCAAGCATTTCGTGGGCGCCAAGCGTCCCGAGGGCATGCTGGCGGCCGCTGGCAAGGGCTGATTCTTTATCGATGCGATCATCCCTGATCGCGAGAATCAAACGGGCGGCCATCCATGGCCGCACTCTTCACGATTATTGCGATCGTCCTTGATCGCGAGCGTCAAACGAGCGGCCATCCATGGCCGCACTCCTCAGTCATTGCGATCACTCCCTGATCGCAGTCGTGTGCCTTTCCGTACATGACCGCGGGGTATGCAGCCGTTACGCTAGCGTCTTTGCCCCTGTCGCCGGGGCTTCGACGGATTGAACATGCCGAATCTCCCGCCGGTCACCCGTTACCTGCTGATCGCCAACGTGGTGGTGTTCGCATTGCAGCAGCTGTTGCCGGATGCGGGTTCGCTGGCCCTCGTCGCCAACTTCGCGTTGTGGCCGCTGGGGCCTTCGCCGTACTCCAACGTGGCCGGGTTCGAGCCGTGGCAGCTGGTGACGTATGCCTTCATGCACGGCGGCTACGAGCACATCCTGTTCAACATGTTCGGCCTGTGGATGTTCGGCGGGGTGATCGAGCGCACCTTCGGCGCGCGCAACTACACGATCTACTACTTCGTCTGCGCGATCGTGGCGGCGCTGGCGCAGCTGTTGGTGGTGAAGTACTTCACCCACGGCTTCTATCCCACCCTCGGCGCCTCGGGCGCGCTGTTCGGCCTGCTGCTGGCGTTCGGCATGCTGTATCCGCAGGAGAAGATGTTCCTGATCTTCCTGCCGATCCCGATGCCGGCGTGGCTGTTCGTGATCGGCTACGCGGCGGTGGAACTGGTGCTGGGCGTCACCGGCACCCAGGCCGGCGTGGCGCACTTCGCGCACCTGGGCGGCATGGTCGGCGGCTATGTCATGATCCAGTACTGGCGCGGCCGCCTGCCGCTGAAACCGCAGCGCCGGCTGTTGCGCTGATCATCTAGGAAACCCATGAGCCACGACCTGCAGCGCCGCCTCACGCCGCGCCACATCACCTTCATGGCGCTGGGCATGTGCATCGGCGCGGGCCTGTTCCTGGGCTCGGCCAGCACGATCAAGCTGGCCGGGCCGTCGGTGCTGTTCGCCTACCTGTTCGGCGGCGCGATGATCTTCATCATCATGCGCGCGCTGGGCGAGATGGCCGCGCACGAGCCGGTCGCCGGCTCCTTCAGCACCTACGCGCACAAGTACCTCGGTCCGTTCGCCGGCTACCTCACCGGCTGGAACTACTGGATCCTGATGATGGGCGTGGGTATCGCCGAGAGCACGGCGGTGGGCATCTACATGAAGGCGTGGTTTCCCGACACGCCGCAGTGGATCTGGGCGTTCGCCAGCGTGGCGATGATCGGCGGCCTGAACCTGCTGGCGGTGAAGGTGTACGGCGAGCTGGAGTTCTGGTTCTCGCTGATCAAGGTGCTCACCGTGGTGGCGATGATCGCCGGCGGCTGCGCGATGATCTGGCTGGGCTGGGGCAACGGCGGCACGCCGGTGGGCCTGTCCAACCTGTGGACGCACGGTGGCTGGTTCCCGCACGGCATCACCGGCACGGTGCTGGCGCTGCCGGTGCTGGTGTTCTCCTTCGGCGGCATCGAGACGATCGGCATGGCGGCGGCGGAAGCCGCGCAGCCGGAACGCACCATCCCGCGCGCGGTGAACTCGGTGATCTGGCGCATCCTGATCTTCTACATCGGCTCGCTGTTCGTGATCATGGCGATCTACCCGTGGAACGAGCTGGACGCGAACAGCAGCCCGTTCGTCACCACCTTCGCACGGCTGGGCATTCCCAGCGCGGCGGGGCTGATCAACTTCGTGGTGATCACCGCGGCGCTGTCCAGCTTCAACTCCACCACCTTCAGCGGCAGCCGCATGCTGCACAGCCTGGCGATCAAGGGCCAGGCGCCGGCGGCGATGGGCCGCACCAGCGCGCACGGCGTGCCGGTGCGCGGCGTGCTGGTGACGATGGCGTTCCTGCTGTTCGGCGTGCTGATGAACTACCTGGTGCCGGGGCGCATCTTCGGCATGATGATGTCGATCCTCGCGTTCAACACGGTGTGGACCTGGGGCATGGTGCTGGTGGCGCACTGGCGTTTCCGCCGCCGGCAGGCCGAGCCGTTGGCGTTCCGCCTGCGCGCGTGGCCGCTGTCGAGCGTGCTGTGCCTGGCCTTCCTCGCCTTCGTGTGGGTGATGCTGGGCTGGAGCCCCGACACCCGCGTGGCGCTGTACGTGGGCGTGCTGTGGATCGCGCTGCTCACCGTGGCCTACTACGCGTTCGGCGTCGAGCGGCGCATGCGGCAGGTGGCCGTGCCGCAGGCCTGAGCCGCGCCCCGGTCCACGATCCAAAGCAGGAGTCCCGCCATGAAATCCCGTGCCGCCGTCGCCTTCGCTCCCGGCCAGCCGCTGCAGATCGTCGAGATCGACGTGGCGCCGCCGAAGCAGGGCGAGGTGCTGGTGAAGATCAGCCACACCGGCGTTTGCCACACCGATGCGTTCACGCTGTCCGGCGACGATCCGGAGGGCCTGTTCCCCTGCGTGCTCGGCCACGAGGGCGCGGGCGTGGTGGTGGAGGTGGGCGAGGGCGTGACCAGCGTGCAGCCGGGCGACCACGTGATCCCGCTGTACACCGCCGAATGCGGCGAGTGCCTGTTCTGCAAGAGCGGCAAGACCAACCTGTGCACGGCGGTGCGCGCCACCCAGGGCAAGGGCGTGATGCCGGACGGCACCAGCCGCTTCAGCTACAACGGCCAGCCGATCCACCACTACATGGGCTGCAGCACGTTCAGCGAATACACCGTGGTCGCCGAGGTGTCGCTGGCGAAGATCAACCCGCAGGCGAACCACGAGCAGGTCTGCCTGCTGGGCTGCGGCGTCACCACCGGCATCGGCGCCGTGCACAACACCGCGAAGGTGCAGCCCGGCGACAGCGTGGCGGTGTTCGGCCTCGGCGGCATCGGCCTGGCGGTGGTGCAGGGCGCGAGGCAGGCGAAGGCGGGCCGCATCATCGCGGTCGACACCAACCCGGCCAAGTTCGAGCTGGCGCGCGCGATGGGCGCCACCGATTGCGTCAACCCGAAGGACCATGCCGAACCGATCCAGCAGGTGATCGTGGGCATGACCGGCTGGGGCGTGGACCACAGCTTCGAATGCATCGGCAACGTCCAGGTGATGCGCGCGGCGCTGGAATGCGCGCACCGCGGCTGGGGCCAATCCGTCATCATCGGCGTGGCCGGCGCGGGCCAGGAGATCTCCACCCGGCCGTTCCAACTGGTCACCGGCCGCAAGTGGATGGGCACCGCGTTCGGCGGCGTGAAGGGCCGCAGCCAACTGCCCGGCATGGTCGAGCAGGCGATGCACGGCGAGATCCAACTGGCCCCGTTCGTCACCCACACCATGGGGCTGGAGCGGATCAACGAGGCCTTCGAGCTGATGCACGCGGGCGAGTCGATCCGCTCGGTGATCCACTACTGACACGCCATGCCCCGAGATTGACGATGGCGTCATGCCCGCGAAAGCGCACTGCTGTCCGGAATATCCGATGTTCCAGTCCGCAGACTCCAAGCGCCGCAGGCTCTCGCCTTGAACAACGAAGCCGAGCGACATGAATTCGCGCAGGCGCTGATTGGTGAACCCCTCTCCCTCCGGGAGAGGGTGCCGGCAGGCGGGTGAGGGTTCGGGCAAAGCGAAATGCTGCGGCAAGTCCGAACCCTCACCCCCGGCCCCTCTCCCGGAGGGAGAGGGGAGAAGATCACCGGCGAGATATTCCGGACAGCAGTGCGCTTCCGCGGGCATGACGCCGTGAGAAAAGGAGATCCCCATGAAGCTTGAACGCATCGAACACCGCGCCTGCTTCGGCGGCTGGCAGGACGTGTACCGGCACGACTCGGCCGTGCTGGGCTGCGCGATGAACGTCGCCGTCTACCTGCCGCCGCAGGCGGAGAGGGAACGGCTGCCGGTGCTGTACTGGCTGTCCGGCCTCACCTGCACCGAGCAGAACTTCATCGCCAAGGCCGGTGCGCAGCGCTACGCGGCCGAGCACGGCGTGATCGTGGTGGCGCCGGATACCAGCCCGCGCGGCGAAGCCGTGGCCGACGATCCGGCCTACGACCTGGGCCAGGGCGCAGGCTTCTACCTCGACGCCACCGAGCCGCCCTGGGCCGCGCACTACCGCATGCACGACTACGTGGTGGACGAACTGCCCGCGCTGGTCGAGGCGCACTTTCCCGCCACCGCCGCACGCGGCATCAGCGGGCATTCGATGGGCGGCCACGGCGCGCTGACCATCGCGCTGCGCAACCTGGGGCGCTACCGCAGCGTATCGGCGTTCGCGCCCATCGTGGCGCCCGCGCAGGTGCCGTGGGGCGAGAAGGCGTTCACCGCCTACCTCGGGCCGGATCGCGCCGCCTGGGCGCGCTACGACGCCACCGAACTATTGAAGACGGCGAGCGAGCGCCTGCCGCTGCTGGTGGACCAGGGCGAGGCCGACGAATTCCTCGCCACGCAGCTCAAGCCGGAGCTGTTGCGCGCCGCCTGCGCCAAGGCGAACCACCCGCTGACCCTGCGCCTGCACCCGGGCTACGACCACAGCTACTACTTTGTGGCCAGCTTCATCGGCGAGCACATCGCCTGGCATGCGCGGGCGCTGAAGGGCTGAGGCGCGGCGCAAAGAACGCGCGCCCCCCGTAGGAGCGCACCCTGTGCGCGAATGCTCTTGCTCCGATCGAAGCCAGAAGCATTCGCGCACAGGGTGCGCTCCTGCATGGATGCCGCGTCAGCGCAGCGCGAGGAAATCCGCGCTGACCACGAAGCGCACCGCGTCCAGCCGCAGCCGCGATTGCGGCAGGGCGGCGAGCAGGGCGTCGCGTTCGGCGGCCAGGGTGGCGATTTCCGCGGCGCTGATCGAGGGGTTCACCGCGCGCAGCGCGGTGAGGCGCGCCAGTTCGGCGTCCAGCGCGCCGCCGGCTTCGGCCGTCGCGGCGTCGATCGTGGCCTGCGCGCGGGCGCGGGCGGTGAGCTCCGCCTTCTCCAGCATCGGCGGCACCAGCTTGGCGAGGAACTTGCGGTAGCGCGGCACCTCGATGTTGCGGTCGGCGGCCTTGCGCAGCGCCAGCTCGCTGGGCTGGAAGTCCGCGCGCTCGGCGAGCCGGGTGTCGATGGCGACGACGATCGGCAGCGCGGGCAGGAAACGCTCGGCGTCGAGCCGGCGGTCGGCCACGCATTCGAGCACGAACACCGCCTGCAGCAGCGCGCTGCGCGCCGGCAGCGCGTCGTCCACCATGAAGGCGGCGTTGCCCTGTTCGCCGGAGAGCGCGAGGTCGAGCGCGCCGGCGATCATCGGATGGTCGAGCCGCAGCAGCGGCAGCTCCTCGCGCGCCAGCGCCACCGCGCGGCTGAAGGTGGCCGACTGCGGGCCTTCGGCGAAGCCGGGCAGGGCGTCGGTGGAGAGGTATTGCGGGTCGAGCAGCAGCACCTTGCCGCCCAGTTCCTCGGCGTGGATGCCGTAGCCTTCCAGCAGGCGCTGCACGAAGGCGTCGCGCGCCGGATCCTCGTCCTCGCGGCGGAACGCGCGTTCCAGCTCGTCCGCGTGCGGGTCGCGGCTGGCGGCCAGCTCCAGCAGGCGGTCGCGGCCTTCGCGGATCATGGTGGCCATCTGCTCGTGCGCGGCACGCGTCTCGGCGAGCAGGGCGTCCAGCTCCTGGTCGCGGCCGTCGTCGCCGCGCGCGTGCTGGTCGGCCAGTTCCGCCAGCGCGTCGCCGTAGCGGCGCAGCAGCTCGCGGCCGTCGGCCGGGCTCTGGCGGAACGCGTCCACGCCCTCGTCGTACCAGCGCGCCAGCACGTGCTGCGCGCTGTCGGCCACGGCGAGGATGTGGATGGCGATGTCGTGCGCCTGGCCGATGCGGTCGAGGCGGCCGATGCGCTGTTCCAGCAGGTCGGGATCGAGCGGCAGGTCCCACAGCACCAGCCGGTGCGCGAACTGGAAGTTGCGGCCTTCCGAGCCGATCTCCGAGCACAGCAGCAGGCGCGCGCCGTCGGGCTGGGCGAAGTACGCCGCGTTGCGGTCGCGCTGCACTATCCCTAAGCCCTCGTGGAAGCGCGCGATGCCGGCGCCGCTGCGCGTGCGCAGCGCTTCCTCCAGCGCCAGCACCTTGGCCTGGCTGCGGCAGATCAGCAGGAACTTGTCCTGCGGATGCGCGTCGAGCAGGGCCACCAGCGCGTCGAGGCGCGGATCGTTCGCGTAGTCGTATTCCAGCACCGGCGGCGGCTGCTGGATGTCGGCGTGGAACTCGGCCAGCAGCGCCTGGCGCGTGGCCTCGTCGAGGCCGGCGGCGTCCAGCACCTGCCACTGCGGCACGCGCTGCGGAAAGCCGCCGATGCCGGCGCGGCGGTTGCGGAACATCGCGCGGCCGGTGCCGTGGCGGTCGATCAGCGCGGCGAGGATTTCGCGTGCATGCTCGGGTTTGATGGTGCGAGATTCCGACGCCGTGTCTTGATCCTCGGCGTCATGCCCGCGGAAGCGGGCATCCAGTGCCTTTGCATCTTGGCTTTCAGAGGCGCTGGACCCCAGCTTCCGCTGGGGTGACGGCGAGGCATTGAGACAGCCTTCCAGCGCCGCGTCGCCGGCAAAGGCGCTGCGCAGCATGTCGAGTTCGGCGGCGTCCAGCGCGGCGCCGTCGAGCAGCTTGTCGGCCACTTTCGACAGCGGCTGGAAGCACTCGGCCTCGGCGAGGTAGGCGTCGAGGTCGTGGTAGCGCTGCGGGTCGAGCAGGCGCAGGCGGGCGAAGTGGCCCTTGCGGCCCAATTGCTCGGGCGTGGCGGTGAGCAGGATCACGCCGGGCGTCTTCGCGGCGAGCTGCTCCACCAGCGTGTAGCGCGGGCTGGCGGCTTCCGGCGTCCAGGCCAGGTGGTGTGCCTCGTCCACCACCAGCAGATCCCAGGGCGCGTCCAGCAGCTGCTGCGCGCGTTTCGGGTTCGCTTCGAGGAAGGCGAAGTCGGCGATCACCAGTTGTTCGTCCTCGAACGGGTTCACCGGCGCGGCGGCGCCGTCCAGCGGCAGTTCCAGCGCCTCGCAGCGTTCCTCGTCGTAGATCGCGAAGCTCAGGTTGAAGCGGCGCAGCAGCTCCACGAACCATTGGTAGACCAGCGTGTCGGGCAACAGCAGCAGCACGCGCGCGGCACGGCCGGTGGCGAGCTGGCGCGCCACGATCATGCCCGCCTCGATGGTCTTGCCCAGGCCCACCTCGTCGGCCAGCAGCACGCGCGGCGGGCGGCGCGCGGCGGCGATGCCGGCCACGCGCAGCTGGTGCGGCACCAGGCCGATGCGCGCCGCGCCCAGGCCCCAGGCCGGCGAGCGGCGCGCCTCGGCGCGGCGGCGCAGGCCTTCCAGACGCAGCTCGAACTGCGAAACCGGATCGGTGCGGCCGCCGATCAGGCGGTCGTCGGCCTGGCTCACGCTCTGCTCGTCGTCGAGCTGGCCCTCGTGCAGCTCGCGGCCTTCGCCGCGGTAGATCAGCAGGTCGTCCTTGATCTCCACCCGTTCCACCAGGAACGCGATGCCCTTGCCGGCCACCCGCTGCCCGGCGCGGAACTCCGCGCGCACCAGCGGCGCGGAATCCGCCGCATACGGCCGCAACACCCCGGCCTTGGCGAACAGCACCTGCACGCCGCGTCCCTCGACGCGCAGCACGGTGCCGAGGCCGAGCTCGGGCTCGGCGGTGGAGATCCAGCGTTGACCAGGTACGAACATTGCACAGCCGCGTCGGTTCAAGGACCGCCAATTATCCGCGTTGCAGGCGTCAATGCACAGCGAAAGAGCGCACGGACGCCTGCTCCACGGGCATGGCGGCGATACCACGTGCCGGTGCGGGCCGTCACGAGCCGCCCGTGATCGTCGTCACGTGGATGGTTCGCTCGTGCGCCGCTTGTCGGGCAAATGCTTCCGCTGATCGGCCGCGGGCTGTTCGCCGGGTTTGCGGCGAGTAGATTCGCCAACGGTTTATGAGGGGGATTCCATGTCTGTCCTGTTGCATCCAGGGGAGTGCCGTCGGATCGGCGCGCCGGTACGGCTCGGCATGCCCAGCCTTGGCCGTATCCGGGCGAACCGGATCGGTTTTGCGTGCCATGCGCACGGGTTCACCGTGGTCGAACTGATGATCACTGTTGCCGTGGCGGCGATCCTGCTGATGATCGCGGTGCCCAGCTTCCGCCACATGCTCGCCACGAACCAGCTCAGCACGGCCGCCAACGAGCTGGTCGGCGGGCTCAGCGAGGCGCGCATGGAAGCGATCCAGCGCAACGCCGGGGCGCAGCTGTGCAGCAACCTGGCCGCCAACAACACCACCGACACGCTGGGCAAGCAGTGCAGTGCGGCCGGCGGCGGTGCGGTCGTGGCGACCAGCGGCAGCACCGCGGCGCCGGTGCGCGCCGCGCCGGCCGGCCTGGTGGCGCCGGTGCAGCTGTCCGGCGACATCGTCGCCATCCGCTTCAACGGGCAGGGGCTCGGATTCAAGGCGGGGGGCTCGGGCGTGCCGTTCGCAGGTACGGTGGCGACGCTTTGCAGCACGTCGCTGAGCAGCAACAACCGCATCGATATCGACATGGCCGCCGGCTCGGTCGTCTCCACCACCGCCAGCACGGGGAGCTGCCCATGAACCGGTGCAATGGCCGGCATCAAGCCGGCGTGGGCCTGATCGAGGTGCTGATCGCCGTGCTGGTGTTGTCGATCGGTTTCCTCGGCATCGCCGCGCTGCAGGCGCGTTCGCTGTCGATGAACAACAGCTCGATGGCGCGCAGCGTCGCCACCATCGCCAGCTATTCCATCCTCGACGCCATGCGCGCGGACCTGGCTTCCGCCCAGGGACACGCCTACGACGGCACGGTCAAGGCCAACGCCTGCCCCACGGATACTTCCACGCTCGCCAGCGCCCAGCTCGTGCAATGGTGCGGCCAGTTGGCGGCGGGGCTCGGCGCGTACGCCAGCACCACCGGCACGATCAAGTGCACCGGCACCTTGGGCGACTGCACCGTCACCGTGACGTTCGACGACAGCAAGTCCAAGTCTGCCGCCGCGGATACCTCGGGTACGCAGACCGTCACCACCAGGGCCATGCTATGAGCCGTCGCATGCAAGCCGCACGCATCGCTCCGTGCACCGACCTGAGCCGCGGCGCCGCCGGCTTCACCCTGATCGAGCTGATGGTGGCGATGCTGCTGGGCCTGATCGTCATCGGCGGCGTCACCAGCGTGTTCCTCGCCAACCAGCAGGTCTACCGCACCAATGCCGCGCTGGGCGAGGTACAGGACAATACGCGCATGTCGTTCGAGCTGCTGGCGCAGAACATCCGTGAGGCCGGCTTGACCGGCTGCAGCAACAACGGCCAAGTGGCCAACGTGTTGGCGAATGGCCCCAATAACGGTGGCACCGCTTGGTGGGCCAACTGGAACAACGCCCTGCAGGGTTTTGACAGCGGCACGGGAGCCAACCCGGCGCTGACCGTCGGCACCGCACCCGGCAACCAGGTGACGGGTACCGATTCACTGATGCTGCTGAACGCGGCGGGCGAAGGGCTGAGCATTTCCAGCGACGACACGACGGGGACCACGTTCACGCTCAACGGCAGCAGCAGCGATTTTGCCGCCAAGAAGATCATGATCGTGTGCGATCCAGGCCAGTCGACCCTGTTCCGGGCCAGCAGCTACGACGCCACAGGTACCTCTCCTGTTGTCGGCTATGCGCAGACCGCGGGAAAAGCCACGATCAACTGCTCGACGGGCTTGGGCTATCCCACCGTGTGCACGGCGGGAGGCACGGCCTACACCTACGGTCCCAACGCGATGATCGCGCCCCTGCAGGCCGGAGTCTGGTACATCGGCAAGAACCCGGTAGGCGGAACCTCTCTGTACCTGGCCAGCGTGGCCACCGACACCGACACGACCACGGCGCAGGAGATGGTGCGTGACGTCACCGCCATGCAGATCACCTACCACGTGGCCAACCAGCCGGGTTTCGTGGTGGCATCCAAGGTGACCAACTGGGGTGCGGTGGATGCGGTGCAGGCCAGGCTGACCACGCAGAGCAGCAATACGCGCGTGGCTACTAACGGCAGCTCCGGCGCTGCTTCGGCCGCGCCCATCCAGCGCAGCTACACCGTCACCGCCACCGTACGCAACCGGGTGAAATGACATGAGCGGATTTCAGATACGTGCCTTACCCGCGCGTTCCCGCCAGCGCGGCGTGGCACTGGCGGTGGCGCTGATCCTGCTTGTGGTGATTACCCTGGTCGGCCTTGCCGCCGTCAGCGGCACCATCCTGCAGCAGAAGATGTCGGCCAATTTCTACGACCGCTCGCTCGCCTTCCAGGCCGACGAAGCGGCGATGCGCCAGGCCGCGTTGGCGATCCAGGCAGCCACCGGCGCGGCGCCGGCTGGCTTCTACGACTGCTCGTCCGGCAGCACCAACCTGTGCCAGGCCAATCCGTTCAACGACGCCAATGTGCCGAGCAGCAACATCAAGACCGTGGCGAGCGGTGACTTCAATGCCGGCAACATGGCGGCCAGCAAACCGCAGTACATCGTGCAGTACATGGGCCGTTTCGCGGTGCCGGTCCCCAATGTGAGGGTGATTTCCAGCTGCTCCGGCTACGGGCCGTGCGCGCCTGCGCAGATGGCGGATTTCTACCGCATCACCGCGCGCAGCGGCGATCCCGCCGTGATCGGCGGCCGCGCCTCCGTGGTGATGCAGTCGGTGTTCAGGAAATGAGCAAGCGTAAGCCAAGGGGAACGCACATGATGAAACGAACCAGCTGTTGCCTGTTCGCGCTCACCGCGGCACTGGCGGCCGGCGCCGTCGGCGCCACCACCTATTCCGACAGCTTCCAGTACGGCACCACCAACCTGAAGTGGACACCCCTGGGCAATGCCTGCCTCACGTCGCCCACGGCATCCCCTTCTCCGGATGCGACGCAGACGAGCATCCCGATCTGTGGCAGCACTTTCCAGGGCAATGCCAGCTACACGATTCCGGCGGACGAGAAGATCGGCGGGCAGGGCGCGCTGTTGCTCACGCCGCCAAACAAGAGCCAGACCGGCGCGATCCTGTCGGCGTTCGATCCGTTTCCGCTCAGCCAGGGCATCAGCATCACCTTCACCACCTACACCTTCGGCGGCGACAGCGGCGGCACCGCCAAGAACGGTGCGGACGGCATCGTGTTCTTCCTGACCTCGGCGCAGGACGCCGATGGCACCAAGCACGATGCACCGACCGACACCGGTGCGGAAGGTGGCAGCATGGGTTATGGGTGCTCCAACGGCAACGCCAAGTACGACGGCGTCGCCAACGGCTATCTGGGTTTGGGTATCGACGAATATGGCAACTATCTCAATCGTGGCGACAACGGCAGCGTCGGTATCTACAACTCACGTAACTCGGCGAACGGAACGACAGCAAACGGCGACAACAGCTATCAGAACAACGTGGATGGAGGTATTTCTGCCGGATCTGGTCCGCAATATCAGCCAGAGCGTATCGGTTTGCGTGGCGCGGGCAACACGAATTGGGCATGGTTACAGAGCCAGAACTCTTCTTACTATTCGGGATCATCCAATGCTGGCCAAGTGCAGGACGCATGTCGGAGCGGAACCTATTACGCGCGCGTTCCTGTCTACAATAAGAAGGGGGAGATAACTGGATACAAAAATCAATCAACCCCTATTCCCTACAACTACAATGCCATTCCCGGTGGCTACGCTGTACTTCCCAACAGCCAGCCGATCGCGAACAACTCCAAGAGCGCCACGCGCAACCCGACTTCGAGCACGACATCCGCCAACACTGCGTGGCCGATCACCTACAAGCTGACGATTTCGCCGTCGGGCCTGCTCAACTTTTCCTACAGCTACAACAACGGCACCATGACGCCGGTGCTGACCAATGCCGACATCACCAAGAGCAACGGTCCCTTGCCGGCATCGCTGCGCTTCGGCTTCTCAGCCGGTACCGGCGGCAGCACCAATACGCATGAGATCACCTGCTTCAAGGCCACGCCGCTGCAGTCCACCAGCAGCGCGGCAGCCAATACCATCCAGTCGGGCGAGTACAAGACGGGTACGCAGATCTACCTGGCCTCCTATTCCACCGATAACTGGTTTGGTTCGCTGCAGGCGGTTTCGCTGGACGTTTCCAAAGGCACACTGGTTGTCAACCCATATGCGACTTGGGACGCGAAGTGCGTGCTCACCGGCGGTGCGTGCGACACCATGCAGCCCGACAAGAACGGCGTTTCCCCCAGCGTGACCGTGCAGGCGCCGACTGCGCGTACCCTGCTGACCTCGAACGGTACCGACGGCAACGGCGGCGGCATTTCGCTGGAGTGGGCCAGCCTGACCGGTGCCCAGACGGCTGCTCTGAACACCAACAGCGCCGGTACGACGGACAGCAACGGTCAAATTCGCTTGGGCTGGCTGCGCGGCGACCGCACCAACGAGCAGTTGCAGAGCGCATCGGGCACGTTGCGTGCGCGCAGTTATGTGCTGGGCGATATCATCGACTCCAGCCCCACTTGGGTGGGCGCACCGTATGCGGGTACCTATCCGAATGCCTTCAGCGACGGCCTGTACGGCAGCGCTGTCGCCGCACCGGAGAACCAGCGCGGCGCACAAAGCTACGGCACGTTCGCCAGCAATAAGGCGACGCGCCTCAACGTGATCTATGCGGGTGGAAACGATGGCTTCATGCACGGCTTCGAGGCGGGCTCCTTCGATGCCAGCGGCAATTTCGTCAGCACCAACAATGACGGCAAGGAAGTGATCGGCTACATGCCGGCCGGTGTGCTGGGCAGCAAGGCGGTGTCGCTCACCAACCCAACCTACTCACACGATTACATGGTAGACGCAACACCGGCCGTGGGCGACCTGTTCTACGGCAACGCTTGGCACACCTGGCTGGTCGGCGGCGTGGGCTCCAGCGGCAAGGAGATCTATGCGCTGGACATCACCGACCCGTCCAATTTCTCCGAGAGCAATGCGGGCAGCCTGGTGGTCGGCGACTGGACCGGCGCCAACAGCGCGCTGTCGCACCTGGGTAACACGGTGGGTTCGCCGATCATCGCGCGCATGCACAACGGCCAGTGGGCGATCATCTTCGGCAATGGCCTGGACAGCGGCAAGACTGCTGGCATCTACATCGGCCTGGTGGACAAGACCACGGGCGCGGTGACCTACCAGTTCCTGGACACCGGAGTCGGCTCGTCGACCAGCGCCAACGGTATTGCCTACGTCACCTCGGTGGACCTGGATGGCGATCACATCGCCGACTACCTGTACGCTGGCGACCTGCAGGGCAACGTCTGGCGTTTTGATGTGACCAGCAGCGACGCCACTGCATGGGCGGCATCTACCTTTGGCAATGGGAAGGCCACGCCACTGTTCGTGGCCAAGGATGCCTCCGGCAACCGCCAGCCGATCACCACGGCCCTCGTGGCCGCAGCGATCCAGACCGGCAGCGTGAGCCGCGTGATGCTGTATTTCGGCACCGGTCAGAAGACTCCGCAGACGTCCAGCTCGGGCACCACGTATGCCAGCGGCAAGCAGACCTTCTACGGCATCTGGGACTGGGACATGGACACCTGGAACGGCAAGTCCAGCGTGAAGTACGCGTCGCTGGCCGAGACCAAGAGCTTCACGCGCAGCAACCTGCTGGCGCAGACCGCGACGACGACCGTGGCGACAGGTAGCGGCTCGGTGCAGGGTTATCGCTCGTTGCCCACCGGCACCCAGGTTTGCTGGCAGGGCAGCAGCACGTGCGCTTCAGGGAACACCCAGTACGGCTGGATGTTCGACTTGCCTACCACAAACGAGCAGATCGTCTACAACCCCACCATCATCGATGGCGCGGTGGTGGTGAACACGGCGATTCCGCCGTCGGTGTCGGCGATCCAGTGCAATGCGGGCACCCAGACCGGCTGGACGATGGCCTTCGACCCGGCCAGCGGCGGCGGCCTGCCGGAGGGCTTCTTCCCGAATTCCAGCGGCGCCTTCGGCACCAACAGCGACGGCACCGTGGTCAGTGGCGTGCAGCTCAACGGCGTGGGTACGCCCACCACCGTCACATACCAGGGGCAGATCTACCTGGTGACCCAGACCGTGCAGGGCTCGGCGGCGCTGAGCAAGGTGAACCCGCCGAACGCCAACAGCAACACCCGCGTCTCCTGGCGCGAGATCAGGAATTGAGCATGAGCATCCGGCATCCTTCCGTTTTGCCCCGCTCCGGTGCGCACGGCTTCACCCTGCTCGAACTGATGATCGTGGTGGCGATCATCGCGATCCTCGCGGCGATCGCCCTGCCGTCGTATACCCGCTACGTGGTCAAGACCAACCGGGCGGCGGCCGAGGGCTGCCTGTCCCAGTACGCGAGCTACATGGAGCGCTACTACACCACCAACCTGCGTTACGACGAGGTGCCGGCGAGTTCGGGAACCGCAGCGGGCACGCCGAATCCGGTGACCACCTCGCCGGCGACCCTGGTGCTGGATTGCGCGACGCCGGCGCAGACCGGCAACAACTACACCTATACCGCGCCGGCGTCCTCGGCGACGGCCTATACCCTCCAGGCCACGCCGATCAATGCGCAGCTCACGCGCGATACGGAATGCGGCGACCTGACGCTGGACCAGACCGGCCACCGCGGGATCGGCGGCACCGGTACCGTGGCGCAGTGCTGGGGCAGGTGAGCGGTTGGTGGTGCTGAGGTTGGCGGTGTTTCAGCCGCACGCGGCCGGGCGCGCGCGTTCCGCCAGCACCCGCAACGCAGCGTGCGGCGAGGCATGCAACTGCGCTGCCAGCGGCGCGAGGTAGTGCGGGGGCGCGAGCGGGATCGCGCGTTCGATCAGCGCGGCGGCTTCGTCGATGCGGCCCGCTTCGGCGAGCACCGAGGCCCAGCTGCACAGGCCGCGGTAGTCGCCCAGTTCCGCGGAGCGGCGGTAGAGCCCGGACGCACGCTGGCGGTCGGCCGGCGTCTCCCAGCCGTATTCGTGGAATTGGCCGAGGAAGTGCATCGCGCGGGCGTGGCCGAGCGCGGCGGCGCGCTGGAACAGCGCGAACGCGGCGGCGCGGTCGGCGGGCAGGCCGCGGCCGTTCCAGTGCATGTGGGCGAGGTTGTAGATCGCCCAGTCGAGCCCGTGTGCGGCGGCGCGGCGGTACCACACCACGGCGAGCGGGTAGTCCACCGCCACGCCCCAGCCGTTCTCGCAGCAGCGGCCCAGCATGTTCATCGCCATCGGCACGCCGGCGTGGGCGGCGCGCTGGAACCAGTAGTGCGCTTCGGCGGCGTCGCGCGGCACGCCGCGGCCGTCGAGGCACAGCTGGCCCAGCCAGGCTTGCGCCTCGGCGTCGCCGGCGCGGGCGGCTTCGCGCAGCGTGGCGATCGCGGCGGCGGGGGCGCTGCGCAGTTGCCGGGCCAAGGCATTGGTGTCGAGGCGCTGGCGGGCAGGGGCTGCAGGTTTCCGCTCGTCATTCCAGCGCAAGCTGGAATCCAGTGACTTGGATTCGCCCACGGCGAAGACGCTGGATTCCAGCATGCGCCGGAATGACGCCGAGGCGGCCTTCAACTCTCCGCCCATCGCCGCAGCAGGTTGTGGTAGACGCCGGTGAGCGCGAGCAGGGCGGCGGCATCGGCGCCGCTGGCGGTGAGCGACTGGATGGAGACGTCGAGGTCGAACAGCAGCCGGCGCTGGCCGGGGTCGCGCACCAGGCTCTGGATCCAGAAGAACGCGGCCACGCGCGCGCCGCGCGTCACCGGGCGCACCTCGTGCAGGCTGCTGCCCGGGTACAGCACCAGGTGGCCGGCGGGCAGTTTTACTTCGTGGCTGCCGAAGCTGTCCTCGATCACCAGCTCGCCGCCGTCGTAGTCCTCGGGCGCGGCGAGGAACAGCGTGGCGGAGAGGTCGGTGCGCACGGCCAGCGCGGGTTGCCGCGTGCGGTCGTAGCGGATCGCGTTGTCGACGTGGAAGCCGAAGCTCTGGCCGTCGGCGTAGCGGTTGAACAGCGGCGGATAGATGTGCGCCGGCAGCGCGGCGGCGAAGAAGGTGGGGTTGCGGCGCACCGCGTCGGCGACGACGGCGCCCAGCTCGCGGGCGAGCGGATCGTCCTCGCGCAGCTGGCCGTTGCGCTTCGCCTGCGCGGACTGATGGCCCGCGGTGAGTCGGCCGTCGGCCCAGTCGGCGCCGTCGAGCCGCGCGCGGAACTGCGCGACCTGCCCGGCGCCGAGGATGTCGGGGATGTGCAGCAGCATGGGGAGCTCCGTGGATGGTCTTGCGTAGGAGCGCACCCCCGGACTTGATCCGGGGGTGCGCTCCTACAGGGGCGTCACAACTTGAAATCCGCCGTCAGCACCGCCGAGCGTCCCGGCGCCACTGCGGCGTAGTGCGTGGTGTAGGCCTCGTTGAAGTAGTACTTGTCGGTGAGGTTCTGCACGTTGAGCTGCAGGGTGAGGTGCGGGTTCACCACGTAGGAGGCCATCGCGTCGAGGCGGGTGTAGCCGGGCACCCACTTGGTGTTGGCGGGGTTGCCGTAGACCTTGCCCATCGCGAAGGCGCCGCCGCCCACGGTCAGGCGCGGGGTGAGCGCATAGGTGGTCCACAGGCTGAGGCTGTCGGCCGGCGTGTTGGGGAAGCGCTTGCCACGGCTGGCCGGGTCGCCGGGCGCGGCCTTCAGCAGCTTGCTGTCGAGGTGGGAGTAGCCGCCGTAGATCGTCCAGCGCTCGCCGAGCTTGCCGTTGACGCCGATCTCCACGCCGTCCACGCGCTGCTTGCCGGCGTTGATCTGCGGGCTGCCGCGGCCGCCGGTGGCGACGCGCGCGTTGTCCATCTGGGTGCGGAACAGCGCGGCGGACAGCGCGATGCGGCCGTCGAGCAGGTTCCACTTGCTGCCCAGTTCGAGGTTGCGGCTGTGCTCGGGCTTTAGGTCCTGGTTGGTCACCGCGATGCCGTCGGCGCCGTCGCCCGCGTCCACGCCGGGCGGGGTGGCGGAGGTGCCCCAGGACAGGTACACGCTGCCGTTCGCCGCCGGCTTCCAGACCAGGCCGGCCTGGTAGTTCCAGAAATCGCTGTCGTTGCGCAGCTTCGCGGCGGCGCTGTCCGAGCGCGTGCCGAAGCTGTCGAAGCGCGCGCCGAGGTTCAGCTCCCACTGCTCGCCGAGCGTCATGGTGTCGAAGGCCCAGGCCGAGCGCGTGTCGGTGACGATGTCGACTGGCGCGTTGGCGCGCGCGATCGGGCCGTGCCACGGGTCGTGCGGGTTCGGGTTCAGCACCGGCGCGCACCACCAGCCCGAGGGTGCGCCGACGCCCAGCGTGCAGGCGCCGTTGACGATGCTGCCGGTCTGGCCGGGTACGACCTTGCCGGTGGCCGGGTCGACCGCGCCGATGAGGTAGCCGTCGCGCCAGGTCTTCTCGCGGCTGAGCTCGGTGCCCACGGCCACGCTGTGCCGGATCGCGCCGGTCGCGAATTCGCCGGTGAGGTCGGTCTGGTTGGTGAGGCTGTCGGTGCGACTGACGCGGTTGTTGCCGCGCCGCCAGATGCCGCCGTTCAACAGGAAGTTGCCGTTGCTGTCGTCGGGCAGGGTCCAGATGTAGTCGTTGCTGGAGCGCGCGTACACGCTGGTGTTGCGCAGCAGCCAGCCGTCGCCGAAGTCGTGCTGCACGCGCAGGCTGCCGGTGTCGTTGTCCTGCCGCTGGTAGTCGCGGTCGCGCAGGCCGTACCAGGTGTCGCGCGGCACGTGGATCGGCCTGCCGCTGCCGTTGAGGTTCGCGTGCGGGCTGGTGGCCGCGAACGGGTTGTCGTAGGGAATGCCGCTGTCGGGCACGTCGTCGCTGCGCAGGTGGTAGTAGCCCAGCGTGACGCTGGTGGGCCGACCCAGGCCGAAGGTGATCGAGGGTGCCACGCCCCAGCGCCGCTGCACCGGCCCGTTGCGGCCGGGCACGTCGCTGTGATGGTCCATCACGTTGAGGCGGAACGCCACGTTCTCGCCCACGCGCTGGTTCCAGTCGGCGCTGGCGCGCGCGTAGGCGTCGCTGCCCACGCCCACGCTGCCCTTGATGAAATCGCGCGCCTCCGGCGCCTTGGTCACCAGGTTGATGCTGCCGCCGGCCGCGCCGCGGCCGCTGTAGGCGGAGCCGGGGCCCTTGATTACCTCGACCTGCTCGATGTCGAAGATCTCGCGCGATTGCGAGCCGGAGCTGCGCACGCCGTCGATGAACAGCGAGCTCTGCGAGTCGAAGCCGCGGATGAACGGGCGGTCGCCGTTCGGGTTGCCGCCTTCGCCGGCGCCGAAGGTGATGCCCGGCACCGTGCGCAGCGCGTCCAGCAGCGAGTTCGAGCCGGTCTGCCGGATGACCTGCGCGGGGATCACCTCGATCGAGCGCGGCGTATCCAGCAGCGGCGCGGTGAGCTTGGGCGAGGTGCTGCCGAGCGTGGCGGCCTGCACGTGCACGCCTTTCAGATCGGTGGTCTGCAGCTCGGGCGCGGGCGGCTCCGGCTGGCCGTGGTTGTCGGTGGCGGCGGCATGGCCGGAGACCAGGGCAAGGCCGATGGTGGAAGCCAGCAGGCGCTTCGGGGCGGCGGGCCGGGAGCGCACGGCGACGAGCGGGGAGGCGGAAACGGGCATCGTGATTCCTTGGGCTTGCAGTCGGACGCGGCGCTGCATCGCGTCGGTCCGTTCGAATGGCTGGATGGGAGCGCGCGGCTGCGGCGAGCTTGGCGAGCCGCGCGCGTGGCATGCGCGCGGCTCGCGCCGATGCCGGCGGTGCCTTGCGCATGACCGGTCGCACGATAATCAAAATGCGAATGATTCGCAATAAGTGAATGACGGTTTTGCGGCGCGCCGGCTCTGTCCGGCTCGGCAGCGATGGGCCGCGGCGTTACCCTGCATGGATTCATCGCGAGGAGAACGGAACCATGCGCATCCTGGTTGTGGGGGCGGGCGCCACCGGCGGCTACTTCGGCGGACGCCTGCTGCAGGCGGGGCAGGACGTGACGTTCCTGGTGCGCGAACGGCGCGCGGCGCTGCTGGCGCAACACGGCCTGCGCATCCGCAGTGCGCTGGGCGACGCCGACATCGCCGCGCCGCCCACCGTCACCGCGGCCACGCTGCGCGAACCGTTCGATCTCGTGCTGTTGAGTTGCAAGGCCTGGGACCTGCCGCAGGCGATCGAGGATGTCGCGCCCGCCGTGGGCGAGCGCAGCGCGGTGCTGCCCGTGCTCAACGGCATGCGCCAGCTCGACCTGCTCGATGCGCGCTTCGGCGCCGCGCGGGTGCTGGGCGGGCAGTGCGCGATCGCCGCCACGCTCGACGCCGATGGCACCGTGCGCCACCTCAATCGCATGCACAACCTGGGCTTCGGCGAACGCGACGGCAGCGATTCGGAACGCGTGCAGCGCATCGCGCAGGCGCTGGCCGGCGCGAACTTCGATGCGCGCGCAAGCCGCCACGCGCTGCAGGACATGTGGGACAAGTGGGTGTTCCTCGCCAGCCTCGCCGGCATCACCTGCCTTCTGCGCGCGCCGGTGGGCGACATCGTGGCCGCGCCCGGCGGCCGCGAGGCCGCGCTGGCCCTGCTCGACGACTGCCGCCGCGTCGCCGCCGCTTGCGGCCACGCGCCGGGGCCGAAGGTGCTGCAGCGCGCGCAGGACATGCTGACCGAGGCCGGCTCCATGCTCAGCGCCTCGATGCTGCGCGACCTCGAACACGGCGGCCGCGTCGAAGCCGACCACGTGCTCGGCGACCTGCTGGCGCGCGGCACGGCGCACGGCGTGGAGACGCCGCTGCTGCGCCTGGCATACGCGCACCTGAAGGCGTACGAGGCGCGCAGGGCACGCGGCTGATAGCGTCCAATGAGGTAGACGATCCGAGCCATGCTATCTACGAGCCATTGCCCGTCATCCTCGCGAGGCGCTTCTCAACAGCCGGAGGCTGGTCAAGCGAGGATCCAGTGACTTCAAAAAGACACTGGATTTCTGCAATCGCGCACTGCTGTCCGAAATACTTCGCAGGTGATCTTCTCTCCTCTCCCTCCGGGAGAGGGGCTGGGGGAGAGGGTTCGGACTTGCCGCAACATTTCGTTTTGCCCGAACCCTCTCTTGGCTGCCGCCACCCTCTCCCGGAGGGAGAGGGGCTCACTCGTCAGCGCTCGTGCGAATTCGAGTCGCTCGGCTTCGTTGTTCACGGAGAGAGCCTGCAGCGCTTGGAGTCTGCGAACTGGAATACCAAATATTCCGGCCGGCAGTGCGCTTGATCAGCCTTCGGCTGTTGAGAAGCGCCTCGCGGGAATGACGAACAAAAACGACCGGGTCGGGCACGAGAGGCATTTCCTTCCATTGAAGGCCAAGGGGTATGAGTGCCGTCTGGAAGGAGGGATGAGCAAAAAAAACGCCGCGCTTGCGCGCGGCGTCGAGGAGGCTGCATGCCGCGGCGGAACCCGCCGCGGCCCGCAGGGGTTTACCAGATCTTCACCTGCTTGTCGCCCGCGCGCACCATCGCGTCGCCCGGCTTGCACTGGAAGGCGGTGGCGAAGGCGCTCATGTTCGACGGCGCGGCGATCGCGCGGACCGCGATCGGCGAGTGCGGGTCGACGTTCAGGTACAGCTCGGCCTGCTTCTCGCGCACGCTGCCGCGCCACACGCGCGCCCAGTTGAGGAAGAAGCGCTGATCCTGGGTGTAGCCGTCGATCTTCGCGTCGGCTTCCTTCGGATCGGCCTTGAGCGCGGTCTGCAGTGCGTCGTAGGCGATGTTGATGCCGCCCAGGTCGGCGATGTTCTCGCCCAGGGTGAGCTTGCCGTTGACGTGCAGGTTCGGCTTGTCCTTGATCGGGGCGTAGCCGTCGAACTGCTCGACCAGCGCCTTGGTGCGCGCGTCGAACTGCTTCTTGTCCTGTGCGGTCCACCAGTCCTTCTTGTTGCCGTCGCCGTCGAACTGGCTGCCCTGGTCGTCGAAGCCGTGGCTGGCCTCGTGGCCGATCACCGCGCCGATGCCGCCGTAGTTGATCGCGTCGTCGCCGTCCGGATAGAAGAACGGCGCCTGCAGGATCGCGGCCGGGAAGTTGATCGTGTTGGTGGTCGGGTCGTAGTAGGCGTTGACCGTCTGCGGGGTCATGTCCCACTGCTTGCGGTCGGTCTTCTTGCCGATCTTGGAGAGGTCGTACTGGTAGTTGTACTTCTGCGCGGCCTGCAGGTTCGCATACCAGTTGTCCGGGCTGATGGTGAGGCCGGACCAGTCGCGCCACTCGCCCTCGTCGGGGTAGCCGATCTTGGGCAGGAACTTGTTCCACTTGTCGATGGCCTTGGCCTTGGTGTCCGCGCTCATCCAGTCCAGCTGCTCGATGCGGTTCTTCAGCGCGTCGCGCACGTTGGTCACCAGCTGCTCGGCGCGCTGCTTGGCTTCCGGCGTGAAGTACTTGGCCACGTACAGCTCGCCCAGGCCCATGCCCATCGCGTGGTTGACGCCGCCCAGCACCTGCTTCCAGCGCGCCTTCTGCTCGGGCTGGCCGGACAGGGTCTTGCCGTAGAAGTCGAACTTGTTGTCGCGGAACGCCTTGGACAGCGAGTTCGAGGCGTCGTCGATGGTGTGGAAGCGCAGGTAGGCCTGCCACTCGGACACCGGCGCGGCGGTCAGCAGCTTGTCGAACTCGGCGAAGAACTTCGGCTGCGACAGCGAGAAGCCCTTGTCGATGGTCACGCCCTGCGCCTTGAAGAACTGCTCCCAGCTGAAGTGCGGGGTGGCCTTGTCGGCGTCCTTGACGCTGACGAAGTGGTACTGGTTGTCGAGGTTGCGCAGCTCGGTGGGCGCCAGCGAGGCACCGGCCAGCGCGGTCTCGAACTTCATCACCTCGTCGGCCTGCTGCTTGGCGTCGGCCTCGGCCACGCCGGCCAGTTGCAGCGTCTTGGCGATGTAGGCGACGTAGGCGGCGCGCAGGTCCTTGTACTCGGGCTTGGAGTAGTAGTCCTTGGTGGGCAGGCCCAGGCCGCCCTGGTTGGCGTAGCCGATCTGCTGGGTGGCGTCGTGGAAGTCGGCGCCGGCGCCGAAGCCGAACACCTGGCCGTCGCCGTCGGCGGCGCTCTGGTTGAGGTAGTTCACGATGTCGGCGGTGTTCTTCAGGTCGTCGATCGCGGCGAGCTTGGGCTTGATCGGCTCGATGCCGGCCTTCTCGATCGCGGCGTCGTCCATGCCGGACTTGTACAGCCAGCCGATCTTCTGCTCGACCGAGCCGGCCTTGGCGCTGTCGGCGTTCTTGGCGGCGTCCTCGACCAGCTGGTGCTGGTCGTCCATGCTCTTCTCGGCGAGCTGGGCGAACGCGCCCCAGCTGGTGTGGTCGGACGGGATCGGGTTGGCCGCGACCCACTTCGCGTTGACGAAGCCGTTGAAGTCCGTGCAGGCCTCGCCGGCCTGGCCCAGCTCGCTGACGTCGAACACGCTCTTCGGTGCGGCCGGGGCGGCGGCGACGGTGGCGGCATGGGCCGGGGCGGCGGTGGCGGCCGGCGCCGGGGCGGTGGCCTGCTCGCTCTTGCCGCAGCCGGCCAGCGCCAGCGCGACAGCGGCGGCCAGCGCCAGGGGCTTCAGATACTGTTGGGTCATGGACTTCCCTCTCATGGAGTGTGTGGTGCCGCCGAGGCGGCGTTCTGCGCTTGCCGACCGGCCGCGGGCATGCCTGCCCGTGCCGGCCGTGACCGTCCACGCTAAGGCGGACCGCGGTGGGCGGCACAGTGTCAAAGGTCAGGGGGGGGGGCCGGCAACCGGGCCGGCCGTGCCGCCCGGCCGGCGCCCCTACAGCGGCCGGTCGGGCAGGCTGCGCGGCGCCGGCAGGTTGTCCGGCGCCACCGCGCCGCCGGAGATGATGAAGGCCATCGCCTGGTCCATCGTCCAGTCGGTGGGCGTGAGCTCGTCCATCGGCACCAGTTCCAGGTAGCCGCCGGTGGGGTTGGGCGTGGTGGGGATGTACACCGCCGCCATCTCGCGGCCCGTGCCTTCCTCGGTCAGGGTGCGGGTGACGAAGCCCACCACCTTCATCCCCGGCCGCGGGAAGTCCACCAGCACCACGCGCTGCGTGCCGCCGGGCTTGTTCTGCAGCACCGCCATCAGTTTCTTGGTGCCGCCGTAGATCGTCTGCACCAGCGGGATGCGCTGCAGCAGGCCGTCGAAGGCGTCGAGCAGGCGCTGCCCGATCACCCGGTTCGCCAGCCAGCCCAGCAGGTACAGCGCGCCCAGCGTCAGCAGCAGGGCGAGGATGAAGATCAGCCACTGCTGGTTGAGCGCATCGGCCGCCTGTGGCGCGACCAGCGCCAGCGCCCCCACCAGCGCCGCCACCAGCGGCGCGCCGATGCCGGCCAGGAGGCCCAGCACGAACTTGAACACCAGCACCGTCACCCACAGCGGCAGGAAGGTGAGCAGACCGGTGATCAGATAGCGTTTGATGCGCAACGGGGGCATGGGGTGTCCGGAAGCGTGGGGAGCCTGCGCATTGTAGGGGAGCACGTGGCGCGGAATCGGAGGCTCGGTCTGTCGGCGGACGCGACGATCTGCGTCGGGAAGTCTTCGTTCGTCGCGCGAGCGACCGGCAGGGCTGCGATCGAGCGTGCCTGTGCACCGCCGTACAACGCCGAAAGTCGTCAGGACCGATGGATCCGGGCGTTGCCGGGATGCGACTGCGGCAGGGGCGCAGTATGATTGAATCGTACTCACGCGGAGGCCGCGGCATGCGCTCCACCCAGCAATTCAGCATCACCTTGCCGAACGAGATGGCCGATGCCGTGCGGGCCAAGGTTGCCGATGGCGAGTACGCCACCGAGAGCGAGGTGATCCGCGAAGGCCTGCGTACGCTGCTGGCCCGCGATCGCGCGATCGAGCAGTGGCTGCGCAAGGAAGTGGCCATCGCCCACGACGAACTCAAGGACGATCCGTCGAAGGCACGGTCGACGGAGCAGGCGCGCGCCGCGCTCGTGGCGGCTCGCCGCCGCCGTGCCGCATCCCGCGGGTGAACTTCGACGTCGTTTGGTCGCCGCGGGCCGTCGACCAACTCATCGCGCTGGACGAATACATCGCGGTGGCTGCATCGCCCGAAATCGCTGCGCGCTATACCGATGCCGTGGCGGATTACTGCCTTTCGCTGTCGACCTTCCCGCGCCGAGGCACCCGCCGCGACGATATCCGCCCCGGCCTGCGCGTCACGAATTACCGCAAGCGCACCGTGATCGCCTTTGCCGTCGATGACGAAGCACGGCGATTGGCGATACTCGGCGTGTTCCACGGCGGGCAGGATTACGAAACCGCCTTGGGCGAGCATGCGAACGATACGGGGCGCGACTACACGTAGCGCAAGCGCTCCACCGCAGACGCGCCGTCCGTCTCCAGCCGCAGTCCCGGCTTGCGCAGGTGGTTGAATCCGGTCTGGCCGTGCGCGCGGTCCGTCACAGGCCGGCGGTTATTCTTCGAACAGTTCGGTGTGGGTGCCGGCGCGCACGAACACGACGGCGTTGCGTGCAGCCGGTAGATCGGCGGGAAGTCGCCGCCGATGTGGCATTCGCGGTGGTCGGCCCAGTCGCCCTTGAGCGGGTGGTCGAGCCATTCGGGGCCGAGCGGCGCGTCGTCGGCGATGAGCGGCAGCATGGCCGCCTTCAGCCGCCGCAGGTCGTGGCGCCCTGCGTGGGGGAGCCGTTCCCCATCCTTGTGGAACGCGCGGGTGCAGTCGCAGGCCCTGGGCGGGGCGGCCCGCTTGTCAGCGGCGGGTTTTTCCGAGCACGCCGAACAGGGCTCCTGCCGAGTCGATGCGGGTGGCACGGGCGTCCATCATCGCGCGGGCTTCTTCCATCGCCGCGCGGGTCGGCGCGTTGGGCACCTTGAGTTCCAGCGGAAAGGCCTGGTCGTCGACCACGCGCTTGAGCAGGATGCGCACGGCATCGGACACGGACAGCCCCATGGCGGCCAGCGCTTCGCTGGCCTGCGCCTTGATGTCGTCGTCCACGCGTACGCGCAGCATGGAGGAATGGGACATGGTGGGACTCCCGTGGTGCGGGCCATTCTGTATCGCATTGGAAATACAGTCGAGGTTGTGCTGGATCTGGGGTTGAATGTCCACGGGTGGCTCGTGTTGCCCCCGGATGGCCGTCATGCAGAGATCGCGAACAGGCTCACGGCTGCGCCCGGTGGGCGGCATGCGCGCCATGCCGCCAGCCCTTGCGGTACAGCCGGCGCAGGCCGATCAGCGCCACCAGCAGCCACACCGCGAGGCTGGCGTACACGCCCACGGCGGGGATCGCGCGCAGGAAATCCGCGTGCAGCGCCTGCGCCAGTTCCTGCGTGCCCACGGTGTACATGCCGATCGGGAACACGATATCCCAGTCGTCCGTTTCGTAGCGCAGCGGCACGTGGCGCCACGCGTGCCGCCACACTTCCAGGATCGCCAGCAGCGGGATCCACCAGGTGGCGGTGGCCCAGAAGAACACGGTGAAACCCTTCACGAACGGCAGCAGCTCGGCCAGCGCGCCGTTCGCGGGCGCGTGGATCGCGATCAGGCTGCCGGCCAGCGTGGTCACCGCCAGCGCGCCCATGTCGATCCAGTACGGCGGGGTGAACTCGCGCGCGCGCAGCGGGAAGAACACCATGCGATAAACCACCAGCGTGATGATCAGCAGGTACAGCGCCGCGCCCAGCATGTACAGGCTGAGCGCCACGAACTGCAGGCGGTCCGGATCGGCGCGGCTGGCCGCGACCAGGGTGAGCAGCGCCGACAACGCCTGCGTGGCCACCACCGCCACCAGCCAGCCGCCGTTGATGCTGCGGGTGAAGCCGGGCTTGAAGCGCGCGGTGATGGTGGCGGCGAAGAACAGGTAGATCAGCACCAGCCACAGCAGCGCGCCGGCCGCCGCCAGCGCCGCCGCCAGCGCGGGCAGCGGCCACACCAGCACGCACTGGCTGCCCAGCACGCAGGTGGCCGCGGCCAAGGTGAGGAAGCCCGCGCCGCGCGAGGGATCGGTGAAATCCGCGACCAGCTCGTGGCGGAAGCGCGCCAGCCGCAGCACGGTCAGCGCCAGCAGCCACGCGTAGGCGAGCAGGTTGAACGCGAACAGCGCCAGCGCCACCCGCGGCAGGCCGTGCTGGTTCGCGTCGATCGAGACGATACCGGTGGCCATCACCAGCGCGAAGCAGCCCGGCGCCAGCCGGCGCACGCGGAGCAGCAGGTCTTCGGCCAGTGGCATGCGGCGATTATGTGGACGGCGAGTGTCGTCAATCGGTGAGGTGTGACTTTTTCCGCGCCCGTGCGAATCATGCTGGCAACGACGGAGGGGAACGGACGGACATGGGCGGCAAGGCGGACCAGCAACGCTTCGAGGCGCTGTGGCGCGAGCACCGGGGCATCGTGCTCAAGGTGGCCAGCGTCTACGCGCGCGGCGCCGAGGAACGGCTCGACCTCGCGCAGGAGATCGGCGCGCAGCTGTGGCGCGCCTTCGCCGGCTACGACGAGCGGCGCGCGAAGTTTTCCACCTGGCTGTATCGCATCGCACTGAACGTGGCGATCTCGCACCTGCGCCGCGAAGGCGGCCAGGCCGGGCGCTTCGAGTCGCTGGACGAGGGGCATCTGGAAACCCTCGCGGGCGAGCCCGACGCGGAACCCGACGAACGCCTCGCCGCGCTGTACGCCTTCATCGGCGAACTCGACGCGCTCAACCGCGCGCTGATCCTGCTGTACCTCGAAGACAGGAGCTATGCCGAGATCGCCGAGGTGCTCGGCATCAGCGCCGGCAACGTGGCCACCAAGATCAATCGCATCAAGCAGAAGCTGCGCGGCCGGATGACCGCCGCGGCCGTCACCGGAGCATGAGCATGGAACTCGATGAGATGAAGCAGCTGTGGGCGCGGATGGAGCTGCGGCAGGACGGTATGGAGGCGCTGCTGCGCCAGGATTTCCGTGAACGGCGGATGGGGCAGGTGCGCACCGCGCTGCGCCGGGCGTTGCGCTGGCAGGCGCTGGAGCTGGCGGTCTGGCTGGGTTTCGTGGCGTGGGTGGCTACGTTCTGGGTGGGCCATCGCCATGTCACGCACCTGCTGGTGATCGGCCTGGTGCTGCACGTGTACGGCCTCGCCGCGATCTGGTCGTGTGCCACGCAGCTCCTGCTGCTCAGCCGCATCTACCTGTTCGACGCGCCCGTGCTGGTGCTGCAGCGACGGTTGGCGCAGTTGCGGCGCTTCCGCGTCTGCAGCTCGTTGGCGCTGGGCCTGCCGTGGTGGTGCCTGTGGCTGCTGGTGTCCACGGTGGGTCTGGTGTGGCTGGGCGGCGTGGACATCTACGCGGGGAGCTCGCCCGCGTGGTACTGGGTGACGCTGGGCGTGGGCGCGCTCGGCATGGGCGCGTGCATCTGGCTGGCGCGCCGCCTCGCCGGCCGGCCGCTGCGTTCGCCCACGCTGCGACGGATGGTCGAGGACATGAGCGGGCGCAGCCTGCGGCGGGTGGCCGAACAGCTGGACGGGATGGCGCGCTTCGAGCGGGAATAAGGCGCGGGCTGGCGGCAAGCCGTAGGTCGGGCTTCAGCCCGACAGGCGCGGGAAATCGGTCGGGATGAATCCCGACCCACGGGCGGCGCTCAGTACGCCTTTGGCTTCAGCCGCACGTGGAGCGGGAGTGTGCTGAGCCGGCGGCAAACCGTAGGTCGGGCTTCAGCCCGACATGCACGGAGAATCGGTCGGGATGAATCCCGACCCACGGGCGGCGCTCAGCGTGCCTTTGGCTTCAGCCGCACGTGGAGCGGGTGTGCGCAGGTCGGCGGCCAACCGTAGGTCGGGCTTCAGCCCGACAGGCATGGGGAAACCGGTCGGGATGAATCCCGACCCACGGGCGAGGCTCAGTGCGCCTTTGGCTTCAGCTGCACGTAGAGCTGCTTGCGCACGCGTGCGACCACTTTGCCGGAGGCGGTGACGATCTCGCTTTCGAACCAGCGCAGCACTTTCTCGCCGCTGGCGGCGGCTGCGCGCATCAGAACAGCAGCGAAGCCATCCGGCGCCGGTAGCGGCCTACCAGTTCGGCGTCGTCCAGCGTGGCGAAGGCGGCGAGCAGGCGTTTCTTCGCGGCGCCATCGTTCCAGTCGCGGGCTTTTTCGAGGATGGCGAGGAACTGGTCGAGGCCGCTGGCGGGCTCGTTGCCGAGCAGCAGGCGCACGCCGAGCAGGTCGCGCGCTTCCCAGTCGGCGGCGTTGGCGGCGATGCGTTGCTCCAGCTCGGCCTGTGCGGGCGCGTCCTTCAGCACGCGCGCCAGTTCGAGCTGGTGGCGCAGGCGCACGGCGCGCGCGTCGGTGGCGAGGTTGGCGGGCAGGGCGTCGAGTTCGGTGGCGGCGGCGTCGCTGTGGCCGGCCTGGGCCAGCGCCGCGGCGAGTTCGAGCTTGAGCTCGGCGCGCTCGGGTTCGGCGGCGATCGCCTGTTGCAGGCGGTTGATCGCGGCCTCCGGCGTTTCGGCGGGCGCCTCGACGGCTGCGTCCTCGTCGTCCTCCGACGGCTGCACATGGCGTTCGAGGAATTCGCGCAGCTGGCCCAGCGGCAGCGCGCCGGCGAAGCCGTCGGCGATCTGGCCGTCCTTCACCAGCATCACGGTGGGCACGCTGCGGATGCCGAACATCGCGGCGAGCTGCTGGTTCTTGTCCACGTCCACCTTGCCGAGGCGGAACGCGCCCTTGTATTCGGCGGCGAGCTGTTCCAGCAGCGGGCCCAGCGTCTTGCACGGGCCGCACCAGGTGGCCCAGAAATCCACCAGCACCGGGGTGTCCAGCGAGGCGTTGATGACCTCGGCCTCGAAGTTCTGTTCGGTGACGTCGAAGACGTGGTCGTTGGCGATGGCGGTCACGGTGGAGTCCGAAACGGGGGAAGGATGAAGGCTGCCGAAATGGGGCGCGCCGGCCAGCATATCAAGGGATGAATCGGAGCATCCCGGGCTTGCGCCGCCGTGCCCGCGCGGGGGCGGGATTTGCGAGAATCGCCGCATGGACGCCATCCCCGAGGGCTGCGCCGACATCTCGCCGTCGACGCTGCTGATCTGCGAACAGTGCGACACCGTGCATCGCCGCCGCTCGCTGGCGCGGGGCGAGGTGGCGCAGTGCGCGCGCTGCGGCGCGGTGCTGGAGCGCCACCACGGCATGCGCATCGACACCCTGCTGGCGCTGGTGCTCGCCGCGCTGGTGGTGTTCGTGCAGGCCACGCTGTGGCCGATCGTGACGTTGGGCCTGAACGGCCAGCAGGTGGCCGCCACGCTGTGGGACGTGATCCGCATGATGTGGCTCGACCACTCGCAGGTGGTGGCGGTGATCGCGGCGGGCACGCTGTACGTGTTCCCGCTGGCGAAGATCCTCAGCCTGGGCTGGCTGCTGCTCTACGCGCGCAGCGGCCGCCGCGCGCCGGGCTTCCGCCGGCTGATGGTGGCGATGCATCACCTGGGGCCGTGGACGATGAGCGAGGTGTTCGTGCTGGGCGCGCTGGTGTCCATCGTCAAGGCGCACCTGTATTTCGACGTGATCCCGAATCCGGGCATCTATTTCTACGCGGCGCTGATGTTCCTGATCACCCTGTTCGCCGGCGTCGACCTCGCCCGGCTGTGGGACGAGACGCGCGAGGACGAAGCGTGAGCACGCTGCCGCGCGCCGCCGAACTGGGCCTGATTGGCTGTCATGTCTGCGGCCAAGTCTGCCGGTTCGCGGGCGGCGACGGCGACGGGCTGGCCTGCCCGCGCTGCGGCTCGGCGCTGCACCGGCGCAAGCCGGCCAGCTATGCGCGCACCTGGGCGCTGCTGATTGCCGCGTTCCTGATGTACATCCCCGCCAACGTGCTGCCGATCATGCGCACCGCGAGCCTCGGCGACGTCGACGACAACACCATCCTGAGCGGCGTGGTGGAGCTGTGGGTGAAGGGCTCGCCGAGCCTGGCGGTGATCGTGTTCTGCGCCAGCATCGTGGTGCCGATGCTGAAGTTCCTCGCGCTGGGCACGCTGCTGGTCAGCTGCCGCCGCGGCAGCGGCTGGGCGCGGCGGCAGCGCGCGCAGCTGTACCGGCTGGTGGAGCTGATCGGCTACTGGTCGATGCTGGACGTGTTCGTGGTGGCGCTGTTGACGGCGCTGGTACGCTTCGGCCTGTTCAGCCTGGTGGAGCCGCTGCCGGGCGTGGTGTTCTTCGGCCTCACCGTGGTGCTGACCATGTTCGCCTCGATGTGCTTCGATCCCCGCTTGATCTGGGACGGCCAGGACGATTCCGATGACTGACGAGAAACCCGGCACGCCGCCGCGCGGCGACGCCTTGCCCAGCCCGGTGGTGCACAAGCGGCGCAGCAGCGTCACGCTGATCTGGCTGGTGCCGATCCTGGCGGCGCTGGTCGGCGTGGCGCTGGTGGTGCAGAACTGGCTGCAGGCCGGGCCCGCGATCACCATCACGTTCGAGAGCGCGCAGGGCATGGCCGCCGGCAAGACGCCGGTGAAGTACAAGGACGTGGTGATCGGCAAGGTGGACAAGATCCGCCTGAGCGGCGACCGCAGCCACGTGCTGGTGACGGTGGCGCTGGAGAAGAGCGCGAAGGCGTTCGCCACCGCCGGCACGCGCTACTGGGTGGTGCGCCCGCGCATCGGCCTGGGCGGCGTCTCCGGCGTGGACACGCTGCTGTCCGGCGCCTACATCGGCGCGGACACCAGCGACTCGAGCACGCCGGAGGACGAGTTCAAGGGCCTGGAGACGCCGCCCGCGGTGACCCACGGCGAGCCGGGCAAGAGCTTCGTGCTGCACGCCGACGACCTCGGCTCGCTGGACATCGGCTCGCCGGTGTACTTCCGCCGCATCCAGGTGGGGCGGGTGGTGTCCTACCAGCTCGACCCGGACGGCAAGGGCGTCACGCTCGCGGTGTTCGTCGATGCGCCGAACGACCGCTTCGTGGATGCCTCGACCCGCTTCTGGAACGCCAGCGGCGTGGACGTGTCGCTGGGCGCGAACGGGCTCAAGCTCAACACGCAGTCGCTGGCCACCGTGCTGGCCGGTGGCGTGGCCTTCCAGGACCCGGGCGGCCCGCACGACACCACGCCCGCGCCCGACCAGGCGCAGTACACGCTGTTCGCCGACCAGGGCAGCGCGATGGCGCCGCCGGACGGCGAGCCGCACTACATCCGCATGCGCTTCGACCAGTCGCTGCGCGGGCTGGCGGTGGGCGCGCCGGTGGAGTTCCTCGGGGTGAACTTCGGCCGGGTGGTGTCGATCCGCATGGACTACGACGAGAAGACCCAGCGCTTTCCGCTGCTGGTCGGCGCCGTGGTGTATCCCGAGCGGCTGGGCCAGGCGCACGCCAAGCTGGTGGCGCTGGCGAAGCAGCACGGCGACAACGCCGACATCGCGCACATGGTCGGCACGCTGGTCGAGCACGGCCTGCGCGCGCAGGCGCGCACCGGCAACCTGCTCACCGGCCAGCTCTACATCGCGCTGGACTTCCTGCCGCATGCGGCGAAGGTGCGCTTCGACCCCGCCGCGAGCCCGCTGGAGATCCCCACTGCGCCGGGCAGCTTCGACAAGCTGCAGGAGCAGATGGCCGACATCGTCGGCAAGCTGGACAAGGTGCCGTTCGACCAGATCGGCAACCACCTCAACGACAGCCTCGCCAGCCTCGACGCCACGCTCAGGCAGGTGAACGGCCGGACCCTGCCGGCGCTGAACGACACCCTGGGCGACGCGCGCAAGACGCTGGGCACGGCGAACGACACGCTGTCCGCCGACTCGCCGCTGCAGCAGAACCTGGGGCAAACGCTGCAGGAACTGCAGCGCACGATGCGCTCGCTGCGCGTGCTCACCGACTACCTCGGCGTGCATCCGGAATCGCTGCTGCGCGGCCGCCGCCCCGATCCGGCGCCGGCCACGCCGAAACCGGCCCCCGCCGTCCAACCGAACAGGAGCCAGCCATGAGCCGCCCGTGGATACTCGCCGGTGCCGTCGCGCTGGGCCTCGCCGGCTGCGCCTCCGCGCCGCTGCACTACTACACCCTGCTGCCGCCGGCCGCTGCGGGCGCCGGCAGCGCGGCCACGCCCGCGCCGTATCCGTTCGAACTGCTGCCGGTGACCGTGCCGGCCCAGGTCGACGTGCCGCAGCTGGTGGTGCGCGAAGGCGGGCAGGGCATGCAGCCCTTGGACGGCCAGCGCTGGATCGCGCCGCTGGGCGAGGAGATCCGCGGCGCGCTGGCCGCCGACCTCGCCCGCGCGCTGGGCGCGCCGGACATGAGCGGCCTGCCCGGCAATGGCGCGCTGCGCCTGCGCATCACGCTGGACGTGCGCCGCTTCGAATCCGTGCCCGGCAGCCATGCGCTGCTCGACGCGGCGTGGAGCCTGCGCCTCGTCGGCGGCTCCGGCGGCCAGGACGCGCTGGCCTGCACGAGCCGGATCAGCGAACCGGTGGCGGCGGGCTACGACGCGCTGGTGGCCGGCCACCAGCAGGCGCTGGCGCAGCTGGCCACGCGCATCGCCGCCACGGCGCGTGCCTACGAGGCCGGCGCGCGGCCGGCTTGCCCCGCCGATTGATGGTTCCGACTCCCTCCCTGCATGCAGGGGAGGGGTCAGCATGGCTCATCTGCTAATCTGACCCGTTCTTTCGGCAGCCCGCCACAGACCCATGCAAGACACCCAAGAAGCCAGCAAGAACGAAACGGACTACCAGCCGCAGGCGGTGGAAGCCGCCGCGCAGCGGTACTGGAACGCGCAGCGCGCCTACGAGGTGAAGGAAGACCCGGCCAAGCCGAAGTTCTTCTGCCTCTCGATGCTGCCGTACCCCTCGGGCGCGCTGCACATGGGCCACGTGCGCAACTACACCATCGGCGACGTGATCAGCCGCTACCAGCGCATGAACGGCAAAAACGTGCTGCAGCCGATGGGCTGGGACGCGTTCGGCCTGCCCGCCGAGAACGCCGCGATCAAGAACAAGACCGCGCCGGCGAAGTGGACCTACGCGAACATCGAGCACATGCGCGGCCAGCTGCAGTCGCTGGGCTACGCGATCGACTGGAGCCGCGAGTTCGCCACCTGCCGCCCCGAGTACTACCGCTGGGAACAGCTGATGTTCACCCGGCTGCTGAAGAAGGGCCTGGCCTACCGCAAGAACAGCGTGGTGAACTGGGACCCGATCGACCAGACCGTGCTCGCGAACGAGCAGGTGGTGGACGGCCGTGGCTGGCGCTCCGGCGCCGTGGTGGAGAAGCGCGAGATCCCGCAATGGTTCCTGCGCATCACCGACTACGCGCAGGAACTGCTGGATGGCCTGGATACGCTGCCCGGCTGGCCGGACGCGGTGAAGACCATGCAGCGCAACTGGATCGGCCGCAGCGAGGGCCTGGAGATCCACTTCGCGGTGGAAGGCGAGCGCGAACCGCTCACCGTGTTCACCACACGCCCCGACACCTTGATGGGCGTCACCTTCGTCTCCATCGCGGGCGAGCACCCGCTGGCGCTGAAGGCCGCGGCGAACAATCCGCAGCTCGCCGCCTTCCTCGAAGAACTCAAGCACGGCGGCGTCTCCGAAGCCGAGCTGGAAACGCAGGAAAAGCGCGGCATGGCCACCGGCCTGTACGCGATCCATCCGGTCAGCGGCGAGCAGGTGCCGGTGTGGGTGGCGAACTTCGTGCTGATGGGCTACGGCACCGGTGCGGTGATGGCGGTGCCCGGCCACGACGCGCGCGATTTCGAGTTCGCGCACAAGTACGGCCTGCCGATCAGGCAGGTGATCGCCTGCGGCAGTGAGGCCTACGACCCGGCCGCATGGCAGGAGTGGTACGGCGACAAGACACGCGCCGACATGCGCGTGGTCAACTCCGGCGCGCTGGACGGCAAGAACTACCGCGAAGCCTTCGACTACCTTGCGGCCAAGCTCGAAGCCGAAGGCAAGGGCCTGCGCCGCGTGAACTGGCGCCTGCGCGACTGGGGCGTCAGCCGCCAGCGCTACTGGGGCTGCCCGATCCCGGTGATCTACTGCCCCAAGTGCGACGCGGTGCCGGTGCCGGAAGACCAGTTGCCGGTGGTGCTGCCCGAGGACGTGGCCTTCAGCGGCGTGCAGTCGCCGATCAAGGCCGATCCCGAGTGGCGCAAGTGCCGCTGCCCGCAGTGCGGCGGCCCGGCCGAGCGCGAGACCGACACCTTCGACACCTTCATGGAGTCCAGCTGGTACTACGCGCGCTACACCTCGCCGGGTGCGAACGCCCAGGTGGACGAGCGCGCGAACTACTGGCTGCCGGTGGACCAGTACATCGGCGGCATCGAGCACGCGATCCTGCACCTGCTCTACTTCCGTTTCTATCACAAGCTGATGCGCGACGCGGGCCTGGTGCAGTCGGACGAGCCGGCCACCAACCTCTTGTGCCAGGGCATGGTGATCGCCGAGACCTTCTACCGCGAAAACGCCGACGGCTCGAAGGACTGGATCAACCCCGCCGACGTGGAAATCCAGCGCGACGACAAGGCGCGCGTGGTCGGCGCGCTGCTCAGGTCCGACGGCCAGCCGGTGAAGATCGGCGGCATCGAGAAGATGTCCAAGTCCAAGAACAACGGCGTCGATCCGCAGGCGATGGTGGGCAAGTACGGCGCCGACACCGTGCGCCTGTTCTCCATGTTTGCCGCGCCGCCCGAGCAGTCGCTGGAGTGGAACGAGGCCGGCGTGGAAGGCATGGCGCGCTTCCTGCGCCGCTTCTGGCGCGAGGTGACCACGCACGCGTCGCAGCCGGATCATCCGGTGGTGAACCCCGCGCAACTCAACGGCGAACAGAAGGCGTTGCGCCGCCAGTTGCACGAGACGATCCAGAAGGTGACGGTCGACTTCGGCCGCCGCCATTCCTTCAACACCGCGATCGCCGCGCTGATGGAACTGCTCAACGCGGTGAACAAGTTCGCCGACATGAGCGAGCAGGGCCGCGCGGTGCGCCACGAGGCGCTGGAAACCATGGTGCTGCTGCTGAACCCGGTGGTGCCGCACGTCAGCCACCAGCTGTGGCAGGTGCTGGGCCACGCCGAGGCGGTGCTGGAAGACCAGCCCTGGCCGGCCGTGGACGAGGCCGCGCTGGTGCGCGACAGTCTCACCCTCGCGGTGCAGGTCAACGGCAAGCTGCGCGGCACCATCGAGGTGCCGGCGCACGCGGGCAAGGAGGAGGCCGAAGCGCTGGCGCTGGCGCAGCCGCAGGTGGCCGCCTTCCTCAAGGAGCTCAGCGTGCGCAAGGTGATCGTGGTGCCCGGCAAGATCGTCAACATCGTCGCAGGATGAAAGCCATGAACCGCATGCTCCGTGTCGCGCCGCTGCTCGTCGTCGCCCTCGCGCTCTCCGCCTGCGGCTTCCATCTGCGCCGCAGCGTCGCGCTGCCGCCGTCGATGAGCCGGCTGCACCTCACCGTTTCCGGCGGCGGTGATCTGGAGCGCGGGCTGACCCGCGCGCTGGAGAACGCCGGCGTCGCGGTCGAGGACAACGCCGGCCCCGGCACCGCCGAACTGCGCGTGCCGGTGGCCAGCTTCGGCACCGAATCGCTGACCCAGGGTGGCTACGCGCGCATCACCGAATACGCGGTGCGCTACCAGGTGGAGTTCGACGTCGCCGGCGCCGACGGCAAGACCGTGCTGCCGCACCAGCGCATCGACATGCAGCGCGAATACAGCTACGACTCCACCGACACCGTGGGCAACGCCTCGCAGGTGCAGCAGATCCAGCGCAGCCTGGTCGACGACATGGTGCAGGCGATCATGTTCCGCCTCGAAGCGGCCGCGAAGCATCCGCAGGCCGAGCCCGGCAAGCCCTGATGCCGCTCACTCCCGCCCAATGGCAGAAGGCGCTGGCGACCGACCAGTTGGCGCCGGTCTACCTGCTCGCGGGCGAGGAACTGCTGGTGCTGGAAGCCGCCGACGCGCTGCGCGCGCAGGCGAAGCGGCTCGGCTACACCGAGCGCGACGTGCTCGAAGTCGAGCAGCGCTTCGACTGGGACGACCTCGCCCGCGCCGCCGCCGGCATGTCGCTGTTCGCCACGCGCCGGCTGATCGACCTGCGCCTGCCCACCGGCCGCCCCGGCGTGGACGGCGCCAAGGCGATCAACGAGTTCTGCGCCAACCCGCCGCCCGACGTCACCCTGCTGATCACCGCGATGGAGTGGAGCAGCAAGCACGACGGTGCATGGAGCAAGAAGCTCGACGCCACCGGCTGCATGGTGGTGTTCAACGCGCCGCGGCCCAACGAATGGGCCGCATGGATCGGCGCGCGGCTCGCCTCGCGCGGTCTCAGCGCCACGCCCGATGCCGCTGCGCTGCTGGCCGAACGCGTGGAAGGCAACCTGCTCGCCGCCGCGCAGGAAGTCGACAAACTGGTGGTGCTGCGCGCCGGTGACAGCAGCCGCATCGACGCGGCCGCGATGGAAAATCTGGTCGCCGACAGCGCCCGCTACGACGTGTTCAAGCTCACCGACGCCGCACTCGCGGGCGAGGGCGCGCGCGCGCTGCGCATCCTCGCCGGCCTGCGCGCCGAGGGCGACGAGCTGATCGCCTTGATGGGCTGGCTGGTGAACCAGTTGCAACTCGCCCTGCGCCTCGCCAACGCGCAGGACCTCGCCGCGCAGGCCCGCGCCGAGCGCCTGTGGCCCGCGCGCGAGCAACTGTTCCGCAAGGCGCTGCGCCGCGCCCCGCGCGAACACTGGCTGGCCTGCCTCGCCCGCGCCGCACGCATCGACCGCATCGCCAAGGGACGCGAGCAGGGTGAACCGTGGCGCGAGGCCGAACGGCTGATCGCCGCCATCGCCGAGCCGCGGGCGGCGCGGGCACTGGCATGACTCCCGTTTTGCGAGCTGTGCTCCCTCTCCCCTGCGGGGAGAGGGTTGGGGTGAGGGGCGGGTGCTCGCGAGAGTCTTTCACTTCCGCAGTCGGACTCGCCTGTCTCAGCGCGTTTTTCCCCTCTCCCGCTTGCGGGAGAGGGGCAGGGGAGAGGGGCCTTTGCTCTGATTCTTTCGCAAGCGACAAAGCGATTTCGGTCGCCTGCCGGCGCCCGAGCCACCTTTATTTGCTGGCCCACGCCACCGCCGGGAGCGGTGGCGAACGGCGAAGCCGGCCCGAAGGGCGGAGGGCAGGATGCCCGGAGTCAAGAAAGGTGGCCCAACGAAATGGCCTCGTTCAATCCGCCGACCCTACAAGCAGGCAGTGTCGAGGGCGTTGGACCAACGCTCGCCGACACGTCCCCCACAGCGGCCACCCCGCGACGTATCTGGAAACTGAGGGCCGGGACGAAAAGCCGTCGTCGCCCCAGCGAACGCTGGGGCCCAGCGCCTCTGCTTTCGTGAGCGCGGGGTTGCGCGGTTTCCCGGATGTCACTCATGCAATGCAGAGAGCGTTGCGATGACTACGCGCCCCCTCGCCATCTTCGGCGGCACCTTCGACCCCATCCACATCGGCCACCTCACCGTGGCGTGGGAGGCGGCGGAGTTGCTGGATGCGGAAGTGCGCCTGATGCCGGCCAACGTGCCGCCGCACCGCTCATCGCCGCAGGCCACTCCCGCCGAGCGGGTGGCGATGTTGCGCGCGGCGCTGGCCGGGCAGTCGCGGCTGGTGCTGGATGCGCGCGAACTGGAGCGTGACGGACCGTCGTACACCATCGACACCTTGCGCGAGCTGCGCGCAGAACAGGGCGAGCGGCCGCTGGTGCTGCTGCTCGGCGCCGATGCCTTCGCGGGACTGCCGACGTGGAACCGCTGGCGCGAGCTGTTCGACTTCGCGCATATCGGCGTGCTGAGCCGACCTGGTGTGCAAGTCGCGCGATCCGCGGAGCTGGATCAGGAAGTCGCCATGCGCCGCGTCGACGACGTGGCCGCCTTGCGCGCCATGCCCTGCGGCAAGCTGATCGAACTCGCCGTCACTCCGCTGGAAATCTCCGCTACCCGCATCCGCGAACTGCTCGCCGCGGGGCGCGATCCGCGTTACCTGCTGCCGGCGGGTTTGTTCGACGATCCGGAGTTGTTGCGGCCTTATCGGCGTTGATCTGAAATCACGCCGCGCTTGAGCCGAATGGCGCGTGTAAGCGAGTTCTTATGATCCGGGTGCTGATGGACCGAGTATCAAGAAGAGCTTCGTGCTTTTTGCACGCGAGCCCAGACTTCAGGTGTGCTGCTTTGCCAAACGCCACCCAATAGGCGCCGAAATGAAGGATTGCGTCTTGATTCTTCTTCAATGCGATCAATGAACTCAGGTCCGCGATAGTGGATCAGATCTTCAAGTGGCCCGGCAGCAAGAATGCCTTTCACATCGGCAGGTGGATCGCGTGCCAATACCGCAAGAATGGCCGCCCAGCAATCTTCCGGCGTTACGGATTCATTCCCAGGAAACATGAAGTTTTCCACGGCCCACCACAGCGTGTCTTGGGTGTTCGGCGACACGCGGGTTCGTTGCCATTCAATGTAGGCAGTGGCCCAAGCCTCGATTTCATGGTGCGACATTGTCATTTCGCCAGCGTAGCCTCCCGTGCCATCGTCTGGTGAGCTTTGCTTCGCGTCAAGATTTGGCGCGTGTTCGAAGGTGGACGCGAGCAGATTCATCCAGTCCGTACCACGAAGCGCAAAGCCACCAAATTCATGCAAGAACGCACCTGATTTCCCATCTGCCGCCAGTTTCAAAGCGGTTTCGAGCCGCTGCCGCGGCCCGAGTTACTTCTCCTTTGCTTGTCCAAAGGAGAAGTAACCAAGAGGAAACGACACCCCGATG
>OFTX01000151.1_pt1 | contig 43383 bp, 37 predicted proteins | sample 1775051 | NCBI WGS metagenome assembly OFTX01 (sample SAMN08195772, study PRJEB24354) | sludge metagenome | isolation source: sludge from phenol fed wastewater aerobic bioreactor A | place: India: Nagpur | collected 2016-09-15 | reverse complement strand
GCGCGTTAGCAGCCCTTTAGACGACCGGGAAATTCTTTTTTAATGATACGGCGACCACCGAGATCTACACTCTTTCCCTACACGACGCTCTTCCGATCTGTGGGGATCAATGGCGGGACCACGACGTCGCAGGTGGCGCGCGCGCTGGTGACGCAGCCCGTTCTCGCCCCGGCACCTGGCTCCGGCGGCGGTGTCGAGGCCGTCATGGACGAGGGAATCGTCTATACGATCGTGACGAACGCGCTGAACATCGCGAACGACATGGCGGTGCGGCGCACGGTGAAACTGGTGGTGACGGGCGGGGTCGCGCGGCCGAGTTCCTACGAGCTGGTCGGGCCGCTGGCGGAGCCGACGTTGGTGCGCGTCCACCTCGACTACGCGGTGCTCGGCGTGGACGGGTTCGACATGAAGGTGGGGGCGACCGCGGACCATGAGGGCGAGGCCGCGGTGACGGCGCAGATGGTCGCCAGGGCCTCGCGCGTGATCCTGGTGGCCGACTCGAGCAAGCTCGGCCGCGCGTCGTTCGCCCGGGTGTGCACCGCCGATGCCGTCGCAGTCCTCGTCACCGACACGGACGCGGATGACGCCTTCCTCGCGGAGGCGCGCGCGGCCGGGATCGAGGTCGTGGTCGCCTGAACACGTCCCGGTCGGGGACTCGAGGGACACTGCGACAGACGCACGAAGGGTGAGGTCCATGGCACGAGCGCGCGTGCGGCCGGCGCTGCCGGATGACACCATGCTGCTGGCCACGTTGCAGCGCACCTGGTGGCAGGACGCCTATGCCCACCTGTTGCCGCCGAGCGTGCTGGCGGTGGAACTCGACCAGCTCGCTGATGCCTGGGCGGCGCAGCTCGTCGGAGCCCGAGCCCTGATCGCCGAGGAGAGCACGCACCCCGTCGGGTTCGCCCTCGTCGATCCGCACATTCGGGAGGGCGGTCTCGGCCACATCGAGGTGCTCGGCGTCGTTCCGCGGTGGGCCCGGCGGGGCCACGGTGGCCGGCTGCTCGCCGAGTGCGCTCGTGTCTTGCATGACGCCGGCGCACATACCGGGGTGTGGTGGGCCGTGGAATCGGACGAGTCGATCGCCGCGTTCCTCGCGGGGGTGGGCTGGCAGCCGTCCGGCAAGCGGCGGGTGCTCGACACGGGCGAGGGACATCTGACGGAGATCCAATACTCCGGCACGCTGCATCTGCGCCTGGAGGACCTACCAGGGGAAGACCCGCACCCAGGGGATCCACACGTCGGCGATACCGAGTAACGAATGGCGTCATACCTGGTCGGTGCGCGCCGACCGGCGCCGGCGGCGCCCGCGTCAGACGTCGAGCAGGGATTCCAGGCCGACGGTGAGACCCGGCCGCTGCCCGACCGCGCGGATCGCCGCGCGCACACCCGGCATGAACGACGACCTGGTCAAGGAATCGTGCCGAATGGTCAACGTCTCCCCTTCGGAGCCGAACAGCAACTCCAGATGGGCGACCAGACCCGGCATGCGGACGGCGTGCACGTGGATCCCGTCCACGGTCGCGCCGCGGGCTCCGCCCGTGTCACGTGTCGTGACATCAGGCACCGGGCCGAGACCGGCATCGGCGCGAGCCTGCGCCATGGAGCGGGCGGCGTTGATCGCCGTGCCCGATGGCGCGTCGACCTTTCCCGCATGATGCAGTTCGACGATCTCTGCCGACTCGAAGAACCGCGCCGCCATGCTTCCCAGCCGCATGGCGAGGACCGCCCCGATCGCGAAGTTCGGCACCACCATGACGCCGATCCGCGGATCGTCGCCGAGCCAGCCCCGGACTGTCTCCAGGCGATCCGCCGTGAACCCGGAAGTCCCGACCACACAATGGATCTCGTGCGCGATGGCGAAGGAGATGTGGTCCATGACGGCATCCGGATGCGTAAAGTCGACCAGGACGCCAACCCCTGCGTCCGTGAGCGCGTCCACCGGATCGTCGCGGTCGAGCGCGGCGACCAGGCTCATGCCCGGCTCCGCCTCGACCATCCGGCACACCTCGACCCCCATGCGGCCGTGCGCTCCGAGAAGGCCCACGCGATAACCGGTTTCGTTCATCGTCAGCTCCTCGCACTCGGTGACCAGACCGGTCGGCGCGCCAGGGCGCGGAGCGGCTCGGGCAGTTCCCGCACGCGGGAATACGGTCCGGCCACGGCTACGGTGAGCGGCCGGGTAAGCAGCCGCCGCGCCATCGCGGTCACGTCCTCTCGAGTCACACCGCGTATCGCGTCGAGCTCGTCGTCGAGTGGCAGGTACTGGCGCGCGGTCAGCACCCGGCGGCCCAGCCGGTTCATCCGCGAGTCGTTGTCCTCCAACCCGAGCACCGTGCCGCCGCACAACTGCCCACGCGCGAGCGCGAGCTCGTCGCCGGTGAACCCGTCCGTCGCGACCGCTTCGAGCTCGCGCCGGATCAGGTCGGCCACGGTGCCGAGGTTCGCCGGCTGGCACGCGGCATACATCGACCAGGAGCCGGTGTCCGCGTATGCGGACGTCGAGCTGTAGCAGCTGTAGGTCAGGCCGTTCTGCTCGCGGATGCGCTGGAAGAGCCGGGAGCTCATACCGCCGCCGAACGCCGCCGAGAGCACTGCCAATGCGAACCGGTCCGGGTGGTGCCGCGGCAGTGCGGGAACGCCGAGGGTGAGGTGCGCCTGTTCGATGTCCCGGGTGACGACCCGTACCGACGGGCCCGGGTCGGCGAAACCGGCGCCCGCCCGCGCCGGCTGGGGGCCCTGCGCCGGGTCGAGCCGGCCCGCGAAGGCAGCCCGCACCCAGCGCACGACGTCACGGTGTGCCACTCCGCCCGCGACGGCGACCACCATCGACCGGGGGTCGTAGCGGCGCCGGTAGTAGCCGTGCACCTGGCGCCGGCTCAACGCGGCGACGGACTGTGCCGTGCCGCTCACCGGGTCGCCGACGGGATGGCCGGCAAACAATCGCGCGGCGAACGCCTCGGCCAGGCTGTCGTCCGGATCGTCATCCCGCATGGCGATCTCGTCGAGGATGACGCTGCGTTCCGTCTCGACGTCGGCTGCAGCGATGCGTGCATTGAGCACGACATCGCACACGACGTCGACGGCGGTGGCCGCGTCATGCGCCAGCACGTGCGCGTAGTAGCAGGTGTACTCGTGCGCCGTGAACGCGTTGAGCTCGCCGCCGACGGCGTCGATGCTACCCGCGATCTGGACCCCGGTGCGGGCCTTCGTCCCTTTGAACAACAGATGCTCGAGATAGTGGGACACGCCGGCCAGCGAGCCCGCTTCGTCTACCGAGCCGACACCGACCCACACGCCGATCGAGGCGCTGCGGGAGGCCGGCATCGTCTCGGTGACCACCCGCAACCCGCCCGGGAGCACCGACAGTGCGACCGCGGAGTCGCCCGGGCCCCGCTCCAGAATCCTGGGGCGGGGCAACCTGGGCGACACGTGCGGTGCGGTGGATGCGCAGATCAGGCGTCGGCCTTGTCGTGCGACTGCTCGGCCGCGGCATCGGCGACGGGCACCAGCGAGATCTTTCCCCGACCATCGATGTCGGCGATCTCCACCTGCAGTTTGTCGCCGACGTTGACGACGTCCTCGACCTTGCCGATCCGCTTGCCGTGGCCGAGCTTCGAGATGTGGACGAGCCCGTCACGACCCGGGAGCAGCGAGACGAACGCGCCGAAAGCGGTCGTCTTGACGACCGTGCCGAGGAAACGCTCGCCGACCTTCGGCAGCTGCGGGTTCGCGATGGCGTTGATCCGATCCACGGCGGCCTGGGCAGCAGCCCCGTCGGACGCGGACACGAACACGGTGCCGTCGTCCTCGATGGCGATCTCGGCGCCGGTCTCCTCGGTAATCGAGTTGATCATCTTGCCCTTCGGCCCGATCACTTCACCGATCTTGTCGACCGGCACCTTGATCGTGGTGATCCGCGGTGCATAGGGGCTCATCTCATCCGGGGAGTCGATGGCCTCGGCCATCACGCCGAGGATCGTCAACCGGGCGTCCTTCGCCTGGTTCAGCGCGGCCGCGAGGACCTCCGACGGGATGCCGTCCAGCTTCGTATCGAGTTGCAGCGCGGTGACGAAGTCCTTGGTGCCGGCGACCTTGAAGTCCATGTCGCCGAACGCGTCCTCGGCACCGAGGATGTCCGTCAACGCCACGTACTGCATTTTGGGCCCCTCGGCCGTGTCCACGGAATCGGACACCAGGCCCATCGCGATACCGGCCACCGGGGCCTTCAACGGCACACCGGCGTTCAGCAGGCTCATCGTCGATGCACAGACCGAACCCATCGACGTGGAGCCGTTGGATCCGAGCGCCTCGGAGACCTGCCGGATCGCATACGGGAACTCTTCGCGGCTCGGCAGCACGGGCACCAGCGCGCGCTCGGCCAGCATGCCGTGGCCGATCTCGCGACGCTTCGGCGAGCCGACGCGGCCGGTCTCCCCCGTCGAATACGGCGGGAAGTTGTAGTTGTGCATGTAGCGCTTCTTGGTGATGGGCGACAGCGTGTCGAGCTGCTGCTCCATGCGCAACATGTTGAGCGTGGTGACACCGAGGATCTGCGTCTCGCCGCGTTCGAACAACGCCGAGCCGTGCACCCGCGGCACGAAGCCGACCTCGGCCGACAGGGTGCGAATGTCCGCGAGACCGCGGCCGTCGATGCGCACCTTGTCGCGCAGGATGCGCTGCCGGACGACCTTCTTCGTCAGCGCCTTGAACGCGCCGGCGATCTCGGACTCCCGGCCGGCGAACCGCTCGCCCAGCGCATCCAAGAGATCGGCCTTGATCTCGTCGGTCGCGCTCTCGCGATCCAGCTTGTCGGCGATTTGCATGGCGGCACCGAGTCTGTCGGCCGCGAGGCCGGCGACAGCGTCATACACGTCGCTCTGATACGGCGGGAACAACGGGAACTCACCGGTCGGTTTCGACGCCTTGGCGGCGAGCTCGGACTGCGCCTCGCACAGCGCCCGCAGGAACGGCTTCGCGGCCTCCAGACCGGCCGCCACCACCTCTTCGGTCGGAGCGGTCGCGCCACCGGCCACCAGTTCGACGGTTCGCTCAGTGCCCTCGGCTTCGACCATCATGATCGCGACATCGGAGGAGCCGTCGGCGCCTTCGACGACTCGGCCCGCAACGACCATGTCGAAGACGCTGCGCTGCATCTCCTCGTAGGTGGGGAACGCGACCCACTGGCCCTGTCCGGACTCGTCAGTGATCAGCGAGATGCGGGTGCCGGCGACCGGCCCCGAGAACGGAAGCCCCGCAATCTGTGTCGACGCGGAGGCCGCGTTGATGGCCAGCACGTCATAGGCGACGTTCGGGTTGACCGCCAGCACCGTGATGACGACCTGCACCTCGTTGCGCAGCCCCTCGACGAAGGACGGGCGCAGCGGGCGGTCGATCAGCCGACAGGTGAGGATCGCCTCGGTGGACGGTCGCCCCTCGCGGCGGAAGAACGAGCCGGGGATGCGCCCGACCGAGTACATGCGCTCTTCGACATCGACGGTGAGCGGGAAGAAGTCGAACTGCTCCTTCGGGTGTTTGCCCGCGGAGGTCGCGGACAGGACCATGGTGTCCTCATCGAGGAAGGCAGCGACGGAACCGGCTGCCTGGCGGGCAAGATGGCCGGTCTCGAAGCGGATGGTGCGAGTGCCGAAACTGCCGTTGTCGATGACGGCGGTCGCGCTCGTAGCGGTGGGGTCGGACATGAATCTCCTTGGGTGAACGGACCAGAGCCGCTGCCCGAGGTCGCCACGCGAATGCCGGCCATCGATCGAAGCAACCGGGGCGGTATCCCGCTCCGGTGGCCACTACCGAGGACCGGCCGTGATCGCGGGTCGGATCGGGTGGTGCTGCGTCTGGCGGTACTAACTGGTATGGACTTGTGCGTGCTCGTCGGTACGTGTGGCGTCTGCGTCAGCGTCCGGGGACGCCAACGCGGTAGCCGTCGGGGGAGCCCGCGTCACGGTGCTCCCCCGACGCTCGCTATCGGCGCAGGCCGAGTCGGTCGATGAGCGAACGGTAGCGTTCGATGTCGACCTGCTGGAGGTGGCGGAGCAGCCGTCGGCGACGGCCTACCAGGGCCATCAGGCCGCGCCTGGTGTGGTGATCGTGCTTGTGTTCCTTCAGATGCTCCGTCAGGCCGCTGATCCGGCGGCTGAGCAGGGCGACCTGCGCCTCGGGTGAGCCGGTGTCGGTGTCGTGCAGACCGTATTCGGCAAGGATGGACTTCTTCTCGTCGGCGGTGAGCGCCACGGGTGTACTCCTCGTACTCTCGGTCCGTGCGCTGCCCGCACCGGACGCATGCCGGGGGGATGACGGTGCCGGCCGCCACGGACTGAGGCCGGACCCAACCGGACATACTACCAGGGGCAGGCCATCGGCCGGGCCGTCCGGCGCCGGGCGGGGAGAGGGAGGCGATGCGGTGATCGAGCATTGGCGAGGTTTGGATCAGATCCCGGCCGGCTGGGGTCGCTGTGTGCTCACGATCGGGGTGTTCGACGGCGTCCATCGAGGACATCAGGCCCTTATCGGGGCGGCGGTCGAGCGGGGCCGCGAGCTGGGCCTCCCGGTCGTCGTGATGACCTTCGACCCGCATCCCGCGTCGGTGGTCCGCCAGGGGCACCATCCCGCGCTGTTGTCCACGCTGCGACGGCGCGCCGAGTTGGTCGGCTCGCTCGGCGCCGATGTGTTCCTCGTGCTGCCGTTCACGCCGGCCGTGGCCGCGATTCCCGCGGAATCGTTCGTGCACGATGTGATCGTCGAGCGGCTGCACGCCGCTTGTGTCGTGGTCGGCGAGAACTTCCGTTTCGGTCACCGGGCGGCGGGCAGCGTCGCGTTACTCGAGAACCTGGGACTGCGGTTCGGGTTCACGACCCTGGGCGTCGCGCTTGTCGGTGAGGATGGGGTCACCGTCAGCTCGACGTACGTCCGGTCGTGCGTCGCTGCCGGGGACGTCGCGGCGGCCGCCGAGGCGCTCGGCCGACCCCATCGCATCGACGGGTTCGTGGTCCATGGCGAGGGCAGGGGCGGTGCGCAGTTGGGTTACCCCACAGCGAATCTCGACCCGGAGCCGTTGTCCGCGATCCCGGCGGACGGCATCTACGCGGGCTGGTTCCTGTTGGGGTCGCGTCGCAGCCCCGCCGCGATCTCGATCGGCTCGAATCCCACCGTTTCGGGCGACGTGCGCACCGTCGAGGCGTTCGTGCTCGATGAGGGCGGCAACTTCTACGGGCGACGGGTCGCGCTGGAGTTCGTGCAACGGCTGCGCGGCATGGAAAGGTTCGATTCGCCCGAGGATCTCATCGCGCAGATCGGGCGGGACGTGGCGCGCACGCGGGAGATACTGGGCGTCACGTGACGTTGTGACGGGCGGGGCTGCGGTCGTCCGGCGGGGCGCGGGTCTCGCGATGAGCGAACCGCGCCCCAGCCCCGATCGCTGCGGCTCCGTCATCCCCGGGAGCTGTGTCATCTTCCGGAGCTGTGTGATCTTCCGGAGCTACGTCATCTCCGGGAGCTGATATTTCGCGACCAGCGATGCCGCCTCCAGGCGCGATCGCACCCCCAATTTCGTCAAGACGGCCTGCACGTGCGTCCGCACTGTCATGGTCGAGACGCCGAGTTCGACGGCCATGGCGAAGGTGCCCTTGCCCTCGACAATCATCTGCAGGCACTCCCGTTGCCGCGGCGTCAATGCTGCCACGAGCCGGCGAAACTCGGCCTGCTCGCCCGGGCGCGACGCGGCCGTCCGATCGAAGGAACCCTCGACCACGATCTCACCGTCGGCGACCCGGGCGATGGCCTCGAGTAGTTCGACAGGACCACGAGACTTGTGTACATAACCTGCGGCACCCGCAGCGAGCGCGGACCGCATGACGTCGGACGATGTGTCGGCGGTACGGATCACGATCTTGGTCGACGGGGACTGCGTCGCCAAGCGCTCGATCATGCCGACATCATGGCCATCACGCAAGACGAGGTCGATGATGCACAGTTCGGCATCGTACTTTCGGATCCAGTCGCGGACCGCGGCGTGCAGGGGCGGCGCAATCCGCGCGTGGTATCCGTGCCGCTCCAGCAGATCGGCCAGATAGGCAATAACCAGCACATCGATATCTGCAAGGACGACGGTCCCGGGCTTTTTCATCATTGCACCTCTATGGCGCCGCATCACGGCGTGGAATGCTCCGCGCACGTGCGCCACCGCGTATCGAGGCTAACGGCTCGTGGTGGCGTTCGCGAGTCGCCGGATGGCCGGGAGGCTCGTCGTGGTCCCGAATGCTCACACTCGAATGGTGACAGCCCCGGGAGGAACTTACCTGAGGCAACGTCGTGTGGGCGGTCGGGCCCTCGCGCCGTGGGTGTCGCTGCCGCCGATCTGAGAAGGGATCGCGGCCAGCAGACATCGGCCCGCGGCAGCGACGCGGAGCTGACCGGCGACCCCGAGGTGCGCGCCGATGGCTCGGACACGTCCGCGGACCGTGTACGGCGACAGCGAGAGCCGGGCTGCGATGCGGGTCACGGTCACGCCGTCACACAGCAGACGCAGGATGTCGACGTCAGCACGGCTGAGCGCGGCGAGCTGGGCCTGCGCTTCGCGTCGCTGGACACGGCGGGCACGGAGCGTCTCGAGTACGGCGCCCTGCATCTGGCCGCCGATGACGACGTGTCCGCGGTGGGCGCTCACCAGGACCTCGCACAGATCTTCCGTGGGACACTCGGCCGGCACGATTCCCGCGGCCCCCGATTCGAGAACCTGCGCTGCGTACTCCGGGTCTCGCGAGTCGCTGACAATCACCACGGGCGTACCGATGCCGCGATAGTGGATGGCCTCGAACAGGTCGGCGAGGTCTTCACCGCCGCGGTCATCGTCGTACACGACCGCGACATCGACGCCACCGCCGAGGCATGTCAAGGTTCCGGTCAAGGTGGAGGTGGCGAACGTTCGGCGCGCGATGTGGCGGCGCTCGAGGACGGCGGCCGTCGCGGCTGCGATCAACGGCTCACGATGGCACACCAGTACCGAAGCCATCGTGGGGGCGATATCCATCGCGATCATCCCCTGCCCTGCCGCGACCGCATGTCCCCCGCGGCGTACGCGGCCGCCTGCAGGCGGCTGTGGACGGCGAGTTTCGACATGAGTCGCTGCGCATGCGTGCGGACCGTGTTCGCAGTGATACCGAGCCGCGCGGCGATTTCCTTGGTGGAGAGCCCACTTTCGATGCCGCGGAGCACATCGTGCTCACGTTCGGTGAGCGTGTCGACGGGACTCGGCGAGCCGAGCTCCGATACGGCGTCGGGGGGCTGGACAAGCTGCCGAGACAACGCCCACATGCGGCCTGATGACGGACTGAACACCACGTCACGAAGGGTCTCCGGCCCCGCCTGCGACGTGATGACGGTGATCGGGGCGCTACCGAAGAGATCGGCGAGGTCTTCCTCGCCGGAGACCACACACACCAATCGGGGCCGGTCGACGGGAGGCCGCCGGGCCAGCCGAGCGAACATCCGACCCGCTGCCGGAGCGTCGTCGGGGGTGATCCCGACGATCACCACATCGATCTGCGGGCTGGCGATGACCTGCGCTACGTCGCGCGTGGTGCGACCGACGGCCGCGACCTCGACGTCGCCTGCTCCGTCGAGCAACGCGCCGAGCCCCTCGGCCACGATCGGCCGGCGATCGAAGATGGCCACGCGCAGCACCGGTGTCGGGGCGGGCGGAGAAACAGGGGCTGCGACGGGAGCGCGCACGTCAATAGGCATGGCAACTGCCCCTGGCTCGATGGTGCGGGCACTGGCGACGCCACACCGGCCGCGGCACCTCGCGCCGCCGATCGATGGAGCCGCACCCCAGCCGACACGAACGTGCGCTGTCGAGCGCACGGATGCACCCTTTCGGCGTGCCATCGGTACGGTATGACTCCCGAATTTCTCTATTTTGCACGGATTCTCTCCTCCAACTCACCCGAATGACACTTCGACAGTATGCGAACATCACGCTTCGCACATACGGCAATGGAAGGAATCCATCTCATACAAATCGATGAGTCCGATGGTCCGTACGAACGCGGCGACGCCACACTGACGCTGGCTCGATGCGTTGCCCGATTCGGCGCGGTGCCGGAAGCGCCGTCGGCCACGCACTGCGAGGGAAGGGAGCACGGCATGTCCGGGATCGTTGCTGTTCGCGGCCGTCGCGCGGCATCCGACGTGCTCGTTCGACTCAAGGGGCTGGAGTACCGCGGCTACGAGTCGGCCGGCCTCGCCGAGCTCGCCGCAGACCACAGCATCCATGTCGCGCGGTCGATCGGCCCGATCGACGCGCTCATCGACCGGATCGCCCACGAGAACCGACCTGCGACGGCCGGGCGGCTGGCCATCGGGCACACGCGGTGGGCGACCCATGGAACGGTCGCAGTCCGCAACGTGGATCCGCTGTCGGACTGCGATCACCGGGTGACGGTGGTGCACAACGGCACGCTCGACAACGCTGCCGACCTGCGGCGAGAGCTGGAGGGCTCGGGCCATCGGTTCGAATCGGACGTCGACAGTGAGGTCATTCCGCACCTCATCGAGCAGGGCCTCGTCGACGGCGCGACAGCTTTTGAGGCGTTTCAGAGCGCTGTGCGACGGCTGCGCGGCACGTGGGCCATCGCGGCACTCATCGCGAGGTCCAACGCGATCTATCTCGCTCGTCAGCGATTGCCGCTGATGGTGCGCGGAACGGTCGGACGCTTCGCCGCCGCATCGGACGCGACGGCGACGGCTGGCGTCCGCGGACCGCTGCGCATCTTCGAGGACGGCACCATCGCCGAGTTGGGGACCCAGTGGCGCTGGGCCGGAAGCGCCGCGAAAGGGCCGGCGCCGGTGGTGCTCACCGATGACGCACATCCCGCGTCGGCCGGTTGGTGCACCACCGCTGCCGCGACATGGGACCACGCATTGAACAGCGCCGTCGCGGATATCGACGAACAGGGCAGGCTGGTCGAGCGCCTCGTCGCCGAGATGATCGAGGAGTTGCCCTCGCCTCGGCTTCCGACGCTGCTCGGCCCACGAACTCCGAACCGCATCGTTCTGCTTGGCTGCGGTGCATCTCACCACGCGGCGCAGGTGGCTGCGCGTGTGGTGCGCATCGTCGCGCGAATCGATGCCTGCGCGGTGGTGGCTTCGGAGTTCGACAAGACACTGGTGGCCCCGTTCGACGTCGTGGTCGCCTTCTCCGAATCGGGGCAAACGGCGCATCTTCTAGCAGCTCTCGACCAGGTCGACACGCCTGTCCTGGCTATTACGGGCCATTCGCAGTCGCCCCTCGCGCGACGCGCGAACGCCGTCATCGACACCCACGTCGGCCGCGAGCGTGGCGCGGCCGCGATGAAAACGTTCACCAGTCAGGTGCTGTGCGGGATCCGATTCGCGCTGAACGCCGCCATCGAGAACGGGCTGAGTTCACGCGCCCGGCGCGCTGCATCGCTACTCGCCATGGTTCCGCACGAGTTTTCCGCAGCGATCGAGCAGCGCAGCCCGATCAGCGACAATGACGCCCGCGTCCTCGCGGCGGAACCCGGTTGGGTGTTCCTGGGCACGGGGGCGAGCCTGCCCTACGCCGCAGAGGGCGCACTCAAGCTCAACGAGCTCGGCTGCCGGTGGGCCGCGAGCATTCCCGCCGCGGAGCTGACTCATGGCCCGCTGGCGCTGGTCGCGCAGGGGGCACCGGCGGTGCTGATCGACGACGGCACACCACGCTGCGCAACGGCACGGTCCGAACTGCTGGCGCGCGGCGCCCGAGTGATCACGCTCGGCCCCCCGCGCCCCACCAGCACCGAGGAGTTCGGCCGCCAGGTGCCGTGGGGCCCGCTCGACGTCGTGCCCAGGCTGCAGTACCTGGCGCTGTCGATTGCGGGGGCCCGGCGACAACGCGCTGACAGACACGGCCCTGTTGCTACGTCCACCAACTGAACCTGCGGCACTGCGCGGGCACCCACTTTTGGGGGTTCCGTGACTCGCACCGCGTCACCGATGATCGCCCCAGGGCCACGGCTTACTGGAGGTGCCATGAGAGTGCGCATCGGCTACGCGCCCGGTGTCTTCGATCTGTTCCACATAGGGCACCTCAACATCTTGCGAAATGCACGACTCAATTGCGACTACCTCATCGCCGGGGTGGTCTCTGATGAGATGTGTGTATTGGCGAAAGGCACTAAGCCCGTCATTCCACTCGTCGAACGCCTTGAAATCGTCAACAGCATCAAATATGTCGATCAAGTGGTTGCAGAGACATTACCGGAGAAGTTGGACACATGGCGGGAGATCGGATTCACCGTCATCTTCAAGGGTGACGATTGGCGCGGAACGGCCAAGGGTCAGAAGCTTGAGCGGGACTTCGCATCGGTAGGTGTCGAGGTGGCATATCTTCCCTATACCGTGCACACGTCGAGCACCATCCTCCGACGAGCGCTCCGCCTCTTGGACGGCGGCGATCGCCCCTCCCTGGTAGCGAGTTCGTCATCGATATCGGCAGACACATGGTGACGACGCACATGGTGACCACAATCTCGGGTGGGGATCCCCCGTCCGCACCGGCGAACGTGGAACTGGACACCCCACGCAAGCGGCTCCCTGATCCGGAAGGGGTGTATTCGCGTGCGCCGGCCGTATGACGGCGGCTCAGACCTCACGCGCCGGGGAACATCGCCCGCGAGGATCGCGAGCAGCGACCCCGACCGCGCCGTACCCGATTGGGCTCGAAGATTCAGTCGCAACCTGGCGATCACCGATGCGCTTTCCATCGGGTGGGCCGCAGTGGGAGTGCAGATGGTTCGGATTCCGGGAATCGATTCCCACTCGGCTATAGCACCACCTGACATCGCGTCGATCGCATTGACCGTGGGAACGGCCGTGCTGTGGTTCGGGGCACTCCAATTGACCGGCAGCAGGGACCATCGGTTTATCGGGTTGGGAGCCACCGAATACAAGCGCGTCGCCCGCGCGACGCTTTCGGTATACGGCAGTCTAGCGCTTTGCTCCTATGCCTTCGATCTCCGAGTGCCGCGACAATACGTATTGCTGATGATGCCGGTCGGCCTCGTGGCGCTCTTATTGAGTCGGTTCCTGTGGCGCCGGTGGCTTCATCTACGGAGGTCTTCCGGCGAAATGATGACACGCGTGCTCGCCGTCGGTGACCAACGCACCGTCAACGACCTCGTCCGGGACCTACGACGCGCGCCGATGTCGGGATACGTCGTGGTGGGTGCATGCGTACCAGCAGGGACAGATTGCTCCAGTGTCGATATCCCGATAGCGGGAGATTTGGCCCACGTCGTTTCGACGGTACAGCGAATCGACGCCGACGCGGTGGCCGTGACGGCCAGCGGTGCGTTCGGAGCCGACGATGTTCGCAGGCTCGGCTGGGAGCTGGAGGACACCACCGCGGAACTCATGCTGGCGCCGGCCTTGACGAACATCGCTGGTCCGCGAATTCACACTCAGCCGGTCGCGGGTCTGCCGTTGATACATGTCGCGCGACCCACATATCACGCTGCCAATCAGTTGCTCAAGCGGAGTCTTGACCTGCTGCTAGCGGTCCTCCTGCTCATCCTTCTTCTCCCGGTGTTCGTTGTCACGGCCATAGCGATCAAAGTGGGCAGCGCGGGGCCGGTCTTCTTCCGGCAAGTGCGAGCCGGGCTCGGGGGTTCCACTTTCCGGATCCTGAAGTTCCGCTCCATGGTTCCCGACGCGGAACTGCGCCTGACCGAAACGGAGTACCGAGCCCGGGATGCCGGCAACGAAGTCATGTTCAAGGTCAGGAACGATCCGCGGGTGACGGCTGTTGGTCGATTCATCCGTAGGTACAGCATCGACGAACTCCCACAACTCCTGAATGTCATCGCCGGTTCTATGAGCCTGGTCGGGCCGCGGCCACCCTTGATGCGAGAGATCGAGCTCTACGGTGCAGACGCACGTCGGCGACTGCTGGTGAAACCCGGCATGACGGGCCTCTGGCAGGTATCCGGCCGGTCCGACCTGACCTGGGACGACACGGTGAGGCTGGATATGTACTACATCGAGAACTGGTCCCTCACCGTTGACCTGGTCATTCTCTGGAAGACAGCGAAGGCAGTCCTGGCGCCGGAAGGTGCGTATTGATGGACATTACCCGCCCCTCGCGCCTTGCTCCCAGTCCCCGGAGGGCATCATGAACCGTTGCGCGCTCATCACCGGAATCACCGGTCAAGACGGCTCCTATCTGGCCGAACTCCTCCTCCACAAGGGGTATGACGTCCACGGCGTGATCCGACGATCCTCGACGTTCAACACCCAGCGGCTCGATCACCTCTACAAAGACCCGCACGACGCCGCGGCGCGGCTCTTCCTGCACTACGGGGATCTCGGCGACGGTTCGCGCTTGGTCACTCTTCTCGACAAGGTGCGTCCCGACGAGGTCTACAACCTGGCGGCGCAATCGCATGTCCGCGTCTCGTTCGACGAGCCCGAGCACACCGCTGACACCGTCGCCGTCGGAACTGTCCGGCTCTTGGAGGCGGTGCGTATGGTGGGCATAACGCCGCGCTTCTACCAGGCCTCGACGTCGGAGATGTTCGGCGCTACGCCACCACCGCAATGCGAGTTGTCTCCGTTCGCACCGCGCTCTCCCTATGCCGCATCGAAACTCTTTAGTTACTGGATCACCAAGAATTACCGTGAAGCGTACGGGCTCTTCGCCGTCAACGGGATTCTTTTCAACCATGAGTCGCCGCGACGCGGCGAGACTTTCGTGACCCGTAAGATCACACGGGCTGTCGCACGGATCAAAGCCGGGTTGCAGAAGGACCTCTACCTCGGCACTTTGAACTCCGTCAGGGATTGGGGATATGCACCCGAGTACGTCGAGGGCATGTGGCGGATGCTCCAGACGGCGGAACCGGCCGACTACGTCCTGGCAACAGGAATCGGGCACACCATCAGCGAATTTCTCGAAGCCGCGTTCGGTCATGCGGGACTCGATTGGCGGGACTATGTCCGATTCGACAGCCGGTATGTCCGGCCGACCGAAGTGGACGCTCTGATCGGAGATGCGACCAAGGCGCGCGTCGACCTTGGCTGGTCCCCCACCGTGCATGCCCTGGAGCTGGCACGAATCATGGTGGATGCCGATATCGCAGCACTCGAGCACGAAGGCACCCAGTGGGTTGATTCTGTCCCACTCGGCAGTTGGCCCACTTCTTCCTGGGCGCGTGAGCTGGTCGGATGATGAGTGGGGGCGCCAGATGCACTGTCGTGCGCATGCAGGAATGCGGCCTGCATACAGAGCTGAGACACCGCTCGGTTCCGGCGATCCGATGGATGGATCATGACAGGTGTGCTTGATGGTCCACGCGTGGCCGACGATGTTCACTTTGAACCACGCCGTCTCGACCGGACGAGCCCGATCTACGTCGCCGGCCACGGCGGACTAGTGGGCTCTGCGATAGTCCGGCATCTCGACCGCGAGGGTTTCAGCAACATCGTGTGCCGGTCGCACAGACAACTGGACCTCACCCACCGCGATTCGGTCTTCGCGTTCTTCAAGCGAATCGAGCCCCGCTATGTGATACTGGCGGCTGCGAAGGTGGGTGGAATCGTCGCGAACAACCTGTACCCCACTGAGTTCCTGAGCACGAATCTCCAGATCCAGACGAACGTCCTGGACGCTGCGTTGACGTGCGACGTCGAGCGACTGCTGTTCCTTGGCTCGTCATGTATCTACCCGAGGAACGCGCCGCAACCCATCGAAGAATACGAGCTCTTGAATGGGTACCTCGAGCCGACGAACGACGCCTATGCGATAGCAAAGATCGCTGGAATCATCCAGGTGCAATCGGTTCGACGACAATACGGCAAGGCATGGATCTGTGCCATGCCGACAAACCTCTATGGTCCGGGCGATAATTTTTCGCTCCGCGGCTCCCACGTACTTCCAGCATTGATCCGGCGATACGACGACGCGGTGCGACTCGGAAGGTCCGTCGTGACCAACTGGGGCACCGGAAATCCACGCCGAGAGTTCCTGCATTCGGACGATCTCGCAGATGCCTGCTTGTACTTGCTGGAGCATTACGACGGTCCACAACACGTCAACATTGGCACCGGCACCGATGTGTCAATCCGGGAACTGGCCGGGTTGATCGCGACGCTCACGGGGTTCGCTGGAGATACCCGGTGGGATGAGTCACAGCCGGATGGAGTGCCACAAAAACTATTGAGCATCCGCAAGCTCAGTCAAGCGGGGTGGACGGCCTCGATCGACCTCGAACAGGGCCTCCGATCGACGATCGACTGGTATCGCTATCACCGTGCTGCCGCGCGGGGGGCCGACGATCGGCAATGGGACTTGAGCAGGGGTCGTTAGCCCACGGGGATGGTGCATCGCACCACGGCGCCTCCGCCCTGACGACCGTCGACGTGGAGCCGTCCACCGAGGTCGGCGACCGCTCCGGCCAGTAGGTTCAAGCCGATGTGCCCGTTCCGACGCCGCTCGGCCGTGTCGGGCGGGAATCCACGACCGTCGTCCTCGGCGATCAGGTGGACATCGTCGGGGTCGGATTTGATCGTGATCTTGGCGTGGCGCCCCCCGGAATGCGCCGCCGTATTGGTCAGGCACTCGCGCACGGCCCGGTACACGAAGGTCGCGGCCTGCGGGCTCACAGGCGTTCGCAGGTCCACCGTGACGTCAACGTCGATGCCATGGTCGCGCTTCCATCGCGCGGCGAGGTCCGCTATGGCGGCAGGCAGACCCTCGGAGGACAGATCGGGCGGGGCGACGTCGACGATCAGCGTTCGGAGCGCACGAGTCGATCTCCGAACGGCGTCGTGACTAAGATCGAGCATCTGTCGCGCGGTCGAATCGGGCTCTCCTGGCAGAGTGCCCGCAAGGGCTTCCAGCGCATATCCCGCGCCGGCGAGGTCCTGGACCACGCCGTCATGCAGGTCGCGGGCGATATTTCGACGTTCCCGGTCGGCGGCGGCGACCTCATTGGAGAGCAGCCGGATGCGCTCCAGATGCGCCTTGCCCACTCTCCGCAAGAGCCACACCGAAACCGGAAGGTTCAACAGAAGCAGGAGCGACACGGCTCCGGTCGACAGGATGATCAGCCTGACGACCAGCGCGGACTCCGAGGTACGAAGCCGCTCGTCAGTGGAATACAGGAACATCCTGACCGTGGTCCCGTCCGGAAGCCGCACCGGCATGTCGACCTTCACCATCCGGCCCGTCGCCGCGCGTCCGATCTCGGACACGGCTTGGTCGACGGTGATCACTGTGGCGTGGGGCGCCGCTGGAATCGCCGGTGGTTTCGGTGACAGCGGTCTACCGATCAGAGAATGATCGTCGGCATAGATCACGCGCGCATCACGTGTCAGAACCCGTGTGGCGACCATGGAGCCGACGCGACGTCGGACCTGGGCTGCGTCGTCAAGTGCCGTCAGCGCCTGCGGATCACCATTCACGAGCGCTTGAATCGACGCGACGAGCACCGTGCTGGTGAGGACTTCGCCGCTGCGCACGGCCTCGGCCAACTCCTCGTCACGGGCGATATGCGTCGCGACGAAGGTCGACGTGACCACGACGACGGCAAACGCCACGAGCGCGCCCATCGCCAGGGCGATGACGGCCCGACGGACCGTCCGGTCCGGAGGACCAGCGTCACGCCGGGATCCCGCTGCCATGGCTGACCAGCCCGTATCGCCGCGCCGTCGCCAACGCCTCCAACTGCGAACCAACCCCGAGCTTCGCGTAAATCGCTTTGACGTGTCCCCGACAGGTGTTGACACTGATGTTCAGAATGCGAGCGATCTGCGCAGGGCTGACTCCGTTGTCCAACAGCGCGAGGACCTCGGACTCCCGTGCGGTCAGCCGGGCGACGACGGCGTCGTCCGCCGCCGTCCCAGACGGGTGTTGGCGCAGTGACGGTGCGGCCAAGAACGATTCCGACCGAACCGACCGCAGCACGAGGAGGAGCTCGCGCAGCGATCCGGACTTCGGGGCGTAGCCGTTGACCCCTGCGCTGGCTGCTCGGGCGACCCACGCCCAGTCGTCCCACGCCGACACGGCAACGATCAGGATGGCAGGCATCGCCGTCCGAATCCGTCGCGCCACCGAAAGGCCGTCGTCAGCGCCCAGGCGGATGTCGAGAACGATCAGGTCGGGCCGCAGGCGGGCCGCCTCCGCAACGGCGGATTCCGCCGTCGTCGCTGTCCCGACCACTGCCATGTCCGGCAACCCACGCAGGCTGATGGCGAGGGCGTCTGCGAAGGCACGATGATCGTCCACGATCAAGATCGTTCTAGCGTCACAATGCTCCATCATCATGCCTACCTCCGCGCGAACTTCCAGGGCATACCGACTCCAGTGGCGATTTTATGTCGAAACGCCCAAGACGTCGAAATAGACGATACGAGTTAATGAGCGGACAGGGTACGACATTTTGACCGGGTGACGTATCACCTAAACCCCCCAATACTTGGGAGCCCCCAAATTTCGGGGCTTAACAATATGACGAACCCGTGAATGCTGTAAGTATGCAGTCGAGCATGCGTCGCCGCGCCCCGCCCGACCCGATCAGAGTCGTCATCAGCGACGATCACGAACTCGTGCGGATCGCGCTGCGTTCTGTGCTGACGGCGGCCGGCATGAGCGTCGTCAGCACCTGCTCCAACGGGGTCGAGACGGTGGCCGCCGTAGCCAGATTACGCCCGGACGTCGTCGTGATGGATCTCTCAATGCCCCTGATGGACGGCATCGAAGCGACCCGGAAGATCCTCGCCATCGAGCCCGACACCCGGGTGGTGATCCTGACGGCAACGCGGAGCGGTCCGAGCATCGACGCAGCGTTCGCCGCCGGGGCCGCGGCGTTGGCGTTCAAGGACGACGGAACCGAGGCGGTGCTCGAAGCGATATGCGGACCGGCCAAGAATAATGACTCGAAAGGCGATGGAAAGCACACATGAAAGGGAACGATTTCGCGCAACACGGCGCGACTGGAATTCAGGTCTGCGTGATCGGCGCGGGTTATGTGGGCCTCACTATCGCCGCAGGCCTCGCCTCCCTTGGCCACACGGTTATATGCACCGATACGTCAGAATCACGAATCCGCCGGCTTCGGCTCGGTCGCGTACCTTTTCTCGAGGAGGGACTGCCGGATGTCGTCACAGAGATGCAGGCGATGGAGCGGCTAACATTCTCGTCGAGCAATATCTCGGCTGCAGCCGATGCGGATTTCGTCTTTCTCTGCGTGCCCACCCCACCGAAAGCGGGAGGCGCTGCCGACCTCCGCCACGTCCTCGACGTGGCCAACCAAATCGGCCCGTTCCTCAAGCCAGGAGCGGTGGTCGTCACCAAGTCGACGGTTCCGGTCGGCACCGGGGATCTTGTCGCAGGGCGGTTGAGCCGCACCGACATCGCCGTCGTCGCCAACCCGGAGTTCCTGGCCGAGGGCACGGCGCTACGGGACTTTTTTCGACCGGATCGGATCGTCATCGGCTCGAACAGCCTCCAGGCTGCCAACGCCGTCGCGAGTCTCTATTCGGGCCTCGAATGCGACGTGATCGTCACCGACATCCGAACGGCCGAGTTGATCAAGTACGCCTCCAACGCGTACCTCGCCACGAGACTGAGCTTCATCAATTCGCTGGCGGACCTGTGCGAGGCCGCTGGCGCCGATATACGCGACGTCGCCCGTGGAATGGGCAGTGATCGGCGGATCGGACCGGCATTCCTGCGGCCGGGCCCGGGATGGGGCGGATCCTGCTTCCCCAAGGACACGCGGGCGCTCATCAGAATCGCCGCGGATCACGGCGTGGATCTTCCGCTGGTCCGGAGCGCAGTTCAGATCAACAACGACAGAAAATCCGCCATGGTGCGCCGGATCCTGACGGAGATACCCGATGGACATCCCCAGCCGACGATTGCGATGTGGGGGCTCACCTACAAGGCCGGGACCGACGACTTGCGCGATTCCCCCGCGGTGGCGATGGTGAACGACCTGCTCGCCGCCGGTGCAGCAGTGCAGGTGTTCGATCCGACGCAGCACGAACGCATCGACGGCGTCGTGATCTGTCATGACATGTACACAGCGTGTCAAGGCGCTCACGTGCTCGTGGTAGCAACCGAATGGCCGCAGTTCGCGGACGCAGACCTGTCGCTGGTCCGCAAGATCATGGCAGGTCAGGTCGTGGTTGACACTCGGAATCTACTGAATGCCGCAGCGGTCCACTCAGCCGGGCTGCGGTATCGCGGCGTGGGCGTGCCGTCCAAGGTGTCCGACGCCGCCAGATTACTCGAAACGGTCCGCGAGCCGCTCGCCGTCATGTCGTCCTAAGCGGGGTCGAATGACGAACATGCACAGTTGGGAGGGGACATGCGTATCGCCCTCATCCACAGCTACTACTCAAGCACCGTTCCCAGTGGCGAAAACATCGTGGTCGATCTTCAAGCCCATGCCCTAAGGGCCGCTGGCGAGGACGTCCTGGTGGTGAGTCGCCGCACCGACGACGTGATGGTCCGGCGAGGCGCACGGGCACGCGCCGCCCTCTCCGTGGCGACCGGCCGCGGACCGGACCCGACCGCGCAGCTCAGGGCATTCAGGCCGGACGTGGTGCACGTCCACAACCTCTTCCCCAACTTCGGAGGGGCATGGCTCGGGCACTGCCCGGTGCCCGTTGTCGCGACGTTGCACAACTTCAGGGCCTTCTGCAGTGCCGGCACATTGTGGCGAAACGGCCATGACTGCGAAGAGTGCCTCACCGGGGGCTCGTTCCGAGCGGTGAGGCACGGCTGCTACCGCGGGAACCCACTCGCGACCATGCCACTTGCCATTGCGACCCGAGGTCGCGGCCGGACGAACCCCGTGCTGCGGCATGCGGCGGCGCTCATCGTCATGGCGCCCCGGAGCGAGGCGACGTTCGTTCAGATGCGACCCGACCTCGAGGATCGTCTGCGCGTCGTTCCCAACTTCGTCCCGGATCCGGGCGGCGTGACGGCACCGATGCCCGACGCACCGTGGATATTCGTGGGGCGCCTGACGGAGGGCAAGGGCATCGAGCGCCTGATCGATCGGTGGCCCGCCGAAGAGAGACTGATAGTGGTCGGATCCGGCCCGCTGCAAGGCCGCCTCACATCGGCCGCGGCAGGCAAGGCGATCGACTTCATGGGGCAGGTCGCCCGCGACGCGGTGCCACCTCTGCTGGCTCGGTGCAAAGCCCTGGTCTTCCCCAGTCTCTGGCGCGAATCCGCGCCGGCCATGACGTACGTCGAAGCGCTGGCGGCGGGCAGGCCGACACTCGCCATCGGGACCAACGCGGTTGCCGACGACGTCGTGACGTCCGGCTCGGGCGTCGTCATCGCGGACGTTTCCATGCTGGCCGACGGGATGACGGCGATATCCACCCGGCTGCCGGAGACGTCCGGCGCGGCGCGGCGCCGGTACGAGGCGCACTTCTCCGAGCGGGCCTGGCTCAAGCGGATGTCCGGAATCTACAAAAGTGTCGTGGGCTGACGATGGCGCCGCATACACAACCGACGGCCGACAGGCAGCAGTCGCAGCAACGCCGCACCAGCAAGTCGGCAGTCGTCAGCGACGATGCGGCAGGGTCGGCCCCGCGGCCATCCGCACCCCCCGGGTGGGATGCGGAGATTCGGTTCGTCGGTTCACTGCCATTCCACGTCGGCCACCTCGATGACGTCGTCGACTGGGTCGTCACCGTGGCCGCCCGGAACCATCTCCCCATCAACGCTCGGTTCTTGAACGCATGGAACGTGGCACTCGCCCGCAAGGACGCCGATTACCGACGCCTCTTGATGCAACGAGGCATCAATTTCCCCGACGGAACCCCCATCGTGTGGGCCATGAACTCGCAGCGAGTGCCGGGCATGCCCGCCGGCCGGGTGCGCGGACCAACGGTCTTCTCAGACGTGATCCGCAAGGGCGTGCCGTCAGGCGTCCGTCACTACCTGCTGGGCGCTTCCCCCGAGGTACTCGAGCAATTGGTCCGCGCACTCACCGCGGATCACCCTGGCGTCCGGATTGTGGGTCGGTACTCACCGCCCTACGCGCCGGTGACCAGCGCATACGTGCGCGACTGCGTCGACCGGATACGACCGTGCCGCCCCGACATCGTGTGGGTCGGCCTCGGCACACCGAAGCAGGACCTCGTCGGTGCCGATCTGGCGGCGGCACTGGGTCTCGCCGTGTTGAACGTGGGCGCAGCTTTCGACTTCGCGGCCGGCGCGGTGCGAGAGGCTCCCGTATGGGTGCAGAAATCCGGATTCGAGTGGCTGTTCCGACTCGCCGCGGAGCCCCGTCGGCTGTGGCGCCGCTATCTGATCGGGAATATCGAGTTCCTCGCGGCAGTGATTGCCGAGCGCGGAAACGATCGTCAACGAACGCGCGCGCTGGATCGCGCCCACGGCGAATGAGACGTCATCTCACCCGATGGCCGACGTGTTTCACTTTAAAAAGTACTCTCCGTGAGCATCTGACTGCCGCTGAGCACCCGTATGGCAGCGTCAAAGCCCGTTCGCCGCGCCTTCGAAGACACATCGAGTATGACGAATCGCCCATACCAGGCAAACCCGTCCTGCTGCGAGAACGCGTCGTCTGTAAGCTATCTCACATTTTTCAGCGCCGCCCGGAGAGATAGGCGCTGACGACGGCGCGATTTCACCCGTTCGGCCCGGCGCGCATCCTGCTCAGTGGTCGTAACGGCTCATGGTCGCCGATGGGTCCATCCAGACGGATGGAATCATGACGGGACCTGATGACGTCGAAGTAACCGCGACATTCGCGTCATCAATGGTCGATATGCGACGGACATCTTTCGTCAGGCGAGTTTTCCGCCGAATGAGACAAGTGTGTGCGATAGCGTCCTTCGCTGCCAGGAGATATGGCAAGGCGCGTTCACCGGCGCCCCATTGGCTTCTGCCCCACGAGCCTCGCGACGCATCGCCGTTCGAGTCAAGGCCATCGTGCGGATGCCACTGACGAGCGGAGGTTTGTCTCGATGGTTCGACATCGGCTGATCAATCAGAAATCGCACACGCGACGGCAATGGGGGCGTGTCACCGGAGCATTCGTCCTTGCCATGGTGCTTGCTGCGGTTCCGGCCTCGATCAGGCTCCTGTCGGATCCTCCGTCTGCTGGTGCCGCGTCGTTCGGACCGCAGGCGTCGACAACGCCGGATCGGACGCACGGCGCCATTCCGACGCAGACCCTGACAAGCCCCGCACAACGGGATCAGACGGATTCCGACTGGGGAGAGTCAAGGGACATCACCGCCACAGACCGTACGACGACGAAGACCGCCACACCCGATAAGCGCGCGACGAGCACGGCGTCCACCGTCACCGGTGCCACGACCCCGGGTGCTCTGCGGCCGTCACGGCACGCGGCGCAGCCGAAGAGCAGTTCGGCTAGCGCCGCCATACCGGTCGCACCGACCAGCCCAGCCGTAGCCAGAAAGGGAACATCTGTCCCGGCATCGCCACGATCGAATCCTGGAGCCACGGCGACGCCGGGCTACCCGACGTCGACCGCGGCAGCGCCACCATGGACCCCGGTGACGTCCCCATCGTCGCGCGCGGCCACGACGACATCCGGGACACCGAGATCGGCAGCGCCAATCACCCCGGTCAACAGTGCACCGTCGCCGACGACGCCCGCAGCACCATCTTCCGGAACCACGACATCGCAGAGCCCAACGACCGCCATGGCAGCAACGATGAATTCCTCGCCGTTTTCCGGCAAGGCGCTGATCGACGCGCAATTCGCCGGGCAGTCGATAGGCCCCGTTGTGCCGAAGAATTTTGCCGCCGTCATGGGCGATGTGAGCACCTGGGCGCCCAACTACAAGGACATGACGATCGTGCCCGACGGCTCGGGCGGGCAAGCCCTGCGGGTGACGCTCGATCAGGGGACCATTCACAGTGGCCCCAATGGCACGCACGGGGTCGTACTCTTCGCGAAACTCCCGGGGCAAATCGATAATGCCTGTATTTCGTATCGCGTGCGGTTCGACGCCAATTTCGACTGGTCCATGGGCGGCAAGCTGCCGGGATTGTCAGGCGTCGCTCCCGGTGTTGCGCCGGGGGCGCCATCCGGCGGCCACCCGACCGATCAGGGCTGGTCGGGACGGCTGATGTGGCTCGGTGCGGGTTCGTACAGTTGGGCCGGGCCGACCAATACAGTTGTCAGCTACATGTACCACCCCGGCCAGAAGAGCATTTACGGCGACAATGTCAGGTGGGGCAAGTCATTCGTTGCCGGGCAGTGGCATCAAATAGCCCAGTGCTACGCGATGAACACGGTCGGGAAGAGCGATGGCGTATTGCGTGCGTGGTTCGACGGGCAATTGGTCGTGAACGACACGAGCTTCGTCTACCGCACGCGGAGCGACGTCCACATCAATTACCTGACCTGGGACGTCTTCCGGGGTGGCGCGACGATGGACTGGGCGGGAAGTCGCACGGGATACATCGACTTCGAGAACGTACGCGTGTCAATTCCCGGTTAGCACTTCACGGCCATCGACGAGCTTCGGCCACCGCAGCGGCGCGCAGGCTGTTCCCAGAGTCCAACGGTCCTGGTGCGGATGGCCGCGCCCGTGATTCACTGGTCCTCCGTGATACGCAGCGTGTCCCGCACCGCAGGCGTACCGAAAGGAGCGTCCCAGTGCCGTCATACTCGGAGCGCCCCGACCGGGGAGCATCGTTCGCGACGATCGTGGACGTGCTCGCCGCCGCGCAGAAGAGCAGCGTCGGCGTCAGCGCCTACTCACGGTGGGTGAATCGCCCCACGGGGCGACGCATCGCGGCCGTCGCGTTCAAGGCCGGCCTAACGCCGAATCAGGTGACCGCCATCAGCGCCGCCTTCACGTTCGGCGGCATCGTCGTGCTGGCGCTGGTTCCCGTCTCCCCCTGGCTAGGCGTTCTCGTGACGTGCTTGCTGGTGATCGGGTACGCGCTCGACTCGGCGGACGGGCAACTCGCCCGGCTGCGCGGAGGCGGCACCCTGGCCGGCGAATGGCTCGATCACGTCGTCGATTGCGTCAAGGTCGCCACGCTCCACAGCGCTGTGCTGATCGGCTGGTACCGTTTTTTCCCGCTGCCATCCAAGACGCTCCTACTGGTTCCTCTCGCGTTCGCCGCAGAATCGTCCATCTTCTTCTTCACCCTCATCCTCTCGGAACAATTGCGTCGATTCGCCACCGGCAACCGCTCACGATCGGAGAACGGCAATAGCGCAACCCAGAACCTGCAAACGCTTGCAGTGTTACCTGCCGATTACGGCATCCACTGCTGGATATTCCTTCTCTGGGGTGTACCGAGAATATTCATCCCGCTGTATTCCGTTCTAGCCGCGCTGAACATCGCCTTGCTCCTCGTCGGGCTCGGCCGATGGTTTCGCGAGGTGAGCCGCCTCACGGTCGCGCGGCCGAGTTAGCCCGAATCCACGCGGTATCCGCGCCACGCACCTTCATCACTCGGCCCGCGCGCGGCATTCCCGTGCATGATCGCCCACGGCACGATGCACGCCGCCGCTATAAGGCATTGCCGCCATGACGCATCGCCAAACGCTCCCCAACTTTGGGGGTTACGCGTCCCACATGTTCGACCGGACGATCAGATTGCCTGAGTACACGGCGACTACCGCAAAGCACCCGTAGTCCCGGGACGAAGGCAACGGCTGCAGGTGACCTCTTGGAGCGTGTGATGTCCAGTCGTATCGGGCTTGTGTCCTTGGCCGTCGGAATCTTCCTCATCGGCGCTGCCGGCATTGCGGCCATGGTGATAGATCCTCCCACCGGGGCAACCTCGGCGCCGATTTCCGGCGGAATGACGATGGGGACTGTCGCCTGGCTGCTCTGTGGCGTGGCCGGTTTCGCGACCGGACTCCTCGCGCTGCGCCGATCCGGGCGCACTCCGTCCCGGAGCCGTATATCGCGGCCGGAATCGGCAACGGTGTCACGCGACCACGCCACGGCGTCGTGACGGACTGACTCCGACATGAAGACCAAGCCTCCACGAGATGGGTCCACCGATCAAACGCGGGCGCCCGGTGCGCAGGTTCGCTGGATCAGGCTGGCGGTCGCGATCCTGCTGATCGTCACCATGGCGGGTTGCACGGCTACGGCGCGCGCGTCGTCGAGTCGGGCAACGCAGGCGTCCCACGTCACCGATCCGGCCGCGCACTCACCGGTCGCGCCGAACGGCACCGGGACCGGGCTCGCCCCGTCACCATCCACAGGCTCCACATCGTCATCCGAGCCAGCCCTGGCGCCGACGACGCCCTCGCCTCGGCCGACCGCACCAGCAACGCCAACGTCGAACTCCCCGAATTCACCGTCGACTGGGGGCGATTCTCCGGCGATTCCCACCCAGGGATCACCCGGCGCATCGGCATCCCCGGAAGCCAGCACGACGCACCAGGCCCCGGCCACCTCTGCCCGGACGACCTCACCGCCGCCCACCACCGCGGTCAAACCGCCCAGCTCCGGTGGCATTGATACCACTGTCGCCACCAGCAGTGTCGCCGCACTTCCGGCGGCCGACCTCACCGCGCCGGTGCGCCCCGCCAACGGAGTCACCGTGCAGATGACGCAGATCCGCGCGATCACGACCGAGGCGCGGTTCCCCGGAGAGATAGCCGGGCCCGGGCTCGCGATCACCCTGCACATCGATAACGCCGGAAGTGCACCGATCGACCTCGGAGGCGCCATCGTCGACCTCAGAGGTGCGGATGGCTCCCGAGCCGTCGCAGTCAGCGGCAGTCCCGCTGCGCCCTTGTCCGGCTCGCTGGCCCCCGGCGCCGCCGCGACCGGCGTGTACGTCTTCACCATTCCATACGACCAACGAGACCCGATCAGTGTCCTGTTCAGCTACTCCGCGCAGGCACCGACGGTGACCCTCGTAGGCGACGCTCGCTGATCAGGGAGACATCATGAACATCTGCCGCATGGTCGGACGGGCAGCGTTGGTGGCGACGTCCTCCATGGCACTGCTGGCGGCGACGATGGTCGTCCTGGCAACTCCGGCGTCCGCCGCGGACGCACTGCCAGGGCCCGGACCCGTCATGCAACGAACCGCCGGCATGGCGACAGCCGATGCCCTACCGACGGTGCAGATCGACGGCGTCGTCTGGGCGCAGGCCATCAACGGCAACACGGTCTATGCCGGCGGGCAATTCTCGAACGCCCGGCCAGCGGGTTCCGCGCCGGGCACGAACACCACGCCACGAAACAACCTGCTCGCCTATAACCTGACCACCGGCAACCTGATCGCGTCCTTCAGCCCGAACCTGAATGGCCAAGTGCTCGCGTTGGCAGTCTCGCCGGATGGGTCGAGACTCTACGTGGGCGGAGACTTCACCACCGTGAACGGAGTGAAGCGCGGCGGTTTTGCCGCCTTCGACACGTCGACCGGCAACCTGGTCGCCAGCTTCCACCCGGACACCAACTACGCCGTCCGCGCCATCGTCGCGACCAACACGGTGGTGTATTTCGGCGGGAAGTTCGCAACCGTCGGCGGCGTCGCACGAAGCAACCTCGCGGCTGTCCGAGCGTCTGACGGCGCGGTACTCGGGTGGGCGCCGACGGCGAACGACCGCGTCAATGCCATGGTCATGACTCCCGACGGTAGCCGCCTGATCGCGGGCGGCGCGTTCACCACGGTCAACGGCGCGTCGGCCTACGGCCTCGCCTCCCTCGACTCCAACGACGGAACCCTGCTGCCCTGGGCCGCCGGCAATGTCGTTCGTAATGCGGGCAACAATGCGGCGATCCTGGGCCTCGCAGCCGACAGCACTGCGGTCTACGGCAGCGGCTACGTGTTCGGCTCGCTCGCCGACGGCAACCTCGAGGGGGCGTTCTCTGCAGATCCGGATAGCGGCCAGGTCAACTGGGTCGAGGACTGCCACGGCGACACGCCGAGCATCTCCTCCAACGGCGCGGCGCTGTACACCGTCAGTCACGCGCACTACTGCGGAACGGTAGGCGGCTTCCCGCAGTCGAACCCCTGGGCCATCAATATGCGGCACGCCATGGCATTCACCACCCAGGTCACCGGAACGCTCGGCCACAGCCTCTACACCGGGAATACGTACAAGGACTGGTACGGCACCCCCAGCCCGTCCGTCTACGACTGGTTCCCCGACTTCACCATCGGAACCTTCACGGGGCTCAACCAGGCCACCTGGACCGTCACCAGCAACTCGAAGTACGTCCTGTACGGCGGAGAGTTCATGAAGGTCAACGGCGTCGGCCAGCAGGGCCTGGTCCGGTTCGCCGTTCCCACCATCGCGCCCAACAAGCAGGGTCCCCTGCACGGCAGCACCTACTGGCCGCTGAACGTCCGCTCGATCCAACCCGGCACCGCGCGTCTCGCCTTCCCGGCCAACACCGACCGTGACGACCTGACCCTGACCTACAAGATCGTCCGCGACGGTGACACCGCCCATCCCATCTCCACGACGACCTCCGACTCGACATTCTGGAATCTACCCACGCTCGGGTATCTCGACACCGGGCTCGCCCCGGGAAGCACCCACACCTATCGGGTCTACGCGTCCGACCCCAACGGGAACGTCAACGTCACCGCACCGGTCTCGGTGACCATCACGACCACGCCGATCAGCGCCTACGCCAACCGCGTCCTCAATGACGGCGCGACCACGTTCTGGCGACTGGACGAGCCGTCGGGTACCACCGTGGCCGACTGGGCAGGCTTCAATGACGGTGTCGCCGGATCCGGGGTGACCCGCAACATCACCGGCGCCATCGTCGGCGACACCGACACCGCCTCCGGTTTCTCGGGAACGTCGGCCGGCCTCGTCGCCAGCCAAAGCGCGATCCCCGGTCCCAACACGTTCACCATCAGCGCCTGGTTCAAGACGACGACGCACTCCGGCGGGAAGATCGTCGGATTCGGCGATGCGAACACCGGGAACTCGGGCAGTTACGACCGGCACATCTACATGGACAACAGCGGGAAGATCACCTTCGGCGTCTACCCCGGTTCGGTGCAAACCGTCTCCAGCACCAAGTCCTACAACGACGGGGCGTGGCACCAGGTCGTCGCCAGCCTGGGAGCCGGCGGCATGACGTTGTTCATCGACGGACAGAAGGTGGGCTCCCTCGGCAGCGTGACCACGGCTCAGGACTACAGCGGTTACTGGCGAGTTGGTGGCGACAACCTCAACGGCTGGTCCAACCAGCCCAGCAGCAGCTACTTCGCGGGAAGCATCGACGATGTCGCCATCTTCCCGACGGCGCTCAGTTCGCAAACCGTCCGCAACGAGTACCTGGCTGCCGGTTACTCCATCGCCGGCGTGCCTCCGGCACCGGCCGACGCGTACGGCGCCGACGTCTACAACCTCGATCCCGACCTCTACTGGCGGCTGGGCGATCCCGTCGGAGCCACCACCGCTGCGGATTCCGGCGCCTACCAGAACCCCGGCGTCGTCAGCGGAGCAGTCAGCTTCGGCGCGACCGGCGCCCTGGCCGGCGTCACTGATACGGCGGCCCAGTTCGACGGCACCGCAGCCTATCTCGTCAGCAGCAACCAGGTTGGCGGCCCGAGCACCTATTCGGCGTCCGCGTGGTTCAAGACGACCACCACGGCCGGCGGGAAGATCATCGGGTTCGGCAATGCCACCTCCGGTGTCTCGACGAACTACGACCGCCACGTCTACATGACGAACGATGGGCATCTCGTCTTCGGCACCTATTCGGCGGGATTCCAGGCCGTGACGACCGCCGGCGTCTACAACGACGGTCAGTGGCACCAGGTCGTGGCCACCCAAGGGCCGGACGGCATGAAGCTCTATGTCGACGGCGCCCTGGTCACCTCGAATGCCGCCTTCACCGGAGCGCAGAGCTTCACCGGCTCCTGGCGTGTCGGTGGCGACAATCTCGACGGCTGGCCCGCCCAGCCCAGCAGCCGGTACTTCGCCGGCACGATCGACGAAGTGGCCGTCTACTCCTCGGTGCTCCCCGCTGCCGAGGTGGCGAATCAGTACACCCTCGCCACTGGAAAGACGCCGAACACCCCGCCGACCGCGGCATTCGTCACCTCGCTGAACGGAATGGTGTTATCGGTGGACGGCACCACGTCGAAGGATGCCGAAGGCCCGATCGCACACTACGACTGGACCTTCGGCGACGGTGGCACGGCGACCGGGGCCACCGCCCAGCACACCTACACCTCGGGCGGCTCCTTCATGGTCACGCTCACCGTGACCGACAGCGGCGGAGCGATCGATGTGGCCAACCACCAGGTCGACGTCACCGACAGCTACGGCTCGCTGATCAGCGCGAGCCACCCCTCCCTGTTCTGGCGACTCGGTGAGGGACCGGGCGCGACGACGGCGCTCGACTCGAGCTCGAACAATCACGGCGGCACCTACCAGGGCGGCGTCACGCCGGGCAGCACCGGCCCCATCGACGGCTCCCTCGCGCCGCAGTTCGACGGCAATTCCGGTGTCGTCGTCGCCCAGGCGGTGGTCAACGATCCGACCGTCTACTCGGAGGAGGCCTGGTTCAAGACCACCACTACCTCCGGTGGCAAGATCATGGGCTTCGGAGACGCAGCGTCGGGCAATTCGTCCAACTACGACCGGCACATCTACATGGACGCCGCGGGGCATATCAACTTCGGCGTGTGGACCGGCTCAGCGAATATCGTGACGAGCCCCGGCGTTTATGACGACGGGCAATGGCACCATGTCGTCGCAACGCAAGGTCCCGACGGTATGACGTTGTATCTGGACGGCCAGAGCGTGGGCACCAACCCGCAAGCCGCCGCTCAACCCTACGTCGGGTACTGGCGCGTCGGCGGAGACACCTCGTGGAGCGGGGCACCTTACTTCGCCGGGCAGATCGCCGATGCCGCCGTTTACTCCAGCGAACTGAGTGCGGCGACGGTACAAGCGCATTACGCCGCCGGGAGCGGCACCGCGCCCAGCGCGGCCTTCACCGCTACGCCGAAGAGTCTCGCCGTCGACTTCGACGCGAGCGGCTCGACCGCTGCCTCCGGCAGGACGATCAGCTCGTACGCGTGGGACTTCGGCGACGGGTCGACGGGTACCGGCAAGACGACGAGCCATACCTACGCGACCAGTGGCACGTACCCGGTCAAGCTCACCGTCACCGACAGCGCGAGTGCGACGGCGAGCGTGACCAACCAGGTCGCCGTCCAACAACCGCCGAACGCCTCGTTCACCGCGACGCCGAAGGGGATGTCCGTGTCCGTCGACGGTTCGGCGTCGCAGGCGTTCGGGTCCGCGACACTGACGAAGTACACCTGGGATTGGGGCGACGGCAGCCAGCCCGAGGACACGACGGGCGCAACCACCGCGCACACGTACGCGAAGCCGGGCAGCTACACCATCACACTCGTCGTGACGGATAGTTCGGGGGCAAGCTCCGCCCCGGCCACGCAGACGACCGCCGCCACCCACGCGGCTCCCGTAGCAGTGATCGGCCAGCCGGCGATCTCCGGCCTGTCGGTGGCCTTCGACGGTTCCGGCTCGACCGCATCCGACGGCGCGACCATCACCAGCTACGCATGGCAGTTCGGCGACGGGTCCACCTCCACCGACAAGGCACCATCGCATACGTACGCCTCCGGCGGCACCTACACGGTGACCCTCACGGTGACCGACGATCAGAGCGCGTCCGGGACGGCCACCCAGGACGTCACCGTCTCCACCGTCTCTGCGCAGGTGCTGGCCGCGGACACGTTCGCGCGCTCGGTGACGAAGGGCTGGGGCTCGGCCGACACCGGCGGGGCGTGGTCGACCTCCGGGTCCGGAGCGAGCTTCCAGGTAGCGGGCGGGGTCGGACACGTGACGGTCGCCACCCCCGGCCGTAGCGGAACCGCCACCCTGAACGCCGTGTCCGGTTCGGACATCGACGCCTACGTCGACATGTCGCCGCAGCAGACCGTCACCGGTGGCGGGGTCTACTCCTCGCTCATGGTGCGACGCGCGTCCACGACCTACTACAGCGCCAAGATCCGAGTCGGCGCCGACGGATCGGTGCTGCTGTACATCACCCGCACGATCAACGGATCCGAAACGAACCTCGCGGGCATCGCCGTCGCCGGGCTGACGGCCGGCGCCGGCGACGTGCTCCGCACCCACCTCCAGGTCACCGGAACCGGCCCGGTCTCGCTCGCGGCCAGCGTGTGGAAGGCATCCGGCACCGAACCGTCCGCGTGGCAGTTGACCACCACCGACAGCACCGGATCCGCCATCACCGGCCCCGGCGCCATCGGGCTCATCGCCTACCTCTCCGGCTCCGCCACCAACGCGCCCACCACCATCGCTTACGACAACCTGCTGGTCTCTACGAAGCCGTGAGACCACGATGGCGATGGGCCGACCGGCGCCAGGAGGTGTCGCCGGCGTGCAGGGGGGACGGGACGCGCAGCCCCAGCGGCCCGCGGTCCGCCCACTCGCGTCGGAATTCGCGTACCCACCACCCCTTGCGACGCGGCGCGCGCATCGAAGCCGCGCGCGGTCGTCGCAAGAAGTCGGCGTCACGCTGCTGTTGACCCTTGTCTGGGGATCGGCGGTGGTGCCGCGCGTGATCCAGAGCTTCACCGCACCGAAGTTTCGCCGAACCGCGGGGATCGACTACGGCGGATACACGGCTGTTGCCGTGCTCTCGCATGACATGCTCCGCGCCGCGATCGTGGTCGTGTGCGCGATGCTCGTCATCGATTCGGTGCGTACGCGCCGGCGCATCCCCATCCTCCCGCTCCTGCTGTTCCTGGCGCCGTGGGTGTTCATCGCGGTTCGCGACCTCTACGCCCACACCACGCCGTCGATCGACGGTCTGATGTATCTCGGAGTCGCCGTGGCCCTCTGGGCAGCCCGCCCCTCGATCATGTGCCTGCGCACCCTGGCACATCTCACGGCCCTTGCGGCAGCGATCTCGATGCTCATGGCGCTCATCAGCCCGGCATCGGCCCTGTTCAGATCGACCCAGGGCCAGCTGATCGCCGCCGACAAGCAAATCGTGTCGTCCGGCATGCTAGCCGGGTTCCTCACGCAGCCCAACAATCTCGGGCAATTCATAGCGCTGGGCATCCCGACCATCGCGCTCGTGAGTCGGCGCTCGCTTCGGTTCACGTATCTCGTCCTGTGTGTCTTCGCGGTCGTGTGGTCCGCGTCGCGCTCGTCCCTCTACGCCATCGCCTTGGTCGGCGCCGTGGCGCTGGCCCTCTCCTGCGCCACGCGACCGCGTTCTCGACGCCGAGTCGGCGCTGTGGCCATCGTCGTCTCGTTCGGCGCCGTGTGCCTCCTTCCGTTCATCACCAGCGACCCCACCGCCTACAGCGGCAGAGGAATCATCTGGGACATCAGCCTGTCGGCGTGGCGCACGAACGCCTGGTTCGGCCTCGGCGCCAATTGGTACGGCGACATCGCAACCACCACGTCGTCGATCATGGGTTCGGCGTTCCACGGCCACAATCAACTCGTGCACGTGCTCGCCACCGGCGGAGCATGGTTCGCGCTCGCGATCGGCTCGATGCTCACGATGGTCGCTACACAGGCACTCCGGCACGCCGCGAGGGGAACGGGATTCGGAGTCCTGTATCTGGTGTCACTCGCCGGAACGTGCCTGCTCGAAGTATCCCTAGTGTTCGTGGACAACTCGTCGATGTTCCCGGTGGTCGTGCTCCCATTGGCCGTCATATCCTTCGCCGCACGGCCGGCATCACCGCCCGCGCCGATACTCGTAACGCGCCACGCCCACGCAGCCCAGCGCGACGCCGACACCATTCAGGATGTCGCGCTCGCCATGACACCGCCTGGTCGGATCTGCCACGAGCAGCCCGTGTGCGAATCTGACCATGCCTCGTCCGGCCAGGGCCACGGCCCGAACACCGAGCATCACCCGTATGGCGGCCCGCCGCACGGCGCCATCGCGGAGCAGAACCTGAACGCGCGCCCATCCGTTGCTCGTTCGCACCAGCCGGAACCGAACCCAGCGTCGTGATATCCGATGCGGAGCAACGACTTCCTTCACGACGGCCTCGTCACACCAGCGGATTTGGCCACCATGCTTCGAAATGCTGTAGGTCAGCATCGTGTCGCTCCCACCGCTGAGTCCGAAGCGAGCATCGAATCCCAGGCCGTGCCGTCGCAGGTGCTGGATGTCCAAGAGCAGGTTGCTCGTCGCCGCGCCGCGGATCACTGTCCCCGTCGGTCGCCGTCGCCGGTCGAAGATGCCGATGTCGACAACCCACGGATCGACCGGCCCGGAGAATTCGTGCTCCACGGGGGCGCAATCCCATGCCGACCAGCACTTGACCAGGCTCCCCGGCCACTCACCGACCGGAAGCTCGTCGTCATCGATGAACACCAATGCGTCGGCGTCGCCGGATTCAGCCAGCGCTCTGTTCCGCGCGGCGGAGATACCGGGCTCGGGCTCGTGGACGTACCGGACGCCACACCCGGCCCAACGAGCGACCTCCGACGCCGCGCCCGCATCGGGATCGTTGTCGATGACGAGGACCGTGGCGCGCGGATCGATGTGCGCAGCTTGGTCGCAGAGCGCCTCGATCGCGGCAGGCAACAGGTCCGGCCGACGAAAGGTGGCCATCGCTACTACGATTCTCGGGCTGCTGCTCGATTGCTCCGACACGCGAAACCACCGACCTCTGGCGAGGAGCACGAACGTGACGTATCTGAAATGACACCATGGTGAAGCTATGACGCGGAGGTATGTAATGTTACAGCATATCGTGGACTTTCACAACGAGGTCCGATTGCCGGTGGTGATCGCGGTTCTCACCTACCATCGAAACGACAGCCTACCGCATACCGTGGACGCATTACTGGACGCTTGCCAGGACTACCCCGCCGCGTCGGTTCTCGTCGTCGACAATAACCCATTCGGCGAAGCAGGACCGATAGTTTCGGCATTAGCCGACGGCGCACGCTCAGGCGCACTGAGATACGTGCAGGAGTCCCGTCCCGGCATCGCAGCCGCTCGCAATCGCGCCCTGGAAGAATCCGCCGACGCCCGCCTTCTTGTCTTCATCGACGATGACGAAGAACCGACGAGCGGCTGGCTGGATCAGCTGATTCGGCTCTTTCAGGAACGGGAGCCGGCTGCGATCGCGGGCCCGGTCGTGTCCGAGTTCGCGAACCCGCCCGATCCTTGGATCGAAGCAGGCCGGTTCTTCGCCAGACGCCGACTCCCGACAGGGAGCGCTATCGGGTGGGCGGCAACCAACAACCTGATGTTGGACATGGCGCAGATCCGCCCGCTCGGCATCACCTTCGACGACCGATTCGGACTCACCGGAGGATCGGACACCCTGTTCACCAAGCAACTCGTGCGCAGTGGCGGCACCATCCTGTGGTGCGACGAAGCGGTCGTGATCGATCACGTGCCTGTAGAGCGATTGACACGGAAGTGGGTGCTGCAGAAGGCATTCCGCCTGGGAAACGTCACGCCACGGATCGAGGCATCGATGGCCGCACCGGGGTTCGGCCGGATGCGGATCCGCGCCACGTACGCCGTGAGCGGGGCCGCGCGGATCGTCATCGGCATCGCACAGTCTGCGTTCGGGTTCGTGACGGGAGACCTCCGACTTCAGGCACGCGGCGCGCGGCTGGCGATCCGCGGCGCGGGAATCGCTCTCGGCGCGTTGGGATACCGATACGTCGAATACTCACGAAAACAGCGGGGCCGAACCATCGCCAGTTCTGCTGACGCCGCATACGGCCTCCCCTAGCGATGGGCCGGTTCGGAGACACCATGAAACTCGGTGATGTCGCCGCGCAGGGCGCCGGCGTAACGTTCGCGGTACAAATTGGCCAGACACTGGTGCAATTCGTTTCCGTGGTCGCGCTCGCACGCCTGCTCACCCCCACCGATTTCGGTCTCGTCGGGATGGTGACAGCCGTCATAGGGATCGCATCGATCGTTCAGGATTTCGGGCTTTCGATGGCCGCTATACAAGCGCCGACCATCAGTGAGGCGGAACAGACCAATCTATTCTGGGCGAACACCGCCTTGGGTCTGACATGTGGCATTATCATGGCAGCATCGACACCGCTCATCGTCCTCGGCTACCACGAGCCACGCCTTACGCCGATCGTCCCGGTATTGTCAGGCGTATTCCTGCTCAGTGGGTTGAGCGTACAGCAGGCCGCGCGGCTAGCCAGGGAGTTCCGTTTCAAGGCGCTGGGCATCGTCGGAATTCTGTCGCAGGCGATTTCGGTGGCGATGGCGATAGTCTTTGCCCTTCTCGGCGCTGGGTTCTGGGCCATTGTCGCGCAGCAGATCGCCTTTGCGGCGATCACGGTCATCGGATGCTTCATGGCCACGAGGTGGTGGCCGGGGCTACCCGTTCGTGGCGCCAGCATCAAACGTTTCTTGCGGTTCGGGACGGGGGTGCTCGGTACGCAATCGATCTCCTACGCGACCAAGAACGTCGACAACATCGTGATCGGGGCCGTGTGGGGCGCGGACCCGTTGGGCCTGTACAGCCGTGCCTACCAGCTCATGCTGGCGCCGCTCAACAAGATCAACGCCCCGTTGACCCGCGTGGCGTTGCCCATCCTGTCCCGGATTCAACAGGACGACGCGAGATTCATGCACTACCTCTCGAAGGCACAGGTCGTCTCCTGCTATGTCACCGCCAGCGCGTTCGCGCTCATCGCGGGCCTCGCCGAGCCCATCGTTCGGGTGCTCTTCGGCGAGCGATGGCTCGCGGCCACGCCGTTGGTCGCGATACTTGCTATCGGCGGCATTTTCCGCGCGGTCGCCCAAATCGCCTACTGGGCCTACCTCGCCCGGGGCGCCTCTGGGCCGTTGTTCCGGCAGCGCCTTGTGACGGGGCTCATCACCGTCGTATTGATCATCTGCGGTGTTCCCTGGGGTGCGGTCGGCGTAGCGATCGGTTGCACCGTCGCGGCCCTCGCTGCCTGGCTCATCGCCATGGTCCACGTGGCGACGGCGACCGGAATCGACTCCGCGCGGCTGTTGCGCAACGCCACGCAGATCATCGCCTGCGTCGGTGTCCCGTGCGGGATCGGTGGCTGGGCTGCCAGCATGTTGCCGATCGCGCCGGCCGCGCAGCTCCTGGTCGGCGTGGGGATCGCGAGCGCCTGTTTCGCGCTCGCCTACGCGACGGTCCCGTGGATCCGGTCCGATGTCCGGTTCAGCTGGGGATTCATTCGGCGGTCTGTCGCTCCCTGGCGCGCGGATCGGGTCTAGATCGTGGCCCACAAGGGGTGCCGAAGGACCCGGGCGTCGACGGGTCGCAACGGTAAAATGCGTTGTCAGCGCCGATCCGCCACGCGACCGTGACCTTGATCGTGCCATCGACCGAGGAGGGGCACGGCATGAGCATCAGCGAGTATTTGAAGGCCATCGCCCGGGGATGGTGGATGGTCGCGATCGCCGTGATGATCGGCGCCGGCGCCGCGATCGGGATCATCGCGCTGACGCCGTCCACGTATGCCGGCTCCGTGACGTTCTTCGTGAACACGACTCCGGAGACCGGCGTGAGCCCGCTGCAGAGCGACCAGTATGCGCAACAACGCGTCGCCACCTACGTCCGCCTGGTGTCGAGCGATCGTCTCGCCAGGCTGATCGCCGCCGATACGCGGATCGATCAATCGCCCCAACAGATCGCGGCGTCGATCTCGGGCGAGTCGCCGTTGAACACGGTCCTGCTCACGGCGACCGTGGAGGGCACCTCGCGTGCCGACGTCTCAGCGGTGACGAACTCCGTCTCGACGCAGTTCGTCAAGATGATCAAAAACATCGACCCCACCGTCAGTCTCGAGGTCACGTCGGGGCCGACCGTGCTGCCGGCGCCGATCGCACCTCACAAGACCTTGGACCTGGGCCTAGGTATCCTTGCCGGTTTGGTGATCGGCGCGGGCGCGGCGATTCTCCGCGAGACACTCCATGCGACGGCGCGGTCGGCGGCCACGCTCTCCGTGGCCGCCGGAACGACGGTCCTCGGATGGATCATGAAGGACTCCGCCGTGCGGAGGGGGTCCGTCCTGATCGATGCCACCACGAAATCGGCCCGGACCGAGGCATTCCGGAAGCTGCGGACCAACCTACAGTTCCCAGACGCGACCGGACGCGGCAGCATCGTCGTCGTCACCTCCGCGGAGTACGGCGAAGGAAGATCTACCACGGCCGCGAACCTTGCCGTGATCTATGCGGAGGCCGGCAAGAAGACTCTTCTCGTCGACGGAGACCTTCGCCGGCCCCGGATCGCGGACTACCTCGATATGAAGCGGGCGCCGGGGCTCGCCGAGGTGCTCGCCGCTCATGCCGCGTTCGATGACGCCGTGCAGCCCTCCCGCACGAAGGGCATGTCGGTCCTCGCCAGCGGGTTCGTCCCCCCGAACCCTGCCGAGCTCCTGGGCTCGAGGGCCATGACCGGCCTGCTGGACGAGCTACGCAGGAGATTCGATATCGTCATCGTCGACTCGCCCCCGCTGCTTCCGGTGACCGACGCCGCCGTGGCCGCCAGCCAATCGGACGGCGCCATCGTCGTCGTCCGCTACGGCAAAACGAGGCTCGCGCATGTCGCGTCCGCGATCGGCGCCCTGGAGTCGGCCAACGCGCGGGTCCTCGGATGCGTCGTCACCATGGCGCCACCCAAGGGCGCCGGTGCCAAGCACGCCCACGATGCCGTGGAATACGTCAGCGCCCGGCCCGATGGAGCCGGGATCAGCTCGCCGGACCCAGGGAGCGAGGCTGACGTCGACGAATACCTGGACGGGCAAGCGCAGCCATTGCTGGACGACGAGATCGCAACGTGATCACAACAGGGGCGCGTACTGCCTCGCGCGGCGTCGCACGTTGCAGCCGCACGGCTCAACCCGCCGCCTGCCACACGAATACTGGCCGAGCGGAGGCGCCGGTTTCGGTGACCAGCGCGAGCAGTTCCCCGTCGGCGTCGAAGGTCGCGTAGGTCCCGTCGACGCCGGCGGCGGGCACGGGGCGCCCATGACGAAGATCGGCGGCATGCGCCGCATCGACATGGCGGGCCGGAAATGCTCGCCGGACGGCGACCGACACCGGGAGCATCGCCTGGCGTACCACTGCTGTCAGCCCCTCGGGCAAGGGCCGGCGGCCCTCGCCGCGCGCGGGAACGCCGTCCGGGTAGATGTCCACTGCGTCCGCCACGTCGAACGGGCCGACGACTCGGCGGCGTAGCGCCGTCAGATGGCCGCCGACACCGAGCGCGGCGCCGAGGTCCCGGGCTAACGCACGCACGTACGTACCGGTGGAACACTCCACGATCACGTCCACATCCAGGGCGCCGGCGCATGCATCGCCCGGCACACGCGGCGGCGCCGTGGCCTCGAACCGGCTCACCTGGACCCGGCGCGGCGCGAGCCGAACGTCCTCCCCCGCGCGCACCCTGGCATAGGCGCGCCGCCCGTCGACCTTGACCGCCGACACGGAGCTCGGGACCTGGTCGATCGAACCGGTGAACGCGGCCATGGCCGCGCGAACAGCGTCATACCCGATTCCCGATGCATCGGAGCGGGCGGTGACCTCACCTTCGGCGTCGTCGGTGGTGGTTGAGACGCCGAGCCTGATCGTGGCGCTGTACGACTTGCGCGCGAGTGCCAGGTGGCCGAGGAGCTTGGTGGCGCGGCCGACGGCGACCACCAGCAGCCCGGTCGCCATCGGGTCGAGCGTGCCGGCATGCCCGACGCGGCGGGTGCCCAGGATGGCGCGCACCCGTCCGACGACGTCGTGCGAGGTGACTCCGGACGGCTTGTCCACGAGCAGTAGGCCCGGCGGCGTCTCCGCCGGCGGGGGGCGCGTTTCGTCGGACGCGGTCACGTGGCCGGCTCTTCTCCGGCGGCGGGGCGCACGGGATGCGCGGGATCGGCCGGCCGGGCGGGAGCGGCGGCCTCGCTCTCCGCCGCGGCCAGCGGATGTGCGCTGCCGTCACCGCCGCCGGCGCTGCCATCCGCGGCGGCGACGCTGCGTGCGCGCTCGGCCTCCTTGGCCAACAGGACCGTATCAACGAGTTCCCAGCGGTGCGCGGTGATGTGCACGGGAACCTCCTCGCCGCGGGCGGTCGCGAGGAGCACCTCGGCACGGGTGCGCAGCCACCACGTCACCATCCGGGTCAGGCCTACCGCGGTCAGCACCGCCATCGCGGCAAACGCCCAGCGGAACGCCGTGAGCGTGTGGTGTGCCTGGTTCGCGTCGATCAGGTCGAGGATCTGGCCGACCACGTAGACGCCGATCACCGACCCGGCGAATCCGCCGACGTTGACCATGCCCGTCGCTGTCGAGATGCGGTGCCGTGGGTTGTAGTCGCGCGCCAGGAAGAAGCCGACCGTGCTCGTCGGCCCGCCGACCGCGAGCAACACGATCGCCACGATGACGACCGCCGACGGCGGCCGACCGCCCGGCCAGCCGATGAGCCCCAGCCACGCGGTGAGACAACTGAGCGCCACGCCTACGGCGACCGGTGTGCGGACGACGGGCCGGCGCGAGACGATCACACCGATGGCCAGGCTCGCGACGATGCCGACGAAGACCATCAGCAGGAGCAGCGTCGATGCAGTGTTCTCCGGGTATCGGAGCCCTTCTGTCAGATATGGGAATCCCCACAAGACGCTGAAGACCGTCGGGCCCGTCATGGTCGTCAGATGCACCCAGAAGCCGAGGCGACCGGCCGGTACCTTCCATGCCTGCCGTAGTTCGGTCCAGACGCGGTGACCGCCGACCCTGGTGTCCGCCGCCCGCTGCGGCGTGCCGTCGGCCGGCTGGCGGATCGCCGGCCGGAGCAACAGCACCACGTAGCCGAGGGAGAGGCTGCCGGCCACGATGAACGTGGCGGCCCAGCCGAAGTGGGTGAGCAGAACGGTCAGCGGCAGCGTCGCGACCAGGTTCCCGACGGATCCGAGCAGGCCGGTCACTGCGGTGAGCACCGCGTATCGGCGTGCGGGGAACCACGCCGCGACCAGCCGCAGCACCGAGATGTACGTCATCGCATCGCCGCAGCCGAGCATCCCGCGGGCGAGCAGCGCCAGCGGATACGTCTGTACCAGGGCGAAGCCGATCTGGGCGAGGCCCATGGTCGTGGTCGCGGCAATCAGCATGCGGCGCGGCCCGAAGCGATCGACCATGATGCCGGTGGGCACCTGCATCAGCGCATACACGCCGAGTTGCAGCATGACGAACGTTCCGAGCTGGGCCGCGTTCAGCGAGAATCGCTGTTCGGCAAGCGGACCGGCGACGCCCAGCGAGGTGCGGTGGAACACTGCCAGCACATACACGCCTGCGCCGGCCCCCCAGACAAACCAGCCGAGCCGGCGCCGCATCGGCGCGGTCAGCTTGCGCGCGCCGCGGCGCACACGGTGTGCGATCGCGTGCGGCTGGGGCGGCGCGGAGTCGGCGGCGGTCACGGGGCGGGTCACGTTTCTGGCTGGGGCGGATGGGTGTGGTAGGCGAGTCGGTCGGCGCGCGGCGGGGCGCGGTGGGCTAGCGGCGCGTCACCCGGCCATCGTCGTCGACGACGGCCGCGTCCTCGTCCGGCCGTGGCTGCCGGTAGGGATCGGGGTCGCCGGCGAAACTGGCACCGGCGGCCCGCGCGGCGACGGCGGCGTCCTCCAGGCGGGCCTGCGCGAGCAACGCCTCGATGTGCCGCGACTGTTCGCCAACCGTGTCCAGGGTGAAGGTGAGGCTCGGCGTGAACTTGATGCCGATATGACGGCCGACCGCACTGCGCAGGATGCCCGTGGCGCTGGCTAATGCCGCCATGGTGTCCGCCCTGTCCTGATCGTCGCCGAGAACCGTGTAGTAGACGGTGGCTTCGCGCAGGTCCGGTGTGACCGTCGCGGCCGTGATCGTGACCATCGTCAGACGCGGGTCCTTGACCTCTCCCTGCAACTCGGTTGCGACGATCGCCACGATTCGCTTGGCGAGGCGCCTGGCACGTGCCTGATCCACCATCGGTGTCTCCTTCCGTCCTGATGTCAGGACACAACGACGTACTCAGTCGTCCGAACCGACGAGACGCCGGCGCACGGCAAGAAGCTGTGTTTCCGGATTGTCCGCTACCACACGCTCGCACTCGTCGAGGACTCGCTCGGTGAGACCGGCCTGGCCGGAGACGACCGCGACACCGATGCGGGCCCGGCGATGCAGATCCGCATCGCCGACCTCCGCGACACTCACGTCGAGCCGTCGAAGATGTGCCAGGAGCGGGCGGAGCACCGCTCGTTTGCCTTTGAGTGAATGCACGTCGCCCAGCAACAGGTCGCATTCCATCGTGCCGACGAACATCCACGCCTCCACGCGGTCACTGGCCGTGGGAGATCGGCGCCGTCACCAATCAACTGCGAGCACCAATCAACTGCGAGCACCGATCAACCGCAAGCACCGATCAACTGCGAGGTTTCTCGCGAACCTCATACGTCTCGATGGTGTCGTCGACCTCGATGTTGTTCCACGACCCGAGTCCGATACCGCATTCGAAGCCCTCACGGACCTCGGTGACGTCGTCCTTGAACCGGCGCAGCGAGTCGATCGCGAGGTTGTCGTTGATCACCACGCCGTTGCGCAGCAGTCGCGCCTTGGAATTGCGGCGGATCTCGCCGGACCGCACGATACAGCCTGCGATGTTCCCGAACTTGGACGACCGGAACACCTCGCGGACCTCCGCGGCACCGAGCGCGACCTCCTCGAATTCCGGCTTCAGCATGCCCTTCAGGGCGTTCTCGATATCGTCGATCGCCTGGTAGATGACGGTGTAATACCGGATCTCCACGCCCTCACGCTCCGCCAGCTCCGCTACGCCGCGGACCGGCTTGACGTTGAAGCCGAGCACGATCGCGTCGGTGGCGGCCGCCAGGTTGATGTCGTCCTGCGTGATACCACCGACGCCGCGGTGCACCACCCGGATGACGACCTCGTCCTCGCCGGCCTCCAGCTTCATCAGCGAGTCCTCCAGCGCCTCCACCGTGCCGGAGTTGTCGCCCTTGATGATCAGCGTGAGCTGTTCGATCTTCCGCTCGGCGAGCGCGGCGTTCAGCGTATCCAGGGACACCCGACGGCGGTTGGCGACCAGGGCCTTACGCGCACGGGCCTGACGCCGCTCGGCGATCTGCCGCGCGACACGATCCTCGTCGACGACGAGGAAGTTGTCGCCGGCGCCGGGCACCGAGGTGAAGCCGAGGACCTGGACCGGCCGCGACGGAAGCGCCTCGTCGACCTCCTTGCCGTTCTCGTCCAGCATGGCGCGAACGCGGCCGTACGCGTTGCCGGCGACGAGCGAGAGGCCGACCCTGAACGTACCCCGCTGCCCCAGCCCCGGGGCCATCTGGCCACGCCCGCGGTCGAGGT